>Ga0126308_10000391_pt1 | contig 14111 bp, 14 predicted proteins | sample Plot55_FD_92533 | JGI IMG/M metagenome (GOLD analysis project Ga0126308, IMG submission 92533) | Serpentine soil microbial communities from UC McLaughlin Reserve, CA, USA - Plot55 | ecosystem: Environmental > Terrestrial > Soil > Grasslands | place: USA: UC McLaughlin Reserve, Lake County... | reverse complement strand
GCCTCGGCCTTCGCCTCGGCCTTCGCCTGCCCCGCCACCGGGGTCTTCGCCGTAGACGGGTCGGGCTTCTTCTCTTCCGGGTGGGCTGCCTTGCTCACTTCACCTTGTGGGATTGGTGGGCCCTTGATTCATCAAGGGCCCTGGGCTGCCAGATCGGGATGCCTGGGCCCTTGATGAATCAAGGGCCCACCACTGCCTGGCATCCACCCGAGTGCCCCTTCGCTTCGCTCAGGGCAGGCTCGGTGCCGAGTGACTATTTCGCCGCCCCGCCCGACTCCAGCGGGTAGACCTTGATCTCCACCCGCCGGTTCTTGGCGCTGTTGTTCGGGTCCGTGGGGTCGGCCGGGCGGTCCCAGCCGCGGCCGGCGGTCGTGAACTGGTTCGGCTGGAGCTGCGGGAACTTGCGGACGAGCGCCTGCTTCACCGCGTTCGCGCGCCGGAGCGAGAGATCCTGCACGTCGGCCGCGCTCACCGTCCCCGAGTTCTTCATCGACCCGTCGGTGTGCCCCTCGATCACGATGCGGGCGGCGCCGAACTGGCCGGCGAGCTTCCCCGCCTCCTCGACCACGAACTGCACGTTCGGGTCGTACAGCTCCTCGACCGTCTTCCCGTTCACCGTCCGCTCGACCTTCTTCATGAGGTCGTCCGAGTTCGGGAAGAACTGGATGACGATCGCCTTGGTGAGGATCTCCTCGCTCTCCGCCTGCACGGTCGAGGCGGTGGTGGGGACGAACTGGACCTGGTACTCGTTCTTCTGGTTGGCGTACTTCGCCTCGCCCCCCAGCTTCTGCATCACCGAGAAGTCCATCACCTGGTCGAACGGCACCGGGTTGCCGCTCACCGAGCCGATCTTCCGGTAGAGGAAGTACGCGGTGTTCCAGGTGCGCTCGAAGTTCGTCGGGTTGTTCGCGTTCAGGAAGAACTCGCGGTTCTCGGCGTAGTTCGTCCAGTGCGCGTCGCCGAGCATGCCGAGCGCGTCCTTCTCCGGGATCGAGTAGCCGGTGGCCATCAGCCGGGCGACCTTCGCCTTGGCATCCTGCGCCTTGAGCTCCTCCATCGCGTCGAAGATCCCGCGCGCCAGCGCCTCGACGATCTGCGGGTTGTCCTTCGCGAAGTCGGCGCGGGCGAACCAGATGTCGGCGATCAGCTTGTTCGCCGTCTGGGTGTTGACGAGCATGCGGTTCCCGCTCGCCTCCGCCAGGTTGTAGATGTCGGGCGCCCAGCTCACGACGCAGGCGGTCTTCTTGTCGGCGTTGAACGCCGCCGCCGCCTGGAAGGCGTCCTGGGTGAACTTGTACTCGACGTCCGCCGGCTGGAGCCCGCCGCTGATCAGCGTGTTGAGCAGGAAGAAGTGCGACGGCGAGTTCTGGGCGAGCACCACCGTCTTGCCGCGCATGTCGGCGACGCTCTTGACGCTGTTGCGGCAGACGATGCCGTCGCCGCCGTTGGACCAGTCGATCTGCTGGTAGATGCGCGGCATGGTGCGCGAGTCGCGCCGGAGCTGCTCGACGAACAGCGGCACCATGTCGAGCGTCCCCCAGCCGATGTGGATCTTGCCGGAGGCGTAGGCGTCGCGCATCGCGATCGGGTCGTCGATCAGCACCAGCTCGAGCTTGAACGTCTTCCCGCCCGGGGCGCGCCAGACTTTGGCGGCCTTGAAGCCGTCGTTGGCGTAGATCACCGGCGCCCACCCGGCCCAGACGTTGAGCGCCATGCGCACGGTGTTGTCCGCCATCGGCGTGTACGCCGCCGCGCCCTTCACCTCGGGGAGCTTCTGCCCGGGGACGTAGCTGTACTCCTTGACCGTCGTCAGGCTCGCGTCGTCGGGCGCCTCGACGCCGCCCTTCGCGTTCGCCAGCTCGTCCTTGCTGATCGCGCCCGCGCTGTCGCCGCGGCCGCCGATGCCCCCCAGCCCCGCCTTCCCGCCGAACCGCCGCACCCCGACGAACACGAGGCCGACGATGACGAGCAGAGCGATCAGGTAGAATGCCGGTTTCGGCTTGCCGTTACTCATGGCGTTCGAACTCCGTTAGGAGAGATTGGCTTCGTGATCGGGATGCGATCGGCGAATTGAACCGCAGAGGACACAGAGGACACAGAGGGAGCGCCCCTACCCCGGGCAGGCTCTGCTCTTGTTAGAAGCGCTCCCTCTGTGTCCTCTGTGTCCTCTGCGGTTCAATTCAAGCCTTTGTCGTATCGGTGGCCGGCCCGAGGCTCTTGGCCGTGTCGGCCACCGGCGCGGTCTCGGGCGACTTGAGCCCGAGCTGGACCTCGTACTTCGAGAGGATGTCCTCGGCCATCGCCTTCTCGGCGGCCTCCTCGGCCTTGATCTGCTCGACCCCCTTCGAGGACATGTCGGCGGCGACGCGCGCCCGGCCGCGGTTCGTGTCGATCTTGCGCTGGATCACGCTCTCGATCTGCCCGAAGTCGGTCGTCACGTTCATGTCGAACGACTCGGCGATCGACGCGATCTCGGCCTCGGCCGCGCTCATCTTCAGCTCGGCGTTGTAGCGCGTGATCTTCTCGCGGACCTTCACGATGTCCTTGTTCGCCTTCTGGATCTTGAGCAGGTTGTTCTGGTAGGACTGCTCGTGCGTCTGGAGCTGCTGCTCGTTCGACGCCAGGTCCTGCTGCGTGCGCTGGAGCTGCAGCGCGAGCTGCCCCGCCACCTCGCGGTTCCCCGCCTTGAGGTGCGCCTTGATCTGCGACTCCAGGCGCGAGGCGTTCGACTTCTCGGTCGCCACCTGGCGCGCCACGCTCTCGACGAGCCCGCGGTACATCTCGAGCCCCTTCCGCCCCTCCTTCAGCCGCTCGGTGGCCTGGTCCACCTCGAGCTGCATCACGGCGATCGGGTCCGCCTCCCAGAACAGGTTGGCGAGCTTGTTGAGCTGGGCGCGGATCGCGCCGAAGAACTTGCCAAGCATGGCGAGGGGGCTGGGAGTAAGAGGCCGGGAGTAAGAGTCAGCGATGAAAGAGGGACGGGGGATGGGGGAGGGGGGACGAACAGCGCCGGGACATCCCGAGCGGCTCTTCATCCCCCGTCCCCCATCCCCCGTCCCTGCTGAATGTAGGCATCTGCTGAGGGAACATTACGGCTGAGATCGTCGCGTTGTGTCAACCGCCGGCCGCACCGAGTCCGCCGGCAGCCCCTCGCCGGCGTCGAGCGCCTCGGCGAGGATCTTTCCGCGGTAGATCCGGTCGAGCCCCTCGTGCAGCGCCGACGCGTCGGCGGCCGAGAGCACCTCGCCGCGCACCGTCCGCACGAAGTCGAAGTGCTTCGCGTCCACGTCGAACGCCACGAAGTACAGGCGCACGGAGTTCTCGCTGCGCTGCGCGATCTCGGTCGCCACGCGGCGCGGCGAGCGCCCGTCGGTGTTCTCGCCGTCGGTGACGACCAGGATCGACTTGCGGAAGGTGCCGGCGCGGTACAGGTCGGCGCGCGCCGCCTCCATCGCGTCGCCGATCGCGGTGCCGCCCTTCGGCTCGGGCATCGTCCCCAGCGCGTCCCACAGCTTGACCGGGTCGTAGCGGCCCACCGGCACCAGCGGCACCACGCGGCTCGAGAACGCGTACAGCCCCACGTTCACCGGGTAGTCGGGCCGCCGCGCGACGAGCGAGTCGGTGGCGGCCAGCATCTCCTTGATCGCCTCGCGCGCCACCAGGTACTTGGGGCGTGCATCGCCCCCGGCGCGCTTCGCCATCGACCCCGAGTTGTCGACCAGGATCGCGACCGAGATGCCGAGCCCCTCCTCCACTTCCGGGCGGTAGCGCGCGGTGGGCGAGAGGGTGGCCGCCGTGTCGCCGCCCCGGTCGGCCCTGCCTGACGACGACGACGACGACCGGTCGCACGCCACGGCGGCGAGCAGCACGGCGCCGAGCGCGCCGTACGCCAGCGGACGGGGGAAGGGGGGCATGGTCAGGAAGATAGAGGGTGGCGGCCCCGAGGGTGAGTGTTAGGCCCGCCACACCATCCGTACGCCCCGGAACGAAGAACGGAAGAGGCGAGCACTGCTCATCGCCTCTTCCGTCCCATGGCCCGGCGTCGCTCCCGCACAGCCACTATCGCACCAGCGCCTCGACCTCCGCCGCCTTGCACTTCGAGTCGTGCCCGGGGTAGGTGTGGTTGCAGTGGATGCAGTGCTCGCCGAAGCCGGTCCGCTTCCAGATCAGGTAGTAGACCGCCCGCTGGAGGTTCTTCACGCGCTCTTCGAGCCCCGCCGTCGTCTCCGTTCCGTCCGGTGCCATTGCGCCCCCGCTGCTGAGTGCCACTGAGTCCCGAGTTCGGCCGCCGATCGTGCCGCGGAATTTGAGATAATACGGGTACAGGGGCGGAGCGCAACTAGAGAGCGGTGCGAGGTGCGAGGTGCGAGGTGCGAGAGGGGCCCCGGGAAGCAGATCGACGCTTTCCGGGGCCCCTCTCGCACCTCGCACCTCGCACCTCGCAGCCGTCCTATCCGCCGACGTTGTCCTTGTTCGGCTTGCTCATCCCGCCGTGCTGGTCGCGGCCCGTGGCGCCGACCTGCGGGTCCTTCGAGCCGCGGGAGTCGCTGCTCGTGCGCGGGCTGCCGCCCTGGCCGCCGTAGCCACCCTGGTGCTCGTTGGTCCGCCCCTCGAGCGGCTCCGAGCCGGAACGGCCGGGGTTGCCGCTCGCCGAGCTCTCGCCGGAGGCGCCCATCGCGCCGCCGCGGGTGTTGCCGGTGGACTTGCCCGAGGCGCCCTGCCACTCGCGACCGCTCCCGGCGCCTCCCTGCTCCTGGGCCTCGTGCAGGCCCCGAACCGCCTCGCCGCCCGACTCGAGCCCCTCCTCGGTGCTGCCGCCCCCCGCGGCGTGGCGGCCCGACCGCCAGTCGCGCTCCGATCCGCTCAGCGCCGAGCCCTCGATCCCACGCTCGTCGGCGGAGGAGTCGCTCAACCGCGCCATCTGCTTGTCCACCGAGCGCTCGTCGGTGCCGCCCGCGTCGGGGCGCCCGACCCGGGTCCCGGCGTCGTCGCCGTATCCCTCGCGCCCGCTCGACCCTGTATTCTGCTTCCGGTCTGCCATGGTGTCTCCTCCCCGCCAGCGTCCTGCGTTCGGTCTGCGTTGATGAAGCGAGCTAGGGAGGGGCAAGCGGGGTGCCAACCCGAAGGGCTTCTCGGCCCGCCCCATGCAGGACATCATTCTTCCGGTCTCACTCGGACTCCGGCTTCCAGACGCATATGGTACTTCTGGCCTTCGTGGGCGGATTGATGGTCGGCGGCACGATCGGCGTCCTCGTGGCCGCGCTCTGCTTCGCCGCCTGGCGGAGCGACTCGGCGGCGGCCGCGACCGGCGAGCGGATGGGCGCCGCGAGAGCGGCGGGGCGCGTCGACGCCCCCGGGCCGTCCACGAGCGGGCTCTCCCCGGCGGTCGCCGCGCGGGCGGCGGCGATCAGCAGCGCGACGGCACCCGCGCCGCTCGCGGACCTGCCCGTGGCCGAGGGGCCGATGGCCGAGATGCCGATGGCCGCTGGATACGCGGGGCGGCGGAGTGGCGGGAGCAGCAGCAGCGGCGCCTAGCTGCCTGGCGGTCACCCGCCTGAGAAATGCCGACGGCCCCGGGGCGCGCATGCGCCCGGGGCCGTTCGCCATCCCGCCCCGCATGCGGCCGGCGGCGCTCGTAACCATCGCGCACGCCGGGTCGTCTTATCGATGTCTGGTAACGTGGTCCCATCCCCATTCGCTCCAACCACTTCCATCTGTGAGCCCCAGTGCCGCTCTCGGCGGCGAGGCGGCGACGCTCTCGCGGGAGCTCGCCGACTTTCTCGTCGAGCTCTCGATCGCGCTGCACAAGAACGCGATCTATCCGCCCGGACATCCGCTGCTGGAGGGCGCGGTGGCGGGGATCGAGCGGCGGCTGCGGGCGGTGCTCTCGGGCGCCGAGCGTGGCACGCTCTCGCTCGGCGTGGCGCGCCACCAGCTGGTGATCGAGGGCGTCGCCACCGACCCCGAACACCCGCTGCTGCGCGAGCTCGCGGCGCGGCTGCACCGGCACCAGCTCGGCGCCGTGCGCTTCGGCGCCGGCGTCACGCGCGGCGAGCTGGCGGACTTTCTCCGCACCGTGGCCGCGGAAGTCTCCCGCACCGGGCGCCCGCTCGGGCTCGAGGGGCCGGACGTGCTGCTGCAGTGGCCGCACGTGGCGCTCTACGCCCTCACCTACGAGCGGCTGGAGCTGCTCGACGAGTCGGCCGACCCGGCCCAGGCGGCGGAGCGCGACCGGGAGGCGGCGACGCGGGCGGCGCAGCTCTGGATCGGCCTGGCGCGCGCGGCACTGGCCTCCGAGGTGGTGGCACCTAACGAGCCGGCGGCCGGCGGCGGCGACCCCGAGGCGCACGACCCGATGGTGGTGGCGCGGGCGATCGACGAGCACGCGCGCGACCAGGCGTACGACCAGGTCGTCGTCGGCTACCTGCTCCAGATCGCCGACGAGCTGAAGGCGAAGCAGGGGCAGGAGGCGGCGGCGCTCCAGCGGCGCATCTCGCGGCTCGTCGCCGCGCTGCGGCCGGAGACGCTGCGGCGGCTGCTCGAGATGGGGGGCGACGACGCGCAGCGCCGCCGCTTCGTCCTCGACGCCGCGGAGGGGATGGCCGCCGACGCGGTGGTGGAGCTGGTGCAGGCGGCCGCCGACACGTCGCACCAGACGGTCTCGCACTCGATGCTGCGGCTGCTCTCCAAGTTCGCGGTGCACGCCGAGCGGGGCGCGCGGGCGGCGCGGCCGGAGTTCGACGTCGCGCTCCGGGACCAGGTGCGGCAGCTCCTGGCCGAGTGGCGGCTCGACGACCCGAACCCCGACGCCTATCGCGCCGCGCTGGAGGGGATGGCGCGCGCGGCCCCGGCGCGCGACGAGCCGGCGGCCGGCAGCTTCCCGCCCGAGCCCGAGCGCATGGTGCAGATGGCGCTCGAGGTGGGCTCCACCGGCGAGCCGCTCTGGCGCGCGGCGGACGCGCTGCTCGCGCGCGGTGCGCTGCCCCGGCTGCTCGACCTGCTCGACCGCGCGCCTGACGACGACGCCACGCGCGGCGCGCGCGAGCTGCTGTGGGCGCGCGTGGCGACGCAGGAGCGGCTGCGCGAGGCCGCCGCCGCGGAGCCGCTCGACGCGCCGCTGCTCGAGAGGCTGGTGCGGCGCCTGGGGCTCGCCGCCGCCGGCGCCCTCCTCGACGCGGCCGAGGCGGCGTCCGAGGCCGCGGCCGAGGGCGGCGCCGAGGCGCGGCGGCTGCGCGTCGTCTCCGACCTGCTCGTCTCGCTCGGCCCCGACGCGGGGCCGCTCGTGGCCGCGCGGACCCACGGCGCACGCTGGGGTGCGCTGCGCACGCTGCTCGGCGTGCTCGGCCGGCTCCCCGAGCTCCCGGCGGGGTGGATGCCGCGCACCTTCGTGCACCACCCGGACGCCGAGGTGCGGCGCGCGGCATTCCGCATCCTGCTGCGCGACGGCGCGAGCGCGGCACAGCGCGAGGCGGCGCTGGGCGCGGCGCTGGCCGACCCCGACGAGCGGATCGTGAGCGCGGCACTCTCGGCGGCGGTCTCCGGCGGCTGTCCGCGGGCGGCGGTGCCCGCGCTGGTGCGCAAGGCCGAGGACCTCGCGCTGGCGCCCGAGCTGCGCGCCCTCGCGCTGCGAGCGCTGGGCACCGTGCGCGACCCGGCGCTGCTCGGCTGGCTCTGGGCGCGCGTGGCGATGAAGAAGGGGCTGGCGAAGCGCACGCGCCTGCTCCCCAAGTCCCCCGAGATGCTCGCCACGCTCGCCGCCCTCTCCGCCGGCTGGCGCGGCTACGCGGCGGCCGACGAGCTGCTGGATCTCGCCCGCGCGAGCAGCGACCCGGAGATCCGCGCCGCGGCCGCCGTCAGGCAGCGGACGACGACGGAAACGAAGGCGATGCGAGAGTGAGGGTGCGTGTCGCGTGCTGCGCGGCTCGGGATGACACACCTGCATGACACACCTGCTGATACTGCCGATACACACGCTCCTCACCTGTCAACCACACGCAACACTGAGCACGCAACTCTTCATGGCCTCCCCCGACCCCGCCCGCTTCCTCACCTCCTTCGCCCAGGCGCTCTCGACGATGGTGCTGTACGGCGACGGCCACCCGGCGCGCGAGCGCGCGGTGGACGCGTCGTACGGGCAGCTGCGCGACCTCCAGGCGGCGTCGCCGCGGCCGCAGTTCTCCTTCCTCGGCGCCGAGGTGCTGTTCGGGCAGCGGGTGCTGCGCGAGCTGAAGGAGTGGGACTGGAGCGCGCGGCTGGCCCACGCCGGCGTGCAGCGGCTGGAGTTCGCCGACGACGTGACGCGCGAGGACTACGAGGCGTTCCTGGAGGAGGTGCTGGCGCGCCTGACGCTGAGCGCGATCGACACCAGTACCGCCCGCCCCGCGCGCCCGACCGGGATCAAGTTCGGCGCGATCGGCGTGCGCGGGATGACCGACGCGCTGGCGGCCGACGCCGGGGCGCTGCCGACGGCGACGATCTCCTACACGCTGCGCGAGGAGGCGGAGACCGTGCGCTGGGTGCACCGCGAGGTGCAGGAGCACGGGCAGATCCCGCTCCTCGAGGCGGAGAGTGTGGTGCGCTCGCTCTCGGTGGCGATGCACGCCGACAGCGAGATCGTGATCCCGCTGGTGCAGCTCAAGGAGTTCGACCAGTACACGACGACCCACTCGCTCAACGTCGCCGTGCTCTCGATGGCGCTGGCCGAGTTCATCGGGCTGGGACCCCGCGACGTGCGGGCGTTTGGAACGGCCGGGCTCCTGCACGACCTGGGGAAGGTGCGCATCCCGAAGGACATCCTGAACAAGCCGGGGAAGCTGAGCGACGCCGAGTGGCAGGTCATGCGCCGCCACCCGACCGACGGCGCGAAGCTCATCATCGAGAGCGACCGCAACCTCGACCTGGCGTCGGTGGTGGCCTACGAGCACCACATGATGCTGAACGGCGGCGGCTACCCCTGTCCCCACTTCCACCGCGACTGCCACCACGCGAGCAAGCTGGTGCACATCTGCGACGTGTACGACGCGCTGCGCACCAACCGTCCCTACCGCGACGCGTGGGAGGCCGAGCGGGTGATCGCGCACATCCAGGCCGGCGCCGGCCCCGACTTCGACCCCGAGCTGGTGAAGGCGTTCGCGACGATGATGCGGCAGTGGGAGCGGCGGCTGGCGGTGGTGGACGAGAAGACGGCGGTGGGGCAGGGCCTGGGCGAATGAGTAGACTGTGGCCGGTTCTCACGCTGTGGGGGCACGCGGTGTCGATCGGCCTCGTCTGCTTCGAGCGGGGCGAGATGGAGCGCTACCTCGGCGACGCCGGCTTCATGCTCACCGAGGTCGTCGAGCGGCCGCCGTACCCGGAGGAGGTGGCGGCGCCGCGCGTCTACATGCGGGCGCTGCAGGTCATTGGCGGTCGAAGATCTTGTTCACGATCACCCACCGCCCGTCGACCTTGAGCAGCGACATGAAGTCCACGACCACCCCGCCGTCGGGGCGGCGCTGCTCGAGCTTGGCGGTAGCGGCGGTCCCGAAGCGGTCGATCGCGACGACCCGCTTCTGCGGAGCCGTGCCGGGCGCGGCGGGCTTGCCCGAGCCGACGCGCGTGATGTACTCGCCGATCGGCACCGCCGTGAACTTGCCCTCGCGGACGTAGAGCATCTTTGCGTCCGGGTGGAACGCCTTCCGCAGCGTGTTCGAGTCGGCGTTCGTGCCGCCGTCGAAGTAGTACTGCACCGCCTGGCGGATGGCGATCTCGTCGGCGTCCTCGCCAGCGCGGGCGGCGCCGGTCAACAGCGCCGCGCCAGCGGCGAGCAGGAGGAGGAGGGCGGCGGCCAGCGACTTCGTGCGCTTCGTCTGCATGAATTTCCCCTGGCAGGTGACGGACGCCGGAAGGTGCCAGGGGCCAGCGCCGGTGGCGAGGCCGCGCCTGTCAGGAAGGCGTGAGGGACAAGTGAAGGAACGGCCCCGGGCAGCTTCTGCGGCCCGGGGCCGTTCGCGAATCGCGAATCGCGAATCGCCGTTATTGCACGCAGTTCCCTTCCGGGTCCGGCTTCGGCCTGTCCACCACCAGGCGGTGGTCGAGGTCGGCCACCGTGCGCAGCAGGTCGAGCACGTAGAGCGCGGTGTTCCGCATGTTGTTGTAGCGGATGTACTGCGGCTCGTCGGTGAGCTGGTGGTAGTCGCGATGCCCGCCCGCCGAGAAGAAGGCCACCGGGATGCCGTAGCGCGCATACATGTAATGGTCGCTGCGGCAGTAGTACTGGTCGGGGTGGCCGTTGGCGTCGTACTGGTAGTCGAAGCGCATGCCGTGGCGGCCGGCGGTGTTCACCTGCTCGACCAGCCGCGCGTACTCGCTCGACAGGCGGCGCGGGCCGATCACCTGGAGGTAGCCGGGCCCTGCGTTAGGCAGGTCGTCCTTCCCGCCGCGCCCCACCATGTCGATGTTGATCTGGGCGACGATCGAGTCGCGCGGCACGGTGGGGTGGCGCGTGAAGTAGTCCGACCCCCACAGCCCGGCCTCCTCGGCCACGTGCCAGACGAAGAGGACCGAGCGCTTCGGCGGCTGCTTGGCCAGCGCCTGCGCCACCTCCAGCACCGTCACCGTGCCGCTGCCGTCGTCGTCGGCGCCGTTGAACACCGAGTCGACGCGCGGGGCGTGCACGCGGCGCAGGCTGTCCAGGATAGCGCCGATGCGCGCCTGCTCCCCCGCGTTCGGGCGGCGCAGCTCGTCGTCCGCGCCGCGCGGGCGGGCCACGGTCAGGAACGCGCGCAGCGAGTCGTGGTCCACCGGCTCGTCGGTCGTGCCCACGTGGTCGCTGTGGGCGCCGATCGCCACGTACTGGCCGCGCAGCCGCTCGTCGCTCCCGCGCAGGATCGCCACGACGTTGCGCGCCGGGTACGGCGCCGGCCGGTCGGCGAACTCCGCCGACGCGCTCACCGTCCCCCGCCCGGCGGCGCCGGGCTTGAGGCCGGCCAGCGGCGCCCCCAGCAGCCGCTCGGCCGCGTCGCGCGTGACGAGCATCGCCGTCGCGCCGCGCGGGTACTCGCTCCCGGTGAGGGCGAGCCACGTCTGCGGCGCGCGGAAGAAGTCGATCAGCGGCTGCGGCGTCTGCTCCAGCCCCACGACCGCGATCCCCGCGGCGTCCCTGTACCGCCTGACGTCGCCGCGCGCCCAGAACTGGAAGATCGGCTGACCGGCCGGGCCCTGCGCGGCGTCGAACACCACCAGCTTCCCCTTCGCCTGCTCCGGCTTGAGCGACTCCTCGCCGAAGCGGCCGCCGTAGACGACCGGCAGCGCCGTGCCGCGGAGCGTGCCGCCGAAGGGGAACGCCGGCCGCATGTTGCGCGGCAGCGGCATGTAGTCGCGGCCGAGCGTGAGCGGCGCCGCGCCGCCGTCGACGGCGAGCGACGTGGTGGCGGAGTCCAGGCGGCGCTCCATCACCGGCACCGTCTGGAAGTACGTGCCGTTCTCCCCGGCCGGCTCGAGCCCGATCCGCTGCGCCTCGCGCGCCAGGTACTCGGCGATCTTCACCCCGCCCGGGCCCGCGGCCTGTCGCCCGAGCATCGAGTCGTCGGCGACGATGTAGAGGCGCGTCATCAGGTCGTGCACCGTGATGTCCGGTCCCGTCTCGCCGCCCTCGAACTTGAGCGGCAGCTCGCCGCCGTCGGCCGGGGCGCCCGGCTCGGCGGCCGCTGCCGCGGACACGGGCGCGGCGCCGGCGGCGCCGTCCGCGCCGCCGGCGCTCGTCGCGCGCGCGCAGGCGGTGCCGGTGGCGACGAGGGCGGCGAGCCCCAGGAAAAGCGCGCGCGCGCGCGGGATGTTCGTGCTCTTCACGAGATGATGTCGTCGCGGTTCGGGACAGAAGAGTGCGGAAAGCGAATCATACCCCGGCGGCGTGGGGCCGGTCCCGGGCAGCGCGCCGCCGCCGGCCGCCGGCTAGTCCGCGTGCTCGTCCGTCCCGCGCGGGATCTCTCGGTCCTTGCCCGCGTCCTTCGCGTCCTTCACCTCGTTCGCGTTCCGGTCGCCGCGCTCGCGCTCCCTCTCGCTCTCGCCGCCGCGGTCGGCCGCGCTGTACTCGCCCGCCTCGAGCTCCCCGCCCGACGCCTCGCCGAACAGCCCCGCCCGCTCCGGATTGTCGCTGTGCTCGTTCTTGTTCATCGCTGGGCCCTTGCTGAGACATTGATGTGATCGTTCCAGGAGAGCATGGTCTGTCAACATCTATTCCAGCACGGTAACTGCATGACACGGATGAGCGCGGATCTGACGGATGCACGCGGATACGTCCCATCGGGCAGTATCCGCGTGCATCCGTCAGATCCGCGTTCATCCGTGTTCCGCTCTTGCCGTCTCCGAAAGCTGCTGCTCGCCCGCGACGGGCCGTGATCGTGCTCCTGTCGGCGGCCGTCATCGCGGTCGGCGCTGCTGTCTTCGTCCCCTGGTGGGTCATGCTCCGCATGCCCGGCGAGTCCTACGGCGGCCCGCTTCCGCCGCTCACCGCCGAGGAGGCGGCGGGGCGGGCGCGGCTGGAGGCGCACGTGGTCGCGCTGGCCGGGCGGATCGGCGAGCGCCACTACGCGCGTCCGGAGGCGCTCGAGGCGGCGGCGCTCTACGTGGAGGACGAGCTCCGCGCCCTCGGCTACGAGGTGCGCCGGCAGGCATACCGGGCGAACGGCCAGGACTTTCGCAACCTCGAGGTCACCGTGCCGGGCGGCGCGCGCGCCGACGAGGTCGTCGTGGTGGGGGGCCACTACGACTCGGTGGTCGGCACGCCGGGCGCCGACGACAACGCCACCGGGGTGGCCGGCGTGCTGGAGCTGGCGCGGCACTTCCGCGGCCGGCGCCCCGCGCGGACGCTCAGGCTGGTGGCGTTCGTGAACGAGGAGCCGCCGTTCTTCCTGAGCGACGCGATGGGGAGCCGCGTCTACGCGCGCGAGGCGAAGCGCCGCGGCGACCGCGTGGCGGCGATGCTGTCGCTGGAGACCATCGGCTACTTCGACGACGCGTCGGGGAGCCAGCAGTACCCGCCCCCGTTAGGCAGCTTCTTCCCCGACCGCGGCGACTTCATCGGCTTCGTCGGAAACGTCGCCTCGGCGTCGCTCGTGCGGCGGTGCGTCGGCGCCTTCCGCGCGGCGGTGCGGTTCCCCTCGGAGGGAGTCGCCGCGCCGGCGCAGATCCCCGGCGTCTACTGGTCCGACCACGACTCCTTCTGGAAGGAGGGGTGGCCGGCGGTCATGATCACCGACACCGCCCCCTTCCGGAACCCGCACTACCACGGGGCCAGCGACACCCCGCGGACGGTCGACTTCGACCGCCTGGCGCGGGTGGTCCGCGGCATCGCGGCGGCGGTCGACGAGCTCCTGGGCGAGGAGGGCGCCGCCCCTACCGCTGGAGCGTGAACCCGCGCGGCGCGCGCGGCTCCTCGAAGTCGTACAGCGTCAGGTAGAGGACGATCGGCTCGGCGAGCCCGTCGTAGGTGACCTCGTAGACGTCGAGCAGCCCCCGGTTGCCGATCAGACCGTTAGGCGTGTCGTACGGGCAGCAGCTCCCCCGCCGCTGGTACCGGACGACCTGGCCCGCGGGCCCGCGCAGCGCCCGGAGGAACTCGTGCTGCCGCGCGGGCCTCACCTCCTCCTTCACGCCGCCGACCTTGATCGGGTTCTGCGGGCTGTAGCCGTACGTCGAGTCCGCCGGGTCGGCGGTGGCGGCGGCGGCGGCGGCGGCCGGCTGGGGGGACGGGGTGTCGCCGCCGCGCGGCGTGGACGAGCACGCGGCGAGGAGGGCGATCGACAGCAGGGCGGCGCCGAGGGTGCGCATGGTCGGTCTCGTCGGGTGGGCGTGGTGCGAACATACCGCGCCGGCGGCGCGCCGGCCACCGGCGGCAACGCCGGCGGCGGCGTTCGCGGCACGCCCCGTTGCGCCGGCCGCCGCCCGCGGGACAATTATCCGCCCCATGCACGACACCACCCGGATCACCGCCGCCGTCATCCCGGCGCCGAACGAGCCCGTGCGGCTCGAGCGATTTCCGGCGCCGCGCCTGGAGCCCGGCGCCGCGCTGCTTCGCGTCGACTTCGCCGAGGTCTGCGGGACCGACGTACACCTGCACCACGGCCGCCTCGGCG
>Ga0126308_10000390_pt1 | contig 14124 bp, 11 predicted proteins | sample Plot55_FD_92533 | JGI IMG/M metagenome (GOLD analysis project Ga0126308, IMG submission 92533) | Serpentine soil microbial communities from UC McLaughlin Reserve, CA, USA - Plot55 | ecosystem: Environmental > Terrestrial > Soil > Grasslands | place: USA: UC McLaughlin Reserve, Lake County... | reverse complement strand
TAACTATTCATTTCATACGCAGCGACCATACACTAGTACAGACAGACCTAACTTTATGCATTCTAAAGCGAAGGTCACTACTTGATATTATAGAATTATGCCTTAGTTGACGGAGTCAGTTATGCTCATTCGTATATTATCCAATGCTAATTTCTAGCTGGCGTATATTACTATATTATAACTACTTTATAATGATATAGTATCAACTAATGAAAGTGATCATTAAGATTGTCAATTTCTAATTCTGAAAAGTTGATAAACTATATTATATTAGATTCATTTATATCTTTAAATCGTTTAAATATTTAGCAAAGACACTTTAACCGCCTATGACAATTTAAAATCTGTTGAATAATAAAAGGTATGTTTTAGATACAAGTATAATTATTGATGGAGAGATTACAAAGATGATTGAAGGCGGTCAGATTGATAATGGTAGTGATATTATAATTCCTTTGGCAGTTTTAGATGAGTTGCAGTCTCAGGCATCTTCTAATAAGGAGTATGGATTTATAGGCTTAAACGAGATTAAGAAGATAAGAGATCAGAGTTCAAGCAAGGATATCTCACTCAGATTTCTAGGTGAACGTCCTAGTATTGACGATATACGTCTGGCAAAACGTGGAAGGATTGATGCTATTATAAAAGACGTAGCCTTGCATGAAGCTGCCACATTACTTACAGCTGACTATGTCCAAGCACTGGTTGCTGAGGCACAGGGAGTGAAATCGTTACATATAGGAAACATAACTAAGACAACAAACCTAGAATTCGAAAAGTTCTTTGAGGAAGATACAATGAGCGTTCATCTTAAGGAAGGAGTATCACCCTGGGCAAAACGTGGTAAGCCGGGTAATTTTCAACTTATAAAACTCGATGAAAATAAAAGCACATACGTAGAACTAACCAATATCATTAGAGAAATCTCTGAAGCGTCCAGAGTAAATAAAACAGGCTCTATAGAAATAAGCCGTAATGGTGCAACTGTAATTCAATACGGAACATTTCGGATCGCCATAACAAGACCGCCCTTTTCTGACAACCTCGAAATTACTATAGTCAGACCTATTGTGAGGCTCTCACTCGAAAGTTATAACGCTACAGAAAAGTTAATTGAAAGGCTGTCAGAGGGTTCAGAGGGGATCGTCATATCCGGTCCTCCTGGTTCTGGCAAAAGTACTTTTGCCAGCAGCCTTGCAGAATTCTATGCAAAGAACGGCAAAATAGTGAAGACTTTTGAATCGCCAAGAGACCTGCAAGTTCCTGATGAGGTGACTCAGTATGCACCATTAGAGGGAAGTTTTGAAAAAGCTGCAGATATTTTGTTATTAGTGCGTCCAGATTATACAATATTTGATGAAGTGAGGAGAGCTCATGACTTTGGAGTATTCTCAGATATGAGGTTGGCTGGTGTAGGGATGATTGGAGTAGTACATGCTAGTAGTCCACTAGATGCAATTCAGAGATTCATCGGTAGAGTTGATTTGGGAATGATTCCTCACATTCTCGATACTATTATATTTATTAAGAATGGAAAAATCGAAAAAGTCTATGAAGTGGTGCTTACAGTCAAGGTTCCGACAGGAATGAGCGAGGCTGATCTCGCCAGACCACTTGTAGAGGTCCGGGATTTTGAAACACAAGTAATCGAATATGAAATTTATACATATGGTGAAGAAAATGTTGTTGTTCCAATCTCCGAATTGAAGCCAGTTAATCAGTCAGATAACATCATTAAAAAATTAGCCGAATCAAAGATCAAAGATTCAATAAGGAGATTCGATCCGGATGCCGATATCAACATAATTTCAGATAACAGAGTTCAAGTTAAGGTCGGCAAGGATGTAATCGCTAGGATCATTGGCAAAGGTGGATCTACAATATCAGAGTTAGAAAGAATGCTAGGCATAAAAATTGATGTGGAAGTTAAAACTCCTACTCTTGGCAAAGAGCTTGATTTCGAAGTTACTGAAGCTGGATCTACTGTTAACATATTGGTAGATGACAGTGCTATTGGCAAAAAAGTCGATGTCTATATTGAAGATGAATTCATCTTAAATAGTCAGGTAGGAAAGAAAGCCAGTATAAAGACTGACAAGCGATCAGACAATGGAAAGAAAATAATAAATGCATTACTGGCTGGAAACAAGATCAGGGTTTTCCAAAGTAGAGATTAATACCGATTCCTTGTCAATGCGTTATTTCAATCTATTTGTGCAAGTGTTCCGTAAGTAAAACCTCAAACAGCAAAACAGATTTAATGAAAAATGTGCATAATCATGTCAGACAGTCAATTTGACATATTGAATACCTCGAAAATCAAATCGAATATTTTTAACTTTGACCTTTTACAATTACAATGACAATTTTTCGATGACATTCTAAATGTATATTCAGAGTAAACGCTAATCATTTCAATGTAGAGAAATCGCGAGCTAAAAAATTGTTACTTCTGCAAATTTACATTATCAGGCAAGAAAGTTATATGACTATTTGCTCGTTCACCAGCTGGCTAAGTAGATTAAAGAATGGATAAACTTCTTGGCATTCACGAAATCTAAGAATCTTGGCCACTTAATTAGGCACTTCAATAAATATGAATGATTGATAAATAATTAGATTCAATGGACAATATGATAACGTCAAAGTTAGGTTATAAATTGATAATAATCAATAAACAACACGTTTGATTAGATTCTTCCAGCCTCTTTTAAACGTGAAAGCATCCTCAATTCACCTTCTTTAAAATGGCTTTTTTCTTCAGCACTGTTCAAGATTATTGGAGGAACTTCTGTAGGCTTTCCGTATTTATCGAGAGCGACCATTGTAACAAACGCAGTACCGGCATGAATTCTTGTACCGTCATCAAGATCTTCCGAAATCACGGTGACCTCTATTTCCATTGATGACTTGCGTACATAGTTTAGCCTAGCTGTTAGAATTAAAGCATTTCCTATGAATACAGGTTTCAAAAATGTCATTCTATCAATGCTTGCAGTAACAGTATTGGCTCGGCCAGAATGCCTTTTCGCAACTAGTCCTGCAATAAGGTCTACATGTTTTAATATGACGCCGCCAAAAACATTGCCTTTTGGATTTGCATCAGTGGGTAACATAATGACTGTCATCTCTGCCTGGGATTCAGCCGGCCTTTTCCCTGGTTTAAGCGGCGATGCCATCTTTAATACTTGCACAAATTATCATAATTAAACATTCATAGATATCGAAGCAAACACAAAAAGGAGCTAATTGAGTTTTTCCATAATTATATCCATTGCTACAGAGTGAAATCTCATTTTGCATTAGCGAAATACTATGACAAACATTTGAGGGGAAAGAACAAGTATTATAGAGAATAATTAGAGATTACATGCCATTTGTGTAACAAATGATGATTAGAATTACATATAAAATGTAGCATTACAATAAGATATACATTGGCTCACTTGATTACCTGAACACCCTCATGTGGCTTTGGCGGAGTGGATGGAGACGATGGATCAAGTAATTTTGAGTTACTTAATTCTACTTTTCTTCCAAATATTAAGTAGGCAGTATGTCCTATCATTCTCATTGAAGGCCGGGTCATTCCTTCTCTTGCTTCTATGCTGCGAATCATTAATTCCACACATTCAACATCGGCGTATCCGCATTGTTTTAAGATAGTCGCGGTCTTTTCTAGTTGGTTCATTGTTGGGCAAATTGCCACAAATGCACCACTTCCTTTTAATGAAACATGAACCTGGGTTACAACAGACCAGGGATCCCCAAGATCTACGATGGCAACATCTGCCTCTCTAATGTCAAGTCCCAAATGGGGATCCTGTTGATGCATTGTAACGTGTTGAAGCATTCCTGCTTTTTCTAGGTTTCTTCTTGCTATAGCCATGAAATCAGGGTTGACATCGTAAGTGTAGATATGGCCAGATGGTTTTACGATACTCGCCATAAAAGTCGTAAGAGCAGCGCTTCCGGTTCCGATTTCTAATACTATAGAGCCATTTTGCATACCTGTTCTAGATGCTATATAACCAAAATCCTTTGGATAAACAATCTGTGTCTTACGCTCAGATTTCATTATAAAGTCATGCACAGTCGGTTCAATAAGATAGACGTCTTTTCCTTCAGACGTTTTTATAATAGAACCATATTTCATTCCAATAGCTGCTGAAACATCGATGACTCCTAAATGCGTGTGCATTTTCTTTTGTGGAGTAACCTTTACCAACCATTTCTTTCTATTTGAATGAAAAAGTAAAACATAGCAACCTTCTTGAATTCTCATACGATAATAGACAAAAGTTATACCGATAAAAATCCTTGGAGAAAAAATTGTTTTGCCTATCTTACATCATTCTTTAGTATAAGCAACAGCTTTTTTTACTCAAGAAGAGCTTGTTGATATCACAGTCAATAAACTAATAAGCACCATGCTATCTGATCCAGAAAATGAATTGTTAATTTTAAAACTAAGTCTGGAAATCCAAAGGCATTATCAACTTAAAAGTTGTTGATAACAATTTAGTAATTGGTAAGATTTTATCTCCAAGAACGATTTGTACAAGGATAAATTATACAAACAGTAATTTATTTTTCAAATATGTTTTCAATTAAAGACGGAAAATGCTGCTATGACCTACGTTTCTAATGGCCAGGAATAGAACAAACGTATTGGAAGCTGCAGAATTATTGGTAAATCATTATATTAATAATATATACAGATCGAAATATTCGTGTATCTCTTATAAGAGATTGATCTTCTTTGTTCACATCTTCTCTAATGCAGAAATTCCTATCACATTGAAGATATTGTTCAAAGTAACTCCAAAAGCCTTTACAAGTGCTAATCGCGAAAACATAATTTCTTTATTTTGTTCCCTTAAGACAGGGACTTTTTCATAGAATACGTTAAAGACTGTGGCAAGGTCATAAGCATATCTAGCCAATAGTTTTGGATTAAGTGTTTTGACTGTTTCTTCTATTACTAGATCCATTTTTGCAATAGTTTTGATTAAATTAACTTCTGCTTCTTGAATCAATAGACTAAAGTTTCCTGACGATATATTTTTATCCCCGTATTTTTCTAAAATCCGCTGAGATCTAGCATAGGTATATTGCAAGTATGGTCCTGTGTTACCTTCTAGGCTCAGTGAATCCACTATGTCAAAAGTTATTATCTTGTCAAGATCTTGTTTTATCAAATTATATCTGATGGCAGACACGGATATTTCTTCTGCAATCCTATTTGTGATATCGATTGACATATCCGGATTTCGTTTTCTGACTTCTTGATGAGCAGTGGTTTGAAGTTTATTCAAAATGTAGTCTGCGTTAATATATATCCCCTTTCTGCCCGAAATATGCATGAATTGTCTGTCTCCGATATTTAGTCCTAAGCTTTTGGCAGTATCAGCACTAAGAGTCATTGCCTCGTATGCAAGATGATAGTATCTGTCGTTGTTAGTCTGTAAATGCGACATGACCGTTGCGATGATTCTCTGTAATCTTGCTTGTCTTGAATCAATTATCGTAATAACTTTTTCACCAGAATTAAAAATAGGATGTCTGAGATTACCAACATTTGGGTTTAAGGTTGTTGCCCAAAGAAACGAGCCATCCCATTGATCACTAAATTTATAATAAAAGAAAGGATCTTTCACTAGGCCTAGTTTCCATGCTGCGTATGGTATATCCTTAGCAATGTAAGTTGCAGTTCCGTCGCTTCTCACAATCACTTTTTCTTCTTCATTCTCTGGCCTGACGACCCAACAATGTTTGTTTTTTCCTTCAGTTTGTAAAGTTGCGATTCGCCTTTCTTTTAACATTTCAAATGTTTTACTCCATAATCTAGAGGTAACAATATGTGACTCAAAATTTAATAGATCATAATGAGCTTTCATCCTCCAACATGTCTTTAATTGATCCTTTAAAACTCGCATAGTAATTTCTGAGGCAAATTTAGCAATCTCTGATGTTCCCAGTTCAATCTCCTTAAGAACCAATCTTCTTTTTTCTTCAAGGTACTTATCGTCCCTGTACATTTCGTTAATTTTTACATACACTTCATCGCCGCAGTATTGATCAAACTTTATAGTTTTATCCTCGGGATAAAGAGGAAGACCAGCAAATCTGAATCCAACAACAATGTCGGCAACCTGTAAACCTGAATCGTCAATATAATTTAAAACTATTACTTCATAATTCGTTGCTCTCAATATCCTGTATAAAATGTCGCCAATAACTACGTTTCTCATATGGCCTACATGAAGAGCCTTGTTTGGATTAATGCTAGTATGTTCAATTATAATCCGTTGACCCTCACCAAGGTTATTAAAGCCGTATTTAGAATTTTTGAGTACTTCATTAAGAGTCCAAGAAGCTAAATTACTAATATTTGCTTTGAAATTAATGTAACCTGAAGGATGATATTCAACTGAAAGAATAAAAGATATTGAATTAGTTGCTTTCTTTCTCTCTATATACGGTTTTAGCTCTTTGTCAATGATTTCATTAGCAATATCAACAGGTCTTCTTCTGAGAGCTTTACTAAGTAGAAACGCTACATTGCAGCTAAGATCTCCAAATTCTTTTCTGGGTGATTCAGATACGTCGAAATCTTGGTGAATGTAATTCAAATTTATAAGACTAGTTGCTACTGCCTGACGAATTTCATTAACCAGAAGCCGAAATGTCAATTGCAGTTCTTTCTCCAAAATAATTTAATGTAATAAATTCTATTGCATCAATAACGCCTTCACCTTCTTTGCCAGACACTACATGACTAGCTCGGTTTTTTACATGGTTTTCGGCATGATTGAGGGCTATACTATAACCACAGAGATCAAAGAGAGGAATATCCGTCTGGCTATCGCCAATGGCAACTGTTTCTGCTGGTGCTACAGCCAAAATGTCCAATACTCTTTTAAATCCTGTTGCCTTGTCAACTCCTCTTTCGTTGATATGAAAAGCATACCTGCTGTCGCTAAGATACAACTCTAAGTCATGTTCATCCAAGATTTTTTGCCCCTCTGTAATATCAAATGTCCTAAGTAATACAATTTCTGTAAGTCTATTAAAAACAGGTTTAATTTTTACGCCTTCTATGTTTTTCTTTAGTATCTCATAACCTTTCATACACTTTTCCTTGTCAGCCAAAAGTATATGTTCCTGAGGCGATAAAGTCAATGCACCACCATTTTCACCAACGGCTATCTTGGTTGTGCCACCAAAGACGGCAAGGATATAAGCCTCCAATGATGATCGTCCCGTAACATATATTATTTTATATCCAAGACTCTCAAGATATCTTAGACTGTCGATAGCTGGAAGATGTATCATGCCACCACCATTTTCTGTTAATGTACCGTCAATATCTATAGCAAAGACTTTTACGGTTTTCAAGATATTAGAGCAAAATTAATTTTGAATATAAATGTTATATGGTACATCATCAAATCTGCTTTTCCTTTATACAATAGATGTCTGAGGTATCTCGCAAGCCAAAGTTGCTAAGATGGTGACTCTAAAAATTATACAAATTACCTAAAATACTTCTATATATAAAAAGGGCATATGATCATCACATATCTGTGTCATTTCTAGATAATCTAGAGGATCGCTACTACAATCTAAGCTTTGAGATCATAAACATAATTTTTCTCAAAATACTTTTTATCGATAATTGTTTCAAGATTAGGAGGTGAGAAACTTGCTGTTATTAGAATTTTGGTTTCTATCCTAATATAGATATGCTTTATTACAAGGTTTCTGGTTAACCTACATTACGATCATATTTATAATGACTTTAGAGTATTAATGCAAGAATCCTCAATATCATTATATATATTATGGATATCTTTGGGGGTCTTTCAATTTATGCACTTAATGGCTGTCTAATATTGGGTATTTCCAATTCTTTATCGGCGACTTGTTTGGGAACAGGTGTTTGCTGCACATTAGAATAAATTGGCCTTATTCGTCTATCACTTGACGATTTTTGTTTCTTGATTTTAATTTTTATCTTAAAACCAAAATGCCCATGATTGCTCCATTTTTCCATATCAATGACTTCTCCTGAACCAGCTATTCTTTCTCCTTCATCTGTAACAACGATAAAATCTGTTTTATCTCCCTTCTTGATTGTGGAAATCTTATCATAAAAATGATGCCAGTCAAGTGGATTTGTGATGAGTGACTGGACAGAAAGCATATCACCCACAGTTACCTCAGTAAGATAACTTGAAAGTATCTCTAATTGGCAGACCTTTGCATACATGCTAATAGAATCATCAATATTGAATATATAACTTTTGGAATAATCCAACAACATTTTAGCTACACTATTGTAAAACTATATTATAATATGTATTATAATATGTATTTTACATACATAATTGAAATATTTTATGAATATTGAATTTTTCTATAAAGACGGATAATCTGTAAGATTAAATACTCTAACACGAAAGAATCCTAGGGCCCGTAGCCCAGTCAGGATAGGGTGCTGATTAAATAGCATAAGCCTCCGAAGCCAGATATCGTGGGATCGAAGCCCACCGGGCTCGATACTTTAATAGCGAAGAACAATTCATGGTACACAAACAGACACAGAAAAAGACACACAGACAAGCAAGAGTTCATGTATGCAAATATTTATATGAGTTAGACAAGCCCTTTTTTAGGTATTGTCTTTAGAAGTTGTTATTTTAGAAGAACGAAATAATGCTCTTTTAAACAGACGAGAAATAAAAACTCTCCTGAGGAACTCTGCGGGTAAAATCAAAAGGGTTGACGCAGCAGATATTATAGCAAAGCAATTGAATGTTGACAGAAACCTAACTATTCCAATCAACATGAAATGTGAAACTGGCAAGTCAGATATTCATGCTACAATGTATATCTATAACAATGAAGAGGAAGTAAAGAAAAGTCTTCCGACTTACAGAATATTGAGAAATATGTCAAAGGAAGACAGAAAAAAATTCTTAGAAGAAGAGAAAGCGACCAGATTGAAGGCCAAACAGGCAACAGCAGCCGAAACAAAATCGCGATCCAAAGGGGGTAGAAGGTGACAATGGCTGATAAAAAGAAAGTGCAAAAGGGAGAAGTGGCAGTTTACAAATTTTATAAAGTGGAGGAAGACAAAACCACAAGAAGTAAACGTGATTGCCCTAGATGTGGAAAAGGAGTATTTATGGCCGAACACAATGATAGGCACACTTGTGGAAAGTGCGGTTTTACAGAATTTTCACATAGAGAGCAGTCTAAGAAAAGTTCAAAGAATATTAACCCTAACAGATGAACGCTCTGATTTCTTTCTTTATTGATCTTGCAACTGCTGGACTTAATAACGGGTAGAATGATTCGATATAACGTTTTGATCGTGACAATTTTTTGATATATTCCACAGTCATTTCATTTGAATAACCAAGTAGGAATTCTCTTACTATTTTGCTAGCTACGGTAGAATTGGTTGTTTGTTTAAGTCCACGACAAATAAACTGCACTATGTCCCAAATAGGATCACCCGACCGAAAACCGAATTGATCAACACCTGTAAAGTAAAGTGAGTTCCCCCTTATGATCAAATTTTTTGGTTTAATATTGCCAAAAGTTGATTTATCATTATGTATTGTAGCCATTTGTTCACCTGCGGCCTTGATCAAATCAATGTTATTATATTCATCATCTTCATTCAATGAGTAATGGATAACATCTGCAAGTGAATTGCCTTTTATAAATTCAGTGACCAGCAACCTCTTTCCAAGAATAACTGATTCAATAATGGGTGTATTTAGTCCGAGGTTACGAATGTATCGAAGCGCTTTATATTCATTCCCTAATCTGAACAGTGGATCTACCTTAAACCTTCTCACCTGGGAAGTCCATACATTCAATGCAGCCCATTTTACGCCCTTGGTTTTTGCATATTGCTTTACGACTATCATCTTGTGACTGTTATCATCAAGATTTTTTAATGTAAAGCAAATAGTTCTACTATCCACATTTCCTAAACGACGTTTATCAGAAATAGAGTATCTTTGAAAGGAGACATTGTTAGCAATTATATCAAGCCACCTTCTACTATTGAAAATCAATACACCTTCTGGTAGTTTCCAATATGACTCTCTAGGGGATGACATAAACCGCGGCAAGTTCAATTCATGTTTTTTTTGTCGCTTGATTTTCGATTGAGCTTCTTTTACTGCATAGCGAAATGTAACACGACCAGCATAAACATGGACAAGATAAGAACTGAAATCTTGTAATTTTTTTCCTAACTTCAAAGAATCAATCTTGCCATTTTTGTTGATAAGAATACGTTTTTCAGATATATGTAACAAATTATCAGAAGGATTTTTGTCCAGTAGTTCTTTGTCTTCATTTAGTATTTCATTCAATGCCCTTCGGTAACCATCAAGTGCAAAATCAATATTCCTGCTGGCATTCTCGCAATTATAAATTTTGTAATAACTATAGAGGGCGTTCGGATACAGTATGCCTCGTCTTTTAATTTTTGAAAACATAATAAAATCCAAAGGAAAAGAAATTTCTGTGCAGAGAATATTGTTTGATCGGACTATATCAAATATTTCCTCTATAATTACTCGCTTCTTATAAATAGTCTCGATACGCTTAAATAAATCTGGGTTCAAGATGGCATCGTATATGTGCAATAGTCTCCCTACCACAAACTCTCCAAGAAATGCAGTTCTAGCATCTTTTTCTAGAGATTGACGGTCTACTAGGAGAGCGGAAACTTCTATCTTTGATTCCTTTAAGTAAACATATTTAACTATAAAAGAATAATTCTCAAGTACAACGATGATATCAAAATCGCTATTAGGGCGGCTATAACCAGCCACTTTTGATCCATACAGACAGACTCCAACTATTTTGTTGTTCCTTGCTATCTTATTGAGGCAATTATCGATTATTTTTAAATATTCACTGGAAATATTAGACATAATGATTAAATTTCTTCTTGTCTCACCGTCTTATGTCACTGCTTTCTATTCTCAAATTCCATGATTCTTTGTTTTACCCGTTCGTCAACCTCTAAGTTAGCCATTAATTCAATGGGTATTTTTATGATATTCGAATCAACAGCGACGTTGATTGTTGGAAGTCCTCTATTCATCCATTCACTAACTACTTTGGCTTCTAGCCGCACATCACTAAATCCCTCTGGAAATTTCTTTGCAATGTGATCAATCAAAGTACGATCAGGTTTGAAAACTGACCTGGGCTCCATTAATCGAGACAAATCCTCATATCTCTCTTCGAATAAAGTACCAGATATTGAGTCCGATATTATCTCCATTCTCATAATCCTACTAACTAAATTAAGGTAATGTATAAACTCATGTGCTAAAATAGCATGAATAGTTCCAAGCAGACCGAAGGCAATTAAGGGAGCAGTTATTTGAATAACAACATTCAAACGCCTATTATTACTTACCACGGGGATGGTTCTTGCAAAGAATACACCAAATTGCGAAGACTCCACCTGGGACGTTGAAATAACGAGATTAGGCTCTACATAATAATAAGGATATTTTAATCTCGCTGCATTTTCTATCCTTTTAATTCCTTTAGTGACTATTTCATATCTGTGCAATATAAGATCATAAATTTTTTTAGGTAATTGTCCGCTATTTAATGAACCTTCTACTTTTTGCAAAGCATTAAAAACCATCTGGTTACTCTAAAAATGACATAGTCTAAAAAAAATGTTTCTGCATGTCTATGTCAAGAATGTCAAAGTAAATACATCTGCAATTAGAATCGACAATTTCTGAAATGTTGGGTTTGGCATACTCTCTTTCTCCAACAAATTGCTTGACATGGAATCCACCATCTGTGGTGACTGTGATAGCAAAACGATTTGAATATACTTTTTGTACGCTGAGAGAATAAATTCTTTTACTAAATTGCCTCGATTTGGTTTCAAATTTTACTATAGATCCGCCACAACCTTTAACATTTTCTATGTCAGATTTAGTGAGAGCCCTATCGCATTCTACCATAATTTTTATCTTTGTGATAAACGCAAGAGAAGAATCTATAACATTATCAGATCTGGGACTTAGTGTAACTAGAATTCCATTTTCAATGAATTTTAAATTATTCTCCAATTTACGGTTACGTGGATTTGATATGCTTGCAAAAAATGGCCTTCCTTTTCCTAAAACTATGCTTTCTTGATCCTCGCTTCCGAGCCAGTTAAATTTAGGATTTTGGCCTTTTGTTATCGATATTAGCTTCTTTGCGATGATTCCCTCGACACTATCATAGCCGGATAAGCCAGAATAATCACAGACTACGCAACCTTTTCCTTGACAGGTATTACATCTTGTTTGTTTCTGTCTTATACCTCGATGTTTCTTTAAATATCTGCCAAAGAAATGCAATGAACGGGTCCTCGCCATCACTTCTACATTATTGTTCCTATCAATAGCTATATTTATCGAGATATCAGGCGTTAAAAAGTCAAGTCTTGTCTTTGTTATTTTTAGAAATCTTCTTCTCAATTCTCTTATTAATTGAATTTTGAGATTTTCCTTCGCTCTTATCTTGAATTTAGCTCTAATTTGGTCCTCTTGTTCGTAATATTCATTCGGAATTGTTGCTCCAATTAAAAAACTATCAAATTCATATGCATTATTTACTGCTAATAAAATTTTGCTATTAATTATATCTATGTTATCCATCATTCCGTGGCATATGAAGCAATTCTCTTGATCTACTATATGATTCACTCTAGGAGTCACTCTAACTGATGGAATTTGTCTTTTAAGACAATATTTGCAAAGGTTGTAGTTCCTTTTTAGCTGTTGTAGAACAATCTTTTGATTGTTAACATTAGCCAATACCAAATCTCCTTAACATTCCTTGCATCTGTCTACCCTTAGTCTGTTTCATCATGGTTTTGGAATTGTTGTATTGCTTTACCAGCTCTTTTACATCATGTTCGGTTATACCAGCACCTCTTGCAATTCGCTTCCTTCTAGAGTCATTAATTATATCGGGATTTCTTTTTTCATCTTTGGTCATTGACTGAATAATAAATCTCCATTTCTCCATCTTGCCTTGAAGAGCATCTAGCTGTTCTTCTTTTACCATGCCTGATAGACCTGGCAAGTTGTCGATTACATTTTTAAATCCCATTTTACCGACATTTTCCATCTGTCCATAAAAGTCTTCTATAGTCATCTTGCCTCCTAGTAATCTCTTGGTTTGACTTTCATCTGCTTGTACTTCAAGACTTTTTGCCATATCAAGCAGGGCTTTAATATCTCCCATTCCCAGCATTCTACCGACAAATCGCGTAGGTGAAAACTGTTCCAAGTCATCAATCCGTTCTCCTGTACCAATAAACATGACCCTGGCTCCGGTGGCAGCGGATGCCGCAAGTGCACCTCCACCTTTGGCTGTCCCATCAAGTTTTGTTATAATTATTCCGCCAACAGGCGCAGTTTCATGGAAGGCTCTGGCCTGGTTGTAGGCTTGCTGGCCTATTGTTCCGTCTATTACGAGTAAAACCAAGTCGGGTAATGCGACTTTATACATAGAATTCATTTCCTCCAAAAGTTCACTCTCTTCTTTGTGTCTTCCGGCAGTATCTATAATTATAACATCTATATTCTGTGTATTGTAGTATTTCAAGCCCTCTCTTACGATTTGAACGGCATCTTTGTTATTTTCATCTCCAAATACCTCGATATTGATTTTACTACAATTCATTTTTAATTGAGTCAACGCACCAGGCCTCCAGGTGTCTGCTCCGATTACTGCAACCTGATATCCGTGTCTCGTCAGCCAGCGAGCGAATTTGGCAGTTACTGTTGTCTTTCCACTGCCTTGAACACCAAGCATCAGAACCACATTTTGCTTTCCAGGCTTGAAAGAGATGATTTGTTCGTCCAAACTCACCGATTTGTCAACGCTTTTTATTGTTTCTCCTGTATAGCCAAGTAGCTTTGCCAGTTCTCCATATAAAATAGTAATTATGTGATCTTTTCTTGATAGACCCTTTGGTGGTGCTTCGTTGATTGCGCGGCTTTTGAGATTATTGGTTATTGTTAAAACCAATCTAACATTGACGTCGGATTGAAGCAATGC
>Ga0126308_10000389_pt1 | contig 14126 bp, 8 predicted proteins | sample Plot55_FD_92533 | JGI IMG/M metagenome (GOLD analysis project Ga0126308, IMG submission 92533) | Serpentine soil microbial communities from UC McLaughlin Reserve, CA, USA - Plot55 | ecosystem: Environmental > Terrestrial > Soil > Grasslands | place: USA: UC McLaughlin Reserve, Lake County... | reverse complement strand
TGGAACTGTATAATCAGAAGGTGGGTCACAAACTATTGTAATGCTGACTCCAACGTTGTCTTGTATGAGCATATTATTCCTATCTATTGTAGCCTTACCATCAACTATGTCTGTGGCAGATACTGTAAAATTAGCAACCGCACCATCAGGGCCTGTAGCTTCAACAGTAATAGGTGGTGGTACAGTAAGAGTTGGTGGTGTTGTATCCTGTACTGTTACTGTGAAATTACCATAACCTGTATTGCCAGAACTATCTGTTGCATGACAATTAACAGTTGTAGTTCCCAGCTTGAAATTAGCAGTTGTTGTTCCTAATTGGAATGTACCACTCGATTGTGATCGACAGCTGACAGGTACTGGACCATCAACTATGTCTGTGGCAGATACTGTAAATGTAACATCGGCACCATCAGGACCTCTAGCTTCGGCAATAATATGAGAAGGAACGATAACTCGTGGAGGTACTTTGTCACTGATTGTTACGATAATATTATCAGACGCAGTTTGACCTCTAAATCCGTTAGCTGAATCAGTTACCGTTACTGTAACATTATATTCGTCCAGTTTGGTGAATTGGTGTGTCATCAACTGGCCTCCTTTGACATCATTATTATTGTTATTACTCCCATCATCAAAATTCCATCTAAATTTGTGGGGCTGTGTGCCTCCCTGTGTGATTGCTCTAAACTCAATAGTTGTAGGAGGTGAGCCATCCTCTGTAACATTAGCTTCTATTGAAACACCCAATGGTTCTGATATTTGTGGCGGTCCAACAATCTCGCCACAGTCCACTTCAAGATTCATCTGCCCCTTGTTGTTAAGTTCGTTAGCATCGGCAACTGCTCCAGACAGGGATGCAACTTCGCTTTCAAATATTATATTATATTCGCCAGGCTCCCAGCACTCGATTGTATAGGTCTGGTCATGCTGTTGGCGCTCATTTAGAGATGTCAGTATTGTTGTTACTCCATTCTCATTTGGAGTTGCTCCTGCTGAAGGTATCACTAAAACACCAGCACCATCAGATCCTTGTGGTGGTGTGATAGTCCTACTTGATAGTGTGGCATCAATTGGCCTATCTGGTCCATTATTGGTAAGAGTAGTCTGCACAGTAACATCGGCAGAATTGCCAACTAGGATTGGCAACAGCTGCTGCTGCCCATTATCAGTACTAACATCTACTATGGCCAAATCAGAAGATCTGCACTCAGGGTCATCAGGAAATTGCTCACAGAAGCTAGGGATAGTTAAATCAACTGATATGACTTCTTCAGCCCTCGTGTTATTGGCTCCCTCATGATGGAGATAACTTACTTTCATCAAAGCAGCGTTTGGATCAAATGGAAATACAAAGCGGCCTGTCGCATTTGGCAATATTTTAAGATACTCTTTGCCATCTTCTTGAAATTCAAGAGCAAAAAGTGGATGCCAATAATTGAATTGCTGAATGATAGCTCCATTATAATCATATATCTGAACTCTTAGCAATGGTGGATTTCCAATATTGCTATGTGGAGGTCCATAGCTCACTCCAGTGGACACAAATTCAGCCTTGTTCAAGGCAGTAAATTTCAGTAGAACGACCATTGATTTATCAACATTATTATTGAAATCATATTCAGGTACCGCTGCCTGATTTAGATCATCATTATCTCCATTATTAGGTATCTGGGCATACGCAAGATTTATCCCGACCAAAACCATGAGCAATGATCCGAGAAGAAAAAAAGAAGCTATAGTTGTTGCTGGTGTCAAAATCCTAATCCAATTGATTAATTTTTTTGGTGACACGTCCCTATACACCTTCTACTACCTCATCTCTCCCCTGTACAATGTGCAGGAGGGTCCTGGAATACTATCAGGAGGAGACAAACAATTCTCAAACCACTTATCAATTCGTCTTTTATCTAAATCCTTAAGCTGCCTATTATCTACCATTATATCGTCTGGCTGGCCATCAGATGTGAAATACTTATTTAGACCATACTCGTAGGGAATCTTTCTACATGTTTTTCCCGTTCCTAGTGCATCAGTCATGCAGGCCTGGTCACCATTGAAGACATTCTGCCAAGGAGCAGAGGATTCATAAAGGCCTCCACTATCATACTCATCTGCTAAGCCAAATGGCCGGTGGCCAATTTCATGAAGCAGAACAAAACCTTCTTTGGCAATCGTTGCCATATTAGCGGTGGAAAGCTCTTTATCATTCCTTGTGCAATCTCGAATAAAATCATCTCTATGTAGTATGACTGCTGCATCAAAGGAGAGATATTCAATGTTCCAATTGCCCGGAGGTATGGATTCACAATTATTTCTAGCCTCCCCCATATCTTGAGCAATCCAGAAGTTAGTCTTATTTTGATTCTCGAGGAAAATCGATTGATTGTAGTATAGCGCAATGGCCCTTTGCACATCAATCAGGAAACTAGGATCCGTAGGGCCGGAAAAGGTTTTGTTGCTAGCAACAAATAAGATATCCAGATTGCTACTGCGATTTCCAGTAAAAAGAACTGGTATGGCCCTACTACTACTCTCATTGAAAGCTCCGATTGCTATCTTCTTCATTCCTGTGAATGATGATGCAGAAGTACTATTGTCTATGACATTGCAGCCATATGAGATTGTTGTTAGGTTTGTGAAGGGTCCGATGGTGTAATTGAGCGTACTACTGCTACTGACATTTTTACTAGGGATAACAGGCTCTGTTCTGTTAGAATTGATCACTATCTCAATTGAATCGGCAACCTTCGGTGCAAGCGAATCATCTACTACTTTTGCGGAAAGAGTTATGGGTTGATTTGCTTGCGGCAATACTGGTTCATGAATGCATTGCACCTGCAGTCCTGATGTTAGATAGGAATCTAGGTCATAATCGTCAAAAGCGGGTATCTGAGCGTCAAGATTTTTCATGCCTAAAATAGTCCCTGATATTAGCAAAATTAATAGAACTGAGATAGCCGAGCTAACGCCCAAACCTGGCCGAATTCTATTATATTTCATTTGCGGCAAGAATTCAATAAGAATTCGAAGCATGTTAAGCTTCCTCCTGCTGATTTTTGATAATTTCGATAGATCTCATAGTAATATATAACATTTATGAAAATATCATACGGAGATAAGAAATAGCAACTAAATATTATGTATAAGGTCGCTGCAAATCAAAATATGTGTAATAAAGTTACACATTTTTGCTGAATATTGTAATTTCATTGATTCAAATGCAATCATCGTGCCCCATACTATTTTGTTTAAACAGCCAGCCTTTAAACAGTCTAGAGAAAAAGCCTTAAAAGTAGCAGTAAGTGATGCTTTGTTTAGACATTCTATACAACGGATAAACACATGATTATGATCAATGAATTGCTGCCAGAATGTCAGCAAAAGACACCGCTTAATAGAAGCACCACTCATCTTCCAATAGAAGACAATGCGAAATGAAGATGTTGTGAGATCTTTTCTTGTGATAGTCTTGATGTTATTATTAGTTACCTTAATAATATCGATGACCATGAATACTTATAAAATACTATTTCAAAGTGCGTTCGCGTCTTCTTCACCTCCTTTTCAACGACAAGAGCAAAAACTCGGTAGTGGAAGTTGGTTTGACATGATCAGTAGAGAATCAACAAGAACTGGCCCAAATTACATCGATATCCAATCAGTGAGCTATTTCAGTAATGGAAGACATTTAAACGCGACGCTTTGGCTAGCAAATTTCATAGTCAGCCCTAATGATTACGAACTTGTGGATTATGGAATGTACTTTGATGCTGATTCTAATAACGAGACAGGCGTAAGCGGAATCGATTATAAGGTCGAAGTTTATTGGGACAATCAAAGCAGAACGTGGACAAGGATATTTCAAGAGTGGTCTTCAAGTGGAGATAGTAAGACCTTGAGTAAACAAGAGAATGTAACTGATTTTTTTGAAGATGGTGCTTCACATGTCACATTGTCTGCAGACTTGGATCCTATGCTTTCACCTAACAACTACAGGGTTTATTTCTATGCAGAAGGAATTAATTATTTGCAGAAACAGTTTTCTTGGATTATTGATTCAACTGGTTGGATCTCGGTTCCTTCTCCGGAACCTGTTTTTGTAATATCGCCAAGTCCGATTGTTTTGACTGAAGGAGGAGAGTCTATAGCTGAGGTGAGAATTAATTCTTCTAGCGCAGAGGAACTTGAACTCAATATTAATGCTGATGTTACAGAGAACAGTAGTAATAGTAGGCTTATAACAATGTCTCTAGATCCTGAAAAATTGATTATCCCTCCATTTGGTGCAGCTTCTACACACATGCGTGTTTCCACAACTTCTAGTATTGACCCTGCAGACTATATGGGAATTATGCGAGCAAATATTACTACGCCGCTTTGCCCTCAACCATCTGCTGAGCCGGGACTTACTCAATCTGAGACTCAAGAGAATGCAAATAATAACGGTCCAGACTCGCTCATTTTTAAATCAACCGAATTTGTTTCATCTCCGACAACATGTGAGCCTGTCTACAAGTCATCAGTATTTTCAATACAGGTCAAAGAATGGGATCTTGATGAGCAACTGAACAGTTTCGTTAATCAATGGGTAACTCCTCTTACAACGATCTATACTGCCCTATCCTCTATTGTTGCTGGGGTTTTAGGATGGATCTACGGAAGAAGAAGAGAAAGAAAAACAAGAACGCAGGAAAAAAGAGTCATTGAAGATGAAAATAATAACAACAATAACAACTAGAAGCAGGAATCTGTCGTGATAAATAATATAAAAAATGTGAAGACTCTACTTCGGCAGTATAGTCGCTGTAGATGTCAAACCTCGTATTCATGTCCGTTTCTATATTCAATAAATCTCATTTCTAGTGCTACGTTATGCATTTTAGCCATACATATTACCAGATTCGTAGATAGAACAAAAGGTGTTATGAGAGATATAATAATTAATTAAGATGTACTATCCGGACCTCTACTCAAATTCTGGATATCTAATCTAATATTGTATTCCTGAGGGTTCTTCAGAGCCTCTACAAAGGAAGTTCCATTAAGAATTTTAATATCCACCCCCGTCGAGGTAGTTCCATTTTCTTCAAAAGAAAAGTTAGATCCATTAATACTAATCGTGTAATCTATTGAAAGTGGTGCTGTTATCAACTTATTTGAAGTATTATTTGTAAACATAAGAACCAATAATTTATACGGCTCGTTATTAGTTTCTGGCCTATCGCTTTCTGTACTTAAGTAGCTGGGGCTCATGTAATAGTAAGCCGAGATATTGCTGGCGTCATCATTAGCTCCAGAATATGCAGGCACTTTTGTAAAGTTCGGCGGGACTGTGTCGGTAGAGCCTTCCATGAATTGTACAAGATTGCTATCAATTACTGAACTCAAAACAAGCCCATTAACGAAAGTCCTAAGCTTTTCTCTTGAATTTTCTGGAATATGCCTTAAACCTTCCCCAATTAATACAAGATCTGGAGGAGCCTGAGCTCCGGTTATCTTAAATGATCGTACCATGTTTCTAATAGTCTCTAAGTAAGTTGGAAAACTCTCAGGGTCAGTACTATATGTAACAACGTAACGAAAAGATCCACTCGCGACCCATAATTTCATTGTCTGCGTTTCATCAGTTCCTTCCAAGCCGGTATACACCGCTTGGTACGCCGGTCTACCGTCCAAAGTCGTGTTGTCGAACTGCAGAAGTTTAAATCCTGCTATGGTGTTTCTCAAGAAATATAATTGTGTGCCTACATACTCTTCTAACTCTACAACCTCATGAAATAGGGAATGTCTTGCAATATTCAATATTGCCACACTATCGTCCAAATTAGTCTTATTCTGTGGCAAGAGCGTGAAAGTAACAATACTATCTACATACGGACTTGTAGGAATACCTGGTAATGCATTCCAGCTAGATGAGTAATTTATCCTTATTTCAGGTATAAGAAAAGTAATTGTATTGTCAAGAGTGGCATTTGCTTCAGGTGTTGTTTGCAGTTCTGTTGCCTGTTGATAACCATAACGAAATGAAATGTATGAGGAAGATGGACCAGAAACAGATGAAGCAGATGCTGTAGACACTGACGGTAAGGATGGTAGAATTACAGAAGATAGCATAAGAATAAAGCATAATTTTGCCTTCTGCTTTGATAATAGGCGCAACTTTTAATTATAAATCCGGCTGATAAGAAAAAAAGGGTACTCTCAAATATTATAGTATTGTTCACTATATAGATTCTACAATATTCTAATAATGATTGTTTAGCGCTAATAATTGAGGTTCCATCTTGAGCGGTTCTCTACTATGTAGCACAAATAAATGTAGAGCAGGAGATTATCTATCTACCGGAGTAGCACCTGAAGCTAGTGCCCAAGGTGCTGTTCCTAATCCGAATGTATTAGAAGAACCTGGAGTACAAAATATTGTAATGTCACGTCTATAGACTACCGTGTGATAATCTGTCGGACATACGCGCACTAAATGACCTACAACCACGTTAAGTCAATATACTAGTTGATCACCTCCAAAAGCGTGTAATAACCTTGCAGACGAAGTCTATCTACGATCTTTCGCGGTTGATGTCCTTTTGCATGTTTGCAATCTACAGGCTTCTTATTCTTCAGCGCAAGATAGTTGACACAACTTGACATGTTTTTCCATTTAACCAAGAGAGGACCTGTCAACGATTAGTAAGATAAGAAAATTGATTTTACCACACATCCGACCTACCAGGTTTCTATCAGGAACAAAAGTTATGATTAATTTGAAACTTCTCCATCATCTCGTCCACTGTCATCGGGGTCATCTATAGCGATATCTCCATCATCATCTCCATCATCATCCCCACATCCGGGCAGTGGAGGGAAAATCTGTATGCAGACGTCTCCTCCTGGATTACAGTTACCTTCATCATCGGGGGTACTTGAAGGAGGTGATTATATTGGCACACGTTCATCTGCTATTCCGTTTCCGTCAGTATCTCTAGCTTCCTGTCCTGTTGAGCATGTTATTGGAGAAGAAGGAGGAGGTTCAACTGAGGGATTCAAACTACAATCATCTGGGAGTTCTTCGCAGATGGCGCGGATAGTTGGCCGTAAATCAATTGATATGACCTCATCGCCTTCTCTACTTCTTCTCCCTCTTCCGAATAGATATAAGAAATCTGCGTCTCTGCTATGCGCGGATCAAATTCAGTCACAATACGAGCTTCACTATTTGGTAGAATAGTAAGGCCGCCACGACCATCTTCTCTAATTTGAAAGGCCCACAGGGGATGCCAATAATTGAAGTTCTGAATCTCATTGCCAGAGTCGTCTAAAGCCTCAACTTCTAGTAGAGGGGGATTTCCAATGTTAGCATCAGCATGTCCAAATGGAGGTTTATATAAGAAAGTTTTCATGCATGACATAGTATTCATTACAGGGTAAGTTCTGCAATGTTTTTGAGCCATTCTACATTATCCGAGCACTTCCGTATGCCAGGGATTATCTCCAGTTCGTCATAAATAGAAAGGCTAGACCGTTTTTTGGTCGTAGAACATTCTGCAGTTGTTCATTCCTAAAGCAGGTAATGGCTTGCGGATTTTTGCGAGAACCTCTAAAAACTAAATTTACAGACACGAAAAGAAGAATTTTCGGCGCCGAAAAATTTGTTTTATTCATTGATAGGTTCATCAAGAGGTTATATAATATTGAATCTGTCAGCTTCTGTCTATTGTTCTTTAGGCTTATTCCATTGCTTTGGTTCTCAAATATTTAATTAAGGGTTTAAGTTGGGCAGGTACTGGATCATATATTTCTAAAGTATGAGTCTTTTTCTGCCCATTTTTATTATTATTATCATCATCATCCATTTCAACTGTGATCCTATAGTGAAAATAATCTGCTCCCGTTTCTGGTTGGGAAGAAACAGAATTCAAAGAAAAAAAATTTGCTCTATTTACTAAATCTTGAATCTTATTTACTTCATCGGCTGGTAATGAATCCGTGTTGACTGTTGTACTAATATCTATTCCTGCAAACCCTCCACTCTGTTCATAATATATCCTCATCTGCCTAATCTAGAGTCTATTTTGGATAGCAATTTCTTTCTTTCGACAATAATCTCCTCCACAGTAGGTTTCCCAGCTTCTACACCAACTTCGCTCCAACCTGAGGCTACAGCTTTCTGCTCATTGCTATCTTCACCGAAAATTTCACCTGCAATAATATAGGTATGGTTTGCTGCATCTTGAAATTGAGATAATCGGCTAAGCCTATCTTTTAATGCGATATACCATATCTTTCCAATAGTTTCATAAGAATTTCCGCCAACCTTCATGCATGCAGTATAAAATGCCTTGTTTGGAATACCCGAGCATTGATGAGGTCCCATCCCTTCTCTATAGTCTCGTACATGAGATACCTGCCTATCACCAGGATGTGCACCTCCAGGACTTTTCATGCTGCGTAATGCTCCTCCTCTAACCATTATATCTTTGCCAATCAGCCAATGAGAATCATTAACTGTTTGTTTATTAACCCACTGATCGCACATAATAGCGAATACATCTGACATAGACTCATTTAATCCTCCAGGTTGACCCGAATAAGCTAAATTAGACTCATATTGTGTGACCCCGTGAGTTAGCTCATGTGCTACAACAATTAGATCTGTTAGTGTTCCTGGCTTGATAAACCCTCCCCCACCATTTCCATATGTCATTTGCCTGCCATTCCAAAATGCGTTATCAAGATCTTCATCAAAATGCACTGAGGAATACATTGCCATTCCTTCACCATCAATTGAGTTTCTGGAAAATATCTGATTATAGAAATCATAAACCGAACCCGTATGATTAAAGCATTTATCTACGTTACTATCTCTAGTATCTGTGGAATCTTCGTAACGGACTGGATCCCCCGGCAAGAGGTTATCATCTCCTATATTGTGCATATCGTATACAACACGTCGCCTCTCTGTATGTCCTCCGATACCAAATCTTCTTGGGTCTGTTGCACTTACGAAATGCCTTTGGGATCTTAGTCTTTCAGATAATTTTAAGATGTGGATTGCTTTATCTCTTTCTTCTCTTGATCCATCTCTTATGACTTGTTCAAACACGTAATCAGGAACAAAACAACATACTGCTTCATTATGGTGAAGACGTTGTACGTTATGTAATCTCCAATTTCTATCTATAAGATTTGCTCTCATGATTTTTTTCATTCGTGAATTAGGCGTTCTAAAGTAACTATTAAGAGTTCTTCTAATAAATGGACCTTTAATAACAAACAAAAACTTCTAGATTTCGCTCAAAAATCACTAAATAATTGTTCCAACCTAATCATTTAACCAAATATTTCTCGGTTTACGTACTTATGTAGGCCTATTTTTGCCTTTACAAGTTCGTTATAGACTTACATCTTAGTTACTAGATTCTATGACAAAGTTGGTAGCTCAATTTGTTGAATCTATCATTAATTGAGGGTTGTTTCGTATTATTATCCACGGTGTAATAATTAATCAAAATTATTTCATTTTCTTTTTAAACTCATGATTATTGGTCAAAAAAAGCAGCGTAAGATACACTGTCTATCATTCGCTTTTTTCTAAGCACCTTGGATCCGGTGGTTCTGTTAGTGGCTCAATACAACACGGCCAGTCACCAGGATTGATACATCTCAGCTCTGAGGTCTGTTCCTCTTGTGTAGTATTACTAAAACCTTCGACATTACTCTCACCTGTCGATTGGTTTGTTGCTGGAGCAGTCTCGCTTCCACTGTCGTTTGTGGCAATACTATTGTTGCCGATGCCTGTAGGCGCTCCTCCGCTTTTCCATTCAAAGAACCTTATTACGCTATCATCGTCTGGCTGTATTTCATCTATAAAGACTGCTATCATATTGTTAAGAGGTGCTAGCGTTCCAGTTGAGTTTGTACTAAAGTATGCAATGCCAATGCCTGTGGATGAATCAAATTTAATGAATTCAGCAAAATCCACTGTCGCACTTTCAGTTCCGTCTTCCGTTGTCATATGGATTTGTCCAATTGATGAGCCGCCGCCTCCCGGGAGAAAACTAAATGTTCCTTCACCTGTATCCACTGTCGTTATCGTTTGTGTGGCATTTGGTAGTGTTATTGTTGTATTTCCTTCAAATGAAAATTGTGCTTGTATTTCATCTGTTATGTTTTCAGACTCAGTTCGGTAGTGCCCTAATGCAAACGGTTCCTCTGTCAGCTCGACAGTACTAGCCGCAGGAGTACTAGCAGCAGTTGCATTCAAAGTCATATTTTCCGCTAGTGTAGTAGTACTGTCATTATCTTCTGCCGCAGTTATATTATCATTATCTATTGATAATGAAGCTGCTGCAGTAGGCATCACAAAGCTAAAGCCTAGAAGTGATGCTGCAATCAAAAGTAACGAAGCCATACCTGCAAGGCTAACCTTAGCATCGATAGATTTCATTAAAGAACCCCCAGATACGATGTCAGTGAAGCGTATCTCCTTAATGTTAAGGTACCGATATGAGAAAATAGATAGAAGCTATTTGTTTGCACAGCTGTTGAATAGGAACCATTCTTATGCTAGTACTTCTGACAAATTTAAGTCAGTCATAATAATGGGTCTCTTGATGGTTGGGAGAAGAGACATTAGGGAATAAAGATAAAGGATGATTCTTAGGCATTAGAAAGAGGCATTTTGTCATACTATAAAAGGAGTAGAGGAAAATGCATCAAAAATCTTGGAAAAAAATTCTACCTCATTTTGACGGATTTGATCGTATTTAATGCCACATCTCACCAAACAAATTGACCTAAAATGAAGACTTTTATGTTGATGCAAGTTCTTTGATAGCTAACGCTGCAGAGTTTACAATATCGGATACATAGGGTATATCAATAATCTTATCTGTAAATCTGTGATAATTTGGATTGGGATCGCTGCTCGATTCAGTTGGGTAGTTTGCAAAGAAGTCTTCACTGATATGGCATGCTGGGTAGCCCCCGCTCCTGAAATGGGAAATGATCACTACGTTCTATTGCACCATCGTATATGTTTCTGTCAAAATCATGGTTTCCGCCTACAATCGTACCTTTATATATTTGAGCAGTACCGAGTTTTCCTTGGTTATCTGACCATTGTTTAATTACTTCTGCTATGGGTAAGCAAAGATCACGTATGTCTGGGTCATAATAACCAGCATGAATTTCAAATGTTTTATGTTTATCATTATTGTAACCAATCATATCTATATTGACCACTGCTTTTATCGATGTATCTTTATCCTTCATAATTGGAGCATATGATCTACTTCCTTTCAATCCTACCTCTTCTGCATTAAAGAAGCAGAATCATATAGTGTGTAACAGTTTTCCTCGAAGCTGTGATAGGTATTTTGCTATCGCTAACACAGCTGCTAGACCCGAACCGTTATCCTCTGCACCAGGGGCTGGATCAATTCTTCGATTATATTGTCCCATTGGTTCTCTGCCAGCGGTAGAATCTATGTGACAGCACACAATAATCATTTGTGCCCCTAAACCATTAAGTGACTCATCTTTTGTCCACCATGAGGATTCATTTAGAAAGATATCCTCTATTTCCCTTCTCAAATCTGGTGGAGAGAGGCTATCAAGATTTTGTTTCTTCATCCAATTACTTCCAGTTATCAGGTTTATTTCTTCCATCCATGGCTCCGAAGGATACAGAGTGGGGTATTTTAAAAAGACTTGTCGAACTTGTTCAGGTAAATTGGGCTCAGCTTTGAAATATCCAACGCCTGGCAAATCTGCTATCACGTTTGAAAGTACTTGAGAATTATACGAAAAAGAATGCGTAAAAGGAATATATCCCATTGAACGTAAATCATTTAATAATGCATTAATTACTCTTGAATTTTCTGGATGTTCACAATGCCTTGATTTTATTTTACCACTCTCATCAAGATCGGAAATCCCACTATATCTATCAATAGTGGTTTTAATATATTCAGAATCTATAGGCATTAGTTGTGTATTTAGTTGAAGACTAAGAGAATCCTGATTAACCCGCTGTAGTTTAACTTTCTCTAAAGGCCATTTTGCCAAATTTATTTCTGATTTTCTCAAAAAGTTATTTGGTTTTGACATTGGCCTTAATAGAGTAGGATCAGGAGTTAAAAATAGAAAATGACCATGCATATCATGAAAAGGAACAGAGTCGTTTGTCACTGAAGGTCCCAGAGCTACCAAAATCTTTTTTCCATCAAAAAAGAGTATCTTTTGGTTACGTAGTTTCTCAGGCGTATGCTCATCTATATGATCAAGAGAAACAAACATGGGATCTTCGATTGATAGATTAAGAGGTAAGTTATCGATTTCAAGTCTATTGGCAATACCTTTAGATAAATCTTCATGAGATATTACTGCTAATGCCATAATTTGATCATTCTCCAGGTGTCTTATGTAATATGGTATCATATCACTAAAAAGATCAAATTGCTTTTGTTCAGCCTTTATTCTTACGAAGGATAAAGTCTGTTTGGTAAGAAGAAGCAAGGCTATAGAAGGATGAGATGCAATGATAAACCCATAATTTGCAGCAATTCCTCTAAGAGTCCTGTCCTCTGAGATAAAAACAACTTCTTCTGCCTTTAATTTAGATTCTTGTAGAAAGGATGAAAGTACACCTTCTAAGTCTTTGTATATTATGACCTCTTGAATATTTGATACAAATTGCTTTATGTTTTGGGATGAAATACCATTACCAAGAGCTTCGGTTACCAATAAAATAGAATTGATACCATAACGTTGGAATTCAGAGAGAGCTTTTCTTGTGTATGATCGTACGTCTATGCCAACAATGGTCGTTGAATTCGGTATAAAATTAATACTACCAAAATTTTGATCGAGCGATATAATGGCTGTCTTTATGTTCCTGGATAGCGCATCCAATTTTTCATGATATTATTTTGCTAGCATATAATGTTTCTTGAGAAATAATTAGCCCTGTTAAACTTCTTAATTCTCTTTTGTTTTCTAATCTTTTAGTAAAACCATTAGTAGTGCATCGATTTAGATATTCTGCACGGAAATACAAGCTATCCGCAATGGAATGCCAATGGTCTTACCATTGCATCTACCCCTACCTCCTGTGATGAGCGGAGCAGTGGATAACAAGAAAGTATCAACGAGAACCTTTATGATACTCACAATGGCCTTAACTGTGACTAAATAGTCTATGCACAGGAGTTCTCTCAATATGACAGCGTTGACAAAATATGCCGTCCTTTCGTAGCATCTTCAAGCTTGCACCTCTATACGTCAGACGTAATTCCAGACTGGAATGGAACCTTCCTGATGACAACCCTAAAGGCTGGCAGGATCTTCCAAATTGCGTTGGATGAAAATGACATGGCATTTGCACGCAAGCCTGTCGAACTTTTCCGCTCAGAGAACCGCTATCGTGACATCGCATTTAGCCCAGGCTGCCGTACTCTTTATGTGATCACTGATATGATGGGTCCTGTGCAAACCATTAAGGAAGGTCATATTACCCAGATCACAATGCTGTGCAGTCCTGGTTCGGTGATTGCATTCACATGCGAGAGAAGTGGTAATAGCACAACTACGGCACAGTAGAGACGGTAAGCGCAGTAACAGCCTCTGCCCTTCAGCTTTTATTCATTATTTTAACAGTCTTTATTGCTGGCTACGCCTCTGCGATACTATTATTATCGTCAACACATCATGGAAACAATTACTAACATCTGAAAAATTGACTTGGGACTACAATCGTTGATTCAATCCTGAATAAAACCTTTGGGCCTGTATATTGAGCCTTTTTATATGCAGGGCTCAAACCCCGTTGGCCCACTAATTACAAGTGGTTCAATATTTGGTTTGCTAACGTATTGAGGGTATTACGATTTCCCTCAGTGTCCAGACGCGCCTCCATCAGCTACACGAATTCTTTAAGGAATAGTATGAAATCCTTGATGAAATGACTATCTTAGCTGACTATGTTTATTTTGAAATTAGTTTACTTATTACTATTAACATTGCTATTCGAATTCACGTTTATGTGCTGCTTTTACATGCACTTTGAGCATATCTGAGAGTAGTCCCTTAATTTCTTTAACATTCTGTTTAAACAGTACCATTTCTGC
>Ga0126308_10000388_pt1 | contig 14132 bp, 9 predicted proteins | sample Plot55_FD_92533 | JGI IMG/M metagenome (GOLD analysis project Ga0126308, IMG submission 92533) | Serpentine soil microbial communities from UC McLaughlin Reserve, CA, USA - Plot55 | ecosystem: Environmental > Terrestrial > Soil > Grasslands | place: USA: UC McLaughlin Reserve, Lake County... | reverse complement strand
GGGACTTACAACGACCCGGTCCGCGCCGTTCAGGACCCCCGGTCCAGCCCCGAGCGTACCCTCGACGCCGAGGTCCTCCAGCGCGCCGCGCAGGCGTGCGTCGTCGGCGGCGTCCGCCACCCGGACAGCCTCACCGCGCCCGAGCAAGGCCCGCGTCGCCGCGATCCCGGATTCCCCGAGTCCGTAAACGAGGGTGCCCACGGGCTCACCCCGCCGACTGGTAGAGGAAGTAGTAGTAGAGGAAGAACCCGCAGGCAGCGAAGGCGGCCTGGGCGATCCAGAACCGGACCACGACCTTGTTCTCCTGCCAGCCTAGCATCTCGAAGTGATGGTGAACGGGAGCCATCTTGAAGACCCGCCGCTTGCGCCCGGTGAGCCTGAAGACCGCGTACTGCACGATCACCGAGAGTGCCTCGACGACGAACAGTCCCCCAATTATCGGTAGGAGCAGCTCGGTCTTGGTCAGCACCGCCGCGGCGGCGAGAACCCCCCCGATGGCCAGAGATCCCGTGTCGCCCATAAATACGTCCGCCGGGTGGGCGTTGTACCACAGAAACCCGACGATCGCCCCGACCATCGCCCCGCAGATGATCGCGACGTCATATTGGCGCTCGAGGAACGCGATGGCCGTGTATACCAGCAAGGCTATAGCCCCGGCCCCGGCCGCGAGCCCGTCGAGGCCGTCCGTGAGGTTCACCGCGTTGGTCGTACCCACGATCACCAGCAACAAAAAGAGACTGAACAGCGAGATCCCCACGACCCCCGGTCCCAGAGCCAGGTTGCGGTCGAAGCCGGGGACGACCACGGTCTGCGTGACACCTACGTAGCGCAGCGCCAGGATATCGGCAAGTACGACTGCGAGGGTGAGGAGCAGAAATTTGTAGCGGACGCTCAACCCCTCGCTCCCCTCCTTGGAGATCTTCTGCCAGTCGTCGTAGAGCCCAATCCCCGCCACCGCCGAGACGATCAGAAGCGTCGCGAACGTCGCTACGTTCGGCCGCGCCACCACGAGCAGCGCGGCCACGAGGCCCATCAGCATCACGACTCCGCCCATCGTTGGCGTGCCGGCCTTGATCAGGTGCGTCTCCGGCCCCTCCTCCCGCACGAACTGGCCGAACTTGCGCGACTGCAAGAACCCTATGAACTCGGACCCGAGCGCCACCGTTACCAGAAACGCTATGGCCGCCCCGAGCACGACGCTAAACAAGGGACAAGCTCTCTCTTAGCTTCCTGGTTAGGGCGTCGAGACCCACCCCCCTCGAACCCTTGACGATAACGTAATCCCCGGGCCGCAACCTCTCTTTGAGATCTCCTGCGGCCGTCTCGGCGTCTGCGTAGAACAACGTATTGCCGGAGAAGGTCTCGGCGTACCAGCGGGCCTCGTCGCCGACACAGACCAGCAGGTTCACGCCCACCTCCTCGGCCAGCCTCCCAGCCTCTTGGTGGTAGGCTCGGGCCGCGGCACCAAGCTCGAACATGCCGCCGAGGACGGCGACGAGCCGTCGGTCCTGGCGAGTAGCCTGCTGCGCACCGTAGTGTAGGACCGCGCCGACGGCGGCCGGAGAGGCGTTGTAGGAGTCGTCGTAGACTACGATGTCGTCTCGCAGTCGGTATACCTCTCCCCTGAGACCGGTGCGCCGTAGCCGGGAGACACCTCTGGCGCACGCTTCGAGGTCGAGGCCGAGAGCGTGCGCGCCGCCGAGCGCAGCGAGCAGCGGCTCGACGAGGTGCGTCCCGAAAACGGTAGAGCGAACTTCAGCCAATCGGCCCTGTAGTCGGGCCACGAAGCGAAGACCCTCCTCGCGCTCCTCTATTCCCATGGCGGTAAGGTCGGCGTGTCCTTCACCCTCCAAACCGAAGGTGATGCGCCGGCGCAGCTTCCGCCCTGATCCGGTAGCCGCCTCGGGGGCGGTGGCCGGGGAGACAAGAGTGCCGTCCTCGGGGAGAGCGCGCGCCAACTCGCCCTTCGCGGCAGCCAGGGCCTCGAGGCTGCCGAAAGAGTCGAGGTGGACGGGCGATATCGCGGTCAAGACGCCGACCTTCGGTGGGGCTATGCCACACAGGTGCCTTATGTCCCCCTGGTGGGTCGCCCCCATCTCGAGCACCAGGATCTCGGTGCGTGCGTCTGCCGCCAGGACCGTGAGCGGCAGACCGATCTCGTTGTTGAAGTTCCCTGCGGTCCCCGAGACCCTCCTGCCCGCGTGGCGGAGCACGGTGGCAAGGGCGTCCTTGGTCGTGGTCTTGCCCACGGTGCCCGTGATGCCGACGATCAGGGGGGCGTCGTCCTGCGATAGCGTCCACCGGGCGAGCTGCTGCATAGCGTCCATGGGGTCTTCGACGACGAGGGTCGGCACCTCCAGCGGACGGGTGGCGACCGCCGCGACAGCCCCACGCAGGTAGGCTTCGGGCGCAAAGTCGGCCCCGTTCGCTCGCCCGCGCAGGGCGAAGAAGAGGTCCCCCTCTCGCACCACCCGCGAGTCCGCCGCTGCCCCGCGCACGAGGCTCCGCTCGCTGCCGGCGGTGAGCTCGGCTTTGAGGATGCGTGCCACATCCTCCAGGGTGGTGGGCCTCACGGGCTCACCTCCCGCGCCCCGGGACGGTCCGGGGGCACGTTGAAGTAGCTCAGAGCGAAGGACATCACCTTGCGGAAAGCAGGGGCCGCGGTGATCTCCCCCCAGTACGTCCGCTCGGGATCGTCCACGGCGATGAGCGCCACGTACTTGGGATCGGTGGCCGGGGCGAAGCCTATGAAGGAGGCCACGTACTCGTCGCCGTAGGTCCCCGTTTGAGGGTCGACTATCTGGGAGGTCCCGGTCTTGCCGGCCACGGTGTAACCGGGGATTTGAGCGAAGTGGCCCGACCCGTCGTCGACGACGCCCTGCAACATCCCGCGTACTATAGCCGAGGTCTCCTCGCTTATCACCCTGGGCCCGGGTCTGGCCGGGCCGTCCTGCTCGGCCACGTGGGGAGTGATCGTCTGCCCCCCGTTGGCGATGGCGGCGTAGCCCGCGGCGAGCTGCAAGGGGGTCACGGTCAGGCCCTGGCCCATGGGTATGTTCCCGATCGTGGAGCCGCTCCAAGCCTCATAGGCCGGTACGCTGCCCGCGTCTTCGCCCCACACGTCCACCCCGGTCTTCTCCCCGAACCCGAAGTGCCGAATGTACTCCTCGAGCTTCGCGCCGCCGAGCCTCTCGCCTATCTGGATCGCGCCCACGTTGCTCGACTCCTTGAGGACGTCGCCCGTGGTCATGACCTTGGTCTCGTGCGGCATCGAGTCGTGGATCACGCGGTCTGCGACCGTTATGTGGTCGGGGACCACGAAAGTCGTGCCCTCGGTGACGGCGCCCTCCTCGATCGCCGAGGATACGGTGATCGCCTTGAAGGTGGACCCTGGCTCGTACGGGTCTGTTAAAACCCGATTCCGCTGGGCCTCGAGGGGCGCCTCGTCGGCATGATTGTTGTCGTAGTCGGGGGTGTTGGCGAGTGCCACGATGGCGCCGTCCCCGACGCGCATGACCAGGCCGAGAGCGCCCTTGGCTTCGTTCTTCTCCACCGTAGCCTCGAGGGCCTTCTCCAGTTCCTGCTGCACCGCCGTGTCCAGGGTCAGACGCACGTCATCGCCCCTGTGCAGGACCGCGTCGTAGCTTGCCTCCACGCCCCCATAGGCGTCGCCGTAGGCCCCGAGGTAGCCCATAAGCTGGCTGGCGAGGGCCTTCTCCGGATACACCCGGACGCTATCGGGTACTACGGACAGCCCTTCTATGCCTAGATCCACGACCTTCTGAGCCGTCTCGGGTCTGACGTCCGCCGCGACGACGCTGTAACCGCCGAGGCGCCCGTCGGCACCGCGCTCGGTCAAAGACGCTTCTATGTCCTCCGCCCCCAACCCTGTCTCGGAGCCGAGCACGTCGGCGAGCGCCCGCGCGGCGTCAGCCGGGTGCTTGATTTGGTATGGGGTAGCTACCACCCGCGCGGCCTGGAGGCTCGTGGCCAGCTCACGGCCGTCCGCGCTGACTATGCTGCCGCGCGCCTCGCCTGGGTCCGGCGCGAGCCACCCCGCGCCCCGCTCCGAAGCGAACGCCTGATACCGTTCGTCGTCGTCGACGATCATCTGGGCCGCCCGTGCGCCCAGCAGCAGGCCGACGAGCGCGAAGGCGACCACCACCATCCTCAGCCGCCCGCGGCTGGCCATCCACGCCACGTTGCCCGTAGACGACGGCCCTCGTGTAGACGCCGCGCCGGTAGCGCCGCGCCGAGTCCGGTCGCCTGCGTGAAGGTGTATGACCTGGCCGCCGGAGTTCCGGCGGCCACGGGAGCGTGTGGTCTTGCGGGCGCCGCGACGGTCCGCGCCGCGCCGGGCGTCGTCCCGGCCGGGGCTACCGCGGCTCCCACCCTTTCTTCTCTCCCCCATCGTGCGTTCCATCCTCCCTGTCTGCTTGGTAAGTTTTGAGATCCTCGCCGCTGGGGTCTTGCATCCCCAGCTTTTGGGTGGCGAGGTGTCTGATCCTGTCAGCTCCCGACAGCTCCGCGACCCGGACCTCGAGCCTCTTACCTCGGGCCTGAGCTTGCGCGACCTTCTCCTCGAGAGACGCGACCCTCCCGGTGAGGTCGGCGGAAACCGTGTGCAGGTAGACGCTCCCCAGCATCAACAGCACAGGTAAGACGACAACTACCACGAACCTGCGGTAGCGTCCGGCCGCCTTCTGCCGCGCGGCTCCGTCGGGCTTCTTCCTCTCGGGGGACGGGGCGACGGGCCTCGGCGAGGCCGAGGCCCGTCGCCGGCGCTGCGGAGCAGCCATCAGGACACATCCCCTGTACCCTCTAGCTCTTCGGCAGTCCTAATCGCCACCCGCAACCGCGCGGAGGCGCTACGCGGGTTCCCCTCCACCTCGCCCTCGGACGGCCGCCGGACTGCGCCCCGGCGGAAGAGGGGCTTCGCACCGCATGCGCAGACCGGCATGTCCGGAGGACAGACGCAGCGCCCTTCCCGCTCCGAGATAAAGCGCTTGACGATCCTGTCCTCGCCCGACTGGAAGGTGGTGGCGACCAGCCGCCCGCCCGGCACGAGGAGACGCTCCGTCGCCGCCAGCGCCCGCTCGAGACCGCCGAGCTCATCGTTGACGTGGACCCGAACGGCCTGGAAGACCCGCTTGGCCGGGTTTCCGCCCCTCTCCATCCAACCGACCGCCGCCCGTACCGCGGCGTAGAGATCGGTCGTGGTCTCTAATGGTCTCCGGCGCGCCACCTCCCGCGCTACCCGCCGCGCTTCTGCCCGGGGCACGTCCCCGTACTCGGCGAGGACCCGTGCGAGATCCTCTACCTCGACCGTGTTCAAGAACTCGGCCGCAGAGATACCGGAGCGCGGGTCCATCCGCATGTCCAGCGGCCCCTCCCTGACGTAGCTGAACCCGCGCTCCGGCTCGTCGATCTGAAAGCTAGAGAGCCCGAGGTCGAAGAGGACGGCGTTTACCCGCCTGCCCTTCCCTACCATCCCCCACAAGACCTCGTCGAAGGTGCCGGGCACAAATTCGAAGCGCCGGTCTCGTGAGAGCCCGGACGCCCGCTCGGCCGCCTGAGGGTCCCGGTCGATGCCGACGACCCTACCGTCGGGGGCGAGCTTCTCGAGTATCGGCTCCGTATGGCCCCCGCCCCCGAAGGTGGCGTCCACGATTGTCTCCCCATCTTTGGGATCGAGGGCGGCTACAGCCTCTTCCAACATTACGGGTCGGTGCTCGACCGTCATCACCCTCCGAGGTCCCTACCCGCGAACTCCTCCACTATCTCCGCAAAGGAGTCATCCGCGTCCGTCACGTAGCGGTCCCACTCCTCCGTGGCCCAGATCTCCAACCGGTCGTCCACCCCGGTGATCGTCACGTCCCGTCGCAGGCTCGCATACCGGGCGAGCTTAATGGGGATCAAAACCCGCCCCTGCCGGTCCAGCGTCGCCTCGAAGGCCATGGAGAAGAACATCCGCGAGAGCTGGCGCCCCCTCGCCGAGAGGTCCGCGTTCGCCTTGATGTTCGCCTTGAACGCCGCCCACTCCTCAGGCGGAAAGGCGAATAGGCAACGGTCGATCCCCTTGGTGACCACAATCCCACCCTCGAAGTAGGGGCGGAGTCGGGAGGGGAGAGTCAAGCGCCCTTTCTCGTCCAGCGTGTGCTCGTACTCGCCAAGAAGGGCCAGAGCCTTGTCCTCCCACTACGCTCCACTTTGACCCACAACCGACGAAATTCTTGCATAGGAGGGGAAAATGCGCAATCCAAGCCAGAGAAAACGCCGGGCCAAGGACCGATTTGCCTCGTTTTGGCCTGTTATCCCTCCTGCCTAGGGCCTAGGGGCCCCTGAGAAGACGCACTCAAATACGAGGGTTTGGGGCTTTGCGACGGTTGAATTCGGTTAATGGCAGCTCGATATGTTGTGGATGAGATCTGTGGGGCCCCACATGTTGGGTTCTGCGAAAAAGGTTCTACGAAAAATCGTGTTGGCATGGAGGCTGATGAGCGGAGTAAAGCGGAGGATCCTACGGAGTGTGGTGGGCCCACCAGGACTCGAACCTGGGACCGTCCGATTATGAGTCGGATGCTCTAACCAACTGAGCTATGGGCCCTCGGGGCGCCGCGTGGTCGGCAGCGTCGTTGGCTCCCCTGGCTGGCCTCGAACCAGCAACCCTTCGGTTAACAGCCGAATGCTCTGCCAATTGAGCTACAGGGGAATGTTGCGAGGGAGATTATAGGGCCCGTGGATGCAGGCTTCAAGGTTCGGCGGAGACGGCACGAAGCGAGTCTTTGAGCGCTTGTATGTTGGTCTGGAGCCTCTCTTTCTCGTCGTAGTCGGTGGCCTCGCGTTTATCGTGCTCCCGGCTCAGGATGGCGAGGCGCAAGAAAGCCTCCCGCACCGACTTGTCGGAGGGGTAGAAGTTCCCGCGTCGGATCTCCTCCGCCCGGGAGGCCAGCGCCCCGAGTTGATCCATTAGCGGGCGCGCCCTCTCATCCGCTACCACGTCTTCGAACTCTTGGCCGGCGTGCTCCCACAGTAAGGAGAATAAGCGGGCCTGGGTTTCGCTCCAGAAGTCTTCGGGGCGCAGTACGACGGGTTCCGGGAGGGACCCCGCCCAAAATCCACTCTTGAGCAACCCTGCCGTCAGGTACGGACGGGCAAGCAGCACCGCCAAGACCTCCCTTCCGGCCTGCTGGTGCGCGTCGGCGGGATTCGCCCTCATCATGGATGTCCCGAGGGCAGCGGACGCTCTCCGCCGGTCTCCTTCGAGCAGCGCCGAACCCACGCCCAATGCCTCGCTCGCGATCCTGAGGGCTTCGCGGTAGAGAACGGGGTCTTTGATCTCATCTATCAGGTTCTTTACCTCCGGGACGGCCCGAGACCGTTCGGTCGCGCTCGTGCCTCGAGTGCGCTGGACGATGCGACGGATGACGTACTCGAGAGCTGTTACGGCACCTCCCAGAAGCTCGGTGAACTCCTCGGGCGGGTGTTTGAGCAACCAGTCGGCCGGGTCCTGCGGAAGCCGCAAGACCCGGAGATCCAATCTCAGCTCCGCGGCGGTCGCCGCGGCCCTCTCTATGGCCTTCTCCCCCGCCGCGTCGGGGTCAAAGAGCACGTAGATCCTGTCTGCGTAGCCGCTCAAGGTGCGGAGGTGCCCCGTCGTAGTGGCCGTCCCCAGGGTGGCTACGGCGTTCTTGATACCGGACTGGTAGAGCATCAAGACGTCGGTGTAGCCCTCGACTACGAGCGCCGCGCGCTCATCACGCATCGTATCAGCGACCTGCGGGAACCCATAGAGCAGGTCGCGCTTGTTAAAGGTCTCGGTCTCGGGCGTGTTGAGGTACTTTGGATGAACGTCGCCGAGCGCGCGAGCCCCGAAGCCGACGATCCTGCCGCGCCTGTCAGAGATGGGAAAGGTGATCCTGCTGGAGAACCGCTCCCCGCCCCGCGCCGAAAGAAGCCCTGCCGCGTCAAGGACCTTGCGATTAAGACCCAACCTCGCAGCGGCCCCAACAAAACCCTCGACGCCCCGCGGCGGCGCGTAGCCCAAACGGAATTCTTCTATAGTAGAAAGCTCGAGACCGCGGCCTGCCAGGTAACGGCGAGCGTTCTCAGCCTCGAGAGATCGGGACTTCAGGAGGTACTTGTGATAGTAGACAGCGGCCGCTGCCAAGGCCTTGTGGATGGCACGGCGACGCTGTTTACTCTCTCTGGCGGCTTCGGGATCGCCGACGTCTTCGAACTCGAGATCCACGCCACTACGTTCGGCCAGGTAGGAGACGGCGTCTACGAACGGGAAGGATCTCAGCTCGCTGACCAGCTTGATGGCGTCTCCCCCGCGCTGGCAGTTATGGGCTATACCCAATTTGGTCAAGAAGGTGTGGGAACCAGTAGTGGTGATATCCACGACCCTCCTGGGTTCTTCTTGAGAAGACTCGATCTCTTGCACGGTCGACAAGAAGAACCTGGTGCCGTCGATCTCGGCGAAGAAGCCTTTCACGGACTCCTTGCTAAGGATGTGGAGGTAATAGGCTCTCCTGCGTTTCACGCCGTCCGTCCCCGCCTGAGGTGGTGTAGAGGAAAGGGAGCAGATCTGGCCCGATTGAATGCACAAGGCGAAGATTCCATAGGCTAGCTCTTCGCGCACCGTCGTAGCGCTAGTCGGCCCGTCACTAGTGCTGCCGTCTCCGTGGACGTAGCCCTCGATAAGTGCCGCCTGGCATTCCGCGGACCAGCTCAGGGATTCGACCGGCACCCGCTTGTGTACGCTACCGCGTCCGAACCAGTGGCCAAACAGAGCCGCGAGGTCGATGCTCGAACACGTTACTTCGCAGATGTTCTTGTCCAACCTGACAAAGCTGGTGGTGGGTTTACCAAACTCTTCTCCGAGCACGAGCATAACCCTCTTCGCAAGGCCCTCCGCTCCGTGCGTGGCGAAGCGCCACCTTACGCCTCCCCTGTAGTGCGAACCTTCGGCCAGCCACACACCGTACAGCCAAGCCGTGCTGCGGTTCACGGGCAACTTCGCGATTCGTTCGGACCGCGGTCCCTTTGTGTGAGGCTCGATCACGCGCTCGCCAGGGAGGGGTGTGTCGTCACGGTTCTTGTCCGAGATCACCGGGTAGAGCCAGAAGTCTCCCTCACGGACGTCCGAGGCGTGGGCAACCGAGAGCTGCACGTTAGAATCCTTCCTGCGAAGTTTGCTGGAGAACCGCACCTCCCCCCCACCCCAGTACCTGGGGTAGGCCCTGGACATAGCTCGTAGCGCCTCTTCCCGCCTGACGAAGACGCACCAATGATCCGGCGTGAGCTCGATGCCTTCCTTTGCCGCGCCAGTCCTGATTATCATAGTGGGTCCATACTTCAACCACTTATCGGTTATGGTCTCGCGGCCTCCGTCGATGCCGATGACCTCATCACCGGGCTCGGCCATGGCTATCGGGATGAGGCCTTTTGACGTCCAAATGCGTTCGTTGGCCTCCAGGCAGCCGAAGCAATAGTAGAAGCCGCGGTCTGGGGAGAGGCTGAAGGAGGGCGTATTCTCCGTGTGGTCGGGGTAGGGGCAGAGGCCGACGAAGCGGGCACCTTGGCGCCTAAGGGCGGTGAACTCGGAGGCGACTTCTACTATGTTCGCGGCCTCCCTGACCTCCTCTATGCTGCGGTCCGAGATCCTCAAGCTCCCGCCCTTCTTGTACCTGTGTATAAATACTCTCGTACAAACATCCCTCGCCCCCTCGTGGTGCGGGCAAGGGTAATGTTACTCTAAGACACATGGATATCCGCGAGCAGATAGGAAGGGCACCGGAGACGGGGTACGCTGACCTGCCGCCCGGGATCGACTTCGAGCCCAAAGATGAGCCGTTGCGGCGTGACATCAACCTCCTCGGTCGGGTGCTCGGTCAGGTCCTTATCGAGCAGGAGGGCGAGGAGCTCTTCGAGACAGAGGAGGAGGTGCGGTTATTGTGCAAGCGGCTGCGCTTCGACTACGACCCGGCGCTCGACGAGCAACTCAGGCGGAAGATCGAGGCCCTAGACGGCGAGCGGCTGCGAAAGATCGTGCGAGCGTTCTCGGTTTACTTCCAGCTCGTCAATATAGCCGAACGATACCACAGGATCCGGCGCCGCCGCCAGTACGAATCTTCCCCGAGCAACCTGCCGCAGCGCGCTTCGCTGGCGAGCGCGCTGACGCGGTTGGAGAAAGAGGGGTTTGGGGCGGAGGCGCTGCGAGGGGTGCTGGGCGGCATGAGCGTTGGGCTGGTTCTGACGGCCCATCCGACGGAGGCGATGCGGAGGAGCGTCCGGCGGAAGCACGTGGCCATCGGTGAGATGCTCGAGTCTCTGGAATCTGGGACGCTAACCTGGAAAGAACGGCGCCATCTGGAGGAGAAGCTGGCCGAGGAGGTGACGGTCCTCTGGCAGACGGACGAGCTCAGGGCTCGCCGTCCTCAGGTCACCCAGGAGATAGAGCGGACGCTGCTCTTCTTCGAGAACCCTCTGATCTCGGCCACCCTGGACGTGTACCGGGAGCTCGAGGACGAGCTCGCGCGCCGCTTCCCTGGAGAAGCTCCTGAGCTCGGGCGCATCCTAGAGTTCGGCTCCTGGGTCGGCGGAGACCAGGACGGCAACCCGTTCGTGAAGTCCGATACGCTGAGCGCGGCCCTCGAGTTGCATCGAGAGCTGATCTTGAAGCGTCACCTGAGCTCAGTGCTCTCGCTGGTGGACCACATGAGTCAGTCCGCGAGGCTCATCGGGGTTTCGGAGGAGCTCCTCGCTTCGCTCGAGCGGGACGAAGAGCTGCTTCCCGAAACGGTCGAGCGCTACCGGGGGCTGGATCCCAACGAGCTCTATCGCCGCAAGCTCCTCTTCGTAGCCGAGCGCTTGAGGCGCACGCTCGAGTGGCCTCGGTCCTCCGCGGCCTACGCGGGCGTGGCGGGCTTCGTGGAGGACTTGCGCATTCTGCGTAGGAGCCTCCTGACGCACGGCGGCGAGAGAACCGCCCACGGTGGCCTGCGGGACCTGATCCGCCAGGCCGAGGTCTTCGGCTTCCACCTGGCAAAGCTGGACATGCGGCAGGAGAGCTCCAGGATACTAGGGGCCGTCGCCGAGCTCGTGGCCCCCAGAACTGGCGAAGACCTCCGTGAGATGACCGAGGAGGCACGCGCGTCGCTTTTGCGGCGGCTCGTCGGGGATCCTGCTCCCCTCCCGCCCAGCACTGACGGCCTCTCAGACGACTCGAGGGAGGTGCTCAACACCTTCGAGCGTATCCGGCAGGCCAGAGAAGCTTTCTCGGAGGCGCCCATCGACACGTTCATACTCAGCATGGCACACCAGGCCAGCGACGTGCTCTGCGTGCAACTGCTCGCGCGCCGGGCAGGGTTATTGGAGGTAGACAACAGCGGCCAGTGCACGGCGAACCACCTGAGGATCACGCCGCTCTTCGAGACCATAGACGACCTGGAACGGGCGTCCGACGTGCTGCGACGCCTGCTGGCCGATCCGTTCTACAGGTCATCCCTCTCGCGGACGGACGACCTGCAGGAGATCATGCTCGGCTACAGCGACTCCGGCAAAGACGCCGGCTACGTAACGAGCAATTGGGCCCTGTACAAGGCGCAGGGGTCTCTAGCCCATGTGGCGAGGGAGTACGGCGTGCGGCTGCGGCTTTTCCACGGGCGCGGTGGCAGCGCCGGGCGGGGGGGCGGCCCGAGCTACCAGGCCATCATGGCCCAGCCACCCGGCACCCTCGACGGCAGGATCCGTATCACCGAGCAGGGCGAGGTGATCTCGTTCAAGTACAGCATGCGCGGCCTGGCCCGGCGCAACCTCGACACGGTACTAGCCGCCGTTCTGGAGAGCTCCGCAACCGCCGACCGCCCCGCCGGCCGACCGAACGCTCGGTGGGTGGCGGCGATGGAGGAGTTGTCAGATAGGGCTCAGAGGGCGTACCGGGCACTGGTGTACGACGACGAAGGATTCCTAGACTTTTTTTCCGGAGCCTCGCCCATCGGGGAACTCAGCATGCTGAACATGGGGAGCCGCCCGGCGAGAAGGGTGCAGGACCCCAAGGTAGAGAGCCTGCGTGCCATCCCCTGGGTCTTCGCCTGGACCCAGAACCGCTTCCTACTCCCGTCTTGGTACGGCGCTGGGTCGGCGCTCGAGGATTATGCGAGCAAAGACAGCGGGCTGAACCTCCTGCGCGAGATGTACAAGCGATGGCCGTTCTTTAGAACCCTGACAGACTTCATGCAGATGACCCTTGCCAAGAGCGATCTCCGCATAGCCGAGACCTACGTCTCGCTGGTCGACGATGCTGAGATCAGGGAACGCCTGTGGCGCGTGATCTTCGACGAGCACGCCGCCTGCGTCGGTGCGCTGCTCAAGATCACAGGCAACGAGAACCTCCTCGACGACAGCCCAGTACTGCAACGCTCAATACGCCTCCGCAACCCGTACGTAGACCCGCTCTCCTACGTCCAGGTGAACCTGCTGCGCCGGCTCCGCGACCTCCCCGAGGGCTCCCCCGAACGCGAGCCCACGCGCAACACGCTGCTGCTCACTATCTCAGGGATCTCCTCCGGGATGCTAAACACAGGCTAGGGCCTACGCGAAGATCTCACCTCGGGGCAGAAAGAGCCGCCTGTAGGCCGCCAGAGCGTACCGGTCCGTCATGCCGGCAACGAAGTCGACGGTCTCCACTATCGGGTCCGGGTCCGTCCTGGCACGCTCCTCCGGATGCCCGAGGTAGTATTCGAAGAGGGAGGCGACCACTCCGGCAGCCTTCTTGTTCGCCCGCGACAGCGGATGGTCGTACACGTGGCGAAATAGCCACATCCTAAGCTCCATGAGCGCCTCGTAAACCGCCTCTGAGAGGCTTATCTCACCTCGCTCCGCCGAGGTGGAGATCATGTCGCGCACCAGCGTGTCTATCCTTGCGCTCATCTTCTCCCCGAGCACCGAGAGCGGTCCCTTAGGTAACTCATCCCAGGAGATGATTCCGGCGCGCAAAGCATCGTCGACGTCGTGGTTCACGTACGCGATCCGGTCGGCGACCCTCACTATCTCTCCTTCTCGCGTCGAAGGATAACCTCTACCTGTATGGTTAAGTATTCCGTCCCTAACCTCAAATGTCAGGTTTAGACCTTCTCCCTCCTTCTCCAGCTTGTCGACGACGCGGAGGGAGTGCTCGTTGTGGCGGAAGGTCCTTCCGTGGGCGGCGAGCACGCGGGAGACGGCTTCTTCGCCGGTATGGCCGAAGGGAGTGTGGCCCAGGTCGTGGCCCAGGGCGATGGCCTCGGCGAGGTCCTCGTTGAGGCCTAAGGAGCGGGCTATAGTGCGTGAGATCTGCATCATCTCGAGCGTGTGGGTCAGGCGGGTGCGGAAGTGGTCGCCGTCGGGCGCGATGAAGACCTGGGTCTTGTGCATGAGGCGGCGGAAGGCCTTGGCGTGGATGATACGGTCCCGGTCGCACTGGAAGTCGTTGCGGACGCCGTCGGGAGGTTCTGGATTTCGCCGGCCCGCGCTTGCTGCGCAGGCCCAGAGGGTCGGATGAGGCCCCTGTTCGTGGTTTCTGGGGCTCGGGGTTCTCATGCAGGGCCTCTTGAGCTGGCGATCCTGGCTCCAGGGAAGGTGTTGCCGGGCGCGTGGGCGAGGACGTGGGCGCGGACGACCCGCAGGACGGCTTCGCCGAGCCCGTTCTTCTCTGAGAAGCTCTCGCGGATGGGGTGCTCGATCAGGGTTCTGAGCCATTCCATTGTCCCGGGAGGCATCGGGAAGGCGTCGCCGGTGGCCGTCCGACAATCTTGGCAGAGCACTCCTCCGAGGTTCGGGGCGAAGTACAAGGGCTCGGCAGCCTCGTCGAGGCTCACCTCGCAGCTCAGGCAGTCATCGAGCTGTGGCGCGTAGCCGGCGAGCACCGAGAGTTTAAGACCGAAGGCAGCCTCGATGGATCCAAAGCCCAAGTCGCGCTCTTCTAGAGTATCGAGACCATTGTAGAGGAGGTTGAAGACGCGGCGATCGGCCTCGTCGCCACCCGAGAGGGCGCGCACGTTTCCGACCATGCCGGCGGCGGCCTCGAAGCGGGCGAGGTCCTCGCGGATGCCGTGGAAGCTGCGCAGCACCTCGGCCTGGGTAACGGT
>Ga0126308_10000386_pt1 | contig 14157 bp, 19 predicted proteins | sample Plot55_FD_92533 | JGI IMG/M metagenome (GOLD analysis project Ga0126308, IMG submission 92533) | Serpentine soil microbial communities from UC McLaughlin Reserve, CA, USA - Plot55 | ecosystem: Environmental > Terrestrial > Soil > Grasslands | place: USA: UC McLaughlin Reserve, Lake County... | reverse complement strand
GCCGTGAGGTCGCGGTCGTACTGACTGCGGAGCACGTCCGCCGGATCCTTGACGAGTCGCCGGAGCCGTTCGCCACGGCCAACCGCGACGGAGTCAAAACTCACGCGGTGCGGACTAATCGAAAGGCTCGGCGCGGCGAGCGCGCCAACGGGCACTAGGAGTGCAGCGAGAGCCGCGGCGACGACAACCGGGATCACGACGACGAGTCGGTTCACTGGAGAGTTCCTTACCTCGGGCCAGATGCGCGTGGCCTAGAAGCGCGCCACCAACTTCACGCTACACCCGCTTGGCCCTACGCGCCACTCAAGGGGCAACATCGTCGACGGCTACCCAAGCCGCAACGTACGACGGAGCTGCTGGATGAGCCGGACCGTGGTCTGGTTCGAAAGCCGTCTCATCGCCCCGATCAGCTCAGCCCGGATTCCTGTCCATCTCCGCGGGGTATCCCCGACTCGTGCAGCCGCTGCCTCGGACGTCGCCGCGAGAGACCGCGGGGTTCCTCGCTGACGTAGCGATACCGCTCGCCGCCCGAGGCGTGATCGTGCGCCGGCCTGCGGTCGTTGCAGGACTTGACCGCTTGGATGCGGACTCGCGTGCGGTTCGCCGTATGCAGCGGCTGCGCGCGAGGTACGAGCCCGGCCCGCTCATGTTGCGGATGCCTGGCCGTGAGGTGGCGGTCGTACTGACTGCGGACCACGTCCGCCGGATCCTTGACGAGTCGCCGGAGCCGTTCGCCACGGCCAACCGCGAGAAGGTAGCCGCGCTGTCGCGCTTCCAGCCGCACGGGGTTCTGATCTCCGAGGGGCCCGAGCGGGCGGTGCGCCGCCGGTTCAACGAGGATGTACTCGATACCGCTCGACCGGTGCACCGCCATGCTGATGCGATCCGCAGCAGGGTCGCCGATGCCGCGAGCGAGATGGGCCACGAGGGCGAGCTCAGCTGGGACCGGTTCGCGGTCTCGTGGTGGCAGATGGTCCGCAGGATCGTCTTGGGCGACGCCGCGCGCGACGACGACGAGCTGACCGACATGCTTCGCCGGCTTCGGGGCGACGCGAACTGGGCTTACTTCGCTCCTCGCAGGCAACGACTTCGCAACCGCTTCCTCGCACGGCTCAGCGCCCACCTCGACCGTGCCGAATCCGGCAGCCTCGCCGCGCTCGTTCGCGACGTCACGGCGGGGCCGCACATTTACCCGGACGAGCAGGTCCCGCAGTGGCTGTTCGCATTCGACGCGACGGCCATGGCGACGTTTCGCGCACTCGCGCTGCTCGCGGCACATCCCGATCGGGTGACCGCCGACACGACGTTCCTGCGCGCGTGCTTCCACGAGTCGGTTCGACTCTGGCCGACCACGCCGGCGATCCTGCGCGACACGACCAGAGCGACCGAGTGGGGTAGTGGCACGATGCCGGCTGGCACGGCGGTCCTGATCTTCGTCCCGTTTTTCCATCGTGACGACGAGCGGTTCGCGCACGCCGACGTATTCGCGCCCGAAATGTGGCTCGACGAAGGACCGGCGACGGGCCCGCCGCTCGTGCCGTTCAGTGCGGGACCGGCCGAATGCGCGGGTCGCAACCTGGTCCTGTTCGTTGCGAGCGAGCTGCTCGCGAACCTGATCTCCGGCGGGCCGCTGCGTGAGACGACGCGCGCCATCGCCAGTCCCCAGCCGCTTCCCCGAACGCTCAATCCGTTTCGCCTGCGCTTCGAGATGCCGCGCTAGCGCCCGCGCTCGGTGCGTTTAGGCGCCGGCCCGGTCAGCCTTCGTGTGCGCCGCGCGGCTCGAAGTAGAAGAGCTCGGCCGACACGTCCTGCTGAGTGTCCACGCCGCTGACGAACGCGATCAGCTTGCGTTCCACGATCCGCTCTACCGCCTCCGTGAATTCCTTCTCGCTCGAGTGCTGGAAGAACATGCGTATGTCGCGCAGACGCTGATGCTCGCCCATAGCGACCATGTTCCTCTCGGCAGGCGTGAAGCTGTCGCGCAGGGTGCAGACCATCGCATCGGGTCCCGCCCAGTCAGTTCGCGCTTTGGTGGGTCCGCGCCCGAACAGGTCCTTGTAAAGCCGGACCATCTCGTTTGACACCTGCAGCAGCACCGAGACTTCGCCGTCGGTTCGCGCTTCCGCGCTCGGCTCTTGCATATCGGCCTTCCCACCGCCCCTCTGAAATCAGGACCGCGCGGAAGGAAGAGAGACGAATGAAAAGAACCAGGCGGGCGGCTAGTGCATCACCCAGCATAGGCGCGATCCGGCTACTCGCCCGCCCTCACCCTTCCGGCGGGATGCCGGTCAGGACTACCGCGCTAGCGCCTGATCGTCCACACGCTCGGCCAGCCCGTCGAGCGTACGTCGCAAAAGACGCGAGACGTGCATCTGAGAGATGCCGAGGTGGCGCGCTATCTCCGACTGCGACAGCCCCTCACCGAAGCGCAGGGCGAGCAGGGCCCGCTCTCGTTTCGGGAGCTCTCGTATCGCCGGTGCGAGGGTCTGGAGGTCGTCGACTAGGTGGTATCCCGGATCCTCGGTGCCGAGGCCGTCGACGCGGGATCCCGTAGTGGAGGCCGGGTCGTCGGAGGGCATCGGTCTGTCGAGCGACTCGAGGCTGTGGTTAGCACCCGCGTCGATCGCTTCCAAGACCTCCTCGCTCGTGAGCCCGACCTCTTTGGCGATGCGAGCTGGGGATGGCGAGTGGCCGTCGCTGGCGGTGAGGCTCGTGATCGCCTGGTCCACCCTGAGCACACGCTCTTGTAGGCCCCGGGGCACGTGCATACCCCAGCTGGTATCGCGCACGTGGCGCTTCAGCTCTCCGGTCATGCTCGGAATCGCGTAGCTCGAGAAGGCGAGCCCGCGGTTGGGATCAAATTTGTCGATCGCCTTCAGGAGCGCAAAGCAGGCCACCTGGAAGAGATCCTCGGAGGCCTGGCCGTTGCGTTGGAAGCGCCGCGCGGTGTGGCGCGCCAACGGTAAGTAGCGGCGGACGAGCGTTTCGCGGACAACAGCGTCGCCGGTTTCGCGCAGCTCTTTGAAGAGGTCAACTTCGCGCCGCTTCGACAGGTCGTTCATCGGCCTCCTCTCGGATCTATGACCAGTGAGAGAAGTCCGCCACGGCCGGGACTCGGCCGAGGACGTCCTATCCACGAGAGGTTGTTCCCCCGACCCCTTGCCCCAAAACAGATGGTGCATGAGCGCGCGGGCGACCTGTTTTTGGGCCCGCCTCATGGGGTACGACAAGCGCACCCGGCTGGTGCGGAGTCGCCATTCCGGGGCCATAGAACTCGTGGGACGGCAGCGCCAGGCCCTGGGCGCGGCTCGGACCTCCTCGTCGACGGCCTGAGGTGGAGCCTTGTCCCGAACGCCCTCCAACTACCTGCTCGTGATCGACTCACTCCAATGCGGCGGCGCCGAGCGTCACGCGGTCGACCTCGCCACCGCATTGACGAGGCGAGGTCACAGGGTCACGCTTGCCTGCTCGATCGGGGGGCACTTCGCGCCGAAGGCAGAGGCCGTCGGCGTACGCGTGATGCCACTCTGCGACGCGCTAGTCAAGCGACGTTTCAGTCCTCGCTTCGCAGCGAGGGTGGCGCACCTGATCGGCACCGGGCGCTTCGATGTCGTACACGGGCACCTGTACGCAGCAGGACTTGCGTCCGCAGTGGCTACTGCGGGGACCGGAGTGCCTCTGCTCTTGACCGAGCAGACCGAAGCTCCGTGGCGATCGCGCGCGCAGCGCCTCGCTAGTCGCTACGCATACCGCCGGGCCGCCCGGGTGATTGGCGTTTCGAAGGCGATCACGGACGGCCTCGAGCATGACTTTGCGGTCCCCGCCGACAAGCTTCGGCGTATCCCGAATGGTGTGGAGATCAACGGCCCCTTCCGACCGCGCAACCTCGTCCGACCGTCGGTGGTCGGGCTCGTCGCGCGCCTGCAGCCGGAGAAAGACGTGCCGACGTTCCTCCGTTGCGCCGCTCGGCTCGCTTCCCGCCTTCCCGGCGTGACCTTCCGAATCGCGGGAGACGGGCCGCTCCGCAGGGAACTCGAGGGCCTGGCACGGGAGCTCGGCATCGGCGCGCGCGTGCGGTTCCTCGGCGTCGTCAAAGAGATGGAGACGTTCTACGAGGAGATCGACGTCCTCGCCTCCTCATCCCTCTCCGAGGGCACGCCGCTCGCGATCGCCGAGGCCATGGGGGCGGGCATCCCGGTCGTTGCGACAGCGGTGGGCGGAATTCCCGATCAGATCGAAGACGGCCGAGAGGGATTGCTGGTCGAGCCGGGTGACGCGCACGCTCTCGCCGCGCGGATCGAGTGGCTCGTTAAGAGCCAGTTCGACACTCGGCGGATCGCACAGGCCGCGTATCGTCGCGCGGCCCGCGAGTTCAGCCTCGAGGCGATGGCGTCGAAGACAGACGCCGTCTATCAGGAGGTCGTCGCCGGCCCGGAGCGCCCGGTATCGGACCGACGGCCGATAGAGGCGACCCCGGCCACGGAGCGGGCCTGATGACGCGGGCGGAACTCCACTTCCACCTTCTCCCCGGAGTCGACGACGGGCCAGGCACGCTGGAGGAGAGCCTCGAGCTCGCGCAGCTGGCGCTGTACGAGGGCACGGTCACGATCGTCGCAACGCCACACGTATGCGACGTGGATGTGGAGGAACTCGAGCAGCGGGTTGCGGAACTACGCGACGCCATGGCGACCGCACGGCTCGCGACCGAGGTGCTCTGCGGGGGTGAGGTTGCCGCGAGCGACGTGCCGCGTCTGAGCGACGCACAGCTGGAAATCGTCGCTCAGGGTCCACTTGGCCGGCGTTGGGTGTTGCTGGAGGCACCGCATCACGGGTCACCGGACGAATTTTCAGCAGCGGCGCAGGAGCTGCGGGCGCGCGGATTCGGCGTGGTAGTCGCCCACCCGGAGCGGAGTGCTCCCCTCGCGCACGGGCGCGCGGACGTGCTCGCATCTGAGATCGAGGCCGGCTCCTGCCTGCAGGTCAACGGCTTGGCGGTGACCGGTGGTTACGGCGCGACCGTGAAGACCGCGGCTCTCGAATTGCTGAGCAGAGATGATCCCGTCGTGCTCTCCTCCGATGCGCACTCCCGGAACCGTCCTCCGTGTCTGAAGGACGCTGCGTACGAGGCACGCCGTGCGCGGGTCGATCCGCGCCGCATTCGCGCCGCTATCGATCACGGGCCTCGGCGTCTACTCGCCAGCGGGCTACCGGCTTAGTACCGAGTGATCCCACTGGTGTCGGGGCTGCCTGCCATGCACCCAGCGAAGGAGTACACTCGGACAAGCCGACGCTTTTCAGTGAACGCTCTCCGGACGCCACCGGGAGCGCTGCGCGGAAACTTGCCGGGCACCAACGCGAGCACGCCCGTCGCCTCGTTTTGAGATGCCGAGCGGATCGCAGGAAGCAGGCACAGCATGCCGTATTACCGCTGTCCCGAGTGTGGGGTGACGACCCACAGCGTTGCCGGTTACTCGTCCGTGGGGATGTGCGCGTCATGCGCGGCGCCGCTGCCGTCCGGGCCGCGACTCTATCCCGCCGTAATCCACGACCGAACCCAAGTGCTGCGCGCCGGGCTCGCGGCCCCTGCGAACGCCCGGCACATGGTGGACACCCTGCCGCTCGCCGAGGAGCTGCGCGACGCTCTTGTGATGGTGGTCTCGGAGCTCGTAACGAACTCGGTGCGACACGCCGGGATCGCCGCGGAAGACCCGATTGATCTGCACGTGACGGCAGACGATCGGCGCGCATTCGTGTCCGTGCACGACGGCGGCCCAGGCTTCAGCCTGCCGATAGCCACGAACGGAAAGCCGCGGGCGGGCGGGCTCGGCCTCAAGATTGTCGCGGCGCTTTCCGAGGACTGGTCCGTGGCGTGCGAGCCTGATGGCTGCACGGTGCAGTGCGCGGTTGCGAAATGATCGGCGGCGAAGGACACGTCGGCGGCGAGCTCGCGGCCGCGATATCCCAGACCGTCGTGCAGGCCCTCTCCGAGACGACCGGCCGTGGGCCCACGAAGGCGAAGACGACGATCGGCGAGAACGGTGTCTTCGTCGTCTTGCAGGACACGCTTACGCATGGCGAGCGGACGCTCAGCGACGCGGGCCAGGGACGAGCAGTCCTCGATCTGCGCCGACGCTGGCAGGCGGTTATGCAGGCCGACGTCAGCCGCGCGATCGAGGAGCTCACTGGCCGCAAGGTGATCGGGTTCATGAGCGACAACCACATCGACCCCGACCTGGCGGTTGAGGTCTTTGTCCTCGAACCACGTGCGGTGAACGGCGAATGAGCAGCGACGCTTCGATCGGCCGACCGCTCGGGAAAAGACGCACTTTCCGAGTCGGCTACTTGCGGCAAGGACCCGATGCCGGGATGCTTGTCCTCTATGGGGACCCGCTCGCGGGCGTGGGAAACGAACGCTGGCGGAGCCCAAGAAAGGGGGCGCCATGAGCGCAACCCGACAAAGTCCGCCTCTGGCCAGTTACCGGGACGCCGTCACGGAGCTGATGGACTCAGGCGAGAGCTTCGGTGACATCGAGGAGGCGATCGACGAGGTCGTCGGCCTCACACTCCACCAGAAAGCAGCACTGTGGCTCTTCGCTTTCTCGCTGCGGGACCCAGAGGTGCAACAGCTCGACGCGCGCGCGCACCTGGCGGCCGTCGAGTAGGACCCTTGCCCAAGCTGCGTGCCGTCGGTCGTCGTCACCGAACCCTGATCACGGTCCTGGGTTCTGTGGCGACGGCAGCCGCGCTTGCGCTCGTGCTCGCGGGACGCGGCGACGAGTTCGCCCACGCGCTTGCCAGAGCATCCGTGGGGGTGCTGGCAGTGACCGTGCTGTTGCAGATCGTCGCGCTACTCGCCCGCAGCGAGGCGTGGCACCTGACGATCAGCGCCGCTGGCGGGGCGGTCGCGCGGCGCGCGCTCTTCCGCGCCTCGAGCATGCAAATCCTGGGCGGCGTGATCAACGGACACCTCGGGGTCGCCGCCCGGATCGCGGCGCTCCGCCGATCCTCCCCCGAGGTGTGTCCGCAGGTGCCGACGTTGATCGCGGCAGAGTTTCCGATCATCGCCGTCGAGGCGGCACTTGCGGCGGTGGCGTCGTTCACCCTGATCGCGCCGCTCGGTCTCCCATGGTGGCTGCCGCTGATCCTGCTCGCGGTAATCGGCGCGGCGAGTGCCGGCCTCCGGCATCTCGCCCTCCGTCGTGGCCGCGAACTGTGGAAGGGGCTGGCGGTGCTGCGAAGCGCGAGCAGGGGACGCCGCGTGGTCTGCTTCGTTCTGGTAGCCGTTTTCGCGCAGATCTTCCGGAACTGGATCTTGCTCCGCGCGGTTGGCGTCGATGCGTCGATATTCGACGCGACCGCCGTCCTGATAGCGCTGGTGACGCTCAGTCAGTTGCCAATCGGCCCGAGTGTCGGCGCAGCCGCTGCGGTACTGATCCTCGGCAGTGACGGCGTAGCCGCAACGGCCGCCGCGGGGGTACTGATGACCGTGACGGGAACGATCGGGGGGTTGTGCTTTGCGGCCTGGGCGGGCGCCGACAAGCTGTGGCTGAGCACCGGGCTGGGAAGAGTCCTCTCTCAGCTGCGCCACGAAGCGGTTAGAAGCCGCCGCTCGGGGTACAGCACTTAGTTCTAACAACGAGAGGACTTGCAAATGGCGAATAGGACGAAGGCAGACCGTCAGGCGGCAGCGAAGAAGGCGGCCGCGACGCGCCAGAAGAACGAGGCGGCGAGCGCCCTCGACCAGGCGACGAGCACTGCGAAGGGCGCGGTCACGAGCCTCGGCAACGCGGGCAAGCTTGTCGGGACTGCCGCGCTCAAGGCCGGCAAGTCGGTCGCGAACCGCGCAACTGGCGCAGGCAAGCGCTAGATGGGCGGCGAGCGGACGACAGGCGGCCTCGCCGGCAAGATCGCAGGCAAGCTGAAGGCCGCAGCCGGCGCAGTCGCCGGCAATGAAACGCTCGAGCGCGAAGGGCGTCTCCAAGACGCCCAGGGCGACGCCGAGATAGAGGCGCGACAGCGGCAGGCGGAGGCGGGGCAGAGCGAAGCCGAGGCCGAGCTCGCCGAGGAAAAGGCGGCTACGCAGGCTGAGGCAGAGGCACTGCGCAACGAAGTCGAGGCACGCCAGCGCGAAGAGCAAATCGAGCGAGAGCGCCAGGAGGAGGAGCGGCGCGCGGCGGCCGACGCCGCGCAGGAGAAGCGCGAGGCCGAGGAACGCCGACAGGCCGAGGAGCAGACCGCAGCCAGCCAGGAGACGCAGGCGGAGCGAGAGCGCCTCGCGGCCGCGGAGGCCGCCGTTCGACTCGAGCAGGACGCCAGTCGGGCCGAGGCGCGCGCAGAGCAGATCGAACGAGAGGGGAACTGATGGCTCTCAGGACAGCGTCGAGACTCGGAGTGGCGGCGTCCGTGCGGGCGGCGCGGCTTCCATTCGACATCGGCATCCGCCTTGCGGGCGATTCCGATTCGTCCCTTGCCCTGGCGGTGGATCGCGCCGATGCGCGCGCCCGCGCGCTCGCGGGCTTCGTCCTGGGCGACGCCGACCTGCAGGACGATGCGGCGCGTCGCCACGAGGCGACCGACGAGCGAGTCAGGGCGCTGAAGCTGCGCGAGCAGGCCGAGGACGTCGCGGACCGGGCTGAGGATCAGCTGGCCGAGAAAGAGAAGGCAGCTGTTCGCCGCCGGGCCGACGCCGCGGCTGCGGCTCAGCGGCGCAAGGCGGAGGCTGAGAAGCGGCGGCAGTCGCGCGAAGCTGAGTCGGCGCAGTCTGCGGAGCGCCGGCAGCGGGCGACCGAGTCCGCGAGGGCAACGGCGCAGGAGACAGCGCGCGAGCGTGCGGAGGCGGCGCGACTCGATGCCCTCGAGGAGAAGGCCGAGGCATTGGAGCAGGAGGAGGAAGCCCTGATCGCGAGCGACGAGGCCAAACGACTCGCACGCGCCGCCGAGACGGCGAAGGAGTCGCGCAAGCACAACAACTCCTCGCGCTAATCGGGCCCGCGTGCCACGCGGAGGGCGAGGTCGTTCACCTGAACCAGGTCGCCCGGCAGGAGTTGCCGGCCGCGCCTAGCTTCGGGCTCGCCGTTCACCAGGACAGTCGCGTCGGCGAGGAACGCGCGGACCTCGCCGCCGCCCCCGACGATGCCGGCGAGCTTCAGCAGCTGACCTAGGCGAATCATCTCCCCGCGGATGGGAATGTCGCGCGGCATCTCAAGCGCCGTCCGCACGCTTGACCGCGCGGGCGAGCTTCTGGCGCTCGCCCGCGTCCAGTGCGACCTTGCGCAGTCGCAGCTTGCCGGGCGTGACCTCGACGCATTCGTCGGCACGGATGAACTCGAGGGCCTGGTCGAGTGACAGTTGGTGGTGCGGCACCAGCCGGACGGTGTCGTCGGATCCTGCCGCTCGCATATTGGTCTGCTTCTTCTCGCGCACGGCGTTCACGTCGAGGTCGTCGGCGCGCGCGTTCTCTCCGACGATCATGCCCTCGTACACCTCTTCGCCCGGGCCCACGAACAGCTGGCCGCGCTCCTGCAGCTTGAGCAGGGCAAATTGCCCGGTCTCGCCGCTGCGATCGGCCACGAGGCTGCCCGTGGGCCGCGATTTGATCGCTCCGTACCAAGGCTCGTAGCGCTCGAAGACCGAATGCAGGATGCCGGAGCCGCGCGTCTCCGTCAGAAACTCGGTGCGAAAGCCGATCAGCCCGCGCGCGGGCACCAGATACTCGACCCGGACCCAGCCCGTCCCGTGATTGACCATGTGCTCCATGCGGCCCTTGCGTAGGGCCAGCAGCTGGGTGGTCACTCCCAGGAAGTCCTCGGGCACGTCGATCGCCAGCCGCTCGACCGGCTCGTGAACGTGGCCGTCGACCTCGCGCGTGACCACCTGCGGCTTCCCCACGGTCAGCTCGAAGCCTTCGCGCCTCATCGCCTCGACGAGTACCGCGAGCTGCAGCTCGCCACGGCCCTGGACCTCCCAGGTGTCGGGGCGCTCGGTCTCGAGCACGCGGATCGAGACGTTGCCGACCAACTCCTGTTCGAGGCGCTCCTCCACCTGCCGGGCCGTGAGACGCGAGCCTGACCTCCCCGAAAGCGGCGAGGTGTTGATGCCGATCGTCATGCCGAGGGCGGGCTCGTCGATCGCGATCGACGGCAGTGGAGCCGGATCGTCAGGGTCGGCGATCGTCTCGCCGATCGTGATCTCTGCGATGCCCGCGAGCGCGACGATTTCGCCCGGGCCGGCCTCGTCGACGTCCACCCGCCGAAGCCCCTCCATTGCGTACAGCTCCGTCACCGCGGCGCGTTCCACCGCTCCGTCGCGCCGGCACCAGGCCACCGGCACCCCCCTGCGCAGGACGCCGTTGTGGACACGGCAGATCGCGAGCCGGCCCACATACGGGGACGCGTCGAGGTTCGTGACGAGCGCCTGCAGGCCGTGATCCGCCTCGTACTCGGGCGCGGGCACGCGCGCGACGAGCAGGTCCAGCAGCGGGCGCAAGTCGGTTCCCTCCTGTCCCGCTTCCGTCGACGCGCAGCCTTTCTTCGCGTTCGTGTAGACGATCGGAAACTCGATCTGCTCCTCGTCGGCGTCGAGATCGAGAAACAACTCGTACACCTCGTCAACGACCTCCCGGACTCGCGCATCCGGCCGGTCCACCTTGTTCACCACCAGGATCACGGGCAGTCGCCGCTCGAGCGCCTTTCGGAGCACGAAGCGCGTCTGGGGCAGCGGTCCCTCGGAGGCGTCGACCAGCAGGAGGACGCCGTCGACCATGCTGAGCCCGCGCTCCACTTCGCCGCCGAAGTCGGCGTGGCCAGGCGTGTCCACGATGTTCAGCTTCATATCGCCGTAGCGCACGGCAGCGTTCTTGGCGAGGATCGTGATGCCGCGTTCGCGCTCCTGGTCCATCGAGTCCATCACGCGCTCGGACACCTCCTCGTGCGCTCCGAACACGCCGGCCTGGGTCAGCATCGCGTCGACCAGCGTCGTCTTTCCATGATCGACGTGCGCGATGATCGCGACGTTGCGGATGTCTGAGCGGGTCGCCAGCTAAGTCCGACTCGGCTCGGCGTCGAGCACGAACATCTCGAAGCCATACTCGGGCTCGAAGACGATCTGGCTGTGGTAGCCGATCACCTTGCAGCCTGTGATCTCCTCAACTGCCTTCGTAGTCGTGTGCCCCATGACCTCCTGGAACCGCAGTCGGAACTGCCGCACCAGGGCGTGCTCGCCCGCCTCGAGCAACGTCGCCTCGTTGCGCGTCAGGCCGCCCTCGAGGATGCAGAAGACGTAGTTGTCGTTGATGTAGGTCTTCGCCTTGGTCGGGCCCTTGCCATAGAACTGCTTCTTGAGGCCGACCATCGCGTTCGAGATCTCGAGGTTGATGCTGCGCTTGCGCTCGGTCTCGACACCCTCCGTCCAATCGTGCTGAGTGAGAGGGTTCCCTCCCGCCGGAGGACGCGGTTTCTCCATTGGGCGACAGTAGACGGTTCCGGCCAGTAGCGGCGGGTACACCCAGCGTGGCGGGTGGCAGACACGGCGGTCGACCGCTCCAGCGGGAGGCCGGCGTGGATCCTGCCCGTCCGGCTCGCGGCCGGGGTCGTTGGCGGTTAGCGATCGGTCATCTAGGGTAATCCGGGTCTGCCTGGCCGGTGATGGCTCGCCGCGCCGGGCGCTACAACAGTCGGGACGGACGCGGACGCGCAACTAATCCTCGCGCGACTCGGACCTCCTACGTCATCGATTGACGGAGGTGATGTCCGTGTCGTGCACGCTTGTCGCAGGTCGGTCGGAGAAAGAGATGTTCGCTCGGGCGCGGGCGGGTGACGCTCGCGCGCGCGACGCTCTGGTCGAGCGGTTCATGCCTATGGCGCGCTCCGTCGCGAGTGGCTTCTTCAGAGGAACGCGTGAGCAGGATGACGTTCTGCAGGTGGCCGCGCTTGCGCTAGTCAAGGCGATCGATCGCTACGACCCGGCCTACGGGACGGCGTTCAGCTCGTTTGCGATCCCGACGATCTCAGGCGAGCTGAAGCGGTTCTTTCGCGACGCGGGCTGGGGAATGCGGGTCCCTCGCAAGCTTCAGGAACTGAGCTTGTCGGTCGAGGCCGCGATCGCGGAGATCGAGCCGTCCCTGGGGCGAACTCCGACGACATCCGAGATCGCGACCTACCTCAAGGTCGCGAACGAAGCCGTGGTCGAAGCGCTCGACATCCGCCACGTCCGCACGATCGCTCCGTATGACGAGCTCGTAGTCGATGACGAGCAAGGTCCCCCGCGGGCCTCAACGCACGGAGCGGAGGACCCTGGCTACGAGCTTGTCGACGAGCTCGCGACGATCGGTCCGGCATTTGCCGCCCTGCCTACGCGCGAGCGGGAGGTCCTGCGACTCCGCTTCGGCGCGGACCTGACTCAAAGCGAGATCGCGGCGGAGCTCGGCGTATCGCAGATGCAGATCTCGCGCCTGATCCGCCGAGCCCTCGACACGATGGCGGAGCTTTCCGGCCCCCCGTTTGCGTCGCCCAATCAGGGGTAGCCCAGCGCTCCACCCCAATAACGGAGGCAGTTATGAATCGAGCAAACCGCTTGGCGACAGAGACCAAGCACGCTCTCAAGACGACGGAGTTCTGGACGATGCTGGCGCTGGTGGCCTGCATCCTGATCAGCGCCGCGGTGATCAAGGGCGGCGACAACGGCACCGACGAGTTCATCGCCCGCCACGCGTGGCTCTACGTGTCGATTCTCGGCGGCGCCTACTTCATCGGGCGCGGCCTGGCGAAGTCGGGGACCCGCGAGCCGTACTGGCAAGAGGGGACCAACGAGGATCGGGACCGGGATCGTGACGGCGACCGAGTCGCAGCCGGCCGCTAGCCGATGGCTCGCGCGGAGGAGCGACGCTTCTCCGCGCGAGGCTGTTGCCCCGCCTGCCGTTAGAGCAGGATGATCAGCAGGATGATGATGATGAGTGCAGTGCCGAGACCGATGTACATGAGCACCTCCTTAGGTAGGCGTACTGCGGTTTTGCCCCGCGAGCGGATCGGTGACGCTCGACCATTCGTCCAGGGGGCCTTCCGGGCGCGCGGTTAGGATCGCGGCGATCCCTTGACGGACGCGCTGCTCTTCTTCCATCTCCTCTCCGCGGCGTCGCTTTTCGCCGCGCTCGTCTGCTTCTCCGCGGTCGCGCTCGGCGCTCGCCTTCCGCTCGGCGTCGTGCGGACGCTTCTGCCCTTCTGGCACGTCGGCCTCGTCGGCGTGTTCCTGTTCGGCCTCGCCCTGGCGATCGACATCGACGACTACGACCCGTGGGACGTGTGGGTGCTGATCGCGATCGGACTCTGGCTCGCGGCCGGCGCGACGGGCGACAAGGTTCCGGCCGCCTATAAGGAGAACGGGGGCCAGGTGCCGATCCCGCAGGCCGTGGCGCGGACTCACTGGATCAGCGTCGTCGCGGTCCTGCTCCTCCTCGCCGACATGGTCTGGAAGCCGTGGGTATGAGCGTGCTGGCCGCCATCCGCCCGAACGAGTGGGAGCTGCCGCTCTTCATCCATGTGCTCGGGGCGTTGGCCTTGATCGGCGCAGTCGTGCTCGCGACGGCCATGTTGTTCACCGCTTGGCGGGACGCGTCGACAGCGAACCTGCGGCTTGCGGTGCGCACGCTCACGCTGGGCGTCATTCCGGCGTGGGTTGTCCTGCGAGGCAGTGCCGAGTGGATCGCGGACAAGGAGGGGTGGAACGACGTCGACGACCCACCGGACTGGATCGACATCGGCTACATGGCCGGAGACGTGGGCTTCCTTCTGATCCTCCTATCGACCCTCTTCGGCTGGCTCGCGCTGCGGAAGGCCCGCGCCGACGGGTCGCCGAGCGGCACGGTCCGCGCGGCGAGCATCCTGATCGCGGTCCTCTTGGTCCTGAATCTCGTCGCCCTATGGGCGATGACCACGAAGCCCGGCTAGGGCTCGCGCTCAGGCCACCGCGAACGAGACGGTCCGTGTGGCGGGATCGGCGCGCTCGAGGCGCACGCGGATCTCGCTGCCCGGTGGAGGACAGCTCTTGACGACCATGGCGCGCACCGCCGGGTCGCGCAGTTGCACGAGCCCGTCGTCGATGACGACCGCGTCGAAGCGCTCACCGTCGCGGCCCTGCAGGAGGACGGCTTCGACGAGGTCGATG
>Ga0126308_10000385_pt1 | contig 14160 bp, 15 predicted proteins | sample Plot55_FD_92533 | JGI IMG/M metagenome (GOLD analysis project Ga0126308, IMG submission 92533) | Serpentine soil microbial communities from UC McLaughlin Reserve, CA, USA - Plot55 | ecosystem: Environmental > Terrestrial > Soil > Grasslands | place: USA: UC McLaughlin Reserve, Lake County... | reverse complement strand
TGAGGGAGCCGCCGTGTTCGCCTGCTCCGGGCCGAGCGGTGGAATCTTCAGTCTGAGGCTGAAGATTCCACCGCTCGCGAGCCGAGCGGTGGCTCGATCCCTCTGAGAGGGATTTGTCCACCGCTCGCGCCGGAAGCGACCGCCCGGCAAGCTCCCTCGCCTCCCCACCCAGCGCAGTTCGAAGCACCGGGCGGCCCGGACCTGACCCGCAGCTAGGCGGGCTCCTCGGCCCACAGGCCCGCCAGCCGGACCACCACGGCCGCGGCGGACGCCATGTCGTGCACGGAGGCCCACTCGCGCACCGAGTGGTACTCGTGGCCGCCCGTGAAGAGGTTGGGCGTGGGGAGGCCCATCTCGCTCAGCTTGGAGCCGTCCGTCCCGCCGCGGATCGGCTCGCGGACCGGCTCGATGCCCTCCGCGCGGATCGCCCGCTCGGCGACCTCGACGACCTGCGGGAACGCGTCGACGAAGCGGCGCATGTTGGGGTACTGCGGCCGCTCGGAGACGCGCACCCGTGCGCCGGGCTCGGCGGCGGCCACCTCCTCGGCGGTGCGGCGGATGAGGTCGATGTGGCCTGCGAGCAGCGCATCGTCGAAGTCGCGGGCGATGAAGCGCACCTCCGCGCGGCCCGCGTCGCCGCCGATCTCGAAGGGATGCACGAAGCCTTCGCGGTCCTGCGTGGTCTCGGGCGTCAGGGTGTCCGACGGCAGCGCCGCGAGCAGGCGCCCGGCGAGGCGGGCGGCGTTGACGAGCTTGCCCTTGGCCCAGCCCGGGTGGATGTCGACCCCCTCGAAGACGACGGTCACCTCCGTGCCGGAGAACGTCTCGTCCTGGATCTCCCCGGGCTGGGAGCCGTCCAGCGTGTACGCGCAGGCCGCCCCGAAGCGCGCGACGTCGAACAGCGTCGCTCCTTCCCCGACCTCCTCGTCCGGCGTGAAGCCGACCTTCATCGTCGCCCTGGGCAGCTCGGGGTGGGCGGCGAGATGGGCGACGGCGGCCATGATCTCCGCCACGCCGGCCTTGTCGTCGGCGCCGAGCAGCGTGTCGCCGCTCGAGGTGACGACGTCGTGGCCCGCCTTGCCCGCGAGGACGGGCATGGCGGTGGGATCGAGCACCGTCCCGCCGCGCGGCAGCTCCAGGCGCGAGCCGTCGTAGCCGCGGTGCACGATCGGCTCGACGCCCGCGCCCGGCGCGTCGGGCGAGACGTCGACGTGCGCGATCAGCCCGACGGCCGGCGCCGCGCCGTCCGTCGCGGGCAGCGTCGCGAACACGTACCCGTTCGCGTCCAGGTCGGCGTCCTCGAGGCCGATCGCCTTGAGCTCGTCCACCAGCATGCGCGACAGGTCGAGCTGGCCGGGCGTGCTCGGGCTGCCGTCCCGGTCGCGGACGGACTGGGTGTCGACGCGGACGTAGCGCAGGAAGCGGTCGAGCACGTCGGGCGCGAGCGCCTCCGCGAGCTCGGAGGAGTAGGCGGCGGGCATGCGCCGGTCATAGCAGCCCGGTAGGGCTGGCCGTACCCCCGGGGCGGGTTGCCGCACCGCACAGAAGCGGGCCTGCACCCGCCCGCAACGGCCCGCGCGGTGGGAGAGTTCTCCCATCGCAGCACACCGATCAGATCCCACCCACACCCAGGCGATCAGATGAACTCCCTCCTCCACATCACCCACGCGAAGGCCATGGACCAGCAGCGGCTGGCCGTCCGCCGCCCCCGGCGCAAGAGCTAGAGGAACGCACTGCCATGCTCACCTCCGCCTCCTACGCCCCGGCCGACACCCAGCACGCTCAGCGCCTCTCCGACGCGCACACCTACACCGTCCCGGTCGTCCGCGAGCTCCCGCGCCCCGTCCCCCACGGGCTCGGCAGCACCGCCTGGTAGCCACTTCCCCCCGCCGGCCCCCGTCGCGCCCTTCCCTCCTCGGGGCGCGCCGGGGGTCGACGTCGTTTCCGGCCCGCCCGCCGCTCGTATGATCTGCCCATGAGCGGCGGCCTGCCCTCCTCCGAGACGGCGATCCGCGAGCTCCAGCGGATCACCGACGCCGCGCTCGCCGCGCTCTCGATGGAGGAGCTGCTCAGGGAGCTGCTCGAGCGCATCGCCGCCATCATGGGCACCGACACGGCAGCGTTCCTGCTCCTCGACGAGGTGGCGGGCGATCTCGTCGCGCAGGCCGCGAAGGGCATCGAGGAGGAGGTCGAGCAAGGGGTCCGCATCCCGATCGGGCGCGGCTTCGCCGGGCGGATCGCGGCCGAGCGGGCCGCCGTGGCGATCGAGGACGTCGACCACGCGGACATTCTCAACCCGATCCTGCGCGACAAGGGCATCCGCTCCCTGCTCGGCGTGCCCCTGCTCGTCGAGGGACGGGTGATCGGCGTCCTGCACGTCGGGTCGCTCACGCCCCGGCACTTCAGCGAGCAGGAGCGCGACCTGCTCCAGCTCGCGGCCGACCGCGCCGCGATCGCGATCGAGCACGCCCGCCTGCACGCCCAGCGCACCATCGTGGAGACGATGCAGCGGGCGCTGCTCCCCGCGGCGCTGCCGGTCATACCCGGCCTCGACCTCACCGCGACCTACCGCCCCGCGTCGGTCGACGCTCGCGTGGGCGGCGACTGGTACGACGTCTTCGAGCTCGGGCGCGGCCGGATCGCGCTCGTGATCGGCGACGTCGTCGGCCGCGGCGTGGAGGCCGGCGCGCTGATGGCCCAGGTCCGCACCGCGCTGCGCGCCTACGCCATGGAGGGTCACCCGCCGGCCGTGGTGGCCGAGCGGCTCAACCGGCTGTTCGCGACCGCGCGCCCCGTCAAGCTGACCACCCTCGCCTATCTCGTGCTCGACCCCGCCGCCGCGTCGCTGCGCATGGTGAGCGCCGGCCACCTCCCGCCGATCGTCGTCGATCCGGAGGGGAGGGGGCGGCTGCTCGACGTCTCGGGCGACCCCCCGATCGGCGCGACCACCTCCGCCTCGTTCCGCGAGCACGAGGTCCCCATGCCGCCGGGCAGTCGCCTCGTGCTCGTGACCGACGGCGCCGCCGAGGTGCGCGGCGAGCCGCTCGACGCCGGGCTGGAGCGCCTGCGCGTCCTGTCCGAGGGCCAGCCGAACGCCCGGAAGCTGTGCGAGGCGATCACGGCCGGGGTCGTGTCCGGCGGTCCGAGCGAGGACGACGTCGCGGTGCTCGTGGCCCACCTCCAGCCCCTGCCCGACCGCCTCGTCACGCGCTGGCCCGCGGACCCGGAGGCGCTCGGCGGCCTCCGCCACCTCATGCGCCGCTGGCTCGTCGGGCGCGGCGCCGGCGCCAACGAGCTCTACGACATCACCGTGGCGGTGCAGGAGGCCGCGGCCAACGCCGTCGAGCACGCCTACGCGCCCGGGCCCGCCGCCTTCACGGTGGAGGCGGAGGACAGCGACGGCACGATCACGGTGGTGGTGACCGACCGGGGCCGCTGGCGCGACGCCCGCGGGCAGAACCGGGGACGGGGGCTGCCGCTGATGGAGGCCCTGATGGAGAGCGTCGACGTGCGGCGGGCAGGCGAGGGCACCTCGATCGTCCTGCGCCGCACACTGGAGGAGACCGCCTCGTGACCACGATCATCCGGGTCGACGTCGAGCTCCACGACTCCACGGCGGTGGCGCGGCTCGACGGCGAGCTCGACACCGCGACCGTCGGCGACGTCGCCGTAAAGCTCCGCCGCCTCGTCGAGAACGACCAGCTGCGGCTGGTCGTCGACCTCGTCGACGTGACCTACATCGACAGCGCGGGGATCAACCTGCTCTACGCGGTCGCCGGGGAGCTGCGCGCGCGCCAGCTCCGGCTGCATCTGGTGGTGGCGCCCGGCTCGCCGATCGAGCGGATGCTGACCATCGTGGGCGCCACGACGGCGTTCCCGGTGCACCCGACGCTGGACGCGGCGCTGGCCGCGCGCTAGCCGAGCTGCGGCCCGGAGAGCTGCGCGCGGAAGGTCGCGATCTCCGTCACCGCGGCGCCGACGTAGGCGCTGCGGTAGTCGTCGATCTCGCGCTGCAGGTCGTCGAGATAGGTCGGGATCGAATCGGCGCCCCAGGCGAGCGCTGCGGCGCGCTCCTCTGCGAGGGAGTCGAGGTGGGTTCGGATCTCGGTGGTGGTCATGGCTCGTGAAGCGTCGCAAGCGCGGGGCTCCGCGCAGAGGGTGCTCACCCGTGTCTGGGCGAGGCTGGACCGCACTCTTGCGGTGCGGCTGGCCCACCCTGTGAAGGGTCCGTTACCGTCCGTTCGCGCATGGCGCCGTTCGAGATCATGGGTGTGGTCAACGTCACGCCCGACTCGTTCTCCGACGGCGGGCGGCTCGCCGACGCCGCGGCCGCGATCCGGCACGCGCGCGGGCTCGTCGAGGAGGGGGCGGCGATCGTCGACGTGGGCGGCGAGTCCACCCGTCCCGGCGCCGCACCGGTGCCCGTCGAGGAGGAGCTGCACCGCGTGGTCCCGGTGGTCGAGGGGCTCGCCGCACTCGGCCTGCCCGCGCGGATCTCCGTCGACACGATGAAGCTCGAGGTCGCCCGTGCCGCGATCGACGCCGGAGCCAGCTACGTCAACGACGTCACCGCCTTCCGGCACGAGCCCGAGCTGGCGGGGCTCGTCGCCGACCGCGGCGCCGACTGCTGCCTGATGCACATGCTCGGAGAGCCGCGCACGATGCAGCAGGACCCGCGCTACGACGACGTGGTCTCCGACGTGAAGGCGTTCCTCGAGGAGCGGCTGGCCGCCGCCGTCGCGGCCGGGGTCCCCGAGGAGCGCGTCCACCTGGACCCCGGGATCGGCTTCGGCAAGACGCTCGAGCACAACCTGGAGCTGCTGCGCCGGCTCGAGGAGATCGCCGCGATCGGCCGGCCCGTGGTGCTGGGGACGTCGCGCAAGTCGTTCATCGGGCGCATCACGGGCCGCGAGGTCGGCGAGCGCGTGCACGGCACGGTCGCCACCTGCGTACTCGGCTACGAGCGCGGGGCGCGCGTCTTCCGGGTACACGACGTCGGCCCCGTGCGGGACGGGCTCTCCGTGGCGGCTGCTACGTTCCGGCCCGATGGCGCCTGACGACCCCGATCCCTACGAGGAAGAGGACGAGAACGAGGACGACCTCTCGAGCGACGACGAGGACGACGAGGGGCCGGAGGTCGGGGTCACCGTCGAGATCGTCGGGCTCTCCCTCTATACGCACCACGGGGTCACGGCCGCGGAGCGCGAGATCGGCCAGCGGCTCGTGCTGGACGTGCGCTTCGACGTCGGCGAGCCCGACGCGCTGATCACCGACCGCGTCGAGGACACGGTCGACTACGGCGAGGTGTGCCAGGTGATCGCCCTGATCGCCCAGCAGCGGTCCTACAAGACGCTCGAGCGGCTGTGCGCGGTGATCGCGGACCGCCTGGCCTCCCAGTTCGGCGCCGAGAGCGTCACCGTGAAGGCCGCCAAGCCCGAGCCGCCCATCCCGCTCCCGGTCGAGGAGGTCTCGGTCGAGGTGTGGCGGGAAGAGCGTCCTTGACGTACTTGTAAGCAGTCACTAACCTCAACGCCCATGGCCGCTTCCGAGCCCCGGGTGCGCAAGTCCGCCGTCGAGCGCCGCGAGGAGATCCTCGCCGTCGCGCTGCGCCACTTCGCGATCGGCGGGCTGCACGGCACGTCGACAGAGGCGATCGCCCGCGAGGCCGGCATCTCCCAGCCCTACCTGTTCCGGCTCTTCCACACGAAGAAGGAGCTCTTCCTCGCCTGCGTCGACCGTGCCGACCGCAAGGTCTTCGACGCCTTCCGCCGCGCCGCCGCCGATGCGCCCGAGGGGGAACGGCTGCAGGCGATGGGGCGTGCCTACATCGACGAGCTGCTGCCCGACCGCCACGCGGTCCTGATGCAGATGCAGGGCTACGTCGCCACGTCGGACCCCGAGATCCGGGCGCACGTTCGCGGCGCCTTCGGGCGCATCGTGGCCGAGGTGACCGAGCTCTCGGGCGCCGACGAGGCGTCCGTCTGGGGGTTCTTCGCGCAGGGCATGCTGCTCAACGTCACGCAGTCGCTCGACCTCCAGTCGATCGCCGGCGAGAGCGCATGGGCCGCCGCCTGGTGCGCGGGTCCCCCGTTGCCGGAGGGCGGCTAGTGCTCGACGCGCTCGCCGGCTTCCTGGACCGGCGGCGGCGGCTCGTGCTGGCGGTCTCGGTCGTCGTCGTGTTCGCCGCCGGGGCGTTCGGCGGCCCCGTGGTCGGGCTGCTCGACACGGGCGACGACTTCTCGGACCCGCAGTCCGAGTCGATCCGGGCGCGCGACACGATCGACCGCACGACCGGCCGGTCGGCCTCGCCCGACGCGATCGTGCTCGTGCGCCTCGGCGCGGAGGCCGGCACGCCCGAGGCGCAGCGCAAGCTCCGCACGGTCCGGGAGCGGATCCAGAGCGAGGACGTCGCAGGGGTGCGCGCGCCGCAGGGCTCGCAGCCCTCGCCGCTCGTCTCGAGGGACCGCCGCTCGGTCTACCTCCCCGTGACCTTCTACACCGCGGCCGACGAGGACGAGGCGGCCGACGCGCTGGTGGAGCGCATGGCGGACGAGCCCGGCGTCACGGTCGGCGGTGGCGTGGTGGCCTTCAACCAGGTCGGCGAGCAGGTCGAGTCCGACCTCCAGCGCGCGGAGATCCTGGCTGCCCCGATCCTCCTGCTCTTCTCCCTGCTCGTGTTCCGCAGCCTGGTGGCGGCGCTGCTGCCGCTCGCGGTCGGGATGGCCACGGTCCTGATCACCTTCTCGGGGCTGCGGATCGTCAACAGCTTCGAGCCCATGTCGACGTTCGCCGTCAACCTCGTCACGGGTCTCGGGCTCGGCCTGGCGATCGACTACTCGCTGTTCATGGTCTCCCGCTTCCGCGAGGAGCTCGAGTCGGGCGCGGACCGCTCGCAGGCGCTGCGCGCGACGGTGCGCACGGCCGGCCGCACGGTGCTCTTCTCCGCGTTCACGGTGGCGGCGGCGCTCGCCGCGATGCTCGTGTTCAAGCTGCGCTTCCTGTACTCGATGGGCGCCGGCGGCGTGCTGGTGGCCGTCAGCGCCGCCCTGGTCTCGCTGACGCTGCTGCCGGCGCTGCTCGCGGTGCTCGGGCACCGCGTGAACTCGCTCGGCCTGCGCCGCTGGCAGGTGGCGATGCGCCGCGACGCCGCGCACGTGCAGGAGGGGCCGTGGTACCGGCTCTCGCGCGCGGTGATGCGGCGCCCGGCCCCGGTCGCGGCGGTTGCCGCCGTGCTCCTGATCGTGCTCGGCCTGCCGTTCCTGCGCATCGACTTCACCGGCGTCGACGCGTCCGTGCTCCCGAAGGAGAAGAGCGCGCGGATGGTCGACGACACGATCCGCGCCGAGTTCCCGCCCGGGCCGACCTCGCCGGTGCTCGTGGTCGCCGGGGTGGGGGAGCGCGGCCGCACGGGGGCGGACGACTACGGGCGCCGGCTCGCGGCGCTCGACGGGGTGGCGAGCGTCAGCCCGCCCGAGCAGGCGGGCGGCTACTGGCTCTACGACGTGGTGCCCGAGGGAACGGCGCTGTCGGACTCCGCCAAGGCGCTCGTCGACGACGTGCGCGGCCTCGACGTCCCGTTCCCGGTCGACGTCGGCGGGGAGACCGCGGGCTTCGTGGACCAGCAGGCCTCGCTGGGGTCCTCGCTGCCGGTCGCGCTCGCGATCCTCGCCACGACGACGCTCGTCATCCTGTTCGCCATGACGGGCTCGGTGGTGCTCCCGGTCAAGGCGCTGGTGATGAACCTGCTGACGGTCAGCGCCGCCTTCGGCCTGCTCGTGCTGATCTTCCAGGACGGCCGGCTCGAGGGCCTGCTGGCCTACGAGTCCCAGGGCGCGTTGGAGGCGACCCAGCCCGTGCTGCTGTTCTGCGTCGCGTTCGGGCTCTCGACGGACTACGGGGTGTTCCTGCTCACGCGCATCAAGGAGGCGCGCGACGCCGGCGCGGGCGAGCGGGAGTCCGTCGCCCTCGGGCTCGAGCGCACGGGCCGGATCGTCACCTATGCGGCGCTGCTGTTCTGCATCGCGATCGGCGCCTTCGCGACCTCGCAGGTCGTCTTCATCAAGGAGGTGGGGGTCGGCACCGCGCTCGCGGTGCTGATCGACGCGTTCCTGGTGCGCGCGCTGCTCGTGCCCTCGCTGATGGCGCTGCTGGGCCGCTGGAACTGGTGGGCCCCGCGGCCGCTCGCGCGCCTGCACGCGCGGATGGGCCTGCAGGAGGCGTGACGCTCGCGGCCGACACCGCGATCGAGCGTGTCGCCGAAGGGCGGTGGCGCGGGGAGGTCTCCGAGGCGTGGTGGATCGAGCGCGGGCCGTTCGGCGGCTACCTGTCGGCGTTCCTGGTGCGGGCGGCGATGGCGGAGCTCGACGACCCCGGCCGGCCGCCGCGCTCGCTGACCGTGCACTTCCTCGACGCGCCGCAGGCCGGGCCGATCGACGTCACGGTGACCGTGGAGCGCGCGGGCCGCTCGAGCACGGCGCTGAGCCTTCGGCTCGAGCAGGAGGGCCGGCCGGTCGCGCTGGCGCTCGCCGGCTCCGCGGCCTGGCGCGAGGGCGAGCCGGAGTGGGCGGACCTCCCGATGCCCGCCGCGCCGCCGCCCGACGACTGCCCCGACGTGCCGCGGGTGAAGGGCGCGCCGCGCTTCCAGGAGCGCTTCGAGCTGCGCTGGGTCGAGGGCGGCGCGCCGGGCATGCCGTCCGAGCGCGCGCGCCACCTGGCCTGGATGCGCCTGAAGGAGGGAGGCCCGCTCGACCACCTGGCGGTGACCGCGATGTCCGACGGCTGGATGCCCGCCGCGTTCTCGAAGCTCGGGCGCTTCGCGATCGTCCCGACCTTCGACCTCACGGTCCACTTCCGCGCGCCGCTGCCCGCGCCGGGGGCGTGGCTGCTCGCCGACTACCGCTCGAACGTCTCCGCGGGCGGCGCGTGGGAGGAGGACGGCGAGCTGTGGGCGCAGGACGGCACGCTCGTCGCCCAGTCGCGGCAGCTCGCGATGATGCGGGAGCGGCGGCGGTGAGCACCGAGCTGGGCTACCTCGGGCTCGGCTCGAACCTCGGGGACCGCCGCGCGCTGCTGCAGGCGGCCGTCGAGGACCTGTGGGCGCACGGCGTCCGGGCGATCGCCGCCTCGTCGGTCTACGAGAGCGAGCCCGTCGGCGAGGTGCTCGATCAGCCGGCGTTCCTGAACGCGTGCCTGCGCATCGAGACGGCGCTCGGGCCGGAGGAGCTGCTGGAGGCGTGCAAGGCGGTCGAGCGCGCGTTGGGCCGCGCCGCGGGCGGCGTCCGCCACGGGCCGCGGCCGCTCGACGCGGACGTGCTCCTGCTGGGCACGGAGGCCTACACGTCCGAGCGGCTCGAGATCCCGCATCGCGAGCTGGCGCGCCGGCGGTTCGTGCTGGTGCCGCTGCTCGAGCTCGACCCGGACCTCGCGCTGCCCGACGGGACGCCGCTGGCGGCGGCGCTCGCCGGGCTCGGCGGGCAGGCCGTCCACCGCGCCGGCCCGCCGCTGGAGGTCCGCGCCTGAGCGCCTGCGCGCGTCGGAGTAGCCTTCGCGACGTGAGCGGGCGGGTCTGGCCGGTCGCCGTGGAGCTCGCCCTGGCGCTGGCCGGAAGGGCCGACGGGGCGACCTATTGCGTGGGGGTGAAGGCCCCGGACTGCGCGGCGCGGGACACCGCCGCCGACGCGTTCGCGGCCGCACGGGCCGACGCCGACCGCGACACGATCCTGCTCGGGCGCCTCAGCGAGGCGGGCGCGTTCGCCGACGCCGCCGGCCGCCCCGTCCGCGTGGTGGGGCTCGGCCCCGACGCGACGCGGCTGCGCGCCGCCGCCGCCGCCGGGCCGGCGCTGCGCCTGCTCGACCCGGGCAGCAGCGCACGCGGCCTGCGGATCGAGGGCGGCGCGGCGGCCCCGGCGCTCCAGGTCGACGACGGAGCGGCCGTCGCGATCTCCGTCGTGAACGGGCGCGCCCGCGTGCGCGGCGGGCAGGCGGAGCTCGCCGGGGTGGCGATCGACGCGCCGGCCCCTGCGCTGCAGGTGACGTGCGAGACGGCCTCGACCCAGCTCACGCTCGAGCACGTGACGGTCCGCGGCGCGGGGGACGCGGGGGTGGCCGCGAGCTGCGCCACGCCGGGGCGCGCGACCGCCGTCACGGTCGCGGACTCGATCGTCTGGGGCTTCGCTCGCGGCTTCGGCCTCGAGGGCGCGACGCTGTCGGCGAGCTACTCCGACTTCCCGGGCGCGGCCGGGGGCACGAACCTGGACGCCGACCCGCGGTTCGCAGGGCCCGACGACGCCCGTCCGCTGCCCGGCTCCCCGGTGCTCGACGCGGGGCGCCCGGCGCCCCTCTCGGACACCGAGGCGCACGAGGACGCGCTCGGCTACGTCCGGATCGCCGACGGCGACGGCGACGGCTCGCTCCGGCGCGACATGGGCGCGCTCGAGCGGCAGCCGCCCGCGCCGGCGCCCGCCGCGGGCAACGTGCTGGCCAACGCCGGCGCCGAGGCGGGCACGCCGGCCGGGGACGACGTGGCCAGCCCGGCGCCGCCCCAGTGGAGCCGCGCGGGCACGTTCACGTTCGTGCGCTACGGCACCATGGCCGGCCAGTTCCCGTTCCCGTCCGCGCGGGTCGGCGAGGCGCTCGGGGCCGGCGAGGCGTTCTTCGCGGCCGGCCCGGGCAAGGGCAACTCCGCGACCCAGGTCGTCGACGTCGGCGAGGCGGCGCCGGAGATCGACCTCGGCCAGGGCGCCGTGACGCTGTCGGCGCTGCTAGGGGGCTATCGCGCGAGCCCCGACGGGGCGATCGCCGAGGCGGAGTACCGGGGCCCGGACGGCGGCGCGCTGGGCAGCCTCCAGATCGGGCCCGTGACGGCGACGGACCGCGGCGGCGCCACCAACCTGCTGCCGCGGGCGGCCGCCGGCGCCGTCCCGCCGCTCACGCGCTCGATCGCCGTGGCGCTGCGCTCCGTGCCCTCCGCCGGCGGCTACGACGACGCGTACTTCGATTCCGTCGGGCTCGTCCCGGCGGTCGCGGGCGCCGCACCGCACGAGGACCCCGTCGCGGCGCCCGGACGGCGGCTGCGGCCGTTCGCCGGGGCGACCGTCGTCTCCAGGCGCGCGGCGGTCGACGCGCGCCGCCGCACATGGGTCGAGCTGGCCTGCGCGAGCCGCGTGGTCGGCGGTTGCACGGGCACGGTGACCGTCACCGCCCGGCTGGCCGGCGTGGAGCGGCGGGTCGCCAGCCGCCCGTTCTCCGTGCGGCGGGGCCGGATGGCGCGGATGTCGATCGCCATGACGAAGGCGGCGCGCCGGGCCGTCGCGGCGAAGCGCCGCCTGCGGGGCCACATCCACGTCGCCGCGCGAGACGGGCAGGGCCTCACGCGGTGGTCCTCGGCGCCGGCTCGCCTCGTGCGCGGGCGCGGGTTCGGGCGCCGGGCGCGCCGGGCCGTCCTGTAAGGCGGTCGCCTGCCCGGGCGCCGGCCGGTCGCACTGCGGGCTTGTACGGAGGAGGGTTCGGCCGAGGCTCGGCCACGTGGAGTCGTTTTTCCTGCCATGGCGGGGTCAACCGACTGCAGTTGGCCGGGTGGAGTCGGTTTGCGGCGCATAGCGCTGTCGATCGACTCCACCCACGCCGGAGCAACCCCCCACCTACTCCCTACCCAGCGCAGTTCCGAGCCCTGCAGGGCGCAGTGCGCGGCAGGGCGCGCGAGCTCTAGATCGGCGCCGGCGCGCGGGCCTCGACCCACGCGCGCGGGAGCGTGCCGGCGGGCACGCGGCCCGGGTACTCCGGGAAGCGGCGCAGCGCCTCGCGCGCGCACGGGCGACCCTCGAGGCGCGGGGCGAGGTCCTCGATCGTCAGCAGCAGGCGGATCCCAGCGCCGATCTGGAGGTCGGCGGCGTTCGGTGTCTCCGACGCGCCGACCACGCCGGCCTCGATCCAGCGGTCGGCCCGGTCGAGGTGGAAGTCCAGGTTGATCAGGTCCGCTCGGACGGCGGGGTCGCTCGCCTTGTTGAAGCGGGCGGACGCCCGGGCGACGAGCGGGGCGGAGATGCGGACGAGCGGGTCCGGCACGGGCAGGTCGGCGTTCGCCGCGAAGCCCATCATCGCGCCGGGGGAGCGCACGAGCGCCGCCCAGGCGAGCCGGCGCGCGAGCGGCTGGAGCACCTCGTCGCCCCAGCGCTCCGCCTCCTCGACGCCGCGCCGCTCGCGCCCGTCGGCGGGCAGCAGCCGCGGCTCGGGCGCGCGGTGCTCGAGCGCCCGCAGGATCTCTCGCGAGCCCAGCACCTTCTCGCCGTCGGAGAACTCGACGCCGGGCACCGTCATCCCGCCGAAGCGCCGCCACTGCTGGAGCTTGGAGACGACCGGGATCATGTCCACCCGCGCGTAGTCGACCCCCTTCAGGCGCAGCGCGACCTCCACCGCGGCGCAGGGGTGCGAGGCCGGCAGGGCGTAGAGCGTCGCGGCGGGCACGGCGCGGCGAGTCTAACCTCCGCGCATGCTGCTGGTCGTCGACGTCGGCAACACCCAGACCCACCTCGGGACCTTCGAGGGGGAGGAGCTGATCGAGCACTGGCGCTTCGCCACCGTCCGCAAGTCGACCGTGGACGAGCTCGGGGCGGCGCTGCGGAACCTGCTCGCGCTGCGCGGGCTGGCGTTCGCCGACCTCGACGCCTCGATCGTCTCCTCGACCGTGCCGCGGCTGCGCCCCGAGTGGGTCGAGGTCGGCGAGCGCTACCTCGGCCACGAGCTGCTCGTCGTGGGGCCCGGCCTGAAGACCGGCATGTCGATCCGCTACGACAACCCGCGCGAGATCGGCCCGGACCGGCTCGTCAACGCGGTGGCGGGCTTCGAGAAGGTCGGCGGCGCCTGCGTGGTGGTCGACTTCGGCACCGCCGTCACGCACGACGTCGTCTCCAAGGACGGCGAGTACCTGGGCGGCGTGATCTTCCCGGGCGTGGAGATCTCGCTCGAGGCGCTCACGGAGCGCGCGGCCGCGCTGCCCACGATCGACCTGACCGCCCCGCGCGCGGTGCTCGGCAAGTCGACGGTGGACGCGATCCGCTCCGGCGTCCTCTACGGCTACGCCGGGATGGTGGACGGGATCCTCGGCCGTCTGCGCGACGAGGTCGGGCAGGCGCGCGCGATCGCGACGGGCGGGCTGGCGGGCGCCGTCGCGCCCTACTGCGAGCTGATCGACGAGGTCGACGACCTGCTGACGCTCACGGGCCTGCGGCTGATCTGGGAGCGGAACCGCTGAGCAGGGCGGGCAGCTCCGCCATCGAGGAGAAGACCCGCGCGCCCTCCGCCGCGAGCAGCTCCGGCGCCGTCAGGCCCGCGTAGCCCAGCACGTCCATGCCGGCGCGGCGGCCGGCCTCGGCGCCCGGCGGCGCGTCCTCCACGACCACGCAGCGCTCGGGCGCGACGCCCATCTCGGCCGCGGCGTGCAGGAACAGGTCCGGTGCCGGCTTGCCGTGCTCGACGTCGGTCGCGGAGAAGATCCGGCCGTCGAAGCGCTCGAGCAGCCCCGTGGCTTCCAGCGCCGCGCGGATCCGCGGGTGCGCGCTGCTCGACGCCACGCACGAGGGCAGCGCGATCGCGTCGAGCGCCGCGGCGATGCCGGCGACGGGCTCGAGCTCCGTGGCGAAGGCCGCGATCACCGCGGCGTGGTACGCGTCCACCCAGCCGTCGGGCAGCGGCCGGCCGAGCCGCCGCTCGATGATCTCCTGGTCCGTCTTCCAGGAGCGGCCCATGTAGTCCTGGATCGACTCCTCCGTCGTCGTCGGGAGCCCGATCGCCGTCAGGCGCTCGGCGAGGATGCGGTTCGACAGCGGCTCGGAGTCCACGAGCACGCCGTCGCAGTCGAAGATCACCAGCTCGTGGGCCACGGGCCGCCGTACCCTAGAAGCCGTGCGCTCGCTGACCGATCCGTGGGAGCTCGGGGGCATCCGCGTCCCCAACCGCGTCGTGCTCGCCCCGCTGGCGGGCATCGGCAACTGGTTCGTGCGTCTGCAGGCGAAGCGCTACGGGGCCGGCCTGGCGGTGTCGGAGATGATCTCGAGCTTCGCGATCCACTACGAGAACCCCAGGACGCTCGACGAGCTGCTCGTGATCGACCCGCGCGAGCGCGAGGCCGGGGCGGGCGGCCCGGTGGCGATGCAGCTCTTCGGC
>Ga0126308_10000384_pt1 | contig 14173 bp, 9 predicted proteins | sample Plot55_FD_92533 | JGI IMG/M metagenome (GOLD analysis project Ga0126308, IMG submission 92533) | Serpentine soil microbial communities from UC McLaughlin Reserve, CA, USA - Plot55 | ecosystem: Environmental > Terrestrial > Soil > Grasslands | place: USA: UC McLaughlin Reserve, Lake County... | reverse complement strand
GGCGAGAAGCGCTCGCAGCCCTCGATGAGGTCGACGTAGGCGGTCGCGGGCGCGTCGAGCAGGTTCTGGACCTTCGTGCCGCGCACGCAGCTCTCGGCATCGGGGGAGGCCTCGAGGGCGGCGCAGATGCGCAGCTGCTCGGCCGGGTCCGGCGGGCCGATCACCGCCGCGCCGGTGACGCAGCCGGCGCGCTGGACGCCCTCCAGGCCCTCGCAGAGGCTCTCCAGGTCCTGCGGGGCCTCGATCTGGAAGCCGTCCGGGCGGGTCTCCAGGAACGCCCGGTACCAGCACGGGCGCACGAACTGCTCCGGCTGACTGCCGCAGAGCCGCCGAGGGTCCGTGACCCGCTTCTGCCGGAGCGTGAGCGTGGCGTCGTCGGCGCCGATGACGGCGAACCAGTAGTCGTGATAGGCGCCCTGCGCGCAGTCGGGCGCCGTGTCCTCGCCGAGGGCGACGCAGAGGTCCAGCGCCGGCTCGAGCTGGTCCGCGTAGAGCCGCATGAAGGCGTGCCCGAAGCCGTGGACGCAGGAGTAGCGCTGCCAGCGCGTGTCCGCGTCCGCGCAGGCCCCGGCGGCCGCCCTCGGGCGCGAGGGGTCGATCTCGGGCGCCACGCCGGTGACCATGCCGTGCGCGAAGCCCGCCGCGCACCCCGGGTCGTTGCTGAGGGGCAGGTGGTCCATCAGCGTCGCGAGCGTCACCTTTGCGTCGCGCGCGTAGGTGCGGCCGACCGTGTGCATCACCACGTGGCAGTTGGTCAGCAGGTAGCCGCCCTCGCTGCGGGCCAGGTCGGTGATGGCCTGCACACCCGGTCGCGGATCCTCCTGGCCCTCCAGCACGCCCTGGAAGGTGCGGGCGAAGCAGTCGCGCGCGGCGGCGTCCTGGAGGCCCCGGCAGGGCTCGAGGTCGAGGGTGCGCAGGGCGGCGGGCCGCTCGGGGTCGTCGCCGCCGAGGAACATCGCGTAGGTGAGCGCCGCCAGGCTCGCCGCGATGGCGACGAAGGGGACCACCGCTCGAAGCCGCATCATGGCGACAGTATTCCGCCCGAAGACGAGCGGCCAGCCGGAGCGGGCCGGCACGGATACGCGCGGCCGGGTGGCCGGTAAACCTCGAGATAGCGCGACTGTTCGTTTGAAAACACCACCCACGGCTGAGACGCGATAAGTTGCGCACAACGCGTGGCGAGTTCACGCCATGTTCATTTCTGGGGGAGGGTTCAACCGTGCATCGCACTCCGCGACGGCCGCTCGTCGTCGCCTGTCTCGCGCTGGCCTGTGCCGGCGCCGCTCCGGCCGCGGCACAGGATCGAGGCATCGATCCGAACCAAGGACAGAGCCTGGTCGAGGTCACGCTGCCCGACAAGGGCGCGGCGATGCGACTCCAGCTCGAAGCCGCTGATCTCGGCGTCGAGTTCAACGACCACTACCTGCGCCGCAACGACAACGGCACGGTGACCGTGTCCGTCTTCGGCACGGACTTCGACCGGCTGCGCGACGCCGGCTACAAGGTCGGCCACGTCATCGAGGGTCCGGAGACCTGGGAGGCACGCGAGGCCGCGAGCGAGGCCGCGCAGGAGGCCGAGGCCGACGCCAGCGCCGCCGCGACGGACGTCACCCCGGCAGACGACGGCGAGCTCGTCGTCCTCCGCGTCGACTACTTCCAGAACTACGACGGCCGCTTCCTGTCGGTCGAGGCCAAGACGCGCAAGGCGGCGATCACCCCCGCCACCGGCGCGTACACGGGGCCGACCCTGTCGCTGTCCTGGAACAAGGGCGCCGGCACCGAGATCGATGCCGTCCCGCGGACGATGAACCTCAACATCGATACGGACACGACCCCGGACACCTACATCGAACACCGCGAGCTCGTGCGCATCGGCGAGCCCGGCTCGAGCGACCCGCCGACGCCGACGCGCATCCGCATCGGCTCCTCGACTGGCGAGGCGATCGAGGCGCCGGTCGAGGTCTGGCTCGGCGGCGGCCTGCCCCCGATGAGCCAGAAGTACATCAGCGACTTCACGACCGACTACATGGATCCCACGCAGGTCTATGACCGCTTCCGTGACCTGGCCGCGGAGTTCCCCGACCTCGCCGAGCTCATCGACCTGCCGCACAAGACCAACGGCTACCAGCGCCGCGCGCAGGCCAACATGGCCGGTACCACACAGCCGGGCAACTCCCCGGCGGGCACCTTGCAGTCCGGCACCGTGGTGCTCACGTCCCGACAGTGGGGGCACCTCCCAGGCGGCAACGACCTGACCGCCCGCTTCGTCAACCCGGGTGAGCCCAACCGGGCGCTCACGGTCTCCGTCGAGAACGGCAAGGACCTCGTGGTGTCGCTCGCCACGAACGGCTCCGGGGCGCTCATCAGCACGGCGGCCCAGGTCGTCGCCGCGATCAACGGCCACGTTGACGCGTCGGAGCTGCTGGTCGCCACGACGTACCGCAACAACGCCGGCGCGGGCACCGTCCTGGCCCGGGCCAAGGTCGGGCTGTCGGACTTCCTGAACGCTCCCGCGAGCGTCCCCCGCGGCCCGTTCGAGTACCAGGTCATGCGGATCGGCAAGAAGCGCGACGGCAAGAAGGTCGGCGTGTTCCTGTACTGCCAGCAGCACGCCCGCGAGTGGGCGACGCCGCTGACGTGCCTGGAGACCGCCGAGCAGCTCCTGCGCAACTACACGCTCGACGGGCACGTCCGCGAGCTGGTCAACAACCTCGACATCTTCATCCTGCCGTCGTCGAACCCGGACGGCGCGCACTACTCGAGGTACGACTTCAACATGCAGCGCCGCAACCTGACCAACCACTGCGTGGAGGGCGGCAAGAGCGACTCGAATCCGTTCGCGGCGAACTTCTGGGCACCGCGCTCCAACCCGTCGACCGGGGCGCTGTACAGCAACAACGACCCGTCGTCCCGCAACCTGTGGGGCGTCGACCTCAACCGCAACAACACGTTCGGCACGCTGTTCGACGGCTTCATCGGCGCGTCGTACAACTGCAACAGCGACACGTACACGGGGCCGGCGGAGGCGTCGGAGCCGGAGATCCAGAACGAGCTGTGGATCGCGGACACGTTCACGAACATCAAGTTCTCGAACAACATCCACAGCTACGGCGGCTACTTCATGTGGGCGCCGGGCGCGTACAAGCCCGACCGGTCCGAGGGTGAGGCGGTGCACGCGAACATCGGCGTTGAGAAGTACTTCTTCGCCGCCGGCGACAAGATCCTCAACCGGATCAAGGAGGTCCGCAACACCGCCATCCTGCCCGAGCGCACCGGCCCGATCGCCGACGTCTTGTACTCGGCGTCCGGCAACAGCGCCGACGAGCACTGGTACAACCGTGGTGTCATCGCCTACTCGTTCGAGACCGGCGCCGACCGCTTCGGCTTCCCGGTGCTGAGCGTGGCGGCCAACGCCGGCGCGACGGGCATCCGCGCGTCGACCCGGACGGTGTTCAGCGCGGGCGACACGATCAAGATCGAGCCCGGTACGGCCAGCGAGGAGACGGTGACCGTCGAATCGATCACGCCGACCAACGGGACGTCGCCGGCGCCGAACGTGATCCTCACGGCGCCGCTGCAGAAGAGCCATCCCGCCGGCTCGGTGCTTCGTGGCGGCGTCGGGCAGGTCGCGGTGGGCTTCCAGCCGGACTACGCGTCGGAGGGCAAGTACGAGGCGCTCGAGTTCGCGGCCGGCAACATCGGCCTGCTCGAGTCTGCCTTCGACTACGCCAACGACGTGACGGCGCCGACCGTCACGATGACCGGCTCGCAGACGTCCAAGACCCCCGTGGTGACCACGTTCGAGTGGAGCGAGCCGGCCGTCATCCGCTACACGACCGACGGCTCGACGCCCACGGACGCGTCGAAGGCGTGGGACTCCACCGGCCCGCGTGAGCCGGGCGAGTCCTTCCGCGTCTCCTCCACCACGACGTTCAAGTGGAAGGCGACGGACATCAAGGGCAACGCGTCCTTCGGGAGCAAGAAGTTCGTCATCACCAAGTAGTGCCATCCCCGCCGTCGCCGCGCGCGCTGCACCTCGCAGCGTGAGGCGGCGGCGGGGCGCGTGTGATCCGCAGCCGCCCAGGTCGTCGGACCTGGGCGGCCGTGGCGGTCTGATACGCAGGACGACGGCCCGCAGCCATCTTGACGCGCGCGTCCTACTGATTCCACTTGTCGGCGGTCTTCTTGCCCTTCTGGCTGTTCTTGTCGCGCACGGAGAACGTGTCCTGGGTGCGCCCGGGCTCGATGAGCGACGCTTGGGTCGGCTCACCGCCGTCCGGCGGCGCTCCCCCGCTCAGGGAGCGGTCCGTCCGCGATGCCGCGTCCGCATCCGCCATCCTGCGCTCGACCGCCTCGCGGAGGCGGTCGATCTGCTGGTCCTTGTCCGTCATGGCACGGTGCCTACCCACCGCCTCCTGGCCCGACCCTCGAGCGGGGCGTCACGGTCCGGCGACTGACGGCACGACCGGTCGCGGTCGGAGATCGCGCTCGCCCGGCGGCAGCGCCATGCCGATCACCCCGGCCTCGCCGACGGCTCTGGTGGATCCTCGTCTCCGCCGACCCCAGGTCGGCGCGAGCGTCGAGAAGAAGAAGGAAGCTGCAGGGACCCGGGTCGAAGGCGGACCGGGTTGACCGTTGGCAAGACCAGCATAGGGCTTCCCCGACCGCTGAGAAGCGGGCCTGTCGTCAGATTACGGTCGTCCCGGTGACCGGAGTTCGATGGCCCTATATACGATCGCTCTGAATCCCCGGACCTCTGCGACCTGCGAGTACGGCGGATGCAGCACCGCATCCGGGGCTCCGATCTTCCTCCGCCCCGCTCGCGCGCCCGTCCCAGAGGGAGACGCAGGGCGGTTCGGCATGGATCGAGTTAGAGAGCAGGGCACTTCGCCGCTCCAGGCAGTCTCGAACGCGATGGTCAGGCTCCACAAGGACCAGTTCGGGCGCGGCCCGACGAGGTCGCGCGCGGAGTTCGCCGGCCCGAACACGCTCGTGTGCGTGTTGGAGGAAGTGCTCCTGCCCGCCGAGCTGAAGCTCGTCGAGCTCGGTGACCCGGAGCGGGTCCGCGAGGCGCGGGTCGCCTTCCAGGCCGCCACGGCCGCCGACTTCGTCACGGCGGTGGAGCAGATCGTCTACCGGAAGGTCCGGGCGTTCGCCAGCGGGGTCGATCCGGAGAAGAACGTGATCTTCGAGACCTTCTTGTTCGAGCCGAACGGCGACGGCGACGGCGACGGCGCCGGGCCGGCCTGACGAGCAGTTCGCGCGCTGGTGGAGCGCCGATCAGCGGAGCGGGCGGCTCCGGCCGGTCCGGTCACACGCATGACGCCGATCCGCTCGCCGGCCGGCATTCGGGCAGACCCCCGGGTGTCGATTCCCAGGAGGCCCCATGTTCTTCCATCATCGCGAGCTTGCGTACACGGTCCGGGTGGACAACCCGAACCCCGTCTTCGCCCGCATGCTGCAGCAGGCGATCGGAGGCCCTGAAGGCGAGCTGCGGGTGATGACGCAGTACATGTTCCAGGGCTTCGGCTACCGCGGGCCGCAGAAGTACCGGGACATGCTGCTCGCGACCGCCACCGAGGAGATCGGCCACGTCGAGGTGCTCTCGACGGCGGTGGCGATGAACCTCGAGGGCGCGAAGTCCGAGATGGTCGACGACGTCGTCACGAATCCGGCGGTCGCCGCGCGGATGGGCGCGCTCGAGCCGCGGCACTTCCTCACCGGTGGATTGGGCGCGCTGCCCTCCGACGCCAACGGCGTCCCGTTCACCACCGCGTCCGTCGACACGGCCGGCAACCTGATCGCGAACATGCGGGCCAACGTCGCCGCCGAGGCGGTCGGCCGCACCCTGGCCACGCGGCTGTTCGAGCTGACCGACGACCCGGGGATGAAGGACCTCCTGCGCTACCTGATCGCCCGCGACACGATGCACCAGCAGCAGTGGCTCGCCGTCCTCGAGGAGCTCGGCCCGGAGATGGCCACCAACGCGCCCGGCGACTTCGAGAACGAGGGCGAGCACGCTCACCATGCGTACGAGTTCCTCAACCACCTCATGGACCGCCCGCTACCCAACGACGCGCGCTGGACGTCCGGCCCGTCGCTCGACGGCAAGGGCCAGTTCACGCTCGTCGAGCCGGCTCCGGCCTTCGGCCAGGAGCCCCAGCTGCAGCCGGCACCGCCCGAGGTGCACGCGGGCGCCGAGGCGACGGGCAACGGCAGGTCGGTCTTCGGGCGCTTCACGCGCGGCCTGAGCGGCGCGGTCGGCAAGATCACCCCAGGCGAATGACGGAGGACGCCGCGATCGGTCAGGCGTCGCCCGGCGCCGGAGAGGACGTCGAGCTCGAGCACGGCGGCCTCGTGATGCTGGAGCGCCTGCTGCTCCGCACCCACCTCAGCGCGGCGGCGGACATCGCGAGCATCGTGGCGGACGAGGCCCGGGCGGTCGGCGCGGCCAGCGTGCTGCTGTACCTCGTCGACCACGAGCAGACGACCCTGGTGCCCGTTCCGGCGCCCGACGCGGAGGGTCACGAGCCGCTGTCGGTCCAGGGAACGCTCGCCGGCCGGGCGTACCGGACCACGTCGATCCTCGGGGGTGAGGCCGAGGAGGGGCAGGGCCGGCGCCTCTGGCTGCCGCTGCTCGACGGGACGGACCGGCTCGGGGTGATGGAGGTCTCGTTCGATGACCCGGCGCCGCCGCCGGAGCCGCTCGTCGCGCTGTGCGAGCGCTGTGCGCACCTGGTGGCCCTGGTGGTCGTGAGCAAGAGCGCCTATAGCGACTTCTTCGAGCTGCTGCGCCGCCGCGAGCGGATGACCGGCGCCAGCGAGCTCGTCACGGGCATCACACCGCCGAGGGTCCTGGGCACCCGCGACTTCGTGCTCGGGGCGCTCCTGGAGCCGGCCTACGACATGGGCGGCGACGCGTACGATTACGCGCACAACGGCGACAGCCTGCACTTCGCGGTGTTCGACGCCATGGGCCACGGGCTGGCCGCCGCGGGCGTGGCCGCCTTCGCCGTGTCGATGTACCGCAACAGCCGCCGCGCCAAGCTCGGGCTCACGGAGTCATACGCCGTGATCGACGAGGCGATCGCCGAGCAGTACCCGGGCAGCCGGTTCGTGACGGCGCTCATCGCCGACCTCGACCTCCCGTCAGGGCGGCTGCGCTGGGTCAGCGCCGGTCATCCCGCCCCGCTGCTGCTGCGCGACGGCCGTCTGGTCAAGCCGCTCGACGTGACGCCCTCACCGCCGGCCGGCATGCGGCTCGCGACGAGTCCGCCCGTCGTCGGACACCACTCGCTCGAGCCCGGCGACATGGTGCTGCTCTACACCGACGGCCTCACGGAGGCGCGCCGGCCGGACGGCGAGCTGTTCACGGTCGAGCGCCTCGGCGCGTTCATCGAACGGGAGGCCGCCAGCGGCGCCGCCGCCCCCGAGACGCTGCGCCGGCTGCGCGAGGCGATCATCGGTCGCGGCGAGGGAACCCTGCGCGACGATGCCACCGCCCTGCTCGTCGAATGGCGCCGGGGCAGCGAGCGAGCGCTGCTGCCCGAGACCGTCGAGCCCGCCGAGGCCGACTAGTGCCGTGAGTCGAAATTTCGACGGCAGTCAGCGGCGCCGGCCCGCGCCTGCCGGCACCCGGCATCCGGCCCGCGAGCAGCGCCAGCGCGACCGCCCGCAGACCCTCGCGCGAGCGCTTGACCGACTCGTCGACGAGGCCATGCGAGTGCCCATGTTCCCCATGGGAGCCGTGGGCGTGCCGGTGTGCGTGCGCGTGGGACATCGGGGAACCCCGGCGAACGATCGCGTCAGTCGACCGGCTTGCGCTCGAGCCGGTGCACCGCCGGCCCCTGGAGGACCTGCCCGTCGGGCGCGAAGCGGGAGCCGTGGCAGGGGCAGTCCCAGCTGCGCTCGGCGCGGTTCCAGTTGACCTGGCAGCCGAGGTGCGTGCACGTCGCCGAGACCGCCGTCAGCCGCCCCTGCTCGTCCCGGAAGGCGGCGACCTTCTCGCCGTCGTGGCGGACGATGTCGCCCTCGCCGGGCTCGAGCTCGTCGATCGGCCGCCGGCCCGGCTTGGTGAGGCGGTCGCCGACGAAGCGGATGCCCGCGTCCGCGTTCTCGCGCAGCAGGCGGTAGGCCGACCGGCGCAGCGTGAGGCGGTTGGGGTCGAACAGGGAGGCCCACGGGTTCTCCCGGCCCAGCAGCTCGTCGGCGAGGATCGCCGCCGCGGCCGTGCCGCCCGTCATGCCCCACTTGGCGAACCCGGTGGCCATCAGGACCCGGCCCGAGAACGGCGTGAGCGCTCCGATGTAGGGCAGGCCGTCGAGCGTGGTGTTGTCCTGCGCCGACCAGCGGTACTCGACCGAGCGCACCTCCCAGTGCTCCCGGACGAACGCCTCCAGGCGGTCGTAGCGCTCCTCGGTGTCCCCGCCCTGGCCCGTGCGGTGGCCCTCGCCACCGACGAGCAGCAGCTCCTCGTCGCCGGCGGGGACGCCGCGGACCGAGCGCGTGGGGGAGCCCGCGCTGAGGAACATGCCCTCGGGCGGGGTGCCGTCGATGCGGCAGACGATCGCGTAGGAGCGCTCGGGATGGACGCGCGCGAAGGCGAGCGAGCGGTCGAGGAACGGGTAGTGCGTCGCGACCACCACCCGATCCGCTCTCACGCTGCCGCCCGGCGTCTTCACGATGCAGCCGCGCTCCGTGCCGACCTGCACCGCGCGGGACCCCTCGAAGATCCGCCCGCCCGCGGCCGTCAGCGCCTCCACCAGCGCGAGCAGGTACTTCTGGACGTGGAACTCGCCCTGGTGGTCGAAGCGGACGGCGCCCTCCACGCCGAACGGCAGCGGGACGGCCTCGACGAGCCGCGCCGGCAGCCCGGCGTGCGCGGCGGCCTCCGCCTCACGCTCGAGCTCGGAGCGCTCGGACGCCGAGGACGCGTACACGTAGGACGCCCGGCGCCGGAAGTCGCACTCGATCCCGTCGCGGTCGATGCGCTGGGCGACCCAGGCGAGGGCGGTCTCGTTCGCGTGGCCGTAGGAGAGCGCCGCCTCCTGCCCGAAGCGGGAGCGCAGCGTGGCGTAGATCGCCCCGTGCTGGGAGGAGACCTTCGCCGTCGTGTGCCCGCTCACCCCGTGCCCGAGCCGGTCGGCCTCCAGCAGCACGACGTCGGTGCCCTGCTCCTGCAGCAGCAGCGCGGTCGTGATGCCGACGATGCCGCCGCCGATCACCGCGACGTCGGCCTCGACGTCTCCGGCGAGCTCACCGAACGCCGGCTGGAAGGGACCGTCGTCGAGCCAGAACGAGGCGCGGCGCGTCTCGCTGCTCATCGGGCCCGCCGCAGTGCGAGCTCCTCGAGCCGCATGAGCGACTCTGCGTTGCGCAGCTTCGTGACGACGTGCACGAGCGGGTTGAGCGAGAGGGGTGCGCTGACGCCGTCCGGGTTCTCCGTCATCCGCACCATCGTGCCGCCGTCCTGGGCCGTCATCTCCATCGTCACCCGCGCGGTCCCGAGCGGCCGCGCCTTCGCCCGGATGCGCAGCAGCACGGGTGGGCGCGCCTCGAGCGACTCCGTGTGGTCCGAGATCTCGAGCGGGCCGACGCCGACCGTGTGGTGGAACTTGGATCCGGGAGCGGGCCAGTCCTCGTCGGCGCCCCGGATCACCTTCGAGCCCACGACCCAGTAGCCGTAGCCGGCGGGATCGGCGAGCACGGCCCAGACGGCCTCGGGCGCTACGGGCATGAATCGATGGTTCGTGGCCACGTTCCCCGGCCTCCCCGAGAGCGCTGGGGAAGAAACGGGTAGCGCCGCGCCATGGCCCACGACCAGCACACCGCGCAGGACCCGGCGCAACAGCACCCCGATTCCAAGCCGGCGCAGCAGCTCGAGCACCCCGGGCTCGAGAGCGACATGCGCCAGGCGCCCGACTTCGGCGAGGCGACCTACCGGGGCACGGGCAAGCTCGAGGGCCGCAAGGCGGTGGTCACGGGCGGCGACTCGGGGATCGGGCGCGCCGTGGCGCTCGCCTTCGCGCGCGAGGGCGCCGACGTGGTCATCTCCTATCTCGAGGAGGAGCAGACCGACGCCGACGAGACGGCGCGCGTGGTGCGCGACGCAGGCCGGACGGCCGTCCAGCTCCCGGGCGACCTGCAGGACCCCGGCTCCTGCCGCTCGCTGGTCGAGCATGCGGTGCGCGAGCTCGGGGGCGTGGACATCCTCGTCAACAACGCGGCCTACCAGATGGTCCGCGAAGGGATCGCGGACATCGCGACCGAGGAGCTCGAGCGGACGTTCCGCACGAACATCCTCGCGATGTTCCACACGTGCCGGGCGGCGCTCGAGCACATGCAGCCCGGCGCGGCGATCATCAACACGTCGTCCGTGCAGGCCTACCAGCCGGACCCCATGCTGCTGGCCTACGCGGCGACGAAGGCCGCGATCGTCAACTTCACCAAGGGCCTCGCACAGGAGACGGTCGAGCGCGGCATCCGCGTCAACGCCGTCGCCCCCGGGCCGATCTGGACGCCGCTCATCCCCGCCACGATGCCCGAGGAGAAGGTCGAGGACTTCGGGGCGGAGGAGTCGCCGATGCAGCGGGCGGGGCAGCCGGCCGAGCTCGCCCCCGTCTACGTCTTCCTCGCCTCGCAGGAGTCGAGCTACGTCAACGGCGAGGTCATCGGCGTCACCGGCGGCATGCCACTCTCCTGAACCATGCCGCGCGTGCTGCCCGCTGCGGGCCGGCCCGAGGACGTGCTCGCGCACGTCGGCCCCGACGCAGACGTGATCCTGCCGCTCGCCAACGGCGAGCCGGTCGGGGTCGTCGACGTCCTCGAGCGCGAGCACGAGCGCCTGTCCGGCGTGCGGGTGCACCAGATGCACGCGCTGCAGGAACGGCCGTACATCCACGGCGCGTTCGGCGACCGCCTGCGGCACGTCTCCTACTTCCTCTCCGGCGCCACCCGCAAGGCCTACTGGGAGGGCGGGTGCGACCTCGTCCCCAACCACTTCTCGGAGATGCCGCGGCTGCTGGAGCAGGTCACGCGGCACCCGATCGTGCTCGCGGCGGCGAGCCCGCCCGACCGCGGGGGCTACTTCTCGCTGGGGACGAACGCGGACTACGTCGCGGCGCTGATCGGCAAGGTCCCGTTCTTCCTCGAGGTCAACGAGCGCATGCCGCGCACGTTGGGGCTCAACCAGGTGCACGCCTCGCAGGTGCTCGGCTTCTGCGAGGCGGATCGGCCGCTGGTGGAGGTGCCGCCGGCCGTGCCCGACGAGCGCGACCGCGCGATCGCGGCGGCGATCGTGGAGCGGATCCCCGACGGCGCGACCCTGCAGGTCGGCATCGGCGGCATCCCGAACGCCGTGCTCGACGCGCTCCGCGACCACCGCGATCTCGGCATCCACACCGAGCTGCTCGCCGACGGCATCGTCGACCTGGTCGAGGCCGGGGTGGCCACGGGCGTGCGCAAGCAGCTGCGGCGCAACAAGGTCGAGGCGACGTTCTGCCTCGGCACGCAGCGGCTCTACGACTGGCTCCACGACAACGGCGCCGTGGAGCTGCTGCCGGTCGACCTCGTCAACGACCCGCGCCGGATCGCGCGCGAGGAGGACTTCATCTCGATCAACGCGACCACGGAGGTCGACCTCTACGGGCAGTGCGCGTCGGAGACGATCGCGGGGCGCTACTGGTCCTCGAGCGGCGGCCAGGCCGACTTCGCGCGCGGGTCCATGTACTCCCCGGGCGGCCAGGCGTTCATCGTGCTGCACTCGACGACCGGCTCCGGCCGCAGCCGGATCCGCCTGCGGCTGACCGAGGGGTCGGTGGTCACGACGCTCAAGAACACCGTCGACCACGTGGTGACGGAGTGGGGCATCGCGAAGCTGCGGGGGCGCTCGCTCGCCGATCGGGCGCGGGCCCTGATCGCGATCGCCCATCCGGACCATCGCGAGGCGCTCGAGCGCGAGGCGCGCGACGCGGGGGTCCTCGGGGCGGCGCCGGCGCCGGGCGGCGCGCCGGCCGGGCGCCGCACGCGACCGACGGCGCCGTCGGGCTGAGCCGTGGCCGAGTCGCCTGTGCAGCCGGTCGACGTGGCGCTCCGCGACGGCTCGACCGTGCGCGTCCGCCCGGTGCGCGCCGAGGACGTCGATGGCCTCCGTGCCCTGCTCGCCGGCATGTCGGAGAACTCGCGCTGGATGCGGTTCCTCTCGGCGGGCGCGAACCTCGACCGCGCGGCCGCCCAGAGCGCGGATCCGGGGGACGGCGCCGGCCTCGTGGTGACCGCCGGATCGCCCGAGCGCATCGTCGCGCACGCGATGTACGCCAAGGAGCGCCCCGACCGGGCCGAGCTCGCGTTCGAGGTGGCCGACGAGTGGCACGGGCGCGGCATCGCGACGATCCTGCTCGCCCATCTCGCGGGTGTCGCGGCGAGCGCCGGGGTGACCACCTTCGTGGCGTACGTCCACCCGTCGAACCGGCGCATGGTCGGCGTCTTCCGCGAGTCCGGCTTCCCGGTCGAGGTCCGCTCCTCGCCGGGGGAGCTCGAGGTCGAGATGCCCGCCGCGCTCGGTCCGGCCGCCCGCGCGCGCTTCGAGGACCGCGGGCGGGCCGCGGCGGCGGCCGCCGTCGCGCACGTCCTGCGCCCGTCGTCGGTCGTGCTCGTGACCGTCGGCGGCACCGCGATCGGCGCCACGGTGATGCGCAACCTGCGCGAGGCGGACTACACCGGCGAGCTGCGCGTGCTCGTGACGCCGGTCGGACCTGACGCCGCCATCCCGCCGGCCGACCTGGCGGTGCTGGCGGTGCCGGCCGCCGAGGTCCTCGAGCACGCTCGAGCGTGCGGGCAAGCGGGCGTGCGGTCGCTGCTCGTGCTCTCCGGCGGGTTCCTGGACGGGGGCGAGGACGGCCGCGCACGACTCGCGGAGCTGCTCGCCACCTGCCGCGGAAGCGGGATGCGGCTCGTCGGCCCCGGCTCGCTCGGGGTGCTCGACCTCGCCCCGGACGTGCGCCTCAACGCCACGGCGATCCCGGTCGCGCCGCGCCGCGGACCTGTCGCGCTCGCTTCGCAGAGCGGGGCGATCGGCGTGGCGGCGATGGCCGAGGCCGCGCGCCGCGGCGTCGGCCTGTCGTCGTTCGTGTCGACGGGGGACAAGGCCGACCTGTCGGGCAACGACTTCCTCCAGTACTGGGAGGACGACCCGGCGACCCGGGTGGTGCTGCTCTACCTCGAGTCCTTCGGCAACCCGCGCCGGTTCGGGGCGATCGCCCGCAGGGTGGCCGCGACGAAGCCGATCGTGGCCGTCAAGAGCGGACGGCGCGCCGCCGGCTCCGGAGCGGATGCCACGCGCACCCGCGCCCTGCTCGGAGCATCGGACGTGTCGGTCGACGCGCTGTTCGAGCACGCCGGCGTGATCCGCACGGACACCGTGTTCGAGCAGCTCGACGTGGCGGCGGTGCTGGACGCTCAGCCCCTGCCGGCCGGCAGGCGCGTCGGCATCGTGAGCAACGGGCGCGGCCCGGCGATCTCCTGCGCGGACGCCTGCGCGGCGGCAGGGCTCGAGCCCGCGCCGCCGGTGGACCTCGGCTCGGCCGCCACGGCCGCGGAGTTCCGGGCCGCGACGGAGCGGGCGGCGGCGGGCGCCGACGCGCTGATCGCCGTGTTCGTCCCGGCGCTCGGCACGCGAGCCGAGGACCTCGCGGGCGCGCTGGCCGACGCCGACGTGGGCGCCACGACGCTCATGGGCGCCTTCATGGCGCAGGGCGAGGCCGAGCTCGCGGACCTGGCGCGGGGGTCCGTGCCGCTCTACCGCAGCCCGGTCGAGGCCGCGCGGGCGCTGGGCCGCGTCGCGGGCTATGCCCGCTGGCGCGCCCGCCCGCCGGCGGGTCCGGCGGCGCTCGACGCGATCGACGCGGATGCGGCCGCCGCCGTGATCGCCGCCGCGCTGGGGCGCGGCGAAGGGTGGCTGCCGCCCGACGAGGTGGAGGCGCTGCTGGCCGCCTACGGGATCCCCCGCGCCGGAACGGGACCCGCCGGCGGCGAGGTGGAGATGGTGGCGGGGGTCGTCGGCGACCCCGACCTCGGTCCCGTGGTCGTCTGCGGCCTCGGCGGCCGGACGTTCGAGCTGCTCGGCGACGCCGCGGTGCGCCTGGCGCCGCTGAGCCGGCCCGACGCCTCCGAGCTC
>Ga0126308_10000383_pt1 | contig 14174 bp, 3 predicted proteins | sample Plot55_FD_92533 | JGI IMG/M metagenome (GOLD analysis project Ga0126308, IMG submission 92533) | Serpentine soil microbial communities from UC McLaughlin Reserve, CA, USA - Plot55 | ecosystem: Environmental > Terrestrial > Soil > Grasslands | place: USA: UC McLaughlin Reserve, Lake County... | reverse complement strand
TCGAGCGGCATCGAGTCGCCGTCGAAGCGCTGCCCCTCGGCGACGCCGGCCAGGGGGCCCGCGTAGTAGCGATTGAGCCGGCTGACATCGCCGCGCCAGCGCGCCGCCGCCGGCGAGCCGTTGTCTTCGGCCTGAAACTCCCCGAACTGCCACTGGCGGGCGAGCAGCCAGAGCGGGTCGTAGACGCGCGCCTGCAGCCCGGTGCTCATGTCGGCGTTGCGCACGCGCGGCTCGAGCCGCATCCACGTGGTGACTGAGGGCACGTTGGTAGTCCTCCGCTTACTTCAGCTTGGCGAAGTCGGTCGAAACGGTGTCGCCGCCGACGTTGGCCGCGAAATGCATCGCGGGGAGGTAGTGCCCCACCTCGTCGAGCGTGTCCGGGTCGACTGCACGAATGCGTGAGAGGTCCAGCGTCTCGAGCAGCACCTGCTGCAGCTGCCAGAGGTTCCACGGCGTGTCGGGGTCCGGGGGGACCGCGAGCAGGATGGACTGCGGCGGCGCGGCGTCCGGCTGGTCGTACTGGAAGACCAGCCCCGTCGTCTCCGCCGGGTTGGGCATCACTTCCACCCACTCGTCGATCAGGATCCCGGTCATCGGCAGCTTCACGTCGAGCGTCGGGAGCGCCTGCACGACGAGCGAGAAGCGGGAGCTCGAGAGCGGCTGCCCCCGCTTGAGGGGCAGCGCCACCCAGCGGTCGCCCGGCCGGTACGGCAGCTGCGCGACGCGCAGGCTGAGCCGCTCACCCGTCTCGAGCGACTCCGCGTAGCGGAGCGACGCGTCCAGTCGCGAGACGCCGTCCCGCACACGGCTCGCGCGCTGGAACCACGTCGCTGCGGCGAGCGAGTCGTTGTCCTGGATCTTCACACTGTCGGCCAGCGCCCGCTCGAGCTCGAGCGAGTTCGCCGCGGTGAAGCGCGGCAGCGCGACGAAGCTCTTCCCGAAGGTCGCCCGCAGCCGCGCGATCAGCTGATCGCGCAGCTCGTCGGGCGTCGCCGCCGCGGCGTTGAAGCCGGCCTTGAGGGCGGCGAGCTGGTCGGCGCGCTGCGCCAGCTCCTTCACCACCGACGCGCCCTGCGCCAGCAGCGTGGCGCGGTCCGCGGGGGAATCGCCGGTCGCGGAGAAGGGCACCGCGCCGGCGATGCCGAAGGTCGCGCAGATCATGATCGCGTCGCGCAGCGCGTCGAGCACCGTCGTGGCCGGCGTGGCGAGCGCTCGCGTCAGCACGTTCAGCGCGGAGCGCAGGGCGCCGTCCGCCCGGTCGGCGCGCGCGGTCAGCTCGGCGATGTCGACCGAGGCGGCCTGGTTCTGCGCGGGGGCGTCGAGGTCGCCGGCGTCGATCCCGCGCACGCCGGTGATCAGCCGGCGCGCCGTGCGAAGGACCTCGACGAACTCGGCGTAGCTCACGTCGGTCGGGGCGAACGTCGGCTGACGCGTCGGGTTGATGCGCAGGATCGCGCCCGGCGGGATCGCCGGCGCCTTGCGCGCCGCGGCGTAGAGCAGCCGCTGCTCGATCTCCGACGGCGCCGCGTCGCGGCTCCCCTCGCCCGCGTACACGAGGTCGAGGGGCCCGAGCCGCAGCTCGCTCAGCCGCAGCTCGCGCGTCTCCATCACCGCGCCGGTCGTCGGGTGAATCCACTCGACGGGACAGCGGACGGCGGTCGGGTCGCCCAGCAGCTTGGCCGCCCACACGCTCAGGTACGGCTCGGCGGCGAGTCGATGCGGGACGAGGGGCGCCGCCCACTTCGCCGGCAGCGCGACCGGCCCGCCGAACAGCGTCACCAGCCGGTACGTGAGGCCGATCCCCGTCCGCGGCGTCGCGACGACGTCCAGCTCGGGCGGCGGCGCCTCGCCACTGGCGATGGCGTCGAGCGTGCTGGCCGTGCGCATCGGGTTCCCCTGCACGGCGTGGTGCACCGTCTCCGCCACCAGCGCGTCGCTCACCGCATCCACGGACGCGTCGAGCTGGTCGAGCTCGTACGTGAGCACGTTCGCCGCCGGCCCGAGGAGATTGGTGGGCGGCGCCTCGAAGCCGACGGGCCACAGCAGGCGGAGTCCGAACGCCACGAAGACCGGGCTGGCCTTGACCGACTTCCACTGGCGCTGCAGCGCGAGGCCGTCCACGACGTTGTTGGCGGCGATGGACTCCACCGACTGCGGCGGGAAGGCCGTCAGCGTCTGCGGCATCTTCCTCGCGGCCAGCGGCGCGACGTTCCTGAAGTACGGAATGAACGCGTCGAGATGCGCGTCGTGCAGCCGGCGCTCGAAGCGGTAGCCGAGCAGCGCGCCGATCGGCTGCCCCTGCCGCACGCCGTCGAGCAGCCAGGTGGCGAGCCGCACCCGCTCGGACGACAGGTCGATCGCGAGCAGGTCCCGCGTGACAGGGTCGGAGTGCGTGAGGTGCCCACTGCGCAGCACCGCCGCGGTGGCCGCCTGCGCGAGCGAGGGCGTGTGGGTGAATCCCGGGTTGTTCGGCGGACGATAGAACACCCCACTCTCGCCCGCCGGCGGCAGCTCCGCGGGCGGCGCGGCGGCGGGCTTCAGGTTCATCACCCAGCCGTAGCCGCCGACGAGCGTGCCGCCCCCGCCCGGCGTCGCGCCGCGAATCTCCGCCAGCCGCTTGGTGGCGAACGACGTGAACCACGCGTCGAGCCGGTGCGAGCAGAGGTCGAGCGTGCCGGCGAAGGCGCGCTGCAGCCGGCCCGAGCTCAGGCCCTTCAGATAGCCGAGACTCTCGCGGAACTCGAGCAGCGGCGCCACGCGCGGCGCGATGTCAGGGTCGGCGGTGGAGCGAAGGGCGTGCAGGAACGTACCGGCGGGGTCCGTCGTCACGCCCGGGATCGGCCTGCTCAACAGCTCCCAGATGGTCGGGGTCGCGCCGCCCGGGGTGGCCAGCTCCTGCTCGCGAGTCAGCTGCCACCCGAAGCCGGGCGCGGACTCCGGCTGCGAGAGGTTCGCCGCGGCGTTCCAGTACTCCAGCAGCATCGCGTGGCGCAGCAGCGAGTAGAGGAGCGCGCGCGGCTTCGGGTCGGGGAACGCCTCCTGGCGAATGGCCTCGACGCTGAGCGCGTTCAGCAGCAGGTCGATGTAGTTGGCCTGCAGCGGCGCCGCCTCCGACAGCGGACCGCTCTGAATCGTCGGGCCGTTCAGGCGCAGGTAGCTGCCCGAGAAGACGGAGTGGGCTAGGCGCGGGTCCCAGCTCGTCAGGCCCAGCTCGTTGAGCGAGGCCCTGGTCAGCTCCACCTCCTTGTCCCACCAGGTGAAGATTTTCGTCGGAATCAGCGTCGACCAGAGGCTGAACAGGTGCGTCGGGCCGATCAGATGACGAATGGCGTAGCTCGACGAGATGCCGTCCATCGCGAAGATGTCGGCCAGATCGGAGTTGGGGCTGCCGCTGCGGCCGACGCGCGGCACCTGCGACAGGTTCCTGCGCCACATCTCGCGAAGCTTGAGCAGGAGATTCTTGAGCGCGGTGTCGCGCGCGTACTGTGCCTCCTGCCCGGTCTTCGGCTTCCAGAGGCTGAGCGACGTGACCGGGAGGACGCCGTACGGCTGCTTGCCGATGCGAATCGCGGGCAGCGGGCCCGAGGCGCGCACGTAGTCGATGAAGTGTGCGCGCCCCCATTTGAAGTCGGCGGGGGACATCGGCGTCTCGTTCATCTGGCTGACGCCCAGCATCTGCGGCAGGTAGTAGCCGAACGTCGCGCCCCAGAGCGCGCGGTTCATGTTGCGCGCGTCGAGCTGCTCGGTGGCGCTCCCGTTGGCGAGGCTCGCGACCGCCCGCGCGTCGAGGTCGCGCAGGCCGAGCGCGCCCGCGAGCGCGTCCGCGTTCGAGCCGTCGCCGGCGTGGAACCCGGCCGCGGCGCGCTCGGCGGCGTAGCTCGCCTCCTCGCCCGGATCGGCCGTGCTGAAGCCGGACGGCGCGTCGGGGGTGTTGTTCGACGGGGTGCCGTTCAGGATGAACCCGAGCCCGTCCGTGTAGTGATGCGCGTCGAGCAGGTCGGCGATCCGCCGCGTCGAGTCGGCCGCGCTCGGCGTCGACTTCGTGCCGACGACCATCAGGATGTCGAACCCCTGGAACGCCTGGTCGCTGGTGAGCTTCACGCGGATGCCCATCCCGACGCGCTCCGCCTCGTCGAAGTCGATCATCCACTTCATCCCGTCGTCGACAGGGGGCTGCGTGGGGTCCGGATCGTCAGGCAGCAGCGCGTTCGGGTTGGGGCCCGCGGCCAGCGTCTCGGGGATCGGGTTCCCCGCGGCGCGGACGGTGAGCGCGCCGCCGAGGTAGCCGAGCACGTACCAGCGCGAGGGCAGGGCGCGCGCCTGCGGGGCGCGCGTCCACGACTCGGCGTGGCCGGCCGGCGTCGGGAAGCGGACGGGCGTCGGCAGCGGCTGGTTCGCGGCCACGATCTGCGTCGGGCGCTCGTCGGGGTTGAGCGGTCCGAGCGCGCGCGCGACCCACGCCGCCCGCTGCGCGCCGAAGCGCTCGGCGAGCTGCTGCCACGCGAGCTTTCTCAGGCCGTCGTCCGGGCCGGCGCGCCAGCTCTGCTCCCAGAAGTGCTTCCCCCAGGCGAGCTCCTGGTCGGTCAGCTCCGGCTCGTGCGTGTCGAGGTGCACCTTGTCCGGGTAGACGCGTACGCGCAGCTCGAAGCCGCTGGTCGGCGTCGCGAAGTAGCGCGTCTCCAGCCGCACGGGAAAGAGCGCGATCGGCTGGTTCGGCGCCGACGAGAGGACGTCCGCGAGGTCCGGGCGGAACGGGACGTTCGGGATCGCTGGGTTCGGATTGATGAAGATCACGGAATCATCTCCGACGCGTGAATCGCGACGCGCGTGGGGAGCTGCTTGGTGATGTACGCCATGTGCGCCGAGTTGCGGGCCCACGTGCCCTTCTGCGGCGTGGTCGGCGTCAGGACCTTCTTGACCGAGACGTGCGTGAGTGCCTTGAGCGCCGCGGCGCTCGGCGCGACGTGCGCCCAATTGAGGTCGTTCCAGCTCTTGAGCTCCGGGACCACGCCCGACTCGCCGGGGCCGAACGGATCGTCATCCATCCCGAAGCGCGGCTCGGTCGGCTGCTGCTGCAGCACGAAGAACCACCCCGGCGTGGCGGTGACCTCCGCCGGCGTGAGGTTGAAGCCGAGGAAGGTGACGTCCGGCTCGAGCGTGCCGCGGAACATCGGGTGGACCTCGTCGAGCGGATTGGTCGACAGCGCGCGCTTCCCGCCCTGCATCACCGCCCGCACCGCGTAGATCACGGTATTGGGGTAGCGGCGCAGCAGCTCGCCGCGGATGAGCAGCACGACCTTGTCGCCGCCGGCACCGACCGCGGTGGTGCCGAGCGCGCGCTGCCCCCACAGATGGATGGGCGGGATGTCCACCCTCGGCTGCGCGCCCGCGGCGGCGGTGTCCCAGAACTGCTGGAAGTACGTGCCGCGCTGGTCGGTGGGGTAGTCGCGCCAGAGCAGCTCGCGCCCCATCTCGGTGTTCAGCCCGACCATGAACGACTCGATGAACTTCGCGTTCGTCTGGAGGAGCTGCACGGTGTTGGGCGGGACGTGCTCGAGCCCCGGCAGCAGGTAGTCCTGCGACAGGTCGCGTAGCGCCTCGTACATCGGCTGCGGGAAAGTCGGCGCGTCCATGACGGGGTCGAGCGGGTCGCCCGTCTGGAGCGGCGGGCTCGAGACGCGCAGGCTCGCCGCCACGACGTTCGTGACCGTCTTCGCCGGGTCGAGGCTCGCCAGCGCGAGCGTCTTGATGCCGGGGGCGTCGATGACGTTGCGGAGCTGGAAGAAGATGAACGTCATGAACGTGTTCACGAGATACTGCTGATGCGGCAGGGCCGCATCGCGGAACGTGACGTTCGTGCCCACCGGCGCGATCGCGGAGATGGAGACCGTGTTGATCGCCAACGAGCGCATCCGCGTGCGGAACGGGTCGGTCGGCAGGAGCGCGTCCGAGATCCTGTCGATCGTCACGCCGCCCCGGTCCGGCGCGGCGGCCGCCGCGGGGGTGTTGAAGAAGCCGACCATCGCGACCGCGCCCGGCGTCTGCGCCTGCGCGTACTGGCGGTTGATCGCGCCGCGCGGCCGGAGCAGCTTCCGCATCGGCGCCGAGACGACGTTCGACGGCACGAAGGAGGTCGCGAACTTCGCCACCAGCGGCGTCATCGTCGCCGCGGGCTGGCCGGCGGGCCGCTCCTCGAGCACGATGCGCGACTGCGCGGGCGACACCATCTTCAGAAAGGTCTCGTCGGGGAGCCGGCTGAACGACTTGCCGAGCAGCCGCTCGTTCACCGCCCGGCTCAGCTGCGCCTGACGCTTGCGCTGGTTGATCTTCTGGATGTCCCCCATCTGCGCCCACGCCGACGCCATCAGCTGCTCCTGCTGCGCCTGCACCACCTGCGTGCCGAGTCCGGCGGCCACGCGGTGGCGCGGGTCCAGGTTCAGCTCGTTGAGCCAGAACGGCGGCGGCCACGCCGGCAGCGGCGCCGGGGGCGGCGCGTTGGAGACGTCGTGCGCCGCGGCGTGCCAGCAGCCGTAGACCGGCGGCGCGACGACCGGGTCGCCGGCGGCGCCGGGCTGCGTCGCGAGCTTCCACGGCGTGTTGAGGATCGGCATCAGCGCGTTCTGGAAGGGCACGCGCGTGGCGGGCGCCCACTCGTCAGGCGCGGTCTTCAGGACGCGCAGCGCGCCCTCGAGCCCGACCACCGCGCCCGGCGTGGACGCGTCGGGCTGCGGGTTCATCCTGAACCCGGGGCGGGCGATGTCCAGCGGCCGCTTGCCGACCTCGGGCGGGAGCGCGCGCGGCTGCAGCCGCCGCACCAGCTCCTCGAAGTCGCCGCCGACGCCGGTCCGGAACTCCCACGAGTAGTAGACCGGCAGCGTGACCTGCGCCGGCGCCTGCGCGCCCGACGGCCAGGCGGGGTCGAGCCGCAGCTCTTCGGCGGGCGCGATCGTCAGGCCGAGCCCCGCCTTGCGGCCGACCTCGAACGCCGGCACGACGCAGGCGACGTACTCCGTGCTCGGCTCCAGGCGGCGCGGGCAGAGGAGGCGCGACACGTTGCGCGCCGGGTCCGACTCCAGCGCCTGCCTGATCTGCGCCTTCTCCGTGCCCGTGAGCTGCGCGTGCGCCCAGGCCCACGACTCGGAGAGGTCCGGCAGCTCGTCTCCGGGCTTCGCCGGCGCGGCGATGTTGAGGACCGGCAGCGGCAGCGCGCCGGGCGGGCGCAGCTCGACGCCCTGCTGCTTGCGCACGACGACGAGGCACATCCACGGGCGCAGCCGCCCCTGCGCGTCCGCCTTCGCGGGGGTGAACATCCACGCGAAGTCCGGGCGGTCGAACTCGATCGCGACGAAGTAGTTCGGCTCGAAGTCCGTCGTCCGCGGCTTCGGCTCGGTGCGCACGACCTGGTGCGGGTCGATGCCCGTGACGTCCCCGGGGCCGTACAGCCGGAGCGCCTTGTCCACCGGCGGCTCGGCGTTCACCACCAGCCGCACCTGCATGTTGATCACCGACGGCTGGACGGCGGTGCCGAGCTTGTCGACCGACGAGTCGGCGAGGTTCGCCGCGACCCCGGGCTGGACGTACGGCAGGAAGATCTGATTCGCGACTTCGGCCATCGCTCACTCCTCAGGCTTGTCGGTCGTGGGGAACGCCATTACACGCGCAGCAGCATGAGACCCTTCGCCCGCGCCGGGTCGTCCTGCTTCACCTTCTCGATCGCCTGGAAGGACTCGGCGTAGCTGCCGGCCTTCGCCGGGTCCACGCCGGGAATCGCCTGGCGCGACAGGTCCGCCGTCGAGACGACCGTCCAGCTCCTGGCGACCTGCGAGTTCTTCGCGGCCGGCGGCTGGTAGCGCGCCGCCAGCGCGCGGCGCACGTCGCTCCTCGCCGCGGCGCCGATCGCGATCTGCCGGCCGATGTTGGCGGGGGCGATGGTGAACTTCTCCGGCAGCGTCGTCGACTGGTCGTTGGCCCTGTCGACCACGACCGTCTCGTACGTGATCGCGCCGTCCTCGACGATGTCGGCGTCGCTGGTCGTGAAGAGGAAGCTGTCGGAGCCGACGCTCATGCCCGCGACCATCGGCTCGAACGACGGCGCGGCGAGCTTCTCGTCGTCGCTCAGGTCGAGGAACTGACCGGGGGCGAAGAAGTCGTGCTCGCGCGTGAAGGCGGCGCCCTTCCCGTTCACGCTCACGCTGTTGATCCTGAACAGGCGCCCGTCGGCGGGCGTCGCCGAGCCGAACCTGGCGATCTGCAGCTCCAGCGGCACGACGGTCTGCTTCACCGACAGCTTGCCCAGTGGATGCAGCGCGATCTGGTTCGCGGCCTGCGACTGCCGGAGCGTGACCATCGCGCGCTCGACGTCGCCGATCTGGCCGGTCCAGTTGCGCGGGTCGCCGAGCGCCAGCCTGAGCTTCTCCATCACCCGCACCGGCGGGAGCTTCGGCGGCGCCTCGCCCGAGACGAGCGTGCGGTCGATGTGGATGGTGAAGTCGCACCAGAAGATCTCGAAGGTCGCCTTGCCCTTCAGGTGCAGCGGCCGCGGGCCCCGCAGCTCGCCTTCCACCGCGATCTTGAACAGGTTGCGCGAGCCGCGCTTGAGCTGCACCGACGCGTGGAAGTCCGCGATGAAGCCGAACGGGTCGAACTGGATCAGCACGTCGTAGCCGATCTGGCCGGTGATGCTGAACCCCGCCGCCTTGGCGAACAGCTCCGCGCGCGCGCCCCACTGCAGCGTGTTCGACGTGACGGCGAAGTAGCCCTCGGCGCGCAGGCGGAACGAGTCGCTGTCGGCGAAGCTGATCGCGAGCCGGTCGAGTGTCGGGAACTTGGGCGGCGGCTTGAACGCCGGGTGGAACCCGCCGATCGAGAGCGCGAACTCCTTCGACGCGCCCCAGTTGATGCGCAGCGCCATGCCGCCGGTGATCGGGAACTTGCCCACGAGGCGCGAGTCGTAGAGCACCGCGTCGAGCGAGATCGACTTCTCGTCGAAGTCGATGATCCCGACCGCGTTCATCTGGATGCGAATCAGGTCGTTCTTCTCGGTCGGCAGGATGGCCGCGACGCGCCCCAGGACGATCAGCCGCGTGCGATTGCCGATCTCGAGGATCACGCCCAGGTCCATCGTCACGAGCGGCGGCGTGCCCCAGCAGATCTGGACCACCGGGCCGAAGAAGTGACTCCCCTCGCGCACCGGGAAGACGCGGTTCAGCGTGCCGAAGATCTGCGGCGCGTTGCGCACCGGGTCCTTCGGGAACAGGACGTCGTTCAGCGTCTTGTTCTTGATCCCCTCGCGCAGCACGTCCTGGTCGACCGTGCGGTTGATCGCGAGGAGGCCGCCGATCCCGGTGAGCATGAAGCCGAGTCCGAGCGGGATCGGCCTGAAGTCCTCGACCGTGATCATGATCAGGAAGGAGAACCCCTTCCTGCCGTCAGGCAGCCGCGTGAAGATCAGACCGACGGCCTTGACCGAGATCCCGCCCTCGATCGCGAGCTGCAGGAATCCCGCGTACTGCCCCTTCTCGGGGTCGAGGAAGAGGAACCCGCCCCCCGAGACGGCCGGCGCGTCGACCTTGATCCCGACGCCGCTCGGCGGCTTGAAGCCGGCCGAGAAGTCGGCGAATCCGAGGTTCCCGCCGGACTCGGGGAATCCCAGCCCCGCCTCGAAGCCGATGCGGTCGATGATCCCCTCGACCGGGCCGATCTTCACCGTCAGCGAGACCGAGACCTCGGCCTTGGCCGCGTCCTTCGCGGGGTCCGACCCCGGCTTGAGCGCCAGCAGCAGATGGTTGACGCGGACGCCGAGCAGAGACTTGCCGATCGGGATGACGACCGACAGCCCCCGCTCCGGCTTGGTGGCCGAGCCCAGATTCGAGACCGGTCCGGAGAGGCCGGCGCCGCTGCTGCCTGACGACGATGTGCTTCCGGTGCCGCCTCCCGGCACCGCGGTCGGCTGCGGCGCGGTGGCCGGCGGCGCGGTGATCGGCGGCGGCGGCGCGATCGGCGGCGGCGTCGTCGGCGTGGCGGTCGTCAGCGTCGCGTCCAGCCCCGGCTGGATGATCGCCCGGCCGATGAGGTCCGCGGTCGGGATGGCGCCCAGGCGGGACGCGAAGGTGACCGGCGCCGCGATGGGGGACGTCGTCGTGCCCGGCACGGCGACGCCGAGCGGAATCGCGACGCCGCGCAGTGCCGGCGCCGCGGGCGCGGGCGCCGCCACAGCCGGCGCGGCCGGCGTGCCGCCTAACGGTCCGGTCGAGTGGCCGGAGAGCAGCGGGATGTTGCCTTCCGTGAAGAAGCCCCGGTCGGTCGAGAACCCCGTGCCGAAGTCGAATGGCACGCGGAGACCGTCGCTCGGCAGGAACTTGGCGAGGAAGCCGTCCTGGTCCTTGGTCGCGATGACGATCGCGGCGCGGCGCAGCTCGCCCTTGATGCCGCCCTTGCGGCCGTCGAACGAGAACGAGAACGCGAGCTGCCCGATCTCGACGTGCGTCTCGGCGGCGTGCGGGAACGCGTAGGTGATGTTCTGCGCGTCGGGCACGGTGACGAGCGCGACGTTGAGCGGCAGGTCGGTGGGGCCGCTGCCGTTCGTGATCCGCGGCGGCGTGCCGTGGCGCAGGAAGAGCGAGAACGCGGGCTTCGCGCTCGCCTCGAGCAGGAACTTCCAGCGGTCCGTGAGCTGGATCTCCAGTCCGCCCTCGCCCCCGACGCCGATGAGCAGCCCGCCCTCGCGCAGCGTCGAATGCGTGGGGTCCACCAGCTCGCCGTCGCTCTCGGGGATGATCGCGAAGGTGAGGTCGATCGCCTCGCGGGTGGACGATCCGGAGCTGGGCGTCTGCGCGAGCGGGAAGCCGATCGTCAGCATCCGCTCGGCCAGCTCGTCGGCCCGCGGGGTGGACGACCCGCGCGTGAACTCGAGCGGCGCGTTCTTCTTCGGCACCACGAGGCCGTCCCAGCCGTACTCCAGCCTCGTCTCGTCGAGGTTCCCTTGGAGGTAGGCGACCGCGCCCGCGATGTGCGGGAAGAGCCGGTCGGACGCCTTCTTCGCGCCCGCCGCGTCCTTGGTGCTCAGGATCTTGAAGAGGTAGTAGAGCGGCGAGAGCGCGAACTCCTCGGCCATCGCGATCGCCCTGAAGAAGCGCTCCTCCGCCAGATCGTCCGTCGTCAGCCCGGGCACCTCGGCCGAGTCCTCGACGATCGTGGAGAGCAGCTGCACGAAGAAGTAGACGGCCGGCGCGCGCACGCGCACCTCGTTCAGCGCGAACAGGTCGAACAGCTTGTACAGGACCTGGTTCTGCGTCGTGACGCTCGAGACGCCGAGCGAGGCGATGAACGAGCGCACCGCCTCGTAGACGGCCTTCACGTCGCCCAGCAGCTGGATGAACGCTTCCTTGTCCGGGTTCGCCTTGCTGCGGTAGGCGGTGATGCTGTCGAGCTTGTCCTGCGGCAGGTTCGGCTTCGGCACCGGGCCGCTGGGCGGCAGCCCGAGGTCCTCGGCGATGAGCTGCCGCATCGCCTCGTCCTGGAGCGAGGTCTTGACCTTGTCGACGATGTCCGAGAGCCAGTCGCCGATCTCCTTCAGTGTATTTGCCATGTCGCGCTCCTACACTCGCTTCGGCGGCTGGATGTCCGGCCTGGCCTGCCACGCGTCGCGCAGCGCCGCTTCGTGGCGTGAGTAGACGAGGGGCTTCGGCCTGGTCGTCAGGTCGGCGGGGTCCGCGACCGCGCTGTAGAGGTCGTGGACGGCGTAGACGACGTCGCCGATGGAGGTCGCGTTGTCGTTCGCCTTCTCCGCCCGCTTCTGGAACGTGACCAGGCCGAGGCTGCTGGCGAACAGCACCTGACGCGTGTTCCTGAGCTTCTCGAACTGCCGCGCGTGGCGTCCGGCCGTGCGGTGGTACTGCTCGAAGTTGAGCGCGGCGCCGATGTCGCTGTTCGTCCTCGTCGGGTCGTCGGGGAAGAGCGTGTCGGCGCGCGTCATCGACGGCCGATCCGTCTCGGCCCGGGTGTCGCGCAGCGGGGCGACGCGCCACGCCCAGTCCGACTTGACCTTGACCGTCGCGCCGCGCCAGCCCGTCGTGGGGATGAGGACCGGGCTCTTGCGCAGTGCGCCCGTCAGCCTGGGGCTGATGTTGGCGCCCGCGGGAATGGTCAGCACGTCGGCGCTCTTGTCCCAGCCGAGCCGCTCCGCGCCGACGCCGGCGCGAGCCATCTTCTGCGCCAGCGCGAAGGTGCGCGACACGAAGCGGATCGCGTCGGGCATGATGTTCTTGAAGCCGCTCGAGATGAACTGCACGAACCGCGCGGGCTCGGCGGCGTCGCCCTTCCAGTAGCTCATCGCGTTCGACGCCGAGTAGTGGACGTCGCCGGAGAGGAAGACGACGGGCGAGTAGGGCAGCAGCCGCTTGAGCAGCGCCTCGAACAGCTTCGGGTCGAAGCACCACGCCTCTTCGGCGTCCGGGTCGGTGCCCGGCATGCGCTTGGTGCCGCGGTCCTCCTGCAGCGAGCCTTCCTTCTTGAAGTCGAAGACGCGGAACAGGAGCGGCGCGAAGAGCTCGTCGAAGATCGGCGGCCCGATGACCGGCAGCGACGCGACGACGACGTAGACGTCCTTCTTCGTGCCGGGCGGCGTCTCGGGGATCTGCTCGGCCATCGCGGTCAGGCCGATGTTGCCGGGCGGGCTGACGCGGTTGACGAAGCTGCGGCGGGTGCGGCAGTCGAGCACGAGCACGTCGTGCTTCGTGCCGGGCACCGTGTAGTGCCACTTGAGCGGCGGGTTAGTCTCCTTGTGCGTCCCGTCCAGCGAGACCTCGTTGCGCAGGTCGAGCCCGAGCAGGATCTCGACCTGCCGCGCGGCGTCGGCGGCCGGCGCCGCCGCCGCGCCGGCCGGCATGAACTTCGTCGCCTGCTCCAGCATCTTCTCGTGCGGCTGCTTCTCGGTCGCGCTGGTCACCGGCTCGAACTTGACCGGGTCGTTCCCCCACCCCTGGAACAGCCCGTAAGCGAGCATCCCGTTGCGGACGATGGCGCTTCCGAACGGCGAGGCGAGCACGCGGTCCCGCCAGGTCGGGTTCAGAAACCAGTCGTCCGTGATCTCGTGATCGTCGAACATCATGTACGTCGGGATGTTCGCCAGCGCGCGGCGCACCTTCGGCAGCGTGCGGCGCACCTCGGTCAGCCTCGCGATGTCGCGGTCGTACTTGTCGCGCGTGTAGTCCGAGACCTCGGCGGGCGCGCCGCTCTGCCGCAGCTTGATCGCGTTGCGGAGGAGCGTGCCGACCTGTGTGTCCCAGTCGGCCGGAAGGTCGAAGGTGCGGACCGTCGTGCCGTCGGGCTTCGTCGTCTCGAACGGCGGGAACTCGGGCCAGACCTCGTTGTTCCACACGAAGAGGTACATCGCGCAGAACTCGGCGAACGAGAGCAGGTGACTCGCGCCGTCCTTCGTCGTCATGCCGCCTTCATTGATGACGACGTTGTGGCGGCGGCGCGGCGGGAAGTGAAGCAGGTCCGCCTCGATCGGGGTCGTCTTCGTCAGGTCCGGCTTCGAGACGATCGGCAGCTGCTCCTTGCCCACGACGGTGCGCCCGACATCGTTGAGCATCACGATGAGCGGCGCCGGCACCTCGTCGGCGTAGATCTGGTCGCCGGTGAGGAAGAGCTGGTGCGGCCGCGTCAGCGCGGACTTGTAAGCCTGCGCGCCGCTGAGCAGATCGTCGAGCCACGCCATGCCGTCGGGGAATGCGGTGTCCGTGTCGCGGCAGGAGCCGTGTACGAGTCGCAGGGCGGTCAGCTCGTTCGGCGGCAGCAGCAGACAGGGCAGCAGGTCGGGCTCGTAGCCGAGCGCGAGGCGCTTCGTGTTGTCGCCGTCCGGGTCCGCGTTGACGGGATCGTTGGCGAGCAGGCCGAGCGACTTGAAGTTCTGCTTGGTCGTCTGCCCCGTCGGCGCTAGCTCGAGGTCGTAGGAGTACAGTCGCTCGGGGACGAGCTTCTTCGCCTCGGGGAGCCGCACCGTGACGACGCAGACGTGCAACTGGTCGCCGATCCGGATCGACTTCGCCCCGGGGTCCGGCGTCCGGAACCAGAGGTTGGTGTCCTTCGCGTCGGACGCCTTGAGCTGATTCTCCCACAGGGAGAGCTTGACCGTGCACGCCTGGTTGAGCGCCACCTGGACGGCGACGAGG
>Ga0126308_10000382_pt1 | contig 14177 bp, 8 predicted proteins | sample Plot55_FD_92533 | JGI IMG/M metagenome (GOLD analysis project Ga0126308, IMG submission 92533) | Serpentine soil microbial communities from UC McLaughlin Reserve, CA, USA - Plot55 | ecosystem: Environmental > Terrestrial > Soil > Grasslands | place: USA: UC McLaughlin Reserve, Lake County... | reverse complement strand
CAGGCTGATAAAACCAGTACCTGGTGCGCCGATATGCTCCTCGTGGTCTTACCGACGATAGACCCGGACTGCAAGACGTAAAGTGTTTAATCCGGTGTTAGGTCTGCAGTCCCTAAGGAGGCCGGGGCGTAACAGCCCTGGCCTCCCTCGTTGGCGTTAACTCTTTTCCATCGTGGCGCAGGCTCTCCTCCTGCCCCCCACAAACGCGCGATACACGGCTAGTAGTAGTAGGATGATCGCCCTAACGGTGGCCACGATGATAGACAGTCCAGACGAATCCCCCGCCACCTATGCCCAGGAGGTTGTGTGTCATAAACCCCCCGACGAAGGTACCGGCGACCCCAGCAGAATCGCAACTATGATCCCTAGGCGACGAGTGAAGCGCCCGCAAAGTAAGTGTTCGTAAGCGATGGGTCGGCTATCGTTCTCTGTGCTGCTGATTTCCCAGCTGCTGGCCACCACGGCCTTTATGTTCGTGGTGCCGTTCATGCCGCTCTACGTTCAGCAGCTCGGCGTGCCGGATGCCGCGAATGCTGCGGCTTGGGCCGGGTTCATAAACGGCGCATCGGGCGCGTCCATGGCGCTTGTTGCCCCGTTGTGGGGCAGGCTCTCCGACCGGTTAGGTCGGAAACTCATGCTGCTGCGGGCCACCTTAGCGGCCGCGGTCGTCGTGGGGTCGATGGCCTTCGTCTCTACGCCCTGGCAGCTCCTCGGCCTGAGGCTCTTGCAGGGGACGCTCACCGGTACGGTGCCGGCGGCCACAGCTCTGGTGGCCTCCACCGCGCCTCCCGAGCGTGCTGGCTGGAGGCTCGGGGCCTTACAAACGGCGATATTCGTCGCCGCCGGGGTTGGGCCCGCCCTAGGCGGGGTCAGCGCGGACCTCGCAGGCCTCAGGACCTCCTTCTTTGTGACTTCGGCCCTGCTTGCCGTCTCGGGGTCGCTGGTCCTGCTCGGCGTCACCGAGGCTCGGCGCCGTGGGGACGAAGTCGGGGACGAAAAGCACGAAGAAAGCACCGCTTCTCACCGTACTCCCCTCCCGTACAGGCTGCTGCTCCCGGGTCTTCTCGCCCTGTTCGCGGTCCACGTGGCGATCACGAGCGCGTCTGTCGCCCTCCCGGGATTCGTCCACATATTGGCTAGCGACGCGGATAGAATTGCCAGCCAAGCCGGCTGGATCATAGGAAGCGGGGCGTTAGTCGCATCCTTGGGTTCGTTGCTTGGCGGCAGACTGGCCAACCGATTCGGCTCAAAGTGGATGATCGCGATGTCGCTTGCGCTCGCCGGGCTCGCGGCGATGCCTCAAGCCCTAGCGGCAAGCGTCACAGAGCTCTGGGTGTTGCGTCTCGCAGCGAGCCTGTTCTTGGGTTGCACCATACCCGTAGCCAATCTGGCCATAAAGGAGGGCGCGCCACTCGAGCGGCAGGGGGCGGCTTTCGGCGTGGCTTCTTCGGCCACCTCGACGGGCTTCGCCCTTGGACCGATCGGGGGAGGCCTGCTTGTCTCGGCATTGGGGTTCTGGGCCGCTTTCTTTATCCCCGGGGCGGCGCTCCTCGTCCTCGCAGCCACCTTAGGCTTCGGGCGAGCACCACGCCTACGATCTGGGAAAGGGATTGAATCTTGAGGAATATCATCGCCCACCTTGGCAGGTAACTGAGACGCGGTGCCGAGCCTTCTCCCTGTCTCTGCGATTCTCTTGAGAAACAGAAGGTTTTGGGAGCTGCTGGAGAAGGATTCGAACCTTCACTAACTGATCCAGAGTCAGTTTCCATACATCCGTGGTTGTTCTCCGCTGTTCAGAAAATGGCCTGCTTAAGCCAAATTTCTGGATCTCGTGTTTCTAGTTGTTCGCGGATGTTCATTCCCGTAACTGTCAAATCTCTGTCAAAAACACCGGGAATGCTCCAGCTTTCCTTCACCTTTAGGCAATCGCGGAGGTAGGGCTCGCGAGCACACGCGGCTCCCAAAATCGAGGCAACGACAGCCCTTGGCGCAAGCTGGGAGAAGTGCCATCATCTTCCCTAATAGATAAAAGAGGGGCAAGGAGGAACCGGTGGCTATCAGGACCGCGTTGACGGAGGCTTTTGGTCTGGAATACCCGATCGTTTCGGCTCCCATGGCCTCTGTTTCCGGTGGCCGCTTGGCAGCGGCGGTGTCCAACGCTGGTGCACTGGGATTAGTAGGCGGCGGGTACGGCGACCCCGGCTGGCTGCGCGAGGAGCTGTCGTTGGCGAGGAACGAAGCGAAGCGCCCTTGGGGGGTTGGTCTGATTACCTGGTGTGTAACGCACGAGACGGTCAAGCTAGCCTTGAGTTACGAGCCCAACACTTTCATGCTCTCCTTCGGCGATCCTCGACCCTACGTCCCGACCATAAAGGAGGCAAGCTGTAAGTTGATCTGCCAAGTGCAGGACGTCGAAGGCGCTTTGGCAGCTGAGGCTGCAGGCGCTGACTTCATCGTTGCGCAGGGGACGGAAGCCGGAGGTCACGGTACCGAACGCACTAGCACGCTGCCGCTGGTGCCCGCCGTGGTTGACGCGGTCTCTGCGACACCGGTTCTAGCGGCTGGTGGCATTGCCGACGGACGCGGCTTGGCAGCGGCGCTAATGCTTGGTGCCCACGGAGTACTCGTCGGCACCCGCTTCTACGCTTCGATCGAGGCCCTGGGGCACGAGCGGGCTAAGGAGCGCATCGTGGCTGCTAGAGGCAGCGAGACTAAGCGGACAGAGGTCTTCGACTTGGTGCGCGGTCTCAGATGGCCGGAGGACTACACCGGTCGCGCCTTGCGCAACGACTTTCTCGAACGCTGGGACGGTTGGGAGGAGAAATTGGCCACAGCGCCGGACAGCGAGGCTGAGGCCTTCCGACAGGCGGAGCAGAACGGAGAGACCGATATCGCGATGGTCTGGTGCGGGGAAGCAGCGGACCTGATCTCAGACGTGCCTACAGCCGCCGAGCTGGTGCAGCGCGTCGGTGCCGAGGCCGAAGCGTGCCTGCGATCAGGGGATGGGCTAGTGAACCTCTAGCTCCATCGAGGGGTTCCCATCGTAGGTTACATCTCACGCTCTCGGACGTCACATCGCCCACTAGTTGACCGAGAGTTGGAAGACGACCAGGCAGACATAGTAGCCAACAATATCCGATTGCTGCACGAGAGCTGATGATCGCCCGCATCTGAATGATCTTTGCAGAAAAAATGGAAAGCTGCCGGAGAAGGATTCGAACCTTCACTAACTGATCCAGAGTCAGTCGTGCTGCCGTTACACCATCCGGCAAGGCAACGAGGAGTATTCTAAACCCTAAGAGCCGGAGCGTCGAGTCATCAAGCCTTTTGTTTGAGGGTTTGGAATAGCGGTGCTGAGGAGAACGAACACGTCTAGAATCGGAAGGATTATAGAGAGGACGTACTTGTCTCGAGCTTCCACGATTTGGCAGCTTACAGAGGTAACAGCACTCACCTAAGAAGCGAAGAGAAAGGAGCGAACTTCTTGGCCGGATACGATCCCTTGGCCGACCTCTACGACCTAGAGTACGTTCATGACTATGACCTCCCCTTCTGGCTCGCCCTCGCCGAACGCGAGGGAGGTCCCGTGGTTGAGTGGGGCGCCGGAACCGGGCGTTTGGCGGTTCCACTCGCCGACGCCGGCTTCGACGTAACCGCAGTCGAAATTTCTAAGAACATGCTGGAGAAGGGTCGCGACAAGGGCAATACTGTCGAGTGGATTCGGGGCGACATGCGTGACGTGACGCTCAGGCGGAGGTATGGCCTCGCCATCTGCGCCTTCAACTCCTTTCTGTGCCTCTTAAGCTTTCATGACGGGCTTGCGTTTCTGCGAAACGTGCGAGAGCACCTGAAGCCTGGCGGCCTGCTCGGAATAGAAATCTCAGCGTTCTCGCCGGAGGAGCTTGCCGAGGTACCCGGCACCCCCGCACTACGCCACGACTTCACCCGCGAGCTACCACAGGGGAGGACGTTAGCGCGCTTTAGTGTCTCCAGGTACAACGCTGCCTCACAGCTTTTGCGGATGCAGATTTTCTATGAGCTGTACGATCGGGGTGGAAAGCTTGAGGACAAGCAGATGCACGAGCTTACCATTCGTATCATCGGGCGCGGGGAGTTGGAGCTTATGCTCCGGCTCGCAGGCTTCGAGGTCGAGGCCGTCTACGGAGGGTTCGAGGGTGAGCCGTTCGCCGCCGAGAGCGACCACCTCATCGCGCTCGCCCGCCCTCTCTAGGATATATCTGGTGATTTAGCTCGGCTTTTGCTAGCTTCCCCCTCCGAGCAATTCAAGCAGGGCACACCAACGGACCCAAGCTCAACGACACGTGGAGCAGACGCAGCCCATGAGAGTACAGGCGGTAAGTGCTGGCGTGGGCGAAGGTAACCAGGGGAAAGAAGCATGGCATATGACTGCGGAGCGTGTTTGACTACAACGCCTTAGTAAGTGAGTTAGGGCTTCGGCTTCGTCGAATCACTGCTCTTACGTGGTTAGCGGCAGACGAAACCGAGCTCGGAAAACGGCGAAGTTGAAAGCGCGGCGTCGAGGAGGTGAACGTCTGTGCTACCCAGATGGACGTCGCCCTTATGGCAGAACGTGATGAAGAGTCGCTCTTCGGGCAGCGTAATGTGTAGGTCAGACTCGCCTGGACGGAAGATCCGCTGAGAGGTAGAGTCTCGGAAGAAGTCGGGAAGGTGCCACGAAAGTAGAGGCATGGGAGCATAAACGAGATCTACATTTAGATTACTTCCGAAGCGATACTTGGCGGTGAAGAACTGCTTTCCGATACTCTGTGCTCGATGAGCTTCGGTAGCGCGTTCGTGGCAGCCTCGAGTTCAGAAGCCGTGAGAATTCGGCAAATGTATTACCCATCGCTCATTGCACGGAAGAGGCTCGCAGTCGCCTAACTAGTGTTTATCGACGAGTGCGGTTGCCGACACCTGAAAAGAGGTAATGCCACAATGTCCCATAAGCCAACTCAGCAGCGGCCATTTGCGTGCCTGAGCTTTTATCCGAAGGTGTCGGGCGTCGGTAGCAGGCTCTCGCCCATGAGGTAGATGTCGACCTCGCGGGCCACCTTCCGGCCCTCGGCGATGGCTGTCACGATCAGGTCCGCACCAAGCTTTGCGTCCCCCGCCGCGAAGACCCCGGGTACATCCGACGTTCTGAATCTTTCGTCGCTAACGATACCCCCCTTCGCGCCGAACTTCAGGTTCAGATCCTCTAAGAGACGGTCGCGCACCGGACCGGTAAAGCCGATGGCCAAGAGGACGAGGTCCGTATCGATCTCGTCCTCTGTGCCAGGTAGAGGCTTTGTTCGGCCCTCAGGAGTACGCTCGGTTCTGACCACATGCATCTTCTCGACGTAGCCGTTAGAGCCAGAGAAGCCGGTTACGCCGACGCTCCACTTTCGTTCACCACCCTCCTCGTGAGCCGGGTAGGTCCGAAAGATGAACGGCCAGTCCGGCCAGGTGAGGTCATCAGGCTTCTCGGGCGGAGATGGCCCATGAGTAAGAACCTGCACAGACCTCGCCCCCTCGCGGTGCGCATTACCTAGGCAGTCGGCGCTCGTGTCGCCGCCGCCCAAGATGACCACCTTCTTGTCCTTCGCGGTTATCTCGGGCTCGGTGAGAATCGGCAACCCGACGACGCGCCGGTTCTGCTGCACCAGGTACTCCATGGCGAGGTGTATGCCTCCGAGCTCCCGTCCCGGCACGTTCAGTTCACGCCCCTGTAAGGCGCCGACGGCGAGGACTATGGCGTCGAAGTCAAGCTTTAGCTCCTCGGTGGAGGGGTCGTAGCCGACGTAGGCGTTGGTGCGGAACTCGACGCCCTCCTCTTCGAGCTGTGCTATCCGGCGGTCGACCACCCATTTCTCGATCTTGTAATCCGGGATGCCGTACCTGAGGAGGCCCCCGATACGGTCGTCCTTCTCGAAAACGATCACGCTGTGGCCGGCACTGTTGAGCTGCTGCGCCGCCGCGAGACCCGCGGGACCCGAGCCCACCACCGCGACCCTCTTCCCGGTCCTCTTCTCTGGCGGCTTGGGGACGACCCAGCCCTCGTCAAAGGCCCGGTTGATGATCGAGAGCTCTATCTCCTTGATGGTCACGGGCTTGTCGTTGATCGAGAGCACGCACGCCGGCTCGCAGGGGGCCGGGCAGAGCATCCCCGTAAACTCCGGAAAATTGTTGGTCGCGTGCAGCCGGTCAATTGCCTCCCGCCACTGATCCCTGTATACCAGGTCGTTCCAGTCCGGGATGAGGTTCCCCAGAGGACACCCCGCACTGCAGAACGGAATCCCGCAGTCCATGCATCGTGAGGCCTGGCCCCTTAGCTCGTCCTCCGGCATCGTATCGTAGATGTAGCGGTAGTCCTGTATCCGCTCGACGACGTTACGCTTTGGGGGTGGCTTCCGACCAATCTTTAAGAACCCCTTTGGGTCTCCCACTTTACTGCACCACCTCCAACTCGGCCGCCTGGCGCTCTTGAAGAACCCGCTTGAGGTCGTTGGGCATCACCTTGATGAACTTCGGCAGGTACTCGGACCAGTTCTCCAAGACCTTATTTGCGATCTCGCTCCCGGTCCATTCGCGATGACGCACGATCATGCGCCGCAGTAGATCCACATCCTCCTCGGACTCGACCACCTCTAACCCCACCATCTCCGGGTTGTATAGGCTTCTGAAGGTGTCGTTCTCGTCGAGCACAAAGGCTACACCACCACTCATCCCGGCGGCGAAGTTGCGGCCGACCGGCCCTAGAATGACTACCATCCCACCGGTCATGTACTCGCAGCCATGGTCTCCGATGCCCTCTACGACCGCCTCGGCGCCCGAATTGCGGATTGCGAACCGCTCTCCGGCGAAGCCCCTAAAGTAGGCCTCGCCTGCGGTGGCGCCGTAAAGCGCCACGTTGCCGACCGCGATGCTATCTTCTGGCTCGTAGCCAGCTCCGGGCGACGAGGCAACTATCAGCTTGCCGCCCGAGAGACCCTTACCGACGTAGTCGTTCGTCTCCCCTTCGAGTACAAAGGTAAGACCCTTCGGGGCCCAGGCGCCAAACGATTGCCCGGCAGTGCCTTTAAAATCAATACGGATCGTGTCCTCTGGCAGGCCCTCGAAGCCGTAGCGGCGTGCGATCTCGCCCGCCAACATCCCCCCGACGGTGCGGTTGATGTTGCGGATGGGCATACACAGACGTACCGGATTCCCGTCTTCGAGCGCGGGGCGAACGCGCGGTATGATCTCGTTGTCCAAAGAGGCCCGCAGGTTATGATCTTGCACCTCGGCCTTGTGGGTGGCGACCTCGTCGGCTACCTCCGGCCGGTAAAAGATCTCCGAGAGATCTATATCCTTAGCCTTCCAATGCTTTATGGTGTCCCGCATCGTCAGCTTATCGGACCGGCCGACCATCTCATCGAACTTCCTGAAGCCAAGCTCGGCCATGTACTGCCGTACCTCCTCGGCGAGGAAGAAAAAGTAGTTGATAACGTGCTCCGGCGCTCCGGTGAACTTCTTCCTCAAGACCGGGTCTTGCGTCGCGATCCCAACGGGACAGGTGTTCAGGTGGCACACCCGCATCATGATGCAGCCGACGGCGACGAGCGGGGCGATCGAGAATCCGAAATCCTCCGCTCCCAAGAGTGCCGCCACCACTACATCGCGTCCTGTCTTCATCGAGCCGTCGGCCTGCAAGACCACACGCCCGCGCAGGTTATTCTCCACCAGGACCTGCTGGGCCTCCGCGATACCAAGCTCCCAAGGAAGACCCGCGTGCTTGATCGAGGAAAGAGGAGACGCCCCGGTGCCGCCGTCGTGCCCTGAGATGGTTATGTGGTCTGCCTTCGCCTTCGCAACGCCGGCCGCGACGGTCCCAACCCCTACCTCCGCGACGAGCTTCACACTGATGTCGGCCCTGGGGTTGGCGTTTTTTAGGTCGTGGATGAGCTGCGCCAAATCCTCTATAGAGTGAATGTCGTGGTGCGGCGGCGGGGAGATAAGCCCGACCCCCGGCGTCGAGTAGCGCACCCGGGCGATCTCCTCGCTGATCTTGTGTCCCGGCAGCTGCCCACCCTCGCCGGGCTTGGAGCCCTGGGCCATCTTTATCTGTAACTGGTCGGAGTTGACCAGATACTCGGTAGTGACCCCGAAACGGCCGCTGGCGACCTGCTTTATAGCGCTCCGACGCTCGTCTAGGAACCGCTCAGACTCTTCGCCACCCTCGCCGGTGTTGCTCTTACCCCCGATCTGGTTCATCGCGACCGCCAAAGTCTCGTGCGTCTCCTTGGAGATGGAGCCGAAGGACATTGCCCCGGTACAGAAGCGCTTCACTATCTCCTTGGCCGACTCGACCTCCTCTACCGGGATTGGGTCGCGGCGGAAGTCGAAGAGGCTACGCAGGGTGCTCAGGCGCGCGCTCTCGGAATCGAAGTGCTCCGTGTACTCCTTAAAGGTCTCGAAGCTCTTTGTCTTTACGGCCCGCTGCAGAGCGACGACGCTCGTCTGGTTCCACTGGTGGTACTCACCCTGCACCCGGAGATGGTACTCACCGCCCACGTCCAGGCCAGCCGGGTTCGTCTCGATCTCGGCGAACGCCCGCCGGTGCCGCTCCAAAGCCTCCCGCGCCAGCCCCTTTATCCCTACCCCGCCTATACGCGAAGCGGTGCCGGTGAAGTGACGGTCGACGAGGTCTTTCTCGAGTCCTACGGCCTCGAAAATCTGGGCCCCACAGTACGAAAATAGCGTCGAGATGCCCATCTTGGAGATGATCTTTAAGAGCCCCTTCTTGATAGCCTTTATATACTTCTCAGAAGCCTCTTCTACGCTCACCCCCTCAAGCTCCCCCGCATCACCTACTATGTCAGCTAAGGTCTCGAAGGCCAGGTACGGATGTATCGCCACCGCCCCGTAGCCGACCAAAACCGCGAAATGATGTACCTCCCGCGCCTCACCGGTCTCTACCACGAGGCCTGCGCTGTTGCGGATTCCCGCGCGCACCAGATGGTGGTGTACGGCGGCGGTAGAGAGCAAGCTAGGGATGGGTGCCTTCTCGGCGTCTACCCCCCGGTCGCTCAGGATGAGGATGTTCACCCCTTCCCGGATGGCCTCCTCCGCGCCCTTGCACAGCTCCTCTAAGGCCCACTCCATCCCCCCTTCGCCCTCCTCGACAGAGAAGAGCGTACTGAGAGTGGCGGACTTGAACGGTGGGGTCTCTAGCTGCCGCAGCTTCTCGAGCTCCGGACCCGTCAGGATCGGGTGGTCGAGCAGCATCCGCCGGCAGTGCTCGGGAGTCTCGTCGAAGAGGTTGCCCTCCGGACCTAAAGACATGTTCAGCGACATCACAAGCTCTTCGCGGACCGGGTCTATAGGCGGATTCGTGACCTGGGCGAAGAGCTGCTGGAAGTAATTGAACAAGGGTTGAGGTCGCTCGGAGAGCACCGCGAGCGGGGTATCGTCCCCCATCGAGCTGTCCGGCTCCTTACCGTCTCTGCCCATCGGGGCTAGAAGTATGCTCAGGTCTTCCAGCGTGTATCCGAACGTGCGCTGTCGTTCGTGCAGCGAGCTTGGCTCTAGCTGACCGTTGGGAGCTGGAGCGTCTATCAGCTCCTTTAGCGAGATCGTCCCCTCTTCGACCCAGCGGTGATAGGGCTTGCGCCGGATCACGGACCTCTTGACATCTTCGTCGTGCAAGATGCGTCCTTGCTCGGTGTCCACCAGGAGCATTCGCCCAGGTTGCAGCCGCCAACGTTCGGTTATTTCCTCCGGCGGAACGACGTCGTTAAGAACCCCTTCTTCGGAGGCCAGGGTCACACGCCCGTCGCGCGTTACGGAGTAGCGAGCGGGCCTCAAGCCGTTGCGGTCCAGGATCGCCCCTATAGAGCGGCCGTCGGTGGCCGCTATAACGGCAGGACCGTCCCAGGGCTCCATAAGGGCGCTGTGGTACTGGTAGAAAGCCTTGCGCTCCTCGTCTATAAGGTTGTCGTTCTCCCAGGCCTCTGGCACCATCATCATCATCGCGTGCGGCAGAGAGCGCCCACCGAGGGTCAGAAGCTCCAGGGCATTATCAAAGGCCGCCGAGTCGCTCCCGCCAGGCTGGATAATGGGAAAGAGCTTCTCCAAGTCCTCGCCGAAGAGCGGCGACTCTAGTTGGCTCTGCCGGGCGTGCATCCAGTTGATGTTGCCCCTCAAGGTGTTGATCTCGCCGTTGTGGGCCATATACCGGTAAGGGTGAGCCAGCTCCCAGCTCCCCAGGGTGTTCGTGGAGAAGCGCGAATGCACCAGCGCGAGTGCGCTCGCTACCTCAGGGTCTCTAAGATCCGGGTAGAACCTGGGGAGTTGCTCCCCCGTGAGCAACCCCTTGTACACCGCCGTTCGGGCCGAGAGGCTCGCGACGTAGCACCGGCTCCCGTCCTCGCGCACCAGGTTGTAGCGCTTTGACCGCTCGTGCGCTATCTTGTGTACTCGACGCCGTATCACGTACAGCTTCCGCTCGAAGCTGTCCTCGTCTAAGCCCCGACGTTCGACGAAGAACTGCCGGATACGCGGCATAACGCTCCGGGCAAGCTCCCCAACCTCACCAGGCTCAACCGGGACGTCCCTCCAACCCAAAAACCGCTGGCCCTCCTCGGCGACGCAGCGCTCTACCCACCCCCCGCAGTCCTTTCCCTCCTCGTCCTCGCTGGATAAGAAGACCATACCCACCCCATAACAGCCAGCCGGCGGTAGCTCGAACCCCAAAGCTTTGCACTCCCGGCGAAAGAACGCGTCGGGGACCTGTATCATGAGCCCCGCCCCATCACCGGTCTCGGGATCGCTCCCGGTCGCCCCTCGGTGGGCAAGGTTGAGCAGAACCTCGAGCCCCTGTTCCACCATCTCCCTGGTGCGCCGCCCGTCCGCTCGCACGACGAACCCTACCCCGCAGGCATCGTGCTCGTATGAGGGGTCGTAAAGACCAGCGTTAGGGGTTTTCACGTTGCCTCCTCGGAAGAAACGGGGTACAAAGCGGACCCACTCCTCAGCGAACCAGCCTTACTTTTACACGAATTGGTTACAAAACACAAGCGGTCGGAGATAGGTTATACGCTTGCACACAACGAAAGTCTTTGAGAAAGGTGATTACCTCACTAACCGATGCTTAGGGCCGACAAGAGGTTCCCGACCCTAAAGATCTTCGAGCGCTCTTCTAAGGCTCTCTTCCTCCTCAAATAACTCTGCCAGGCGCACGCGTAGCTCCGCCGCCTCCGCCTCGATCTCGGCGAGCTTCAAGGAGAGCTCGCGCTCGCGGGCAGAGGTCTCCGAGGTGCGCTTTTTCGGTCGGTAGCGGTTGCGGAGGTTCTTCAGGCGGTCGCCGGCCCCCTGGCGAATGCGCTCCCGCTCGGCCCTGAACTCGTCGCCCCCCAGGTACTTGAGGCCCTGCCGCACTAGCGGGTCGGAGAGGATATCCGATATAACCTCCGCCGAGCTACGCTTTAAGTCCTTGTCTTTATCGGTCATGCCCGATCCTCCTTTACGCCGCTCCCTATATTGTATAGGCTGCCCTTGAAAAGAGTTGCGCAAAAAAGACTAAACCGACCATGTCACCGACTAGCCTGCGGCTCCCTTCACGTCCCTGACGAGGATGCGCCCACCGGAGCCCGTGCCCTCTAGGTCGTAGAGCCGCACGCCAAGCTCCCGGGCCCTTCTCCTGGCGGCGTCCGTAGCCTCCACTTCGCCTGTGTCCTCGGCCACCCGATCTTCTTCCTCGAGCACGTTCGAGTCCGGGACGTTTCCCTCCTCGTCGAGGAAATCCTCGACGACGTTTCCGGATTCATCCCGTGCCCGTCCGACGATCCGACCCTCTTCGTCTATATACTCCTCTTCGATCGGGAGGCCGGCGAGGTTGCCCGCTACCTTCTCGCCCACCGCGTCGCCGGATTCGTTCGAAATAGCCTCTGCCGCGTTGCCGGACTCTTCCGAGGTACTCTGCTGCGTCGTCCGCTCCGCTTCGTCGCTGGTCTCGTCGAGCAGGCCGCTTGCCTCCTGGCCGGTTCGTTCGACCGCTCCGGCGGCCTGACCCGTCGTGCCTTCCGTCGCTTGGGTTGTACGATCGGTCTCCTGGCTCGTCTGGTCCACGGCTCGGAACGCCCCGCTGATAATTTGCGGGTTATGGTCGATGGCTTCCAAGGCCCGATCGATGGTACCGAGGATCCTATCCAGCCTCACCTTCAAGAGCGCCTGGGCCTCCAAGCCCTTGATCTCCAGCTTGACCTTGCCAAGGTTTATATGCACCCCGACGTTCACCGAAACGAGGTCGGCCAACTCCGCTTGCAACGACACGCGGGCTTGTAGGTCTTCGACCTCGAGGTCCATCTCGTCGATATTGAGCACCGGAACGTCCAGCACCACGTCGGGCTCCTTGCCAAAGGGCTGCGGCTCGTTCCGATTCGCCACGTCACCGCCGTACTCCTGTTCGCCGGTGCTCCACAACGAGGACTCGTTTGCTGTCCATGACCCGGGGCTTTCAGACGCCACCCAACACCATCCTTACGTAAAACTCCTGCTATTGTATCTCTCGTGCCCTTCTCGCTCACGAAGTAAACTCTTTACCCGAGGCATCGCGACGGAGCGCTCACTTTGTCTAGCCAGAAAGACGGCGAGCTTTGTGTCCTGATTTTACCCGCTCCCTCGGTTCGTTACTCGCACTTTCTCAGGCACTTACTCTTCTTGTCGATCCTTGGTTGCATCCCCGGCGTAGTCCACGCGGTACGGGCGACCGCGAAGTGCCGAGCGAGCTTCTCAGGGCGTGCCGGTTGCGCGACGCCCGATGGTTTGTTGCATCTTGCTACCTCGGAGGAATTGCCCCGCCCTCCACTCGCGGTGGGGCTCCCTTTCGAGACATTCCCCGTCGCACACTTCCTTCTTCACGGCGCAGGCGAAAGCGAACAGCTCATGGTCTCCCCCGGCGTCCGGGTGCGGCTGCACCCGGAGTAACCGCCACCTGCGCCTATACTCGAGGAGCGCAACCTGTTAGGCACTTTTTGCGCACGCCACTATAAAGCTCTCCCCTCGTCCGCGCGTACTTCATTTTTGTCCGGAAAAGGGTGCAAAGCTTGTCTCTAACCAGCCACGATACAAAAAGCCACGTAGTTTGGTGATCGGGGCTATGAAACTCGGCAAGGACCGCACAACAGCGGATGATACGGCAAAACTAGGTTATGAAAGGGGGGTACTAGAAGCCGCCCGCACCTTATGGTAGAGGCAACATTCCCTTCTTACGTCTAATTCTAGTGTCTACTGGGTAAGTAGGAGAGACAATACAGGTATTTGTAGGAAGCTATCCCACATAGAGGGGCACAAAGGAGAGCTTGATGGCGGAGGGCAACCAGCAGCAACAGCAACAGCAAGATCCCCTGCAACGATTGGCGACCGCCCTGCAACATATCAGGAGGGTGCAGAATTACGTGGAGCTCAACTCCCCGGCTCAAACCGAAATGATACGCATGATGCGTGAAGCAGGCGACTTGGTGTGGGGAGAGATAGTGAGGATCCAACAGGTGCGGCAGCAGCAGCAGCAGCAGCAGCAGCAGCGCTAACAGCCTGAAATATTCGCGCTAACGTGCCCCACGGTCTAAGCCAGAACGCCTGCATCAGCCTTTACCACCTTCGCAGCGAGCTGGGAGATGTACTAACGAACCTAGAGATTAGAACCTGAGACTTCAGTAGCTCTATAACCGCTCTGTTGCAGCGATTAAATGGCCATTCTTGTGGCAGAGTCCCGAACCGTAAAAGATCCGAGGTCGTAGACACCCTCCTTGCTCTCCGGAAGGTGGGTGCCTACGAAGGTTAGCTTTCGGTCCGCTCCGGCGGCGGAGGAGTGATCCCCAACTGCCGCAGCATGCCCATCACGTCGAACTCGCCCCAGTAGTCGAGTATCTCACCGTCCACTACGCGGACTATATCTATCCCCATCACGCTAACCCGCTCTCCGGTAGGAGCAACTCCCATTAACTCTCCCTCGTGGGTACCGCTCATCATCCAGCGGAAGGCAACTTTATCCCCTTCGGTTACGCTATCCGCTTGTGCTACATGAAGGTCGGGAAAAGCGCTCTCTATCATGTCAAGTACTCGTTTGACCCGCTCGGGGTCGAGTCCGCTGTCCGTGAAGAGATGATAGCTGACCCACGCTTCGTCGATCCTGCCGT
>Ga0126308_10000381_pt1 | contig 14184 bp, 10 predicted proteins | sample Plot55_FD_92533 | JGI IMG/M metagenome (GOLD analysis project Ga0126308, IMG submission 92533) | Serpentine soil microbial communities from UC McLaughlin Reserve, CA, USA - Plot55 | ecosystem: Environmental > Terrestrial > Soil > Grasslands | place: USA: UC McLaughlin Reserve, Lake County... | reverse complement strand
GACGTAGCTCCGCTTCTCGTCGGACCAGCAGCGCTCGTCGACGAAGCGGCGGATCTCACCGGCCTCCTCGCGCCAGCGTTCAGCGTGCGCGTCCGGCAGCTGGCCCCGCTCCGCGAGCCGGCAAGCGCGGTCGAGCGCGACCCAGCACATGATCTTCGACTGCGTGAAGTGCTCGGCTTCTCCTCGCACCTCCCAGATCCCGGCGTCCTTCTGGCGCCAGCTTTCCGCCACGAGGTCGGCGGTTCGGGCGAACCGCTTGCCCGTATCGGCGTCGAGCCGCGCTCCGCCGTCCCGGACGTACAGCCACGCCGTCTCGAACAGATCGCCGTAGAGGTCGAGCTGAAGCTGGTCGGCCGCGCCGTTTCCGATCCGCACTGGACGCGAATCCGCGTACCCCGCGAGCGGAAGCTCACGCTCCTTGGCCTCGATCCCGCCGTCGAGCTGGTACAAGACCTGCAGCCTCGGGTGCGTCAGCTGCGACGCGTGCAGCATCCACCACAGGAACGCGCGCGACTCCGCGCGGCAGCCGAGCTCGATCAACGAATCCATCGCGAACGACGCGTCGCGCACCCAGCAGTACCGGTAGTCCCAGTTCCGCTCCCCGCCGGCGACTTCGGGCAGAGACGTTGTCGGCGCGGCCACGTACGCCCCGGACGGTGCGTACACGAGCAGCTTCAGCGCGAGCGCGCTGCGGATCACCTCGTCCCGCCACGGCCCCTCGTAGCTGCGCGCGCCCGCCCAGTCCGTCCAGAACGCCAGTGTCTGGTCGAGCCTGCGCTCGCACTCCTCGCGCCGCGGAAAGACCATCGGCTCCTGATGGTCGGCGCCGAGGGCGAGCAGAGCGTCGTCCCCCTCCCGCAGTTCGAAATCGCCTTCGAACGCGTCGCTCCGAATCCGAGCCTCGCCTGCATCGAACAGGCGGAGCGAGACGGCGTCGGAGCCCGCGGTCGCCACGGGGATTCCCGAGCGCAGCTCGAGACGGGTGTTCGCGAGCCCGTACCCGAAGCGCGGCCGCACGCGCCAGCGCATCGGCAAGCGCCCTCCCACACACTCCACGCGGCGGACGAGCTCACGGGCGGGAGCGAGACCCGGATGTGAAAGCGTCAGCGCATCCGTGACGCGGACCGTGCCACTCTCACTCCGGAACGTCGTCTCGAGCACGTTCGTCTCACCGGCGTAAGAGCGCGTGACCGTGTACGGCTCATCCGGCGCAAGCTCGAACGCGCCGCCTTTCTGCGGGTCGAGCAGCGCGCCGAAGGCGCTCGGCGAGTCGAAGTGCGGCAGGCACAGCCAGTCGATCGAGCCGTCGATCCCGACGAGTGCGAGCGTGCGCCCGTCGCCGATCGCGGCGTAGTCGCGAATCGGGAGGTAACCGTCTCGGCGCTTCGGCCTCTTGGCCTCGGCGCTCACCGGCGGGCTCCCCCCGCCGCAAGAGACGAGGGCGAAAGATGCGCGCGCCACGGTCGAAACGGTGGAGGCCCCTCCATCAATCCTTCCACCGTTTCGACCGATTGGCCCCAGTGAGCACGGAGCACGTAGCAGCTCGGTGCGGCAGCAATTGTTTCAAGGCACCGGCCGGAAACGATCCGTCTTTCCCAAGGCTTTCGTCACGATTCCTTGATTCTTGTCCACCAACGTCTGCTTGATTTCTACCCAGATCGGAGACCACCGCCGGACGCTCAAGAGGCGCGCGTCCGCGCAGCCTCCTGCACGGATGGGGGGACGAGCCGCGGTCGGCCCGGTAGGCCGATCGCGAGCACGGCTGCGAGCCAGGCCGCCGCGGCCGCCAGCGCGAACAGCGTCGCGTAGTCGCCGCCGCCATCGCCGGTGACCGACGCCGCCACCAGGCTCGCCGCAGCGATACCCCCGAGGTAGCGGCCTGTCGAGAGGAGACCCGAGGCGACTCCTGCGTCACCCGAGTCGAGCGCCTCGACGCCGGCCGTTTGTATCGGGGAGTTCGACAGGCCGACGCCGGCGCCGGCACAGAGAAGCCAGCCCACGAGCAATGGGGCGCTCACGCTGCTGCCCGTCACGGCAAGGGCGAACATCGCGGCCCCGAGGAGCACGAGCCCGGCCGACGCGGTCCCGCGGCGCCCGAAGCGGTCGGACATCCCGCCCCCGACCGGCGAGAGCAGCACCATCGGCACGGACAGTGCAGCCAGCGCGAGTCCGATCTCGCCGCTCGACCAGCCGTTCCGCTGCGAGAGGAGCACCGGCACGGCAAGCAGCGTGCCGTAAAGGGCGAGATTGCTGAGGCCCATCGAAGCCGTCGCCGCCGCGAACGGCTTGACGCGGAGAAAGCGCGGCTGCAGCACCGGGTCGGGATGGGCGAGCTCGTAGCGCACGAAGGCGACGAGCGCGAGCACCGCGGCAACGATCGCGGCCAGCACAAGCCACAGAGGCACGTCGCCCGGATTCAAGAGCCACGCCCAGCCGCCAAGCAGAGCGGTCAGTCCGACCGCGCCGGTCCAATCAAGGCGCCCGCGCCGCCGGCCACCAAGGCCGACGGGAACCGCGCGCGAGACAAGCAGCAGGGTCAATGCGACCCACGGCAGGTTGACGAGAAAGATTGCGCGCCAGCCGCCGAGTGCGACCAGCGCGCCGCCGAGTGGCGGCCCGGTCGCGGCGGCGAGCCCGATTGCCGACCCAAGGGTGCCAAAGGCTGCGCCCCGACGCTCCTTCGGCAGCACCTCGCGTACGACGGCGAGCGCGTTCGGAAAGGCGAGTGCCCCCGCCACCGCCTGCTGTAGGCGGAAGCCGATGAGCACCGGCAGGCTCGGGGCGAGCGCCGCCCCGAGGGAGGCGGCGGCGAACCAGGCCAAGCCGACGAGGATCAGCGGCCGCCGCCCGTGACGGTCCCCGAGCTTTCCGGCCAGCGGCTGCAGTGACGCCATCACGATCAGATAGCCGCTCACCAGCCAGGTGGCCGAGCCCGCGTTCCCGCCGAAGTCGCGACCGATGTCGGGGATGGCAACCGCGATCATCGTCGAGTTCAGCGGCACGAGCATCACCGCCAGCGCCGCCGTGAGGAGCACAGCGCGCTCGCTCTTGAAGGACTGACCGCTGTTACTCACGCGCGACGGCGGCCGCAAGCGAGCCCGTGACCGGCCGCCGCTGGAGCAGGTAGAGGGCGCCCCCCGCGAACGCCCACTCGATGTCGTGCGGCCCCGGGCCGAACACGTCGTCGCAGCGAGTCGCGAGCTCGTGGAGAGCGTGGAGCTCGGCGGTGGCCAGGCACAGCTCCTCGATGAGCCCGCGCTCGACCGGCTCGTGGCGAGTGTCGCCGTCGGCCTGCAGCCGCACCGCCATCTCCTTCGAGCCCGTCGTCCGCTCCAGCACTTCGCCGTCGCGCCCGATCCGGAAGCGATCGGGGATCACGAGGCCCTGGACGATCGCCTCGCCGAGCCCCCAGCTTGCCTCCACGACGAGCTCGTCGGCGCCTGTGACCGGGTTGTGCGTGAAGAGGACGCCCGAGACCTCCGCGGCGACGAGCTGCTGGACGACGGCGCCGATGCGCACCTGGTCTTCGGCGCCGACACGCCGCCGGTAGGCGAGTGCTGACTTGGACCACGCAGAGCGCCAGATCGCCTCGACCGCCTCGATCACCGCCCGCACGCCGCTGACGTTCAGAAACGTCGCGTGCTGGCCGGCGAAGCTCGCCGCCGCGGAGTCCTCGCCGACGGCCGAGGAGCGGACGGCAAGGGGAACCGTCAAGCCGCCAGCGATCGCGGCGAGCTGCGCGCCCGCTGCCTCGTCGCCCCGAGCGACCGCCTCGACGAGCTCGGCCGGAAGGGCGAAGCCGTCGGGGACGGGCAGCCCGGCGCGGATCGACGCGCCGAGCTGCACGGCCTTGCCGCCGAACGCTTGCTCGTCGCGCGCGTCTGCCAGCGGAACGGCGTCCATCACCGATTCACGACGACCTCGCCGGCGGTTCCGTCCACGCGAACCTGGGCCCCGTCGGCGATGAGCGTCGTCGCGTCTCGGCACCCAACGACGCCCGGAATCCCGTACTCGCGGCTGACGATCGCAGCGTGCGACAGCAGCCCCCCGGAGTCGGTGACGATCGCTCCCAGGAGCGGGAGCACGATATTGAACGACTCAGTCGTGGTAGCCGTGACGAGGACGTCTCCGCGCCGCAGGCGGTCGAACGCGCCGGGTCCGCTGACGAGCCGCGCCTTGCCGGTGTAGACGCCTGGGCTCGCGCCGATCCCGCGCACGACGGCGGCCTCACTCTCACTCTCTGAGCTCCCGAAGAGCGCGTCGATCGCGGCACCCAGCGCACGCATCGCCCGGGCGGGAGCCGGCGGCAGCCCCTCGAGGGGCGGAGGCGGCTCGGGCGCGGCCCCGAGGAACGGCGGAGCGTCGCTCGCACGGTGCGTCGCGCGGTACCGCGCCCGCTCGGCCAGTTCCGCCGCCGACGGTGCATCGGCACCGCTGATGATCGACCGCATCTCCTCGTAGGTTGCCTCGACGAGGTGCGCCGGCTCGTGCAGACGCCCTTCGGCGGCCAGCGGGGCTCCTGCGGCGAGGATCGCCCTGCGGACGATCCCGCCTGCCCAGACTTCGCTGTAGAGACCGCGCTCGTCGCGCACGCTCGACGTCAGGCGGGCCTCTGCGAGTAGCTCGTCGAATTCGTCGCGCCTGGCGGAGGGGACGAGATCACGGATCCTCGCCACTTCGTCTTCGGTCGCGTCGCTGGACGCCGGCGCGCCCTCGTCGACGGCGAGGCGGATACCCTCGACCAGCACCTCTGGGACCTCGAGAGCGTAGGGATCGCCCACGTCGAGGCTGTCGAGCAACCGGTACCCGACGATGTCGAGGTACGCGACAGCCGCGGGACCAACGTCTGCAGGCTCGGACCGCAGGTGCTCGAGGATTTCCCCGGCGGGCGCGTCGGCCTCGAGCAACTCGCGGCCGGCGCGGCTTCCCCTGATGGCTTCGGCGAGCCGGTCGAGCTCCGGGAACGAGCCCGCCGACTCGGGAGCGGAACCACGCGTCAGGGCGAGAAACTCGCCGAGTGGCAGCCCGGTCCACTCCGCGACGTGCACCATGAAGTCGCCGACCGGAATGAGCGCCGGGCAGTTGAACCGGTGGTGCTGGCGGATCATCTTCTTCTGGTGCTCGCGGCAGCGGTCGAGATGCGCGAGGAGGTCGTCACCGGAGAGCTCCGTGGGGTCAACCGCTTGTAGCGCGAGGTGCGCGCGGATCGAGGCCGGCTTGACCTCCCGCTCCCAGCGCTCCATGTCTTCGCGCCAGAGCTTGCGCTCGAAAGCTTCCTCGGCGGCCTGTAAGCGCGCCGGGATCTCCGCCTCGGGCGCGGGTGGGACCGAGAAGTACGCGAGGCCATTCACGATCCGCCAGTCGAGCGTGTCGATAAGCAGCCCATAGCGCCGGGCGCTGTCACGAAAGCCCTCGGCCAGGCTCGGCGGGTGGATCTCCGCCTGGAAACGCGACCACGGCCGCGGGACGTGGACGCTGTCGAGCACCCACGAGCCCGGCCCCGGAGGGTCAAACGTCAATTGGTCGGATGTTGCGGTGGACCCCATCGCTCCTCCTCGCGCTCGGTGACTCAGCGCGAGTCTAGAAGGGGTCGGGCGGTGGGTGCTTCGGTGATGCTGAGCCGACTACTTGAGCCAGGGCGTGAGGAACTGCTCGATCTCGCGACAGCTCCTCGGCGCCTCGAGCCGCCCCCGGACCGACTTGTCCTCGACGACCACGAGCGTTGGGACTGCCTCGACGTCGAAGCGGTCGAACAGCTCCGGGTGCTCCTCGTGCGCGACGTGATGGAGAACGAACGTCTCGTGGTTCTGGCGCCGCTGAAGCACCTGGGCGATGAAGCCTTCGACTCGGCGGCAGCGGCCGGAAACCGCAGAGTGAAAGAACACCAAGCGTGGGCTCCTCGGACGCGCGCGCGGGTCGGGCTTCGGCTGGCTAGCGACCGTTGCCATCGAGATGCTCCACTGCTTCGTCTTTTGTCCGGTAGATCTCGAACATCCGATCGAGCGCGGTGATCTCGAACAACCGCAGGATGTTCCTGTCGGAGCAGATGACGAGCACCCGCCCCCGCAGGGGCGCGAGGCGCTTGCGCGTCCGCATCATGATCCCGATGGTCGTCGAGTCGATGAAATCCACACCCGAGAGGTCGATCACGAGCTCGGAGGCGCCGCGACCGAGTGCCTCCAGCACGCGGCGCTCGAACTGGCGTCCCGTGTGGAGGTCGAACTCGCCTTCGAGCCGGATCAAGTAAGCCGTCGGCCCGAGCGGCGTCGCCTCGGCGATCAGCCTCCCGTTCTGCCATCGCTCTTCGAGCGCCCGCGCCACCCTGTCGAGGGTAGGGCACGAATCCGCTAAAGAGGTCGGGTTTCTCTAAGGGGTCGGTAGAGGTTTGCTCAAATTCGGCTACGCCGGGACGAGCTTGTAGCCGATCCCGCGCACCGTCACGACGCGTTTCGGATCATCCGGGTCTGCCTCGATCTTCCGGCGGAGGTTCGAGACGTGCATATCCGACGCGCGTTCGTCGCCGACGTACTCGCTTTGCCACAGGTGCTGCATGATCTCGCGTCTCGAGAAGACGCGCTCCGGCTCAGAGGCGAGGAACGCCAGCAGCCTGAACTCCGACGGCGTCAGACGAATGGTTTGGCCGTCGATCTTGACTTCGTGGCGCACGAGGTCGAGTTCGAGCGCGCCGACGCGGCGCAAGGGGTCGGCGGCCTCCTGGTCGAGCCGGCGCCGGCGCAGGATCGCGCGAACCCGGCTCATCAGCTCGGCCATCGAAAACGGCTTCGTCACGTAGTCGTCCGCACCGACCTCGAGCCCCACGACGCGGTCGACCTCGCTGTCCTTGGCCGTCAGCATCAGGATCGGAATGGAGCTCTCGCCCCGCAACGTGCGGCAGACCTCGATCCCCGAAACCTTCGGGAGGCGGAGGTCGAGCACCATAAGGTCGTAGTTTCTGGCGCGCGCGCGGTCGAGCGCCTGCTCGCCGTCGCCGGCCGTCTCGACTCGGAACCCTTCGGCTTCGAGCGCGTACGACACGGCGTCCGAGATTGCGGCATCGTCCTCGACTACGAGAATCGTCTCAGGCATCGGCAGAAGGAAGTAATAGCCGCGCGCGTGTGCCGGCCGCTTCGCCCGTGTCGATCTCGAGCTTGCCGTTCAGCGCCTCCGCGACCTGGGAGGCGATCGAGAGCCCGAGGCCGAACCCGTCGGCCTCGCCGTTCTCGTGGCCCCGGTAGAACCGGTCGAGCACGCGCTCGCGCTCGTCGGCCGGGATGCCGGGCCCGGCATCGATCACCTCGAGTGCCACGTAACCGTTCTCCTCCGTTCCCGCGAGCACGATTTCGCCGTCCGGTGCGTACTTGACCGCGTTCGAGACCAGGTTCGAGAGCGCTTGCTCTGCCAGATCCCGGTTCGCGACGACGCCCGTTCCCGGCGGGCAGCGGAGCTCCACGTGCACCCTGTCGCTCGGGGCGCTCGCGGCGATCTCGTCGAGCAGCCACCGAACGTCGAGGACCTCGGTTTCTGCACGTTCCTGCCGCGTCTGGGCGCGCGCGAGCAACAGGAGGGACCGAACGAGTCGCTGCAGCCGGTTGCATTGCTGCTCGACGTGGCTCAGGAACCGGTCGCGGTCGTGCGGCTTGTCTTTGGCGCCAGCCTGCAGAACCTCGACGGCGCTCGCGAGAGCGGCAAGCGGCGTTCGAAGCTCGTGTGCGGCGTTGGTGACGAACTCGCGCTCCGCGCGAGCGCGACGCTCGCGGTCCGTCACGTCCCAATAGGCCGCGACCGCCGCCACGATCTTCCCGTCCGAGTTGAGGACGGGCGCCGCACTGACCTCCAACATCCCGCGGGAGCCGTCACCGCGCTCGAACTCCGTCTGCTCGCCGCTGACGACGTCGCCCGAGCGCAGCGCGCGGATGACCGGCCGGTCGCCCCACTCCACCTTGGTTCCGTCGGTGCGAATTCCCAGCGTCACCCACGACTCGACCGTTGCGTCGTCTCCCGCGATAGCTCGCAGGAGTCGCTCCGCGTGCTCGTTGGCGACGACGATTCGCTCGGAGTCGGCGTCGGCGATGACGATCGCCGCCGGGATCTGATCGAGGACCGCCTCGAGGCGCGCGAGGGTCTCGTCCGTCTCGCGATGGGCCGCTTCGAGAGCCGCGGTGCGCTCGCGGACCCGCCGTTCGAGCTCGACGTTCGCCGCGACGACCCCCTCCTCGATCCGCTTCCGCTCGGTGACGTCGCGGATGAGCCAGCGCAGGCTCGCGATCTCGCCGTTCCTGTCTCGCATGCACGAGACCGTCACCGCGGTAGTGAGGACCGAGCGATCGCGCCGACACACTTCGAGTTCCCAGTCGCTGATCATGTCGAGGCTCGGCAGGCGGGCGAGCATCAAGCGAAACGCGCGCCGCTCAGACTGCGCGAGGAGGGTCGTAACTGGTTTGCCGACGATGAGGCTGCGCGCACGGTCGAGCAGTTGCTCGGCCGCCCGATTCGCCTCGAGGATCTTTGCGGACGGATCCGTGACGAGGTACGCATCTGGAGCCCACTCGAACAGGTCCCGGTAGCGAACGCGTTCGGCGTCGAGCAGCTCGCGCAGCTCTTCCATCTCCCGCCCCAGCTCGTGCTGAGCGCCTTCGAGCCTCGTCGACGCCTCCCTCAGCTCCCCGGTGGCCCGTGCTAGCTCCTTCTCGTCCGCGTCCCTCCCGAGCTCGACCTCCCCGAGCTTTTCGCTGATCTCCTCGAGCGCGACCGCGAACGAGCGGAGCCCCTCGCCGAGGAGCGTGTGCGGATTGCTCCTCGGCGCGCTCACGTCTGCAGCTCCTCCATCACCAGGATCGCGCCCCGCGTCTGAGCCGGCGTCTCGAGCGGCGTACACGTCACGCGGCACTGGATCGGCTTTCCGAGCCGTGTGACGGCGGGCGCAACGACCTCTTCGCCTGCCTCGCCGTCGAGGCATTGCCTGAGCAGCGGCTCCAGCTCCACGACGGGAAAGCCGATCTCGAGCTCGAGGAGCTTCTTTCCGTGCACCTTGTTCGCCGCGAGTCCCCACATGTCTTCGGCTCTTTCGTTCCACGCCTCCACTGCGAGGTCCGCATCCACGACGACGACCGCGGCTCGCACGTGGCCGAGCACGCTGTCCATCAGCTCGTTCGCGCGATCGAGCTCGATCGTTCGCCGGTTCAGCTCGTCGTTCATCGCTTGGAGCTCCTCGTTCATCGCCTGGAGCTCCTCGTTCATCGTCTGGAGCTCCTCATTCGTCGACTGCAGCTCCTCGTTCGTCGTCTCGAGCTCCTCGTTCGTGGACTGCAGCTCCTCGTTCGTCGTCTCCAGATCTTCGGCCTGTGACTGCGCTTGGGTGTAGGCCGACGCGAGCTCGTCCTGAACCGCCTCGGCCGACTGCTGCATGTTCTTGTATCGCGTGATGTCCGTGAACGCGATGCTCGTCCCTGCTGCGTCTGCGACACCGAGCATGGGGATCACCTCGACGTCGTAGTAGCGCCTCTCGCCGTTGCCGATCGGCCACGCGACCTCGTCCACCAGCACCGGTCTGCGGTCCGCGTGGGCGGATTCGATCAGCGACCGGAGCTTCAGCGGTGTGCTAGAGGCATCGAGTTCGTCGAATCGCCGGCCGATGTCGCCGTTGCCAAGCGAGAACAGCTTCCTACCCTGAGCATTGGCGAACGCGAGCGTCCGGTCGTTCCGGATGATCAATTGCGCGACCGGCGACAGCTCGAAGGCCGTCTCTCGCAGTTGCTCGGCGACGAGTGCCGCGCCGACTTCCTCCGCTTCGCCGGGGGCGCGCACCAGCGTGAGCAGTCGCTTGCGGAAGTCGTCGACTCTCGCGACCGGGGCAAAAACGCGCCGCTTCAGGTCGACCGGCTCGAAAAGGCTTGCCTGCCGACTCACCGCCTCCGACCGTCCGAGGAGGAGAAACCCGCTCTCGTTCAGGCTGAAGTGGAAGTTCTCCAGAATCGTCTCCTGCGTCCGCGGGCTGAAGTAGATCAGCGTGTTGCGGCAGATGAGCAGATCGATCCGCGAGATCGGCGGATCCTGGACGAGGTCGTGCCGTCCGAAGATCACGTTTCGCCTGAGCTCCGACCGCACGAGACGGCGGCCGTTCTCTTCCGGCTCGAAGTATTTCTCGCGCAGCGCCTCGGGAACCGGCTCCAGCTGATCGGGCGGAAACGAGGCATGCCGCGCCGACGTGAGAGCCTCACCGTCGACGTCGGTGCCGTAGATCTTCACTCGGTCGGCGAAGGCCTGGCCGCCGAGCGCCTCCGCGAGCACGATCGCGGCGGTATACGCCTCTTCGCCCGTCGCACAGCCGGTCGACCAGACACGGATCGGGTCGCTGCTCCCCTTCGAGCCGACGACCTGCGGAAGGATCTCCTCGGCGACGTATTCCCACGTCTCGCGGTCGCGGAAGAAGCTCGTGACGTTGATGAGAACCGTGTCGAACAGGTCGGCGAACTCCTGCGGCTGAGCCTCGAGCAGATCGAGATAGTCGCGGTAGCTCTCGGCTTCGACGACCTGCATCCGCTTCTCGAAGCGGCGTGTAAGGCTCGGGCGCTTGTAGCCCGTGAAGTCGAAGCCTCGCTGGCGCTTGATGTAGTCGAGCAGCGCCTCGAAATCCTGATCGACGCCGACCGTGCTCGTCATGGCCGCTCGCTATTCATTCGGAGCCGACCGCATGTCCACGCGCTTTCGCGGCGGAGGCGACGTCGTGCTGCCTCGGTCCCGCCTCCGCGACGACGTCGAAATCCTCGACGAGCGTCCGAATCGCGTCGGCGTGACGGCGCGCGTCGTTGGCGTGGCGGCGAAAACGCTCCGCGCCGAGGCCGCCGCCCCCCGACGAAAGCCGCTCGGCCAGGCGCGCCGCCAGCTCGCTCCGCTCCTGCAGCGTCCGGATCGCCGTCCACAGCGCCGCTTCGACCGCGTCTGCCTGCTGGACGTAGAGGCTCTCGGCGCTGTACGCGTGGCCGACACGGCACACGAAGCGGGTGTCGCGGCCCTCCGCCTCGACCCAAAGCCCCCCGTTGCAGTCGGGGCAGCTGAACCCGGTCGGCTCTCGCGATCCGTTCTCGCCTGCGTCGCCGTTTCCGGAAGGAGTAAGGGAAACCCGCTCGCCGGCGAGACGCTCGATCAACGCCGCGACGTCGGAGGCCGCGACTATGTGATCCGGATCGTCATTCTCGATCGCGTTCTCCGGCATCCCGGTGTACGTGGCGTCGGCCGGGTCCTGAACGACCGAGACGCCTCCGTGCTGCTTGACCGCCCTCAGCCCGAGCGTGCCGTCGTACAGGTTCCCGGACAGGATGATGCCGACGACGCGGGAGCCGTATGTGCGCGCCGCCGTCCGGAAGAGCGGATCGATCGCCGGCCGGTGCCCGTTCTCGCGCGGCCCGTGGCTCAGCCGCACCTGGTTCTGCTCGATCATCAAGTGACGGTCGGGGGGCGCGATGTAGACACGGGAGTGTTCGATCGCCTCGCCGTCCACCGCGTGCTCGACTCGCACGTTGCTCTTTCGTCCGAGGATCGCCGGCAGGACGCTCTTCGACTCCGTGGGAAGGTGGAGCACAACAAAGACGGCAGCAGGTAGATTTGCCGGCAGGAGCGGGACGATCTGGGTCAGTGCCTCGATCCCGCCGGCGGAGGCGCCGACAACGATCATGTCGCGGCCGACGGCCTGGGCAGACGCCTGATCGCTCCAGCTCTGGTCGTCGGGCGTGCTCAAGCCAATCTGGCTTGGATGTTACTCGCGCCGCGCAGGAGTGGGACTCCCGCGTTTTGCGAGTGGGTCTCGTGGCCAGGCGACTTCGAATTTTGCGGGCATACTGGGTCGGTGCGTGTCCTCGGAGCGACCCTCGGCGCGGCGGTGGCCGTTGCGCTCATGCTTGTCGTGGCAGCACCTGCCTCCGCACGCGACCTCTCGGCGCGTGCGGCGACTCGTCTGCAGGCCGCTAACGCGCCCGTCTCGCAGCTGGAGCAGGTCTCGGAACGGCGCAGCCTCGGTGCGACCTTCATCCAGGTCCGCCAGCAGGTAGACGGCATCCCGGTGCTGGGCTCGAGTGCGACGTTGAGCGTCGCGAGCGGCGGCGAGGATCTGCTCCTCGACCACACGCGGCCCCGAGTCGGGCGCCCTCAGACCGCGCGTGTGCGGAGGGCCGCGGCGGTCGCCGCCGCCCGTCGCGCCGCACAGGTTCGACGGTTGAGCGCGCGAATCCGGTCGGGTCTCGCGATCTTGCCGAGCCCTTCGCGGAGCCGGCTCGTCTGGCGCGTCGTCGTTCCTTCCGTGCAGCCACTCGGCGACTTCGAGGTGCTGGTCGACGCTCGGTCCCGCTCGATCGTGCGAGTGCGGAACCTGATCAAGGAGGCGACGGGCAAGGCGCTCGTCTTCGATCCCAATCCGGTGGTCGAACAGGGCTCGCTCACGGGGCTGACGGACGACGACAACAAGGACAGCGCGGTGCTCGAGCCCCTCTACCGGTCGGTCGACCTGCGGGACCTGACGCTGAGCGCCGCTTGCCCCTCGGGCCCGTGGGTGACGACGACCGTCGGGAGGGACGGGCGGTGCCCGTCGGACCACGACTTCAGCGCCGTGACGCGCGGGTCCGCCTGCGGCTGCTTCGAAGCCGCGATGGCGTACTTCCACATCGACCGGACGCAGCGGTACCTGCAGAGCCTCGGCTTCACGAACGTCGTCCACAGGTCGATCCGGGTCAACTTGCACGCGACGACGGACGACAACTCGTTCTACCAGCCGTCCTCGAGCTCGCTCAACTTCGGCGACGGTGGCGTGAACGACGCGCAGGACGCCGACGTCATCGACCACGAGTACGGCCACGCGATCCAGGACAGCCAGTCGCCCGGCTTCGGCGACACCCTCGAGGGCGGCGCGATCGGCGAGGGGTGGGGCGACTACTGGGAAGCGGCGATGTCCGCCAACCAGGGCAATCCCGACCAGTTCAACGTCTGCTTCGCCGAGTGGGACACGAGCGCCGTCAGCGAGGACGCGCTGCCGTGTCTGCGGCGGGTCGACCTGGAGTGGACGCTGCCGCAAGCGCGCGCGGCGTGCCCCGGCAGCGAGATCCACTGCGTCGGGCAGGCGTGGTCGAACACGCTCTGGACGATTCGCGAGGCGCTCGGCGCCGCCCCGGCCGACAAGCTGATCGTCCAGTCGCAGTTCAGCTACGCGGCTCTGACCGGCTTCGCCGACGGCGCGCTCGCGCTTCTCTTCGCCGACAGGCAGCTGAATGCCGGAGCCAACCAGGGTTTCCTGAAGAGCCTGCTGATCGGCCGCGGCTTCGTGACGCAAGAGCAGCTCGATGACGAGCCGACGGGCGCGCATCCACTCGGAGTGCCGGGAAACGCGGCGGATCATCTCAGCGGCGCCACCGACCGGCGTGACGTCTTCGCGCTTCAGCTGACCGGGGGTCGCGGCGTGGTGATCGAGCTACATGCAGGCGCCGGCAGCTTTTTCGGGTTGACGCTGTATCCGCCCGGGACGACGAAGCTCTTCGGTGGGAGCATCGCCAAAGGCCCGACGCCTCACGGGAACGAGGTCGCGCTGGCGTTCGTCCCGCTCACCAGCGGCACGTACTACCTGGAGGTCGACGTGACGAGCGGAAGCGGCGACTACACGGTGCAGACCTTCGTCGACACGGACGGGGACGCCCAAGCGGACTCGCGTGACAACTGCACCATCGCGGTCAACCCCACCCAGGCGGATTGGAACGGCAACGGCAAGGGCGACGCCTGCGATCGCAGCTCGAAGACCACGATCGAGAAGGTGAAGCTTCGCGGCCGGCGGCTCAGCGTGACGGGAACGCTTCGGCCGGCCACGGTCGCGGCGACGAACTGGCTGGTCGAGGTTCGCCGAGGCAAGAAGCTCGTGGCAAGGGGGCGCGGCTCGAGCAAGTCGAACACAGGAGTCGTCTCCGCGACCGTCACCGTCCCGAAGGCGACGCACGGCCGGCTTCGCGTCCGCGCGATCCTGATCGACCCGAGCTACAAGCGCGCGACGAGCCACGTCGTCACCGTCACCGTTCCGTAGCCGAGCGATTGGCAGGCCGCCGCTACACTCAGCGCGACGCGCGGCGCGGTGGCCGAGGGGTTAGGCAGGGGCCTGCAAAGCCCCGTACAGCGGTTCGAATCCGCTCCGCGCCTCTTCGGGATGACGGCGCT
>Ga0126308_10000379_pt1 | contig 14195 bp, 10 predicted proteins | sample Plot55_FD_92533 | JGI IMG/M metagenome (GOLD analysis project Ga0126308, IMG submission 92533) | Serpentine soil microbial communities from UC McLaughlin Reserve, CA, USA - Plot55 | ecosystem: Environmental > Terrestrial > Soil > Grasslands | place: USA: UC McLaughlin Reserve, Lake County... | reverse complement strand
GCGCCGAGCGGGGAGTCGGTACCGTCGGTGGCGCCGGGCGGGCTGGCGCTGCTGCCGGGACAGACCGGGCAGCTTACCGCGACCATGCGCGACGGCGCAGGCACCGCGGTCCCCGGCGTCACCTGGAGCTGGCAGTCGAGCCAGCCCGCGGTGGCGACGGTCTCCTCGTCCGGGCTCGTCACCGCGGTGGCCGCGGGGACGGCTACCGTCACCGCCAGCGCGGAGGGCAAGTCCGCGTCGGCGGCGGTGACCGTCTCCCCGGTCCCGGTGGCGAGCGTGACCATCGCGCCGAACGGCGCCAGCGTCCAGCAGGGGCGCACCGTGCAGCTCGCGGCCACCCCGCGCGATGCCGCCGGTGATGCGCTCACCGGGCGCAGCTGCGCGTGGACCAGCTCGAACACCGCGGTCGCCACCGTGAGCGGGGCCGGCCTGGTGAGCGGCGTCGCGACTGGCAGCTCCAGCATCACCGCCACCTGCGAGGGGCGCTCGGCCGCCGTCACGGTGACCGTCACGCCGATCCCGGTGGCCGCGGTCTCGGTCAGTCTGAGTTCGGCGAGCGTCATCGCGGGGCAGACCGTGCAGGCCACCGCGACGACGCGCGACGCCGGCGGCAACACGCTCACTGGCCGCGCGGTCGTCTGGACGTCGAGCAACACCGCCGCCGCCACGGTGGGCACGAGCGGCGTCGTGACCGGCGTCGCCGCCGGCACGTCGACGATTACCGCCACCAGCGAGGGGCAGAGTGGGAGTGCGACGGTGAACGTCACCGCGGTGACGACGCCGCCGCCCCCGCCGCCTGGCGGGACGTCGCTGTTCGCGGAGACGTTCGAGTCCGGCTCGTTCGCGACGTGGGATGACGGCTACGACCCGACCAACCACCGGATCGTGAGCGACGCTAGCGCCCACGGCGGCACCCGCTACCTGGAGATCACCTACCCCGCCGGGAACAGCGGCGGCGGCGGCTGGCTGACCAAGTTCTTCGGCCCCGGCCGCGACTCGGTGCACTTCAGCTACTACGTGCGCTTCCCGAGCGACTGGACCGGCGGCAGCTACCTGGTCGGCCTGTACGGGTCGCTCACGAGCAACCTGTGGAGCGGCTTCGGCCAGGCGGGTGTCTGCACCGACGGGTCGCAATTCACCAACCACTTCTTCTTCGTCGAGGGCTCGGGGAGCCCGGGCGCGATCCGGTTCTACACGTACCACATGGACATGGCGCAGAGCGGCGGCTGCTACGGCGACACCGGCGAGCGCGCGGGCGCGGCGACGTACTACCCGCCGCTAACCATGAGCCGCGGCGACTGGCACCGCGTCGAGCTCCAGGTCCGCCTCAACACGCCGGGGCAGGCCGACGGCTGGGAGCGGCTGTACGTCGACGGCACGCTCGTCGGCGAGTGGCGGAACATGCGCCAGCGCACGACGAGCAACGTCAAGATCAACGCGCTCCAGATCAGCGCCAACACCTCGGGCGGCGCCGCGTCGGCGACCCGCACGATCAACATCGACGACATCACCGTCTCCGAGCTCGGTGCGACCACCGGGACCGGCGGCGGCGGCACGACGACGCCCGCCCCGGTGGCGACGGTGACGGTCACGCCGAACCCGACGAGCGTGCAGGCAGGGAGCACCGTGCAGTTGAGCGCGGCGACGCGTGACGCCAGCGGCAACACGCTCACCGGGCGGGTGGTCACCTGGTCGTCGAGCAACAGCGCGGTCGCGACGGTGAGCGGCGGCGGCCTGGTCACGGGCGTCGCGGCCGGCTCGGCGACGATCACGGCCACCAGCGAGACCCGCACCGGCACCGCCGCGGTGACGATCACGGCGCCGCCCCCGCCGCCGGCGCCGGGGACCACGGCGTTCGCCAACGAGCCGGCGGGGCTGACGCTGCTCACCGACAACCGGTGGGACGCGTTAGGTACGGGCGGCTGGCAGCACGCCGACCGCGACTCGCGGTCGCAGATCACGGCGGACGCCACCGCGCCCGCCTCCCCGTCGAACGTGCTGGAGATGCTCTACCCGCAGGGCTACACGGGCGGCGGCGAGCCGGCGATCGAGGAATATGACCTCGGCTCCGGCCAGCAGGAGGTGTTCTTCGGCGCCTGGGTGAAGTTCAGCCCGAACTGGCAGGGGCACACGAGCGGCATCAACAAGATCGCCAACGTGATGACGAACGCCGGCTTCGGCCGGACGTGGATCGTGCTCCGCGCGGTCGGCGAGCAGGACACCAACGGCAACCTGCGCGACGGGCCGTTCTTCGTCGACGTGGCCTACTGCGGCCAGTACGGCGGCTACCCGGGCGCCAACCGCAGCCTGACGCCGTTCACGACGGGCGTCTGGCACAAGATCGAGTGGCAGGTGCGCACGGGCACCGGCGGCCTGGTGCGGTGGTGGGTGGACGGCGTCCTCACCGGCGAGTACACGAACCTGAACTGCATGGGCTCGCGTCTCGACTGGGTAGAAATCGCCCCGACCTTCGGTGGCACCGGCGACACGAAGCAGCAGAACGACTACATCCGCTACGACCACGTGAGGATCAGCGGCGGGTAAGGCGGTTCGCGATTCGCGGTTCGCGATTCGCGAAGGGCCCCGGGATCCTTCGCTGCGCTCAGGACAGGCTAGCAGGAGGATCCCGGGGCCCGTCGCGAACCGCGAATCGCGAACCGCGAATCGCGAACCGCCGTCTACACTCTCGCCTTCAACGGCGCCAGCCTGTCGGTGGCGCGCTCCAGCGTCTCGAGCTTCTTGCAGAAGGCGAAGCGGACGAGGGGGCGGTGCTGGGAGCGGTCGTGGTAGAAGCTGGAGCCGGGGACGGTCGCGACGCCGATCTCGCTGGCCAGCCAGCGCGCGAACTCGACGTCGTTCAGGTCGCTCAGCTCCGAGTAGTTGGCGAGCACGTAGTACGCGCCCTCGGGGACGGTGAAGTCGAAGCCGGCCTCGGCCAGCGCGGCGCAGAGCAGGTCGCGGCGCGCGCGGTAGTCGAGCGCCAGGTGGTTGAAGTAGTCGGCGTCGAACGCCAGCCCCACCGCGCCGGCCGCCTGCAGGGGCGCCGGCGCGCCCACGGTGAGGAAGTCGTGCACCTTGCGGATGGCGCCCGTCTCGCGCTCCGGCGCGACGGCGTAGCCCAGGCGCCACCCGGTGCAGCTGAACGTCTTCGACAGCCCGGAAATCGTCACCGTGCGCTCGCGCATCCCCGGCCAGCAGGCGATCGGATGGTGGCCGCCGGCGTACCGGATGTGCTCGTAGATCTCGTCGGTGATCGCCCAGACGTCGTGCTCGACGCACAGCCCGGCGATCAGGCCGATCTCCTCGCGCGTGAACACGCGCCCCGTAGGGTTGTGCGGCGTGTTGACGATGATCGCCTTCGTGCGCGGCGTGAACGCGGCCCGCAGCCGGTCCGGGTCGATGCGCCAGCCCGGCGTCTCGAGCGGCACGAACACCGGGCGCGCGTCGGCGAGGATGGCGTCCGGGCCGTAATTCTCGTAGAACGGCTCGAAGATGATGACCTCGTCGCCGGGGTCCACGAGCGCGAGAAAGGTCGCCGCCATCGCCTCGGTGGCGCCGCAAGTGACGGTGACCTCGCGGTCCGGGTCGACGGAGAGCTCGTACCACCGCCGGTACTTTTCGGCCACCGCCAGCCGCAGCGCCGGCGAGCCCCAGGTGACGGCGTACTGGTTGACGTCGCCGTGGATGGCGGCGCACGCCGCATCCTTCATCGGCGCCGGCATCGGAAAGTCGGGAAAGCCCTGCGCGAGGTTGATGGCGCCGTACTGGTAGGCGACGCGCGACATCTCGCGAATGACCGACTCGGTAAAGCCGCTCGAGCGGGTGGCTATGGGCATGCGGAGCTGGAAAGGAGGGGCGGGTCGCGGTTTGCTGATAGCTGATAGCAGATGGCCGACGGCTGCGTCAAGAGATTCTAACTTGCGCGCTGGCGCAAATCTCGCGAAGACCGGCGGTTGCGGCGCACGAGGGTACGCCGTCACCCCCCTCCGCACCAGAGAAGTCATGGCGTCTCAAGCATTCGCCGCGCCCGGCCTGGGAGCCTGGCGCGGCGCCGCGCTCGCACTCGCCGGTCTGGCCGCGCTCGCTGCCGCCTGCGACATCCCGTCCACGCCCAAGTGGGACGTGCGCTTCCGCATCCCGGTCGACACGATCCGCCGCACGCCGGTCGAGGACGTCCTGCCGACCGACGTCCGTCCGACCGCGGACAGCTCCGCGTTCGAGGTCGGGCTCCAGACGACGACCTTCTCCAAGTCGCTAGGCGAGCTCTGCCCGGCGTGTCCCAGCTCGGTCACCGCGGTCCCCTATCCCGGCTTCGTGGGGACGCTGTCGGGCGGGATCAACCTGCCGTCCGACGTCATCTCGGTGACGCTGGTCGGCGGGCAGATCACGGTCAGGATCACCAACACCTTCAGCTTCGACCCGCTGCGCCCGCCCAACGCCGCCGGGCCGGGCTACGTGGTGATCACCGCCCGCAGCGGCACGGTCGAGCTGGCGAAGGACAGCATCGACACCCGCAACGGGCCCGCCGTCGCCCTCCCACCTAACGGCGGCCTGCTCGAGCGGACCTTCGCCGTGCAGGGCGGACTGGTGTCGCAGTCGATCGTCGTCGACGTCAAGATCGGCTCGCCGGCCGGCGGCCCCATCTCGCTCGACCGGAACCAGCGCCTGTCGGTCGTGGCCGAGGGGACGAACGCCCGCGTGAGCGAAGCGTCGGTGCGGGTGACCGAACGCGCCATCGAGCGCGAGCAGATCATCGTCGACCTCTCCGACATCGACGAGTCGGTGCGCGACCGGGTGCAGGGCGGCGAGTTCCTGATCGAGCTCGCGAACCCGTTCAACGTCGAGGGGCCGTTCGACGTCCGCATCGGCGCGCCGGGGACCACCATCACCCGCACGATCCAGGTCCCGCCCGGCCCCGGCACCGACACGGTGCGCGTGGCGCTGACGCGCGACGAGCTGCGCGGGATCATCGGCCAGGAGAGCGTGGTGGTGGAGGCGGTCGGCACGCTGAGCTCGACCAGCGCGCCCGGCTTCGCGGTGGTCCGGCCGCGGCAGGTGTTCGTCGTCGTCGGATACTTCGACATCGTCCTGCGGGTCCCGGAGGAGTGACCATGCGCGCCACCTGCTCCGCGGCCGCGCTGGTCGCCCTCGGCGCCGGCCTCGCCCGCGCCCAGCTCCCCAGCGCCAGCGCCGCCGCGCTCGCCGTCGGCGACAACTACATCGCCCGCGCCCGCGGCTTCGCCGCCGTCGCCTGGAACCCCGCGGGCCTCGGGATGCGCGACAACCCGCGCTGGTCGCTCGCCGTCCTCCCGGTCCGCGGCGTCGGCGGACTGGGGCCGGTGGGCTACGGCGACATCGCCGACCACGGCGGCGAGCTCCTGCCTAACGAAGTGCGCGAGGAGTGGCTGCGCCGCGTCACCGAGAGCGGGCGCGAGCGCGGCGGCGCGGCAGGCGACATCACCTACGCCGCGCTCAGCGTCGGCCGGGTGGGCGTCCAGCTCTCGACGCGCGCCGAGGGGCTGGTGGACGTGCCGCCGGACGGCGTGGAGCTGCTGCTGTTCGGGAACGCCGGCCGCACCGGCGAGCCGCGCGACCTCCGCCTGGCCGGCGCCAGCGTGGACGCCGTCGTCTCCTCCACCGCCGCCGTCGCCTACGCGCAGCCCGTCCCGCTGCGCCTCGGCTCGGCGCCCGACCAGCGCGCGGCGGTCGGCCTGACGCTCGGGTACACCGTCGGCCACGCGTTCGTCCGCGGCCGCGACGCCGGCACGGCCCTCACCGCGCGCCCGCTGGAGGTGGACATCAAGTTCCCGGTCGTGCAGTCCGACACGTCGTACGACGACTTCCAGGTGGGAAGCGGCGTCGGGCTCGACCTCGGCGCGGCGTGGCAGGGCGGGCGCTGGAGCGTCGCGCTGTCCACCCAGAACCTCGTCTCCACCTTCGCCTGGGACGAGTCGAAGCTCTACTACCGGCGCGGCGCGGCGTTCTTCGACATCGACACCTCGTCCACGAATTTCGACCCGCTGCCGTTCGACTCGCTAGGCGCCGGCGTGCTCCGGCAGGGCGTGCTCGACTTCAGGTTCAAGCCGATGCTCCGCCTGGGCGCGGCGTTCCGCGCGAACGACCGCACGGTGCTCTCGGCGGACTTCCACCAGAAGCTGAGCGACGGCTTCGGCACCGAGCCGGACACGCACGCGGGCCTCGGCGCCGAGTACCGCCCGGTGCGCTGGCTCCCGCTTCGAGCCGGCGCCGCCGCGCTCACCGGCGGCTACCTCGTCTCCGGCGGCCTCGGCGTCGAGCTGGCGGCGTTCAACCTCGCGGCGAGCATCGCCCGCCGGCAGACCGACGCCCTGGGCAGCGGCGCGATCGCGATGTTCGGCGTGAGCTTCGGGGGGCGATGAAGGGGCGATGAACGGTCGGGGCTGTGGGCCCTCGATGCATCGAGGGCTCACGCGTCGCCCTCACCCGCCGCCGGCGAACTTGAGCGCGATCCGGATGAGCTCCGCGGCGCCGACGCCGCGGCCGCCGCCCTCGTCGAGTGCCTTGCGCACGGCACGCTCGGCCTGGTCGCGGTTGTAGCCGAGGGAGGTCAGCGCGCGGATCGCGTCCTCGGTCGCGGCGCCCTCGGGGCGCGGGCCGCCGGCGCCGCGGGTGCTGTCCACCTGCACGTCGTCCAGCTTGTCGGCCAGGTCGAGGATCATCTGCTCGGCCTTCTTGCGCCCCACGCGCGGCACGCTCTGGAGCGTCGCGACGTCGTGCTCGCGGATCGCACGCACGAGGCGTTCGCCGGAGAGCGTGGAGAGCAGGTTGAGCGCGAGCGCCGGACCCACCCCCTTCGCGCCCAGGACGCGGCGGAAGATCAGCCGGTCGAACGGCGAGCCGAAGCCGAAGAGCTGCCAGCCGTCCTCCTTCACGACCAGGTGCGTGTGCAGCGTGACGTCGTCGCCGACCTTCGGCAGCGACTCGTACACACTGAGCGGAATCGACAGCTCGTAGCCGACGCCGCCGGACGTCGCCACCTCCACGCGGTCCAGCTCCTTGGCGACCAGGCGTCCGGAGAGCTGAGCGATCACGGCTCACCCCGCGGGCGGGAGCGCAGCGCGGCACTCGGGCGGCGCCGCAGCGCGGCCGCCGCGTCGACGGGCAGCTTGGGGATGCGCGCGCCCATGCAGCAGGTGAGCGCGGCGGCGACGCCGTCGGCGGCGTCGGAGGGGTGGGGCACCGCGCGCAGGCGGAGGAGCCGGGTCAGCATGAACTGCACTTGTTCCTTCGTGGCCGCGCCGGTGCCGACGACGGCCTTCTTGATCTCGGCCGGCGGGAACTCGTGGATCTCGAGCCCGGCCTCGGCGCCGGCCAGCAACACCACGCCGCGCGCGTGCCCGAGCACCACGGTCGTGCGCACGTTGCGCGAGTAAAAGATGTCTTCGACCGAGAGCACGCCCGGCCGGTGGCGCGCGATGAGCTCGCGCACGCCCTCGTAGATCTCCTTGAGCCGGAGCGCGAGCGGCTCGCGCGGGCGCGTGCGGATGACCCCGCACTCGATGAGGGAGACGAGCCCCGAGGCGTCCCGCCGCACCACGCCGTAGCCGGTCGTGGCCGTGCCTGGGTCGATGCCGAGGACGATCATGAACGGGAAGAGGGATGGGGGAAGGGGGATGGGGGATGAACTGCGAAAACCTCGGGCAGTTCGTCCCCCATCCCCCTTCTCCCATCCCGTGCCGTTCTCACGCCCCGGCCATCGCCGACACGTCGATGTCGAAGTTCCCCTCGACCTTCTGGACGTCGTCCAGCTCCTCGAGCCCCTCCAGCAGCTTCACCAGCGCCTCGGCGTCCTTCCCCTCGACGCGCACGGTCGTCCGCGGGATCCACTCGATCGCCGCCTCGCGGGCGGTGACTCCCTTCGACTCGAGCGCGCCCTTCACCGCGTGCAGCGCGGTGGACTCGGTCGTGACGACGAACTGGTCCTCGTCGCGGCGCAGGTCCTCGCCGCCGGCGTCGAGCACCGCCTCCATCAGCGCGTCCTCGTCGCGCCCGGCGGCGACGACGTAGATCTGCCCCTTTCGGTCGAACATCCAGGCCACGGAGTTCGTCGCGCCCAGGTTGCCGCCGCCGCGCGAGAGCTTGTGGCGCACCTCGGCCACGGTGCGGTTCGGGTTGTCGGTGACGGCCTGGATCATCAGCGCCACGCCGCCCGGCCCGTACCCCTCGTACAGCACCTCGCTGTAGTCCACGCCCTCCAGCTCGCCCGTCCCCTTCTTGATCGCGCGCTCGATGTTGTCCTTCGGCATCGAAGCCGCCTTCGCCGCGTCGATGGCCGTGCGCAGGCGCGGGTTCCCTCCAGGGTCGCCGCCGCCGGCCTTCGCGGCGACGGTGATCTCGCGGATCAGCTTCGTGAACATGGCGCCGCGCTTCGCGTCAGCGGCAGCCTTATAGTGCTTGATCTGCTTCCATTTGCTGTGGCCGGCCATACGAGTCCGCTGGGAGGTTGGGTAGGGCCTGAAATATAGATCGCATCGCGCGGTCAGGCTAACGGATGCGGGATGCGGGATGCGGGATGCGGGATGCGGGACGCGGGACGCGGGACGCGGGACGCGGGACGCGGGATGCGGGACGCGAAACGGCCCCGGGAGAGCGAAAGTCCCCGGGGCCGTTTCGCGTCCCGCGTCCCGCGTCCGGCGTCGCTCTATCGCGCCAGCCTCGCCGTCAGCACCAGCCTCCACCCGCCCAGGTGGTCCGACGGGAGGGCGGCGCCCGTCACGTCGGTCTGGACGATGCTGCCGAGCGCGTAGGCGGCGCTCGGGTAGAGCGTCACGCCGCGCAGCTCGGTGCGGGCGCGGAGGCCGAGCAGCGCCATCGTGCCGGCGCGCTGCGCCTTGTCGAACGTCACCGGGTTGTCCGTGATCCAGTGGCGGAACTCGACGTTCGGCTCCAGCGTGGCGTTCGCGAACGTGCGGAATCCCACGGACATTCCCACGTTGGTAATGTTCTCCCACGGCGTCATCTTGCCCTGCGTGGCGGTCGCGACCTCCTGCTCGGCCTGGAAGCGGAGCAGGTTCCACGCGGAGACGAACACGTCCGCCTGGCGGAAGGGAAAGGAGTACGCGCCCTGGCCGATCAGGCGATCGCCGGTGCTGTAGGTGAAGCCGCCCGCCTCGTCGTTGGTGAACGCGAAGTACGTCAGGCCGAGCGCGGCGCGGCCGGTGAGCAGCGGGCGGTCGACGCCCACGCGCACGCGATACTCGTCGCCGGGCTGGAAGCGCGTATCGGTCGTGTAGTCGTACGCCGCCATGCGGCGGAAGCTCGCGCCGACGCCCATGTTCCAGGCGCCGAGCGGCTGCGCGTACGCCACGCCGCCGGTGCCGCCGAACCCCGTCCCCATGTTGGAGATCGGGAAGGCGAAGAAGTCGTTGCCGATCTGACCGGCGGCGATCTCCTGCGACTCGTCCACGGTCGCCTGGCCGGTCGGCACGTTGAGACCGGCCGTGAGCACGACACGGTCCTCGCCGAGCGTGTAGTTGGCGCGGATCTGCGTGTCCGTGAGCCCGTTGATGCTGCTAGGCTTGACCGCGCCCGAGAGCTCGGCCGACGCGTACGCCGTCGCGAGGTCGACGTTGAGCTTCGGACCGAACGGGACGACGACGGCGATCGGGAAGGCGAACTCGGAGATCGTCCGCTTCCCGCTGCCCTTGCCGAGGTCGTAGCGGATGTACTGCGGGCCGGTGCGGACGGTGCGGTCGAGGAGCGTCTGCGCGCCGGCGGCCACCGGAGCGGCGACGGCGAGGGAGAGCAGGGAAGCGATTGCGCGGCGCGTCATGGCTACTGCCTCCCGCCCTTGGCCGGCGCGGCGACCACGCTGCGGCCGGGCTGCTTGATGATGATCGAGATGCGTCCCGTGCCGCCCGCCGGCTGGTCCGTGCCGGCGGCCGACGACGCCGGATCGCGGTTGGACGGCTGCGTGGCCTCGGTCGTTCCGCCCTCCATCTGCACGCCGATCGACGGATTCAGGTCGTTCACCACCTGCGTGATCGTGCCGGCGAGCGGGTTGCCCTCGCCAGGCAGCCCGCGGTTGGCCGCGTTGATGATCGAGCCCTCGACCCCGCTGCCGACGACGGTCGCTTCGATCACCGCCGTCGTGACGCTCGCGCCCTGCTGGGCGGCCTCCACGTTCTCCTGGTGCTGCCGGGCGGCGGTGAAGTTGGGATCGAGTCGCAGGGCCTCGCCGAAGTAGCGCGACGCCTGGTCCAGGTTCCCGTTGTCCTCGGCCATCAGCCCGCCGCTGTAGGCGAGGAACGCCGCCAGCGAGCGCGTCGGGCGCTGCTCGACCAGGACGCGCTCCTGCGCCGAGAGCGTCACGCCCAGCTCGTCGAACAGCCCGAAGGCGATCCGCTTCTCGAGCGTGAACAGCTGCTCCAGCCGGTCGTCGCCGCGGACGGAGCCGACCGCCTGCGTGGTCGGCACGTCGATGATTGCGGCGTTCACGTTCACCGCGCGGTTGGGCAGCTCCACGATCCCGCCCTGCACCACCCGCCCCGCGCGCACGATCCGGCCGCCGCGCACGGACGTCGTGCTGTCGACACGTCCGGCCTGCGACAGCTTCAGCTCGTCCACCAGCGCCTGCATGCGGTCGCGCTCGACGATCGTCAGGCGCGCCGAGCGGCCGAGGTCCGTGACCAGCAGGTCGGCGAGCCCGCGCTCGAGCGGGAGCAGGGTGCTGTCGTTGCCGCTGAAGCGCAGCGGGAGCACGGCGATGGTCGTCGGCGAGGTGGGCTGCTGGGCGAGCTGGGATTCCTGCGCCACGGCCTGCTTGGCCGACGCCAGGAGCTCCTGCCGCTGGAGCGCCGCCAGACGCGCCTTCACCTGCTGCTTCGTCCGCCCGGTGCGACCGGTGCGGATGTAGCTGGCGTAGGCGTCGCGCGCCGCCGGCAGGTCGCCGCTCAGCTCGGCGCTCATCCCCAGGTACAGGGCGACGAGTCCGTCGCGCGGCGAGATGCGGCGCGCCTGCTCCAGCGTGGTGCGCGCGTCGGCGTAGCGGCCGGCGCGGTAGTAGGCCACGCCGAGGGCGCGCAGCACGCCCACCGAGCCCGGGCTGGCGCGGCGCTGCCGCTCGAGGCGCTCGATGTTCGTGCCGCCCGTGCGAGCGCCGGCCGGCGCGGCCGGCTGCTGCGCGAGGGCCGCGGGCGCCGCGGCCGCCGCGAGGGCCAGCGCGCCGGCGAGAGCGTATCGGAGGAAGGGCATGTGCTTCTCCTGAAGCGAGGTACTACGATCTCGGACTGCGCGATCGGTGGGGCGAAGCATGCGCACTGCGAAATGCGCAAGGCGGAATTCAATGCGGACAAACGGTAAGACGAAACGATCCGCCGTCCCGTCTCACCACGGCGTTACCGGTCCGGGTCCATCATGTCCTCGAACCGCATCCACTGCTTGTAGAAGTACAGGTCCACGTAGCCGGTGGGGCCGCCGCGGTTCTTGAGCGCGATCAGCTCGGTGGCCCCCTCGACGCCGTGGCCGGGCTCGTACATCTCCTCCCGGTAGAGCGCCAGCACCACGTCCGCGTGCTGCTTCACCGCGCCCAGGGCACCGAAGTCCTCCAGGGTGGGGCGGCGGTTCGCCCGGTCGCGCGCGTGCTGCGGCAGGTGCGCGGTCACGATCAGCGCCAGCTCCAGCTCGATCGCCAGCACCTTGAGCTGCCGGATCGCCAGTGCGAGGTCCTCGTCCTGGGGGCGCGTTCCGGTGGTCAGCGCCTGGAGCGGGTCGACGATCGCGAGGTGGATGTCCAGCGTCCGGCGCAGCTCGTCCGCGAGCACCTCCGCTCCCCCGGTGATGCGCTCGACGACGATCGGGGCGTCCCGCAGCCGGACCGCAACGCTGCCGATGCTCGATCGCGTCTGGTCGTCCAGCCGTCCGTTCCGGATGTCGTCCACCGCCACCCGCCCCTCGATCGCCAGCGCCCGCTCGAGCACGCGCTCGACTGACGTCTCGCCGCTGAAGAACGCGACCCGGCGCTCGTCCTGCGCCCCGCGCAGCGCCACCCCGATCGCGAACGCGCTCTTCCCGCTCCCGATGTCCCCGCCGATCACGATCAGATCGCCCCGCCGCACCCCACCGCCCAGGAGCCGGTCTACGCTCGGGAAGCCCGTCGGCACGGCATCCGGCGGCGGGGCGCCGTCCGCCACCGCGTCGATCCGCCGCATGAGCTGCGAGAGCGGAGACAGGTCGGTATGGCGCGGCATGCCACAAGATACGCCGGGAGTAGGGACGGGCAAGTCTAAGAGAGACTAGGGGCTAGGGAGTGCGGCCCGCGTGCAACACCCCTACTTTCCCGTCCCCCGCAGCTCGGCGATCAGACGCTCGATCTCGGAATGTGCGGCCGCGTCGAGGTGATGTGCCGTGACAGCTATCACATGGGTCAGCGCCTCGGCGATCGTCGACGGGCTACCGCTGGCGGTGGCGTCGGCCAGGCGGGTCAAGGGGATGCGGGTGTTCGCCGGGAGCGCGATCGACGCGAACCAGGCCCGCGCGCCGGTCGCCCGCGACTGCCGAACTGGCTGCGGCAGCGCGTGCGCGCCAGCCGAGGCGGCGGCGAGTCGGGCGGCCATGAAGCAGGCGAGCGCGACCTCGCGCTGCCCGCCGAGTGGCGCGCGGCCGGCGAGCGCGGCGAGTGCGCGAAAGCGGAACGCCGGCGCGTCGAGCGTATAGGTGGGGCGAGTAGGCACGGGGGGCGAAATGTACCACGGGCAAATACGAAATACGAAGGACGAAATGCCAAACCCGCCTCGGTGAGCTTCGCCGCCCGAGGCAGCTTTCGCATTTCGTCCTTCGTATTTCGTATTTGCCCGTGGTACATTCCCTCCATGCGCCGCCTCGCCCCCCAGCCGCCGTCGCGATCCGTTCTCTGGGTCGACGACGAGGCCGAGTCGCTCGAGCCGCACCGGCTCTTCCTGCGTGAGAAGGGTTACGAGGTCCACTCGGCGACCAACGCCGAGGACGCGGTGGAGATGCTGCGGCGGCAGCCGTTCGACCTCCTCCTGCTCGACGAGCAGATGCCCGGGAAGCGCGGGCTCGAGGCGTACCGCGAGGTGCGCGAGCTGGCCCCGTCGCTCCCGGTGGTGATGGTGACCAAGAGCGAGGAGGACACCACCCTCCGCGAGGCGCTCGGCGTCGACATCCGGGACTACATCGTGAAGCCGGTGACGCCCCGCCAGGTGCTGACGGTGGTCACGCGCGTGCTCGATGGGCCGAAGATCCGCCAGCAGGCGATGGCGCGGAAGTTCGTCGACCGCTTCCGCGAGCTGGAGCTGGAGCGCCAGGAGCGCACGCTCGACTGGCGCGGCTGGATCGACCGCTTCTGCGAGATGATGCGCTGGGACATCGACCTCGCGTCGGCGGGGGAGATGGGACTCTACGACTCGCTGCGCGGCCTGTACCCGGACATGCACCGCGAGTTCGCGGCGTACATGCTGAAGGCCTACCCGGAGTGGCTGCGCAACCTGGACGGCGACCGCCCGCCGCTCTCGATCGACGTCGTCGAGGAGTTCGTGCTCCCGGTGCTCAAGCGCGGCCGAAATGTGGTCTTCGTCGTCGTCGACTGCATGCGCCTGGACCAGTGGTGCGCCATCGAGCCGCTGCTCTCGCCGCTGTTCGACGTCGAGACGACGCACTACTTCGCCGTCCTCCCCACCGCCACGCCGTACTCGCGCAACGCGCTGTTCAGCGGGCTCTTCCCCGGCGAGATCGCGGCGCGACTCCCCGACTGGTGGGGGGAGCGCGAGGACGAGACGCTCAACGCGCACGAGCGCGAGCTGCTGGAGCTCCAGCTCGCCGAGCTGGACGTGCAGGCCCCGGTGCGCTACGAGAAGATCTCCAGCGCCGGCGACTCGGACGACCTCGAGCGGCACCTGGCCAGCGCCATCGCCCAGGACGGGGTGAGCGCGTTCGTCTTCAACTTCGTGGACCTGCTGACCCACGGGCGCAGCGAGAGCGCGATCCTGTACGAGGTGGCGCGCGACGAGATCGGGCTGCGGCGCCTGACGAGGCAGTGGTTCGAGCGCTCGGCGCTCTTCTCCCTCCTGAAGGAGGCGGCGCGGCGGAAGGTGCCGGTGATCATCACCAGCGACCACGGCTCGATCCACTGCGAGACGCCGGCGACGGTGTTCGCCAAGCGCGACGCCACGGCGAACCTGCGCTACAAGTTCGGCGAG
>Ga0126308_10000378_pt1 | contig 14196 bp, 16 predicted proteins | sample Plot55_FD_92533 | JGI IMG/M metagenome (GOLD analysis project Ga0126308, IMG submission 92533) | Serpentine soil microbial communities from UC McLaughlin Reserve, CA, USA - Plot55 | ecosystem: Environmental > Terrestrial > Soil > Grasslands | place: USA: UC McLaughlin Reserve, Lake County... | reverse complement strand
CTGCGCGGTCCCTTGCTGTCTGACGACGGCGCCGGGTGGGTGGGCAGCGCGCTGCTGCTGGTGCAGCGAGCTGACCGTGCCGCTGTGGAGGCCATGCTGGCCGGCGCGCCCTACGTGCAGGCCGGGCTGTATGCGAGCGTGGAGATCCACGATTGGCAGTTCGGCGGGCGACACCAACGCTAACGCGGCCTCCTCATGGGTTTGAATCTAACCGTCGGGCAGCCACGGGGAGCTGTGCGGCGCGGAGGATCTGGCCGCCCGCCTGCACTCGTTCCTCGCTACCTGCACATCTACGGGCCCACCACACCGGAGGCCTTCGCCCGCTGGACGTTGATCCGCCCGCCGCTCGGCGTCGCCGCGTTCCAGGCGCTGGGCAGGTCGCTCACGCCGCTGCACACCACGGTCGGCGAAGCGTGGATCGCCGAGGCCCTGCTGAGCGTTGTCTCTGTGCGAGCACCTGGCCGCCGCCGCTGGGCGTTGAGGGGACCGGCTGCTATGGGCAAGCCTCCCCGCGGTGGTTGTTGTTCAGGCGTCGGCTCGTTCGTAGATGCTGATGTGGCGCCAGCTGGCGGCGGTGAACGGTTCGCCCCTCCACCCTCCCCAGCGGTCGCGCAGCCGCAGCCCGGCCAGACGGGCCATCAGGTCGAACTCGGGTGGATAGGCCAGACGCAGCCGGATCGGGCTGAAGCCGAGCCCGTCGGCCCGGAGGTGGAGGTGGTTCACATCCAGGACCTGGGTGACCGGGTCGTAGCGGCAGACGCCCAGCCCAACGTGGTCGAGCTCCAAGTCCTCCACCTCGATGAATTGGCGGCCAGTTCGCGCGGGCGCGGTCGGCACCCGACACTCGAGCACGAACACGCCATCGCCGGCCAGGTGCCGGGCGGCGTTCTCGAAGCAGCGGACCTGGTCGTCTTGGGTGAGCAGGTTCCCGATGGTGTTGAACACCAGGTAGACCAGCCCGTAGGTGCGCCCGGTGGTGACCGCGGCCATGTCGCCCATGGTCACCTGCACCTGGTCGCCGCCCGGCTTCTCGCGCATCCGGTCGACCATGTCCTGGGACAACTCGATGCCATCCACGCGCACGCCGGCCGCCTGCAGCGGCAAGGCGATGCGCCCGGTACCCACCGCCAACTCCAGCGTCTCTCTTCCGCTGGCCAACCCGGCCAGGAACGCCACGGTCTCCTCCTCGTCCCCACGCATGGAGACCGCGTCATAGTCCCGGGAGGTCTGGTCGCCAAAGCTCGTCCTGGGGTCAAAGCCCCTCATCCAAGATCCCTTCTGTGTGCGGCGAACCTGGAGACCAACCTCACCGAGCGGATCGCCGAAGCCGCGAACGGGGCTGGCTCGGCGCGGTCGCCGGAGGCCTACCTCTTGACCCGGTAGCGCAAGTGGGTGACGCCGGTGCCCTCGACCACCGCGACGGGCCCTCGAACGGCACCGGCGTGCCGCCGAGCTCGGCGAATAGCGTGCCCATCTCATTCTCTCCTTCGCACGCTTGTTGGCGTTGTCAGGGTTCGAGTCCAGGGATGCCGGCCGCGACGCCGCGGTTGGCGCTATCGGATCGCCGCGGCCAGGCCTGTGGCCAGGGGGGCGAGCAGGCCCCCGGCGAGCAGGGCGCCCAGCACCAGCAGGGCGCCGAGCGTCCCACGACCCCAGCCAGGGTGTCGCCGAAGGCGGCCAGGGCCTGCTGGACGCCCAGGACCAGGGTGAACAGGCCAAGGGCGGCGACCAGGGTGTCGCGCAGCCGTTCGGGGAGCCGGTCGCCGAGTAGAGTGCCCACCGAGGCGCCGACGGCGATGGCGGCCACGTTCAGCACGGTGCCGAGTCCTCGCATTGTCGCGGAGTGCCCTTCTCTGTGCCGCCGTGGTGGAGTGGATCGGATGGCGGCTAGCCGCCGGGTGGGATGTTGTGGTTGTGCCGGAACAGGTTGGTCGGGTCCCAGCGGCGCTTGACCGCGACCAGCCGTTCCCAGGTCGGCCCCGGGTAGGCCTGGCGGATGCGGGCCGGTCCGTCGTCGCCGAGGAAGTTCACGTAGGCGCCGTCGTCGACCGGGCTCAGGCTGGTCGCGAACCGCTCCAGCCACCGCTGGCGCACCGGCTTGTCCTCGGGGCCCTGGTAGAAGGCGGCCAGGTTGACCATGATCCGCCGCTGGCGGTGGGCGAAGGCGGTGGCGTCGTCCGGCACCCGAGCGATGGCCCCGCCCAGCACCCGCAGCTGGGCGGCCCGTAGGGCCGCATCCGAGGCCTGCAGGTACTCCAGGATGGTGCTGGCCGCCCTGGTGTCGAGGCGGTCCAGGAACATGGTGTGGCCCACCGCGGTCGGGTGGAACCCCTCCTCCTCGGGCGGGTACATCTCCGGGTAGCCGATGGGCCGGACCAGGTCGGCGAGCGGGGTGGCCAGCGTCCGGAACGGGACCAGGGCGCGCTGGCCGGCCTGGGTGTCGCCGGCGAAGCAGATCAGGGCCATGATCACCAGCCGGCCGTGCACCTGGGTGGGGATGAACGGCAGGGGTGGGGCGGGCAGGATGTTGGCGATCGCCGACAGCTCCTCGGGGGCGGCCTCGGCGGCGGCGACGAACCCGGCGATCGTCTCGACGGTGGCGGGTAGCAGCAGCATCCCCCCGACGACGCCGTCCAGCTCGTGCAGCTGGAACTGCAGGCGGGTGGCGGCCCCGAAATTGCCGCCGCCGCCGCGGATTGCCCAGAACAGCTCGGGATGGGTGCCGGCGTCGGTCCGTACCGTTTGGCCATCGGCGGTCACCAGCTCGGCCGCCAGCAGGCTGTCGATGGTGAGGCCATGCCTGCGGGCCAGGTACCCGACGCCCCCGCCCAAGGTGATGCCACCGATCCCCACCGAGGCGGTGTCGCCGAAGCCGATGGCCAGCCCGTGCCGGGCCAGCTCGGTGGTGAGCTCCCCGGCGGTCAGTCCGGTCTGGGCCCAGACGGTTCGCTGGGCGGTGTCGAGCTCCAGCGCCTTGAGCTCCGACAGGTCGAGGACGATCCCGCCGTCGCTGACGCTGTGGCCGGCGCTGCTGTGCCCGCCGCCGCGGACGGCCAGCTCGAGCCGGCGCTCGGCGGCGAGCGAGATCACCTGGGCGACCTCGGTGGTGTTGGTGGGCCAGACGATCGCCTGCGGCCGGCGGTCGAACCCGCCGTAGAACAGCGCTCGGGCCTGGTCGTAGCTGGCGTCGTCGGCGGTGACCACCCGGCCGTCGACGGTGGCGCGCAGCTGTCGTCGGATCGACAGGGTCTCGGGACTGGCCGGTGAGGGCGACATGCGATGCTCCTACAAGCTCAATGGGCGTGCGGTACCTTGGCCAGCCTAGGAGCGGAAGGGGATCGCTGCGAGATCCAATTCCTGGCCCGGTTGACCAGACCAATGGGTCCGCCGCTACCCTGACCGCCGTGGAGTTCCATGTCAGCCTGGTCGGCCGCAAGGACCTGACCGGCGAGATCTACCGGCAGCTGCGCCGGGCCATCTTGGACGGCCGCCTGCCCTCCGGCGGTCGCCTGCCAGCCACCCGCGAGCTGGCCGCGCAGCTGAGCGTCTCGCGCACCACCGTCGTGGTCGCCTACGACCGGCTCCTCGGCGAGGGGTTCATCACCGGCCGGGTCGGCGCCGGCACCTTCGTCTCCGACGACCTCCCCGGCCCGGGCCACCGGGCCGGAGCGACCGGCGAGGCCCTGCGGCCCCGGCCGATCTGGGAAAACCTGCTCCCAATGGGGGTGGTCGAGCGGCCTGCCGAGTTCGACTTCCGCCCCGGGATCCCCGACGCCCGGCTGTTCCCCTACCGGCGTTGGCGGCAACTGCTGGCCCGGGAGCTCACCGCCACCGCGGTCGGCGCCGGCCACTACGCCGACCCGGCCGGCCATGCCGGGCTCCGTCAGGCGATCGCCGGCCACATCGGCCTCTCCCGTGGGGTGCAGGCGACCGCCGACGACATCGTGGTCACCAACGGAACCCAGCAGGCGGTCGACCTCATCGCCAGGGTGCTGCTCGCCCCCGGCGACCAGGTGGCCGTCGAGGACCCCTGCTACCGCCCGCCGTGGCGGCTGCTGCGGTCCCTCGGCGCCAGGGTGACCGGCGTCCCGGTCGACGACCAGGGGATGATCGTTGACGTCATCCCGCCCGGCACCCGGCTGGTCTACGTCACCCCCTCGCACCAGTTCCCGCTGGGCATGTCGATGTCGCTGCCGCGACGCCTGGCCCTGCTCGCCTGGGCCGAGCGCCACCAGGCGGCCATCCTGGAGGACGACTACGACAGCGAGTTCCGCTTCGGCGGCCGCCCCATCGAACCACTCCAGACCCTGGACCGGGCCGGCCGGGTCGTGTACGTCGGCTCGTTCTCCAAGACCCTCCTGGCCACCCTGCGCCTCGGGTTCCTGGTCGTGCCACCCTCCCTGCACCCGGCCGTCCGGGCCGCCAAGCTGCTGACCGACTGGCACACGCCCCTGCCCCTCCAGGGGGCCCTGGCCCACTTCATCCACCAAGGCCTGTTCGCCCGCCACCTTCGCAAGATGCGCGCGGTCTACCAGGCCCGCCACGAGCAGGTGATGGACGCCCTGACCAGGGAGTTCGCCGCCCACCTGAAGCCGATCCCCTCGGCGGTGGGCCTGCACCTGGCCGCCACCGCCCCCGGCACCACCGCTGACGAGCTGGACGGGCTCCTGCGCCGGGCGTCGTCGGCCGGGGTCGAGCTGCTGCCCCTGTCGCTGTACGCCGTGGACACCCCGCCGCAACCCGGTCTCATCATCGCCTACGGCGCCATCTCCACCGACCGCATCGGCGAAGGGCTGGGACGGCTCCGCCGCTGCTTCGACGACTGAGCCGCGACCGGCCGGAGGCTCCGTAAGGCCCTGTTAGCCGTGGTCCTGCGGCAGCAGCTTGCCGGAACCCGGGTCGGCGACGGTCACGGTGATGGTGGTGCCGTGGCCGGGGCGGGAGTGGAGCTGCCAGGTCCCGCCGGCCATCTCGATCTGCTGGCGCATGCTGGCCAGGCCGAAATGGTTGAGCCTGAGCGGGTCGAAGCTGCGGGTGGTGACAAAGCCGGTGCCGTCATCGCGTACCTGGAGCTGGACCTGGTCGCCGGCGGCGTCCAGCGTCACCCAGGCATGGCGTGCCCGGGCATGTTTGGCCACGTTGGCCAGGGCCTCCTGGGCGATCCTGTACAGCACCGTCTCCTGGGCTGGGGTCAGCCGCACCGGCAGGTCGGCCTTGACGGTGCAGGCGACCCCGGCCTGGCGCTGGAACGCGGTGGCGTAGTCGGTGAGGGCCGCCGGCAGCCCCCACTCGTCCAAGGCCGGGGGACGCAGCTCCATCATCACCTGGCGCAGGGCGGCCACCTCCTGGCGGATGTCGTCCTCCATGGAGACGAGCAGCTCCTGGCCGCCGGCCAGGTCGCCGCGGGCCATGCGCCGGCGGCTCAGGTCGGCGCTGTAGGCGACCCCGGTCAGCCGCTGGATCGGCCCGTCGTGCAGGTCGGCGGCGAGGCGGATGCGCTCTTCCTCGCGCGCCTGCACGGTCCGGTCAAGCAGCCGCTTGCGCAGCCCGGCCAGGGTGGCCACCTCACCGGCCAGCCCCTGCAGGCGGGCCAGCACCAACCCGAACAGCACCATCGACCCGACCGCGATCACCAGGCCCTCGGTGTGCTGGCCTCGGGCCAGCTGCACCACCTGGATGGCCGGGGCCAGCAGCGACGCCCCGGCCAGCAGCCCGAGCCGCCAGCGGGTCAGCCGGGCCTCCCGCCGCGGGGCCGGCTCGGCCAGGTCCCGCATGGTCGGGTGCAGGGCGGCCGCGCCCCAGCAGACATACCAGGTCATCCAGCCCACGTCGATGGGGCTGCCGGTGTGGTAGCCGCCGGCCAGCTGGATGATGCTGTACAGGGTGTCGGTGACCAGCAGGGCGCCGACGCCGGTGCCCAGGATCCAGAACGCCGGCGGGCGGCGGCCCCCGTCGACCACCAGCCGGACCGCGGTCGCCAGCAGCAGCACGTCCATGATCGGGTAGGCCATGGACACGAGCCGTTCCGGCAGGGTGAGCTCCGGCGCCTGGGCATAGGGCACGACCAGGAACACCCAGGAGACCATGCCCAGCCCGACGGTGACGACCAGGGCGTCCAGCAGGCCGGGGCGGTCGGCCCCTGGGCTGCGGGAGCGGATGAGCAGCAGCAGCCCAGCCATCAGGAACGGGTAGGCGGCCAGGTAGAACACGTCCGCCAGGGACGGGAACACCTCGCGGTGCAGCAGGTCCTGGTAGGTGTAGAAGATGATGTCGGCGGTCACATAGGACAGCAGCCCGACCGCGAACAGGTACCAGGCCAGCGGCCGCTCGGGCCGGTGGCGGACCACCCCGACCATGATGGCCGCCACGGCCGACAGCCCCAGCCCGTTGTACAGGCCGATCTTGGCTGCCCATCGTGGTGCCAGGCCGCTCGCCGGGACGAGGTAGTAGGCCAGGGCGACCACCAGCCCGCAGGCCACATACACCCAGACCGCCCGCGAGCGCCCGGCCGGCGGCGCTGGTCGTGGCGGGCCGGGGTCGGCCGGCGCCCGGGTCGAGGAGAGGCTAGCCACTGGAGCGGCCAGCCTCCAGACGATCGGCCGCCCCCGCCCCCGATGGTGCGGCGCCGGCCTGGTCGGCCGCGGCGCTGGTGATCGCCTCGACCAGCTCGCTCGCCCGGCAGCCCTTGACCAGGTACTCACGGGCCCCTGCCTGGCGAGCCTCGCGCATCAATGCCGGGTCGTCGTAGGCGGACAGGATGAGCACCACGGCCGACGGCTGGGACGCCAGCAGCAGCCGTGTCGCCGCGATCCCGTCCAGCTCCGGCATCCGGAGGTCCATCAGGACCACCTGGGGCCGCAGCCGCAAGGCCAGCTCCACACCCTCGCGGCCGGTGCCGGCCTCGCCGACGACCGCGACCTCGTAGTCGTCCAGCACCGCGCGGAGCTGGGCGCGCAGGCGCGGCTCGTCGTCAACCAGCAGAACAGTTGGGCGCCCGGGCTCCACATGCTCTCCTTGAGTGGCAATTCGTCGCGCTTGAGAGTTCCGTGGGCGGGTACCTTACTGCACTCTCCATCGGCACCCCAGCGCCGCAGTCAAGGGTGGTGCCACGGGTCGCGGGCCCGCTCGCGGGCTGGGCCAGCTCCAGCCCGCCGGGGCTTCGCCGATCGTTCCGACCTCGAGCTGGACTCGCCGGCACGAGCGTGATCGACGAGCGCCTCGTGCTGCTCGACTACCGCGTCGTGGACCGATCCGGCGACGACCGCGGGTGACCACGACGCGCGCCAACCTGGTTGCCGGGCGATGGGTCTGGCCGCCCCATCACCGTGGCGCTGATCGTGGCCGCGACCAGGGCGGCGATGGAGGCGAAGGTGCGGATGGTGTGGAACAGCTCCCAGCGCGTCTGGGTCGAGCGCCAATCGCCCGGCAGGGTCGTCGCTGTCCAGGTCTGGATCTGGTTGTCGATCGGGACCTCGACGGCCAGGGTGATGACCAAGGCGGCGACCATGAGGAGGAAGCCGGCCAGCAGCCACCAGAACGCCACCCTGTGCCGGCCTTGCCGCAGCAGGACCAGGGTCACGAGCCCGCTCAGCAGCGACAGCGGCAGGAGGATGGCCATCGGCCCTCCGAGGTTGCGGATCATCTGGTGGCCCACGGCGAGGAAGGTGTCGGGTGACAACTGGCTCATGGTGCGGCTAAGAGAGAACCAGGTGCCCCAGAACACGCCCATGACCAAGGCGAACAGCACGATGGTTGTGGCTTGGGCAGCGCGGACCTTCATGGCTGGCTCCTTAGGAGGGCGGGGGCCCGGGGGGCTGCTGGAGGGGCCCGATGTGGGCGTTGGCCAGCCGCCAGCGGTCGGGGGACTGGACGGCGACCAGGGTCAGCCGGAAGCGGCCGGAGTTGTCGCGGCCCTGGAAGCTTGTCTCCTGGGCCAGGACCCCGACCACGGCGGCGGCGTCGCCGTAGTCGCGCACCTGGGCGTCCTGGACCACGAAGGCGCGGTTCTCCAGGCCGTTGGCGAAGCGGGCCAGCCACTGCTGGCGGTCCAGGACGAACCCGAGGGGGCCGACGCCGACGAAGTCGCCGGCCAGCAGCCCGTCCAGCGCCTCGGCGTCGTTGCCCTGCTCGGCCTCGGCCCAGCGCCCCACCAGGTCGAGCACGTCGATGCTTGCGGTCATCGGACCCTCCTTGCCTCGTCGCTGAATCTTGATCTCACTCCAAATATAGAGTAAGACCATGATTCGTGCTATGGTTCCGGCATGCCCCAAGGACTCCGCGAACGCAAGAAGGAGCAGACCCGCCAGCTGATCGCCGAAACGGCCTGGCGACTGTTCGCCGACCGGGGCTTCGACCGGGTGACGGTGGCCGAGGTCGCCCGCCAGGCCGAGGTCGCCACCGCCACGGTGTTCAACTACTTCCCGAACAAGGAAGACCTGTTCTTCTTCCGGCTCGAGGCCTTCGGCGCCGGGCTGGTCGAGGCGGTCGGCGCGAGGCCGGTGGGCGAGCCGGTCCTGGCCGCCTTCCGGCGCGCCATGCTGGCCTCTGGCGGACTGCTCGCCCAGGTCCAGGCCGGCGACCGCCAGGCACTGGAGCGGCTGCGGACCGTCAACCGTGTGATCGCCGCCTCCCCGGCCCTGCAGGCTCGCGAGCAGCAGGCGATCGCCCGCACCGCCGACGCCCTCGCCGCCCTGGTCGCGGCCGACACCGGCGCGCCGCCCGGCGATCTCGGCGCCCAGGTGGCCGCCAATGCCCTCATCGGCGTGCAGCGGGCCCTGGTCGACCACACCCGCGCGCGCGTCCTGGCCAACCAGGACCTCGGCCGGCTCGCCAGCGACGTGCGCCGGGCCGCCCAGGACGCCTTCGCGCTGCTGGAGCACGGCCTGGGCGACTACGCCCCCAAGCCAGGCCCGACCCGCCCGCACTAGACGACGGCTACCGGCCCGAGCTGCTGGCCAACAGAGCCCGCCGCCCACGAGCCCAGGAGGAACCGACATGTCCCAGGCACTCGCGCGACCGAGCGTGCGCTGGCGGCTGGACGGCACCGCCCGCAAGAGCATTCTGGTGGTCCACATCGCGTCCGCCGGCACCTGGCTCGGCATCGACGTGGTGATGGCCGTGCTGGTGTTCACCGCCATTGGCAGCGACGACAACCGCACCAAGGCCCTGTCCTACCAGGCGCTGGAGCTGGTCGCCGTCGGGCCGCTGCTGGTCACCGGCCTCGTCTGCCTGCTCACCGGGATCCTGCTCGGCCTCAGCAGCAAGTATGGGCTGGTCCGGTACTGGTGGGTGGCGGCCAAGCTGGTCCTCAACCTCGTGCTGACCGGGCTGGTCCTGGTCGCCCTGGCCCCGGAGGTGACCGCGCACGCCGAGCAGGCCCGCCAGGTCGACGCCGGCCTCCCGGGGGCGCTGGGCGTCGGCGACCTGATCTTCCCGCCGATCGTGTCCCCTGCGGCGCTGCTGGTGGCGATGGTCCTGGCCGTGTTCAAGCCATGGGGCCGGATCCGCGGCCCCGGCCGAGGGTGACCACCCTGGCGGCCGCGGCCGATGACTTGGGGCACCTGGTGCACCAGACACCGAATGCCGTCCTGCTCCCCGCGTCGGCCCACGACGTGGCGGCCGCGGTTCGCCGGGCCGCCGGGGCAGGGCCGCCGGTTCGCGGCCCAGGGGCGGCGGCACTCGGTGTTCGGCCGCGCCCAGGCGCGCGACGGCGTCGTGGCCGACATGGGACGGCTCCGGACTCTTCACGCTGTCCAGCGCGACCGGGTGGTCGTCGACGCCGGGGCGACCTGGCGCGAGGTGGTCGCGGCCACGCTGTCCCACGGGCGCACCCCGCCCGTGCTCGCCGACTACCTCGACCTGTCGGTCGGCGGCACGCTGGCGGTCGGCGGCGTCGGCAGCGCGACCTCGCGGCTGGGTGTGATGAGCGACCACGTCCTGGAGCTGGAGGCGGTCACGGGCCAGGGGGAGCAGGTCATCTGTTCGCCGGACCGCCACCCAAGCCTGTTCGACGCGGTGCGCGCGGGACTGGGGCAGGTGGGAGTCATCACCAGGGCGACCCTCCGGCTCGTTCCGGCGCCGAGGCTGGTCCGGCGGTTCCTGCTGTTCTACCCCGACCTGGCGACGATGCTGGCGACCAGCGGCTGCTGGTCCACGAGCCCCGGTTCGAGGGCGTGCAGGGGGCGGTGCTGGCCACCCCAACCGGTGGCTGGACGTTCCGGCTCGACCTCACAACGCCGTTCACCGGGGACCACCGGACGACGCAGCGCTCCTCGCCGGCCTGTCCGATGACCGGCCCAAGGCGCAGCCAAGCACGCTGCCCTACCTCGACCACCTGAACCGGTTCACCGTGCTCGAGCGATTGCTGCGGTCCAACGGCCAGTGGTGGTTCCCGCACCCGTGGCTGACCACCTTCGTCGGTGACGCCTCGGTCGAGTCGGTCGTCGACAGCGAGCTGGCCGACCTCCCGCCGGCCGACCTTGGCCCGCTCGGTCAGGTCGTGGTCTCTCCGATCCTCCGGGAGTCGGTCAGGAGCCCGTTGCTGCGGCTGCCGGCAGACCCCGTGTGCTACACGTTCAACCTGTTCCGGCTCCCAGCGACCGACGAAGCCGGTGAGGCGCGTCGGCTCGTGATGGCCAACCGCGCGGTCTACGAGCGGGTCCGGGACGTCGCCGGGACGCTGTACCCGGTCAGCGCCTTCCCGATGTCCCGTGACGACTGGCGCCGGCACTTCGGGGCGGCCTTCGATCGGCTCAGCGAGGCCAAGCACGACCACGACCCCGGTGATGTGCTCACCCCCGGGTACGAGGTGTTCTAAGCGTGCTCATTGGTCTGGTGGGCATCTTCTGAATTGGCTCTCGCGCTGGTCCGGCTCGTTTTCTAGGCTGTGGATGAACGTGACCCCGAAGGTCGTCCTGTCACAGATGGCAGCGATGGGAGGGAACGATGGGCAAGGTGGTCTTCGACATCAGCATGTCCCTGGACGGGTTCATGACGGCCGCGAACCAGCGGCCGGAGGAGCCGATGGGCGATGGAGGCCAGCGGCTGCACGAGTGGGCATTCGGCAAGGACCCACGCGACCGCGCGGTCCTCACCGATGGGGTCGCCAGTCTCGGGGCGGTGGTCGCGGGGCGGCGCACCTACGACGACTCGGTGCCGTGGTGGGGCGCTGACGGGCCGACCGGCTCCGATCGCGTCCCGGTCTTCGTCGTCTCCCACGACGTGCCCGAGGACACGCCCGAGGGCGGGGTCTACACCTTCGTCACCGGCGGGATCGAACGCGCCCTCGAGCAGGCAAGGGCCACCGCCGGCGAGAAGGGTGTGACGGTGATGGGCGGCGCCGAGACCGGGCAGCAGTTCCTCAGGGCCGGACTGGTCGACGAGCTCTCCATCCACCTTGTCCCGGTGCTCTTCGGAAGTGGGACGAGGATGTTCGACAACCTCGGCGACCAGCACATCCAGCTCGAGCCTGCCGAGACGATCCAGACCGCGGCAGCCACCCACCTGCGCTATCGGGTCGCGAAGTAGGTCGCGGCCGCTAGTGCTTGGTCTTCGCCCAGGCCTTGAAGATGGCTCGGGCGGCGAGCAGGGCGACGATCGCGACCACCTGGCCCCCGATGGCGATCCGGGTGGCGTCGATCGCGGGGCGCCAGCTCAGCTCGCCGTTGCGGAGGATGAACGCCCCGACCGGGCGGGCGGTCATGCCGAAACCGCCGCCTGAGCCCTTGCCCTGGGTCTGGGGGTCCTCGCCGCCGCCGGCGCCGACGGCGCCCTGGACCCGGGCGGCCGGGATGATGGTCAGGCCGTCCTTCTCGTACGGCTCCCCGAACACCCGCTTGACGGTCAGCGCGTCGCGCGCCTGGCTGGTGATGTCCTGAACGTCCATGCTCTGCTCCCTTCGTTGGGTCTCCTCCATTCTGCCCCTGTGCCCCTGTGATGAGGTGCCGGTGCCGATAGGATCGCCGGATGGAGACCTGGGATGCGGTCCGGACGCGCCGCAATGTGCGCCAGCACACCGACCAGCCGATCGCCTCGGGCCACTCGGCGGTGGCCGACCAGGAGCAGGCCCGGCGCGTGCTGGGGTTCCCCGACGGCTCGCTCTGTGTGTACCTGATCGGGCTTGGCTACCCGGCCGACCGGCCACTGCGACCGCTGCTGCGACCGGCCCGCCGGCCGTTCGACGAGGTCGTGCACTGGGGCCGCTGGTAGCCGATGCGGGCACGGGAGCTTGGCATCACCATCGGCACCGGGCGGCCCGGGCCGGGGAACGCGATCACCGACGTGGCCGGGGTCCGGGTCGGGCACGCCACCCTGGTCCGGGGCGAGGACGTGCGGACCGGGGTGACGGTGGTGTTCCCCTCCGCGGACGACCCCGACACCGAGCCGGTGTTCGCCGGCTGCCACCGGCTGAACGGCAACGGGGAGCTGACCGGCCTGGAGTGGGTCCGCGAGTCGGGGCTCCTCACCTCGCCGGTCGCGATCACCAACACCCACAGCGTCGGGGTCGTGCGCGACGCCCTGATCGCGGCCCGGCTGGCCAGCGGGCCGCCTCACGAGGAGGCCTGGAGCCTGCCGGTGGTGGGGGAGACCTGGGACGGGACCCTCAACGACATCGACGGCATGCACGTGCGGCCCGAGCACGTGGTCGAGGCGATCGAGGCCGCCGGCCCGGGACCGGTCCCGGAGGGCAACGTCGGCGGGGGCACGGGCATGATCTGCCATGGCTTCAAGGGCGGCGTCGGCACCGCCTCCCGGGTGCTGGAGGAGGCCGACGGCGGCTGGACGGTGGGCGTCCTGGTCCAGGCCAACCACGGCCGGCGCGAGCGCCTGCGCATCGAGGGCGTGCCGGTCGGCGAGGAACTGCCCGCCGACGTCGTCCCGGAGCCGGATGCGCCGGGCCCGGGCCGGGGCGGGTCGATCATCATCGTGGCCGCCACCGACGCCCCCCTGCTCCCGCACCAGTGCGACCGCCTGGCCCAGCGGGCCGGGCTGGGGGTGGCCCGCACCGGCGGCGCCGGCGAGAACTCCAGCGGCGACATCTTCCTCGCATTCGCGACCGGCAACCGGGAGCTGGCCGGCGGCCAGCTCACCGTGCCGCTCCAGATGCTGGCCAACGAGCGCATCGACCCGCTGTTCTACGCGGTCATCGAGGCCACCGAGGAGGCCATCGTGAACGCCATGGTGGCCGCCGAGACCATGACCGGCCGGGGCGGGGCCGTCGCCCACCGCCTCGACCACGACCGGCTGCGCGAGATCATGGCCCGGTACCGGTCCCGTCCCGCCCGCTAGGGCGGCTCGGCCGGGAACCGTTCCTGTAGGGTCTTGCTCTGGTTGGGCCGAGCGGGAGCGGGGTGTGGCGCGGGTCGAGCGGTGGGTGCCGGGGCTGCGCACGCTGCGCGAGTACCAGCGGTCCTGGCTGGCCAGCGACCTGATGGCCGGGCTGGTGCTGACCGCCCTGCTGGTCCCGGTAGGCATGGGCTACGCCCAGGCGGCCGGGCTGCCGCCGATCACCGGGCTGTACGCCACCATCGTGCCGCTGGTCGCCTACGCCGCCTTCGGGCCGTCACGGGTGATGGTGCTCGGCCCCGACTCGTCGCTGGCGGCGGTGATCGCGGCCGTGATCCTGCCCCTTGGCGGCGACGACCCGGAGACGGCGGTCGCCCTGGCTGGCGCCCTGGCCGTCCTCACCGGGCTGGTCATCCTGGTCGCCGGGGTCGCAAGGCTCGGGTTCGTGACCGAGCTGCTGTCGCGGCCGGTGCAGCTCGGCTACCTGTGCGGGATCGCCGTGACCATCCTGGTCGGGCAGCTCCCCAGGCTGTGCGGCTTCTCGATCGAGGGCCGGGGGCTGCTCACCGAGATCAGGGACTTCGCCCGCGGGGTCGCCAACGGGCAGGTGAACCGGGCCGCCCTGGCCGTCGGGGTGACCGGCATCGTCGTGGTCCTGCTCCTGCGCCGGTTCTGGCGGGCGGTCCCCGGGGTCATGGTCGCCGTCCTCATCGGGATCGCCGCGGTGGCCGTGTTCGACCTCGACGAGGCGGGCGTGGAGGTCCTGGGCGTGCTCCCCAAGGGCCTCCCGGGGTTCGCCCTCCCGGCCGTCGACCTGGCCGACCTGGGGGCGCTGTTCAGCGGCGCCCTCGGCATCGCCCTGGTCGCGGTGGCCGACACCACCGTGCTGTCACAGTCCCTGGCCGCCCAGCG
>Ga0126308_10000377_pt1 | contig 14205 bp, 13 predicted proteins | sample Plot55_FD_92533 | JGI IMG/M metagenome (GOLD analysis project Ga0126308, IMG submission 92533) | Serpentine soil microbial communities from UC McLaughlin Reserve, CA, USA - Plot55 | ecosystem: Environmental > Terrestrial > Soil > Grasslands | place: USA: UC McLaughlin Reserve, Lake County... | reverse complement strand
TCTTACCGGCGCAATCGTCTCGCGGCGGGCGGGCTCGTACGTGCGAGCGTGGACCCACGGGCGTGATCGGGGGATGAGTCGCTGGCATGATTGGGTCGATTGGGTGGGCGGATATCCGTTCGAGGTTGCGAAGCCTGAGCAGATCTTCGCGTTCTGTCGCGACCGTGGGTTCGAGCTCGTGCGGCTGCAGACGGTCGGCGGCTCGATCGGCTGCAATCAATTCGTGTTTCGTCGGTCTGAGGGGACTCAGGCGGCGAGCCTCAATGTCCGGCCCTAACGTGGCATCGGGCGGCCGGGAATGCCTGCGACGACCTGATCCGGCTCGACGTCACTGGTAACGACTGCCCCGGCGCCGACCAGCGCCCGACCGCCAATTCTGACGCCGCCGAGGATCGTCGCGCCCGAGCCGATCGCCGCGCCGTCCTCGACGACCGTCCGCTCCAGCGTCCAGTCCTCCGCTGACTGAAGCTTCGCGCCGTCGGTCGTCGCGTGCGGATACCGGTCGTTGATGAACGTGACGCCGTGCCCGACGAAAACCTCGTCTCCGACTTCCACGCCGGTACAGATGAACGTGTGGCTCTGGATCTTGCACCGGGCGCCGATCACGGCGCGCGCTTGGATCTCAACGAAGGGGCCTATCCGCGTCTCGTCGCCGATCCGGCAACCGTAGAGGTTGGTGAACGGCTGGACGACCACTCCTTCGCCGAAGTCGACGTCGCGGATGAGCCGGTACGGCGCTTCATTTACGGGCCCGTCAGCCAAAGTAGTCCACGACGGCTGTCGTGACGGCCTCGAGTTGCTGCTCGGTGATTCCCGGAAAGAGAGGTAACGAGAGCCCCTCCGCGGCGATTGCCTCGGCGACCGGGAACGAGCCCTTCTCGTGCCCGAGCCACGAGAACGCGCGGGAGAGGTGGGGGGGCTGCGGGTAATGGCGGCCCGTGCCGATACCGCGGTCGGCCAGATGCTGGGCGAGGCTTGACGGGTCGCGAGTTCGAACGACGTAGAGGTGCCAAACCGGGTTGCTGCCAGCCGCGACCGGGGATAGCCGGAGGTCGCCGACCTCGCGTAGCGCCTCCGCGTAAAACCTTGCAGCGGCGCGGCGGTCTTCGGTCCAGCGATCGAGATGCGGCAGCTTGTGGAGCAGGACGATTGCCTGGATCGTGTCCAGCCGTGCGGTGTAGCCCTCGATGTCGCTCTGGTACTTCTCGGTCTCCCCGTGGTGGCGGAGCGCCCGGATCAGCGCGTCCACCTCGGCATCGCTCGTCACGACCGCTCCCGCGTCGCCGGCGGCCCCCAGGTTCTTGCTCGGGTAGAAGCTGAAGGCCGCGGCGCGTCCCACCGCTCCGGACCGCAAGCCGTCGCGCTCGGCGCCATGCGCCTGCGCTGCGTCCTCGACGATGCCGAGGCAGAGCTCCTCTGCGACCTCGAGCAGGCCGCGCATGTCCGTCATCTGACCGTAGAGATGAACGGGGACGATCAGCCGCGTCCGCGCGCTAACCGAGGCTTCGACGAGGGCGAGGTCGAGGTTGTAGTCACTCTCGCTCGCGTCGACCGGGACTGGAACCCCGCCGGCTTGTCGGATTGCCGCGAACGTCGCCACGAAAGTGCTTGCGGGAACGATGACCTCGTCGCCCGGCTCGATTCCCGCTCCGAGCAGTGCCAGTCGCAGCGCGTCGAGCCCGCTCGAGATACCGACGCAATGCTCTGCGCCGCAGTACTCGGCGAACGCTGCTTCGAACTCCGTGACCTGCGCGCCGTAGTGGAACCTCGCTGATCGGAAGAGCTCGGCGATGTCCGCGAGGATTGGCTCGTTCAGGTCGCCGCAGCTCGGCCGCAGGTCGACGAAGGGGACGCCTACGGCGGGATCGGTAGCGGGTTGAGCCAAACGCTCTGAGATTCTAAGAGCGGGCGAGGCGTAGCGTCGCTCGCCACCGGTACCCGAGCGTATTCGTCCCGGACTGCGTCTTCCTCGAGCCTGCGAGGACGATCGTGACCGTTCTGCCGCCGAAGCGCGTGGCCGGGTACAGCTGCCTCATCTTCGACGTGATGCTCGCGCCGGCGGTCGGGCCGCTGCAGAACCTCGGTTTCGCCTGGGGGAATGCCCACCGCACCTCCACCTTCGAGCCGATCCGGCGCAGCGTCACCCCGCCTCGCCCGGCGAGCTTCCGCGTGTTCCCGCACGTCTGCTCCTGATATGGGGATGTATCGGACGCTCGGCGCTTCGTCGTCACGCGCTCCGTGAGCTTTCCCTTCAGTCGAAAGACCACGCGGCCCGGCAGGGTGCCGGCGCCGTTTGCCTTCGGCGTCACGACCAAGCCGATCCGGCCGTCGGAAATTGCGTTCTCGTCCTGCGTGACGGTGTGGAAGGTGAGCGTCGCCGTCGCCTTGGCCGATACGACCTTGAAGCGAAGCGTTGACCCACGCGTTGCGCCGGCAGGCAATACAACCGCAAGCGCGGCCAGCCCGCAGAGCATTGTCAAGCGACCCCTCACTCGACGGCCATCGTACCCAATCTCCTCGGATTCGCACCTCTCGGCACCGGCTGTTCGGAGACGGCCGGGCTAGCATCCCGGCATGGCGCAAGCCACTGAGCCGACGCGAACGACGGGGAAGGGCGTGCCGGACGAGACGGAGCTGCTCAGCATCATCATCCCCGTCTACAACGAGGAGCACCACGTGGCGGAGGTGATCCGCCGCGTCCGTGATGTGCCGCTCCCGAAGGAGATCATCGTGGTCGACGACGGTTCGACCGACCGCACGATCGACGAGCTCGAGCGTGAGCGCGAGGCGGCGGGTGACCTGGTCATCGTCCACCAGGCGATGGTCAACATGGGCAAGGGCACGGCCGTCCGGATCGGGCTCAAGTACGCCCGCGGCGACGTGGTCCTGATCCAGGATTCGGATCTCGAGTACGACCCCGCCGACTATCCGGCGCTCGTCGAGCCGATCCGCCGCGGCGAAGCGGATGTCGTCTACGGCAACCGCTTCCATCGCAGGATTCCCGGAATGCGGTTGAAGTACCGGCTGGCGAACTCGATCCTGGCCGGAGTGGCATCCCTCCTCTACGGGCAGAGGATCCGCGACGAGGCGACGGCGTACAAGGTCTTCCGTCGAGACGTCATCCTGGGCCTCGACCTGCATGCGTCACGGTTCGAGCTCTGCCCGGAGGTGACGGCGAAGGTTCGACGAGCCGGTCATCGCATCCATCACGTTCCGATCCGCTACGAGCCGCGGACGGTCGAGCAGGGTAAGAAGGTTCGCCTCAGGGACGCGTTCCAGGCGATCTGGACGCTGCTCTGGTACCGATTCGTCTCCTGAGCTAGGGGAGCGGCGCGAGCTCGGGTTGGCCGTCCCGGACTGACAGCAGCGATCGGGCCAGGACCCCTCCGGTTGGGGCCGGACGCTTTTGCGCAGTGTCCGGGGGGACAGTCCCCGGGACAGGTCCGAGCCGGCGCCTTGCCTGGGGACAGTCGCCGCGAAGATTCCTGAGCGTTCCCTGCGCCCGGCGGCTACGTCCGGTTGCCTAGGTGCTGCTCGAGCCAGTCCGCCGCCAGGCGGAACGCGCGCAGCTCGTTCGCGCGCTTCGTGAAGCCGTGCCCCTCGTCCTCGAAGACCTCGTACTCGACGTCGCGGCCGAGCTCGCGGAGCTTCTCGACCATCTGGTCAGATTCGCCCTTGACGACGCGCGGGTCCTTTGCACCCTGGATCACGAGCAGCGGCACCCTGACGTTCTCGACGTACGTGATCGGCGAGCGCTCCATCAGGAAATCGGCCTCGGTCTCGGGATTTCCGACCCAGAGCTCCATGAAGCGCTTCCATGTCGGCGGGACCGCTTTCGCGAACGTGACTAGGTTCGCCGGGCCGAACACGTCGACGGCCGCCGCCCAGTAGTCCGGCAGGCGCGTGACGCACGACAGCACGGCGAAGCCGCCGTACGAGCCGCCGAAGACGCCGAGGCGGTCGCGATCGACCCAGTCCTGGCCCAGCAGCCACTTCGCGGCGTGATCCCAGTCCTTCAGGTCGCCGCCGCCCCAGTCCCGGTGGATCAGCTTCTGGTAGCTCTTCCCGTAGCCGGTGCTGCCGCGGATGTTCGTCGCCAGCACAGCGATGCCGCGGCTCAGGAGGTACTGATAGATGCCGCTGTAGATCGGCCGCTCCTGAGCCTCGGGGCCGCCGTGGATCGAGATCACCACGGGCACGCGGCCGCGTCGCTTGGGCCGGTAGAGCCACGCCGGAATCTGGCGGTCGTCGAAGGTCGGGTAGCGGATGAGCTCGGGCTCGATCAGGTCGCGCGGGCGCAGCCCGCCGAGCATGCTGTCGGTCAGCCGGCGCGCCTTACCGCTCTCGGTCTCGACCAGGTACAGGTCGGGCGGCCGTTGTGGCCCCTGCCAGATCAGGGCGGCGTGTCTGCCGTCCGCCGACAGCGCGAGCGCCGACGACAGCGGCGAGCGCGCGCCCTCCGGAAGTTGGGGTTCGGGGAGGTCCGCGCCGCGCTCGAGGTCGCGTAGGTGGAGGCGGGCCCAGCCGTCCTCGTTGACGATCCAGGCGAGAATGCGTCCGTCGTCCGAGAGCGCGACGTCCTCGACGTCGGCCTCCGGCGTCTCCGTCCACTCGAGCCCGCCGTCGAGACGGAAGAACCCGAGGCCGCTGAACTCGCGCTCGAAGTCGGAGACGACGTAGAAGCCCGAGCCGTCGGGTGCCCATGGCCCGGGCAGGAATTGGGCCTCGCCTTCGTGGGGCGTCAGCTCACGCGAGGTTCCGGAAGCCGTGTCGACGAGGTAGATCGAGTAGTCGGTCGTGTTGCGGAAGTCGAGGGCGGTCAGCTGTGTCCCGTCGGGAGACCAGTAGGCCGGGAACGCGTACATCTGCCCGCCGAGAACCTTCCGTACCTCGCCGGTCTCGTTATCTCGCAGCCACACGTCCATGTCGCTCGGCACCCGCGAGTTGGCGGCAAAGGCGAGCTCCCGCCCGTCGGGCGACCACGCGTCTGCGCCGAGGTGGTGCTGGACCTCAGGCGCGTCGGTCCACTGCTCCGGCCAGCCGCCGCGAGCAGGGAGTGCGTAGATCTGGTGGAACTCGTCGCCGTCGTTGTCTGCGATCAAGGCGATCGTCTTCCCGTCCGGCGAGATCGCCGCGGCGCGAACGGTTTCGTCGTCGAACGCCGTCAGCTGCTTCTGCCGCGCCCCGCTCAGCGAGGTCTGCCAGAGGTTGAACTGCCCCGAGGTGTTGGTGACGAACAGGAGCCGTCGCCCGTCGGGCGTGAACGTCAGCGCCGGCTGGAAGCGCCGGATCGCGAAGAACTGCTCGAACTTCGGCAGCGGCCGCCTGGGAGGCATCGGCCCATCCTACGGCGCTTGCGGTGACAATCCGCAGATGAGCCAAGCAGTGCAGATCGCCGGAGCGGTGCTGATCCTCGCAGCGTTCGCGCTCGCGCAGACGCGGCGCCTGCCGCACGGGTCCTACCGCTATCTGCTCCTCAACCTCGTCGGCGCGGGTGCGCTCGCAGGCGACGCGTTCGTGGAGCGGCAGTGGGGCTTCTTCGCTCTCAACAGCGTCTGGGCGGCCGTCTCGACCGCGAGCCTGGCCGTTCGGTTGCGGGCGGCGACGGCGGCAGCCGACGTTTGAACGGCCCCTCTTGCGGCTAAAACGCGGAGGGGATGAGCACGGACCTGGTCCAGGACCGGACGGAAGCGCTGCTCGACCAGGCTGCCGCGAGCGGCTGCCTCGAGCTGTCCGAGGTCGCCGCGCTCGTCGAGCAGCTCGAGCTCACCGACGCCGACTGCGACGAGCTTTACGAGGAGATCGAGCGGCGCGGAATCGAGTTGACCGACGACTGCGGCCGCGAATCACAGGACAGCACCTACGTCAACGGCGATCTCGCCGTCGCGACGACGGATGCGCTTCAGCTGTTCCTGAACGAGGCCGCCCGCTACCCGCTTCTGACGGCGGACGAGGAGGTGTCGCTGGCGAAGCGCGTCGAGCGTGGGGATCACGAGGCGAAGGAGCGGATGATCAACTCGAACCTGCGCCTGGTCGTCTCGATCGCGAAGCGCTATCAGGGTCACGGCGTCGCGTTGCTCGACCTGATCCAGGAGGGGACGATTGGGCTGATTCGCGCGGTCGAGAAGTTCGACTGGAGGCGTGGCTTCAAGTTCTCTACCTACGCGACGTGGTGGATCCGCCAGGCGGTTCAGCGCGGCGTCGCGAACAAGGCGCGCACGATCCGGATCCCGACGCACGTCGTCGAGCGCGAGCAACGCATCAACCGCGCAACCCGCGAGCTGACGACGAAGCTCGGCCGCGACCCGACCGAGCAGGAGATCGCAAAGCGAACGCGCCTCTCGCTCAAGCACGTGCAGGAGGTCCGCAAGGCGCCGCGTGCCGTCACGAGCCTCGACAAGCCGGTGGGTGACGACAGCGCCGCGACGCTCGGCGAGATCTTCGCCGGCGATCAGGTCGCGCTGGAGGAGGAGGTCGCGGTCAGCCTGCGCGAGGAGGCTCTCCGTCGTGCGATCGACAAGCTTCCGGACCGCGAGCAGGAGGTCATCCGGCTGCGGTACGGCATCGACGGCGACTCCGACCCGAAGTCGCTCGAGGAGATCGGACGAATTCTCGACCTGACCCGGGAGCGCGTCCGGCAGATCGAGACGAAGGCGCTCGAGCGGCTGTCGATGGCGCGCGAGCTCGAGGGTCTCGCGGAAGTCGCGGCTTAGCTCCCCGCGACGCCGCTCACGGCCGCTAGTCGCCGCTCGAGGAACGTGCGCTCCGCGGCGTTCCGCGCAAGTCCGGCTGCCCGCGCATAGGCAGCGCGAGCCTCGTCGTCGCGGCCGACGCGGCGGAGGAGGTCGGCGCGGGTCGCGTGCAGGAGGTGGTACTCGTCGAGCCCTTCGATCCGGTCGAGCAGCGTGAGCGCGTCGTCCGGCGCACCGGCCATCGCGACGGCAACGGCGCGATTCAGCTCGACCACCGGAGAGGGCGCGACCCGCGCGAGCTCGCCGTACAGCGCCGCGATTTGCCGCCAGTCCGTCGCTCCCGGCGCGCCTTCTGCGTGGAGCGCGGCGATCGCCGCCTGGAGCTGGTAGCGGCCCGACCGGCGGAGCGACAGCGCGCGTTCGAGTATGCGGCGACCTTCGTCGATCCGTTCCCGATCCCATAGCGAGCGGTCCTGGTCGTCGAGGAGCACGAGCTCGCCGTCGGGGCCGCTTCGCGCCGCCCGTCGCGAGTCCTGGAGCAGCATGAGCGCCAGCAGGCCCAGCACCTCGGCCTCGTCGGGCATCAGCGCCGTGAGCAGCTTGGCGAGGCGGATCGCTTCGTCGCAAAGCTCCGGTCGGACGAGCGAGTCGCCAGACGCGGCCGAGTAGCCCTCGTTGAACGTCAGGTAGAGGACGGCGAGCGCCGACGTCAACCGCTCCGGCAAGAGGTGCTCCGGGGGTACGCGCAGGGGGATCCCGGCGGTTCGGATCTTCCGCTTCGCCCGCACGAGGCGCTGCGCGAGCGTCGGCTCCGGGACGAGAAAGGCACGGGCGATCTCGGCGGTCGTCAGGCCGCAGACGAGCCGAAGCGCGAGCGGGATGCGAACCTCCGTATCGAGCGCCGGATGGCAGCAGGCGAAGATCAGCTCCAGCCGCTCGTCGGGCAATGCACCACGCTCCTCCACCGTCACTTCGAGTTCCTGCAGGCGCGCGAGCAACTCCGTCTTCCGGGCCAGCGTGCGGTCACGGCGCAACCGATCGATCGCACGGTTTCGTGCGGTGCTGAAGATCCAAGCGCCGGGGTTGGCGGGCGGATCGTCCCCCCATCGCGCGAGCGCAGCTTCGAAGGCGTCCTGCACCGCGTCCTCCGCGAGGGTGGGATCGCCCGTCGCGCGCGCGAGCGCCGCGACGCAGCGACCCCACTCCTCACGGAAGACACGCGCGACCTCGTCTATGCCGACACCTCGGCTTCGTGCGTCACGACCGGCCGGACCTCGACGGCGCCGGTACGCGCGGACGGGATCTTCGCCGCCCACTCGACCGCCTCGTCCAGCGAGTCTGCGTCGATCACGTAGTAGCCGCCGACTGCCTCCTTCGTCTCGGCGAATGGGCCGTCGGTGAGGTCGAGCGCGCCGTTGCGGACGCGAACCGTGGTAGCCGTCGATTCGGGCTCGAGCTCGTTCGAGCTGACGAGGGCTTTGCGCTCGCGGAGCTCGCGGCTGAGGGCGAAGTACTCCTCGTACTCCGCGTTTCGCTCTTCCTCGGCGAGCGACCCCCACCGACCCGGCTGGTCATAGATGAGCAGCATGTACTCCATAACTCCTCCTTGGCTCGATTCCATCAGGTACGACGAACGCGCGGCGCTGAAATCGACAGGCGGGGATCGAGCGCGGTCGGATAGGAGCGGCTAACAGAGGTCTTACAGAACCCTCAGATCGTGCAAACCCGGCTTTGGTCAGATGGTCGCTCCCACAAACCGAAAGGAGCTCCATGAAGCGGAGTCCCAAACTGCTCGCCGCCTCCGCGATCGCGACCGTCGCGTTCGTCGGCGGTGCGCCGATCGCTGCGGCGAAGCACAACGGCCACGGCAACGCGATGCATCGCCTGGTGATCAAGGCTGCGGCCAGCTACCTCGGCCTCTCCCGGGCGGAGCTGCGTGCTCAGGCTCACGGCACGTCGCTCGCCCAGCTCGCCCTGGCGCAGGGGAAGTCGGTCGAAGGCCTTCAGCAGGCGATGTACGACGCTGCCAAGGCGAGGCTGGACAAGCGCGTCGCGGCCGGGAAGCTTTCGGCCCAGAAGGAGCAGACGAAGCTCGCCAGGATCCAGGCGAGGATCGCGAAGCTCGTCAACAAGATCCGCCAGTAGCGCTCTCGAAGCGGCCGAGCGGCGCTCACGCGCCGCTCGGGTCGCTCCAATGCAGCATCGTCGCGATGCGGCGGAAGCCCGCGCGCGCATAGACGCGCTGCGCCGTCTCGTTCCCCGGCGAGAGGATGCAGACGCCTGCGCCCGCCGCGAACGCCGCACGAGCGGCGGCTGCGGTCACGACACCGGCGAGGCCCCGGCCGCGCCATTCGTCGGCGGTGGCGACGCCGACGATCTCGGAGAAGCCGTCCGCGACGGGCGTCCAGGCCGCCGCGGAGGCCGCCGTTGCGCCGCTGCGGGCAAGTACGCCGCCGCCACTGGGGGCTTTTGGCTCCTCGTCGGGCTCGAGCGGGCGGCCGCCGAACGCGACTTTCTGGATGTCGGCGGCCTCGCGGAGCTCCTCCGGACCCACGGTGGACACCGCGAGGTCGGGGACGTCGCCGGCGGGCTCGACCAGCTCCTCCGGGCTGCACGACATAAGCGGCGTGCGCAGCTCCTCTTCCATCCCGGCAGCCGCGAGCGCGGCGACGACGCGCGGCGCCGCCTCCTCGATCCACTCGAGCCGCGGCAACCGCTGACGGGACTGGAAAACGTCGCGGAGCCGCTCGACCTCCTCCGGCTTGGGCTCCACGTCGCCGTCGGGGATCGCGTAGTTCAGGTACTTGAGCGGATCGTCCCCGGTGAAGTAGGCGGTGAATGGGGTCACCACGACGACCACGCGCCCGCGCGCCGCCGTCGCGCGCAGGAACTCCTGGAGGCGAGAGATCTCCTCGGAACCCACGCGTCAGCGTAGACGGCTTACACTTCGAGCCGCGATGCTCTTGAGGAAGCTGATGCGGATCATCCGGATCAAGCGCTACTTCCGGCGCCGCCGCTAGGGCGGACGCAGGCGCGTCCACGTCACGCCGCCGTCGGATGTCGCAAAGAGGTTGAGCGGACATGACGCCGCGCGCGCGACGCACGTTCCCCGCACCTGAGCCCATCCCTCCGACGCTGAGGCGAACTGGAGCGCGGTGACCTGTCCCGGCAAGGTCCCCACAGTCGTCTTCGTCAGTCCCCCGTCCGTGATCTCGACGAGCTTCGTCCCCACGGCAGCGAACCAGAGCGACGAATCCACGACGGCCGTAGGTACGGACGAGGCGATTCGTAGCGCCTTCCCCAGCTTGACCCGCGTCGCGACCGCCCACGAGCGGCCGCCGTCGCTGGTCGTCTCGAACGCGAGCGTCGAGCGCGGTCCGGCGGCAAGGCTGACGGGAAGGACACCCTCGGTAGCCGAGCTGAACGTTGGCAGCCCGTAGGCGGTCGAGGCGGCGCCGGTGATCGCCGCCGGCGGCTTGACCTGCTTCCACGTCTTCCCTCGGTTGTGCGTCGCATACAGGCGCTCGTGGGCGAGGCCCCCCGACAGCCACCCGTCGAGCTCGGTCGGGAACGCAATGTCGCCGCCCGCGGGCAGCGGCGTCTTGCTCCACGTCGTGCCGCCGTCCGCGCTTCTGAGCAGGAGCCCGCGGCTCAAGCCCCACCGGCTCGGCTCGAGCCGGAGCGCCACGTACAGGTTCGCTTCATCTACCACCGCGACGTCGGCGGGCGCGGCCACGTCCACGTCGCGTGGTACGGCCAGAGTCGCAGACGTCCACGTGGCACCTCGATCGGCGGTGCGGTAGAGCGAGACGGGTCGCTTCGCGTTACCCGTCGCGACGACGAGCCAGGCGCGGCCGCGCACGACGTGGACCGCCTGGATCTGTTCGGGAGTGACGCCCGGAGGCGAGGCCGCCGTCCAGGACGCTCCGCCGTCGCGCGTCGCGGACAGGCCGCGTGCCGTCGCCGCCCATCCCTCGGAGGGCTCGTCGAAACTCGTCGTCGTCCGCGGCGAGAGCAGCTCGACCTTGACGGCATCCGCGGCGATCGAGCCGGGCGTCGTGGTCCGCGGCGAGAATCGTACGGTTGAGCCCTTCGTCGACAGCGGAAAGCTTCCGAGGTAGCTCCAGCCACCTCCGGTCCGCTCGTCGACGCGCAGCCAACTGAGGCCATTCGCCGTCTCGATTCCCACCGGAACCGAGCTGTTACGCGAGGCAGTGGCAGGCCACCAGGCGTAGAGGGCGTACCGGCCGGCGACGGGAACCTTCAGCGGGAACTTGACCGGCTGCCCGGAGGCGCTCGGCGCAGAGACGACGAAGCTGCGCGCGTACGCGCCGGCCGAAGTCGTCCGTTTCCAGCCCGCCGGCTTGGCGAAGCCGCGTGCGGAGTCGTCCGCCACGCGCTGCAGCGTCGACGAGACGGTCGAGCCCGCGAAGTCGCGCACCAGCGCCATGTACTTCGACCAGTTCCAGCACGGTCCGGGATCGGTGTGGTGGGAGGCTCCGCCGAACTGGCCCGGATGGTTGGGATCGGGAACCTGGGCATGTCCGATGACGTGCGACCGGTTCGGCGGGATCAGATACTTCGTCACGAGGTAGGCCGTCAGCTGGGCGGACGAGCGGTACATCGCGTCCGTGTACCAGGAGCAGTTCCCCGTCCACGCCTCGTGCTCGATTCCGACGGACGCGTCGTTGACCGCTCCGTTGCCCGAGTGCCACGCCTCGTCCTTCTCGCGGACCATTTGCGTGACCTCGCCGTCGGACGAGCGGATGACGTAGTGGGAGGACGCTCGCGCCGCGCGGTTCCTGAACCAGCTGAGAGTTCCCGAATAAGAGCCCTCGGTCGTGTGGATGACGACGGTCGTCACCCGGCTCGAGATGGGCCGGTTCGAGACGGAGTAGACGGCTCTGCTCGCCGGGAGCCAGCGTGCGCCGGGGTAGTCCGCCTGGGTCGCGGACACGGCCGCCGGAGATCTCAGGTGGAACACCTCGTCGGCAAACGGGACGCCCCAGAGGCCTGCGACGGCGGCGGGCCAGGAGGAGCGCGCGTGAGCGGCGGCAAGCAGCGCCGCCCCCGCGCGCACGTTCTCGCGGAGGTCGTGGCGTGCGCGCAAGGGGTCGATCGCCGCGATCCGCGCGGCGCGCCGGAGTTGCGTCGGAGTGAGATCCATGGGTCCGTATCCGCCGTTCATCGCCGGCGTCGCCGGGAATCGCCACCGAGTGTTGAGGTGGCCGACGGTGAGCAGCAGCTTCGTCGGGACGTGGTATGTCTGCGCGGCGTCGCGCACCGCGGCGCCGACGTTGCCAGGTGGCGAACCGGCTGCGCCGGAGCCGCTCGCCGCGAGAGCAGCGGCGATGATCACCGGCGGAAGCGCGACCTGAATAGACCCCGGGCGCATCCGGAAGTGGTACGCAATTTGCGGGGATTTCGCAAGCCGCACCGTTCCGGCTCGTTGGCGCCGGAGGCGCGACTTCCTCCACAAGCGTGCCGATTCTGTACCGACTTCGCTCCCGCACGCGAAACGGCGGCCGGCGCTGTCTACCTTCGACGGGTGCCGAGAAATGCGACCGAGCTACTCGTCCTGGCAGCAGCGACCGTTCTGGCGATCGGGCTGCTCGGCGGGTTCCAAACCGGCGGACGCCCAGCGCTCTCGCCGGACCGCGCCAGTTGGACCCTCACGCCGGGCGTTGCGAATCCCGAAGTCACTCAGGCGACGATCGGCGAGACGATCTGCAAGCACGGCTGGACGAAGACGATCCGTCCGCCGACGAGCTACACCAACGAGCTCAAGGTCGAGCAGATGAAGCTCTACAGGCGAATCGGCTCGACCTCCGACTACCAGGAGGATCACCTGATCAGCCTCGAGCTCGGCGGCCACCCCACCGACGAACGCAACCTGTGGCCGGAGCCGATCGAGCGGGCGACGGAGGTGGACTCGATCGAGGACGAGCTCAACGGGAAGGTGTGCTCGGGCGAGATCACCCTCGAGGAGGGACAGCGACAGGAGTCGGAGCTCAAACACACCGCTGGGTGAGAAAATGGGGGAGTGGAAGCCGTTCGACGCGTCCTCGTCGCCACTGACCGCTCGCAAACCGCCGAGCGCGCCGTCGCGTGGGCGAACGAGCTTGCGGAACGGTATGCCGCGGAGTTGGTTCTGCTCCAGGTGATCGGGTCGAACGGGGCCGACCCGGCGAGCGCCGAAGAGAGCCTGCGTGAGCTCGCGCAGGAGCTCGCCGGCTCGCGTGGCCGCGCGGTCGTGCGGGTCGATCCCGATCCGCCGCAGGCGATCATCGAGGCGGCCGAGCAGGAGCGGGCGGACGTGCTCGTCGTCGGAAATGCGGGCATGAGCGGCCGCAAGGAGTTTCTGCTCGGGAACGTCCCGAACCGGATCTCGCACAACGCTCGCTGCACCGTCGTCATCGTCAACACGACCGACGGCGGAGTAGCGCAGGCCATCAGTACGCCGCTCAGCGATGTCGCGCCGGAGGTCGAAGGCGAGCTATTCGCCCGCGCCGCGCGCATCGGCCGGATCGTGGGCAGGTACGGCCTGGCAGAGCGTGCGGAGGGGCACGCCCTCTCGGTGCACGAGCGTGCCCGTCGCCTGCGCGAGGCGCTCGAGGAGCTCGGGCCGACGTTCTCGAAGCTCGGCCAGATCCTCTCGACACGGCCTGGGCTCCTGCCGCACGAATTCGTCGAGGAGCTGGCGGGTCTGCAGGACCGCGTACCGCCGATGACCGAGACGGAGGTGGTCGAGGTCATGGAGGAAGAGCTGCAGGTGCCGTGGGAGGACGTGTTCGCGAGCATCGATCCGGAACCGCTCGCCGCCGGGACGATCGGACAGGTCCATCGCGCGACGCTGGAAGACGGCGAGCGCGTCGTCGTCAAGGTGCAGCGGCCCACTGCGCGTGATGAGATTGCGCGAGACCTCGGCTTGCTCGAGTTGTTCGCCGAGAAGGCCGCGGACCGCGTGGCGCTCCGCGAGCTGATCGACATCCCCGCGCTCGCGACGAACCTGTCCGACTCGCTGCGGCGCGAGCTCGACTTCAGGCAAGAAGGCGCGAACATCGAGCGGCTGCGAGAGGTGCTCGAGCCGTACGACCGCCTCGACGTGCCACGCCTGCACTCCGAGCTGACGAGCCCGCGACTGCTCGTGATGGAGGAGATCCAGGGAATTCCGATCCGGCAGGCCCCCGAGTCCAGCGCGCGGACGGAGGCGGGCCGCCAGCTGCTCGAGGCGTACTACCGGCAGGTCTTGCAGAGCGGCTTCTTCCATGCCGACCCGCACCCCGGCAACCTGCTCTGGTGGAACGACAAGGTGTACTTCCTCGACCTAGGCATGGTGGGGGAGGTCGAGCCGCGGTTGCGCGAGCTGATCGTGCTGCTCCTGCTCGCGTTCGTCCGCGAGGACGCCCACTTCCTGGCGGACGTGATGCTGATGCTGTCCGACGAGCAGGCGACGGACGTGGACCTGGAGGCGCTCGAACGCGACTTCGAGGACTACATCGCGCGCTTCCGC
>Ga0126308_10000376_pt1 | contig 14210 bp, 15 predicted proteins | sample Plot55_FD_92533 | JGI IMG/M metagenome (GOLD analysis project Ga0126308, IMG submission 92533) | Serpentine soil microbial communities from UC McLaughlin Reserve, CA, USA - Plot55 | ecosystem: Environmental > Terrestrial > Soil > Grasslands | place: USA: UC McLaughlin Reserve, Lake County... | reverse complement strand
GACGGTCATCGGAGTCCAAAAACACTACGTACTCACCCCCTGCCTCCGACAAGCCCCTATTCCTGGCCGCTGCCAGGCCCCTGTTCTCCTGCCTTATGACCCTTACCCTTGTGTCCGCCTTGGTGTAGCCTGAGGCAATTTCCTCTGTGCGATCTTTGGAGCCGTCATCGACGACGATGATCTCCAAGTCAGGGTAGCCCTGGCAGAGGACACTCTGTAGGGCCTCGCCGAGGAAGCGCGCCTGGTTGTAACAAGGGATCACCACGCTAACCTTGCCTCCCTCGGGGCGACTGCGCAAGAAGGGTCGGGAGCCATCAATGTCCCTCGCTGCGCCGGTGTTCTCGTTCATCTACCTCCCAGCCCCGCGTCGAGTAGCTCGTTCATTACAATTCTCCCTGACTCGCTCTGGGACCCTACTATTGTACGGATTCGCACCGTCATAGGCTTCATGGAAGATTGCCTCGCCAGAATCTGGCGGCGCGAACCACTCGGTACACCTAGCCAAAAACGATCTCCAACCCTCGCCCACAGCTCGCGCAACAGTTATCTATGTGGCATCTTATAGAATTGAACCATGAGGCCTGATATCGTAGATGTGGCATGCAGATCCAAACACTCGCAATCGTACGCCCACCCATAACGGGCGACCAGGACTTGACTTCGCGCCTGTCCAGGGGCTTTAGAGACGCATCACACAGTGTCACGGTGTACTCCTCGCCCGAGGTACGCGCCCTGGCCCCAGAGGATTTGAGTAACACCACCTTGGTGGTAGCGAGTCCGAAGCAGTGCATCGAGGCGAGCGGCGACGAACCGGTGTTCCTCTCGAAGGTAGCCCGCGCACGAAAGCGCATCCTGGCGTCCGTCGGTCCGGTGCATAGTCCGGGATATCTGGCACGGCTAAGGAGAGGTATCTACTTTGACGCCCTATTTGACCTAGGCTTTGCGTCGCAGAAAGACAGCCACTCTGAAGTCTCCGACCTACCTTACCACTTCGTATTCAACGGCCTTACCCGAGAAGAAGAACCGTTGGCAAAGGAGCCGTCAAACCAGGCAGAGCGTACGATCCCGTGGGTCCTGGTGGGACCCCGGAGTGATAGGAACCGGGATCTCCTGGGGGCGTTGCTCGAACATCAAATCGACCCAGGGGGCTTCTGCCTCTTGCAGGCCCGCATGAAGAACACGACCCAGCCAGAGTCCGTGCTTGGTGGCGCGCAACTCTCGGCAATCCTGTGGAAAGCCAGATATTATCTGTGGGGTGCCGAACGTGATGGCATGTATTATGAGAGTTTTCGATTTATCGTCCCGCTGTTGGCAGGGACGGTGCCATGCAAGATAGATCCGGCTCTCACCGCTGCAGGGTTCGATGTTCCCGGCGTCTACGCTTCTGTGTCGGACTTCGACACAGAAGCGCGGGACATAGGGTATAGTGGAATGTATCGTCGTGCCAGAGACTTCTACGTTTCCAGAGGGCGGTTGGGGGATCATTTGTCCGGGGCGTTACGTCTTGTCTGAGGCCAAGATACTGCAGAGCACAAATCGTATAGAGTCTACTGTCCTCGCCGAACCGAGTTTGGACCCGCTCTATAGGGAGAGCAAGGCGGAGAACGGCGTAACTATCTTTATTCCGAACTGGAACCATCGACCATATCTTCCCCGCTCGATACGCAGCGCCCTCCAGGCGCTCGATCGCCTGGAGGAGGTTGGTTACTCTGGAGAGCTCCTGGTCATCGACGATGCCTCCCGCGACGGTTCGCAGAAGTTCTTGCGCACGGTCCAGGTTCTCTACGAGGACGCGCCCCTGAAAACGGTGTTCCTGGCGCACAACCTCGGTCTCCCAAGGCTGCGCAACCTGGCGATGCGGATGTCGCGCTACCGGCACGTTTGCATGTTGGACGCCGACAACGAGCTCGTTGCGAACAATTTGCCACTGTTTTTGCAGAGCGGCTTGCAGACAGGCGCTGCGTTGGTGCACGGTCTTTTGATAGACAAGCGAGAAGGGAAGATGACAGGTATTAGGTCGGACAACGTCGCAAGCCTGCGCCTTACGGCCGGTAACTACATAGATGCTTTCGCCTTGCTAGATGCGACGAAAGTGCTAGGAGCCGGAGGCTTCGTCACCGACCAGAGGCTCTACGGTTACGAAGATTGGGAGATGATCCTACATCTGATCGCCGAAGAAGAGGAGGTTGTGTTCGTACCTGCCGTGATGGGCTATTATCATCTTACTCCTGGATCTATGTTTGCAGAAACAGCGGAGGACAAGGGGCCTCCTCCACGCTCCGCTGCGCCTGAAGTGGTCACTTTGCTGCGGCGTATGTTCGCCCAGACCGGGACACGGGAGTGGGATGCCGTCAAAGTGGGACGCCTCTACCACCCTGCGGTAGGCTACATTGACTGACGGTAGGCTCTACCGGGAGGCAATCATGACTTCTACCAGCAGCGAGTGGACCGCGCAGGTCGTCGAACATACGCTGCGGCTCGAAGAATACAGGAAAACCATAAGCAGGCTCTTCCCGGCGCTACCAAAGGACCTCCTCGACGAGAGATCGATCAAGGACGTCGATGCCCTCGTCCTGGCGCTCTTCCTGCGATGTTACCCGCACGAGCTGAGCGTACTCGTCGTAGGCACGTTCTTCGGGGTAGCCGCCTTCCACTTTGCAGGCCAGCCCAGCGTGTTGAGGGTGCTTAGTGTAGACTCGGACCCGCCCGAGGACGCTGGCAAGACGCCGAATATAGACATCGCGCGAGCGGCCCTCGCTGAGTTTGCCGATGAAAGCGTCAAGATACAGCTTCGGACAGGCGATGTAAGCAGCGCCTGGACAAAGTCAGTGCAGGATCTACCGGAAGACGAACCACTGCTGGCGTTCGTGGGCGGGGTGCGCACCAGGGAGGCGGTGGACGCAGATCTTCAGTCTATCTTCGACGCCAGCCCGCGCGCCGTTGCCATCCTGGACCACTGCAGGGGTGACGGGGGACCTTTCGTACAGGCAGGAATCGCGGACTGTATGCAGAGAGCGCCGGGAAAGTACCACTTTCGGCTCTTCGGTGATCTGACTTCGGGTATGGCGGCGAGTAATCTTGGAATCGTCTATCCCGATGAGGATTCTGCGGAGGTACAGAGGTGCCTGGCAGAGCTAGCTCGTCTTTTTAGCGAACGGTTGGACCCGCTATGGTTGGCGAGTCGGGAGCAAGAGTTGATCGGCATGGTAAGCACCTACAGGGACGAGGCGGACACCCTGAGCGGGCAACATCAGGACTTGATCGGCGAACATCAATTGCTGGCCGGCCGCAACACAGAGCTCCAGAAACGCATCTCCCAGCTCGAAAAGCGAAAATCCAAGCTGCAAGAGCGCAACGCCAGCCTCAAATTGGAGAAAAAGGGGCTTCAGAGTCGGACCTCTCAACTTGAGAGGCGCATCTTCCAGCTCGAGAAGCGAACGTCCCAGCTAGAGGAGCGCAACTCCAGGCTCAAAGAGGAGAGGTTGCTAGTCGTCTCGAAACTCAGCGACTATCGTAGTGCAGGCCGCTACAAGCTGGCTGATGCGGTAACGAAAAACATTCTTCGCATACCGGGCGCAAAGGCCGTGGCAAGACGCACCAGGCAGAATGAGTAGGGCCTTGCCGTCGAGGCTGGTCGCGTATTCCCACTTCCTGTAACATCTATGTTATGAACTGTAGGCTTACTTCCGAAGGCGCGTAGGGAGAAACAGGTCGCATGGAGCACTTTGATGTGGGTGTCGTCGGGACGGGCTACGTCGGGCTAGCGACGGGAGCGTGTCTTGCCTATGTCGGACACAGGGTGACATGCCTGGACAACAACGAGGAGCGCGTGGCATGCCTCAGAGAGGGCGGGGTCCCGTTCTACGAGCCCGGCCTCCTGGAGCTGATCGCCAAGAGCGCAGGAAGGCTCCAATTTGCCAGCTCCGAGAGACTGACCGAGGTCGTACGAGGGTCGGACGTCCTCTTCGTAGCGGTCGGCACGCCGCAGGGCAGTGGCGGATCGGCCGACCTCTCGAACGTGGCCAACGTGGCCCGCGCGATAGGACGCGCCCTCGGCGGTTCGACACCACGCGAACTTCCGCTCGTCGTAGTAAACAAGAGCACGGTGCCTGTCGGTAGCGCCTACTACGTCTCCACGTTGGTCGGGGAGGGCATAGACGAGGCAGGAGGCCAGGGCGCCGAGTTCAGGATCGCCTCCAACCCGGAGTTCTTGAGGGAGGGCAGCGCCGTACATGACTCCCTCTTCCCCGACCGCCTGGTGGTAGGGACGGACTCCAGGGAGGCCCTCGAGGCCCTCAGGACCCTCTACACCCCGATAGTGGAGCAGAGCTTCCCAACGGAATGGGATCCCCGCCCCAAGGTCGCAGTACCGTTCGTGACCACGGACCTTGGGAGCGCGGAGATGATCAAGTACGCTTCAAACGCTTTCCTTGCGACCAAGATCAGCTTCATAAATGAGGTCGCCAATCTCTGCGAGCTGGTCGGCGCCGACATCTCCGAGGTTGCCTACGGCGTCGGCCTCGACGACCGCGTGGGGTCCCGTTTCCTTTCGGCGGGGCTCGGATGGGGCGGGCCGTGCTTCCCCAAAGACGTGGCCGCCCTGAAGGCCACAGCGCGCGAGTACGAGCACGAGACCCCGCTCCTGGACGCAGCCGCTGCTGTAAACGAAAGGCAGCGCAGAAGGGTGATACACAAGCTCCAGCGAGATCTCCACTCCCTCAAAGGCAGGCGCGTGGCCCTGCTCGGGCTCTCCTTCAAGCCGAATACTGACGACCTGAGAGGGGCCCCGAGCCTGACGATAGCCGGCGCGCTGAACTCCCTCGGGGCGAAGGTAGTAGGCTACGACCCTGTTGCAGGCAAGGCCGCATCACAGCTCACGCCCGACATTCAGGCCGTCTTCGACCCCTACGAGGCGCTGAGAGGGGCCCACGCGGCGGTCGTGGTGACCGAGTGGGAGGAGGTGAAGGGCCTGGATCCGAAGAAGGTTGCCTCGCTGATGCGGGAACCAAAGCTCATAGTGGACGGCCGTAACGTCCTCGATGCGGTCGCCTCACAGGAAGCAGGGCTCCTGTACAGGGGCTTCGGACTTGGCTATGACAGGGGCTAGGCCAGCGATCAGAAGGCCGCGGGCGCTGGTTACGGGAGGGGCGGGTTTCATCGGGAGCCACCTCTGCGAGAGGCTCCTTTCCGAGGGCTACAAGGTCGTCTGTATAGACGACCTCAGCACGGGCGTCCTCGAGAACGTGGCCCCCTTCCTGGCCCACGAGGCGAACTTCGAGTATATAGACCAGAACGTGAGTGTCCACATAGAATTTACCGGAGAGCTCGACGAGGTCTACCACTTCGCCTCCGCCGCGAGCCCGGCCGACTTCGGGCGTATCCCCATAGAGATACTAAGAGCCGGAGCCCAGGGAACCCACAATGCCCTCGGATTGGCCCGCTCCAGGGGGGGCCGCTTTATGCTCGCCTCCACGTCGGAGGTCTACGGTGACCCGCTCGTGCACCCTCAGCACGAAGAATACAGGGGCAACGTAAGCACAACGGGCGTGAGGAGCGTCTACGACGAGGCCAAGCGCTACGCCGAAGCCCTGACAATGGCCTATCATCGCCACCACAGGGTTGACACCAGGATCGCGCGCATCTTCAATAGTTACGGCCCCAAAATGAGGGAAGACGACGGCAGGATGGTGCCGAACTTCATACGACAGGCCCTCTTGGGCGAGCCCCTTACCCTCTACGGCGACGGCACCCAGACCAGGAGCGTGCAGTACATCGACGACCTGATCGAAGGCGTGATCCGCCTGATGAAAAGCGACGAAACCCGCCCGGTCAACATCGGCAACCCCGTCGAGTACTCCGTGCGCGAGGTCGCCGAGATGATTATTGAGCTATCGGGCTCGCGGAGCGAGATTTCCCACCAGCCTCTCCCCGAGGACGATCCCAAACAACGTTGCCCTGATATAACCCGCGCCAGAGAAACTCTGGATTGGGAGCCAAAGACCCTGGCCCGCGAGGGCCTCGCGAAGACCCTCGACTGGTTCGCGTCTGTGGCAGAGGCCCGAGCTCGATCCGAGGGTTCGCCCGCAACAAGCGGCGGAGGCTCCTGAAGTGCGGATCCTCGTGACCGGGGGAGCCGGGTTTGTCGGCTCGTACGTAGCAGAGTATCTGCTCGGTCGTGGTCACGAGGTTGCCGTCATCGACGACCTCTCCACGGGCAGGCGCGAGAAAGTCCCCAAGGGGGCGCAGTTCTATGAGGATGACATCCGCTCGGGGTGTGACGAGATTTTCAGGGACTTCGATCCCGATGCGCTCTGCCACCAGGCCGCCCAGATGGACGTGAGGCGCTCGGTAAGAGAGCCGGACTTCGACGCCGAGGTCAACGTCCTCGGAACCGTTCGCCTCCTCCAGAACTGTACTGAATACGGCGTGGAGAAGGTCGTCTTCGCCTCAACGGGCGGAGCCGTATACGGCGAGCAGCAGGTGCTTCCCACCCCCGAAGACCACCCATTGTACCCCGTCTCCCCCTACGGGGTCTCCAAGCTCGCGTGCGAGCGCTACATGCACTACTACCACCTCCAGTTCGCGCTGCCCTATGTCGCGCTGCGCTACGCCAACGTCTACGGGCCGGGTCAGGACCCACACGGAGAAGCAGGGGTCGTGGCCATCTTCTGCGGCAACCTGGCCAGAGGTAAGACCTCAACGATAAACGGCGCCGGGGAACAGACGCGCGACTACCTCTACGTCGAAGACGTAGTACGCGCAAACGTACTGGCCCTCGAAAACGAAGTCCCCTCGGGGGCCTACAACATCGGTACCGGCGTCGAGACCAGCGTGAACCGCCTCTACGATCTGCTACTCGAGATCTCCGGCAAGAACCTTCCACCTCAGCACGGACCGTCCAAGCCAGGCGAGCAGCTCCGAAGCTGCGTAGACCCTAGCCTGGCCGGACGTACTTTCGACTGGCACGCACAAACTGGCATACGCACGGGCCTCGAAGAGACCCTTCTCTCCTTCGCTGCGCTCGATGGCTCCGGGTAATAAGTCTCGGCCATCCTCTGTTGTAGCTCTTCCCAGCCGCCGCGATCATCACCAACGCCTGGTGGTGATGAAACCCCAGGCCTACCCGACGGTGGCGGCATATTCCTCGTACGTTCGCCGATGCATCTACTTCTCGCCGGCCAGGTTCTCATCAGACATGGTTATTCAGGTAACGTCTCACCTTCTCCATGCCAGCGGGTCATATGATCGGCGTGGGTTTGCAGGTACGCCGCAGGACCGAAGTGGTAGTCGTAGAACTCCAGCTCCAGGTGGTGAGCCTGCAGGTAGGTCAGGATGAAGATGCTCGGGACGGTGCCGGGGAACTTCCCGAAGCGATCGTAGATGTACTGTGCCATGATCGCCACGCACACCTTGAACTCCTCGCTGTGGACCTGTGCGCTGCTCCGCACCCTGGTGCTCTCCTTCCAGGGACCCGGCGTATTCGGGTGGAACGGTCCTCCCGGACCGAACTTCCGCTCGGCGAAGGCTTCGACGGCGGCACGCATGTCCGGATAGTGGGGCGGGCAGTAGCCTGCGAAGACTCCTGGCAAGCCCGTTGGGTTAGGCAGCGGCCAGCGCTCGTCGGTGTCGTAGCGAAAGCCCAATCCAGGCACCTCGGGGTCGCCGCTGGCCCCGAGAACGGTGTAGCGGTCGATGCCGTCGAACATCCAGCCTCCCAGGCCCATCGCCTGCAGCATCAGCATGCCGGCGTAGCAGGAGGTCGAGAGCTCGGCGGTGCACTCGGTGAGGGCATACTGTTCGGCGAAGGTAAGTGGCAGGGGCTCCTCCAGGTCAACGAGGTGAGAGAAGCGCTCGAGCCCCGGGATCTGCTCCCCGTTGACGTCGTCGTAGATCCCGTATCCGTTCTGGACCAGGAAGCAGAGGACGGCGATCATGTGCTGGGCTATGTCCCCCACCGGTATGAGCAGAGTGCTCCCCGGACAGTTGGCGCACCAGGTGTTGTGTCCCTCCATGTAGGGCTCTTCGGCAGGGATGTATAGCCTATGGTCAGATAGTTTGCGTATCCGGCCCCGGTGGGCATCCACTATCGCATCGAGGCCGGGTAGCCCGTCGGTTGTTTGCTCGACGAGCGCAGGGGCATCGCGGGTCTCGAAGAGGTAGACACCCTCGTCATCGGTGAAGAACACCTCGCTGGTGTGGAAACCCGCCGCCGAAGGGAAGGTGCGGCCGCCCGCGGCTCCGGAATAGTTCGAGAGATGGGGAGCGTACCGGGCGTGGCGCATGATCATGTAGTGCCAGCCCGTGTTGCCTGCCGCCGCCGTCAACACCAGCATCTGCTCCAGCTCGGACAGCGGCAGAGGATCGTGTCGGGAGGTGAAAGCCAGTGGCCCGTCGGGGATCGAAGCTCCCAGAGAGAACCGGCGGGCTCGCCTTCCAAATAGCGCTTCGACCAACGGAAACTCCAGCACATCTTGTAGGCCGGACGGATGTGCTCTGGTCTCCATGGACTTTCTCCTCTCCTGGTATCTCGGCTCATCTTGCCATGGGAGAGGCCGCGAAGCTACTGATGCTCCTTGCGCCCGTTGGATAATAGGCCAGTGTCCCGCACTCTCGACCTGTTATGGAGGACTAGCCAGGCACTTCGGCTGCGAAGTGCTCCGGCGTCTACAAGCATTCGGGCTTATCCGAGTCCCCGTGTCCGCGCTGGGAGAGCGCGATGATAGCTTCCCCTGTTGGGTCGCCTCGCTCTGGGCGAAGTGGAGCTTCACACCCGTGGCCCACTCCAAGTCGTTCTTCGGCCGGTGCATCGCTTACCTCTCTTATCGAGTCGGGTTGGCGGTTGTGGATCTTTTCTCTCGTGTCGCCTACACATCCCGGGACGTGGCGTGTGGTGCCGAGACTCTGCCGCTGGCGCCCACTTGAAGGTGAAGGATCGAATCTCGAGCCGAAGGACCGACCCTCCGGTCACTGACGAGAAACGCCGCGACCAGAGCGCTGGCGAGCGCGAGCCCAGCAGAGATTACCATCACGACCCGGAATCCGGCGACGAAGGACTCGTCTATGGCGCGCTCGATGTGCGCCGCCGTCGCCGCCTCCACACCCTCAGGGGCCTCCGCCGCCCCGAGATGGGTCTTCGCCGCCTCCATCTCGCTGCGAACCTCGCCGGACAGGTCCATGCTGTCCAGGCGCGCGTCCAGGCTCGCGGAGAACACCCCGTAGGCGAACACGCCGAGCAGGGCTACCGCCAGGAGTCCGGCCACACGGGCCACGGCATTGTTCACCCCCGAGGCAAGACCTGAGTGCTCCCTATCGACCGAGCCGAGTGCCACCGTAGTAAGCGGGGTTATGGCCAGCGCCATCCCGATGCCCTGAACGACCATCGCAGGGAAGAACGAGGTCCAGTAGGAGCCGTGATCCACCCCAGGCACGGCGAACAGCAAGAGACCCACAAGGACGGCGAGCGAAGCCACCACCAGCGGTATCTTCGTCCCGAAGCGGGCACTGATGCGTCCCGAGAGGCGACCGATCAGGAAGGCCATAGCCACGAACGGCAAGAACACGCTGCCGGCGACTAGGGCCGAGTATCCGTGGACCTGCATCATGAGGAAAGGCAGGAAGTACAAGGAGCCGGTAAGGGCCATATAGAAAAGTAGTGTCACCAGGTTCGCACCGTCGAAGTTCCTGGAACGGAACAGTGAGGGTGGCACCATCGGATCCTTGGCGTGGCGCTCCACAGATACGAAGGCCGCAAGGGCGATCGATCCTAGACCGAGAGCAGCGAGCACCCTCGGGGCTCCGAGGCCCCAGACCGATGATTCGATTAGACCGTAGACAAGACCCGCGAGCCCGGTCGTAGCTAGAACAGCGCCAACCAGGTCCAGGTTGTGTGCCTCGGGGTCCCGGCTCTCGGGCACGTGCCACAGCGCGATGGGTATGGCCACGGCGGCCAGCACCGGGTTGATCAAGAAAGCGGCCCGCCAGGAGACCTCCGCGACGAGCCAGCCGCCCAGAACCGGCCCCACAGCCATCGCGATGGCGCTGAGAGCCCCCCAGGTCCCGATGGCCTTCGCCTTGAGCCTCCCCTCGAACGAGGCCCCGATGATCGCCAGCGACGCAGGCACCAGCAGCGCCCCTCCTACACCCTGAACACCTCGGGCAGCGATGAGTTGTGCGGGACCAGGGGCGAGGGCGCACCAGACCGAGGCTACGGCGAAGATCGCCGCGCCAAGGACGAACAGGCGCCGTCTCCCGAAGCGGTCTCCCAGAGTCCCTCCTACGAGTAAGAGTGCCGAAAGCACCAGGGCATAAGCACCGTAGGTCCACTGCACCTCCCGCACGTTGGCCCTAAGATCTGCCTGCAACGCAGGGAGGGCAACGTTCAATATCGTGCTGTCGAGGAAAGCCATGCCCGAGCCCAGAGAGGCTGCCGCTATTACCCAGGGGCGCGAGGAAGGTTGGCACGGCGACGAGGCCCTGGTGCCGTGAATAACCCCTATGTCGCAAGGCTGAAGCACAGCAGGCACTATCGGGTCCTCCGGAACCGTCCCTTTGGATACACAGGCCAGAGCCACAGGACCAGATGCTCTTTCTCGTCCTCAGGCAACAACCCGTCGCGGTCTTGCCTCCGCAGTTCGATCTCCTCCACGGTGTGCATCCCCGACTCCCTTGGCGCTCTCGTTGCCATCACATGCTAGAAGTATAGCCGCGGGCTCGAGCATTTGGCGCAAGAGCGACTGTTGTCGAGAACTTACGGAGAGTAGATATTCGACAGCGGGTTGAGCCTGAATCTCCTCGTCCTGCCTCCTACAGGGCTCGATAACCCAGTCGGGGTGCGACTCGATGGCCGCGTCCTCCACCCTAGCAACCAGGTCTCCGAATGGATCTCCCTCGACCGCGGCGATCGCGTTTCCGAGGAGCTTCCCATGGAGCAAGACGTCGACCTGGCCCATTGGCAAATTTGAGGTGCTCTGGCACAGGTGATCCATCAAGCGCTCGCGATGCTCCGGCCAGGCCTCACCAGTCCGCGTGGAAGGCGACAAGGGCCGCTTTGAGGACGAGCACACGCTCTCCGACCACTAGGGCGGCTTCAGTATAACCCTGCTCGCGCAGGTCCTCTTCGAGCTCGGGCAGCAGGCGGCAACGATGTGCTTGCAAAGGCCGTCCCACTCATAAGGGCAACTACACGTGGTGGTTCTTATCCGGCTCCGACCACCGGGGCAGACGGGTCCGGCGCCGGCGCCTTCGCGTTCAAATACCCGACCACGAACACGGCTCCCCATAGCAGCACGAAGCCCACTACCTGGTTCGCGGTCACGCCGACGCCGAGGACAGCCCAGTTCAGGACGACGGCCGTGGCCGGGAAGGCGAGTTCCGCGAGCGTCGCGTAGGAGGCGCGGGTGCCTGAGAGACCCCGGTAGTAGAGGAGCAAGGCGAGGAGACCCGGTATAAGGGCGAGGAGCACGACCCGCCCAGGCTCCGCGGCGAACCCGGCGCCCATCCCACCCAAGGAGCCCTGGAAAGCTACGATGGCCGCGAGCAGGGGCACGGCCAACAGGAGTCGCGCTCCGGTCAGAGCATGGAAGGGCATGTCTTTCAAGACCAGCCGTCCCAGCACTGTCGAGGAGCCCCACAAGAGCGCGGCGCCAAGGGCGAGGGCCGCGGTGAGAGCTTCGGCGGAGCTATATGCCCTGAAAGGTCCGAGGTCGCCGAAGGAGATCAGGTAAGCCCCAATCACCGCCACGGCGAAACACGGCCAGTAAGCCCATCCCAACCGCTCGCGCAGCAAAATCCCCGCCAGCGCGACTGCGAACAGCGGCTGGGTCTTCTGCAACAGTATCGCAACCGTCGGATTCCCCACGGCGAACGAGGTCGTAAAAAGCAGCGTCGCAAGGGCTGAGCCTCCCCAACCGATGATGAGCAGCGCGACCCACTGCGCGGCCCCTAAGCCGCGGAAGAACCTCCATCCCAGCGCCACGGCCGGCACCGAGTACAGAAGCAATACTAGGTGTTCGAGCAGCACTATCTGGGACGGCGACGCTACCTCCAGGAGCGGTACCCGCAAGATGGCGTCCGTCCCCCAGAGCGAAGCCCCAAGGGCGACGAGCAAGACGCTAACGTAACCACCGTTCTTCCAGCCCACGCCGCTAACCCTTCTCGGGCCAGTCGAGTTTGGGAATCACACGCTCCCTATAGACCCTAATAAACTCCACCTGGTTGCGCCCGACTTTCACGGCCCGCTCTTCAGCCTGCCTTGGAGATCGGGCCCAGCGTGCGCTCAGCTGGATCATGCGCGGCATCCGCGCCGTGTCTTCGTCGGTCTCTCGACGGTTCCGGTGATTTGCATCGTACCCTCCTGTCGGGTGCGTACTCGCCGTCCGATTCTACCCGTGTTCTCGGGTTTGGGGTACGGGTAGCAGCCAAACGAGATGCATCAGCGAGAATCAAAGCGGCGATGACCCTCCAGGTCGTCTTGAGATCGACCTGTCCGCCGGCTTGGCAGGTCGTCGCCGCACCACCGGCCGAAACCTACGCGGAGCCTGGTGGAGTTCGGGTCAACGAGTATCGCAGGAACAGCTCACTCTCCGCCAGATGGATGGACACTAGTTCGAGGACGGGACGGTCGCGGGCCGGGATCTCAGGACCTCTGAGCAAGGTAAGGGTCTGGGCCGCGGTTCCGCCGAGCAGTTCAGGCGCCACGGTAAGGAAGAGGTCGTCGACGAGCTGACGCGAGATCAGAGCGTGGTTGAGAGCGGGCCCGCCTTCGACCACTAGCGACTCGATACCACGCTCGGCTTCGAGGGCCCGCAAGGCTGCCTCGAGGTCGACGGCACCAGTGGAGCCCGCAGGCGCCCTCATCACCGGCGCTAGACTGCGCAGCCGTTCGGCCACCCTCTGGGGAGCCGCATCGGAGAGCAGTATCAAGACTTCCTGCCCTCCCTCGACGATAAGTTGTTCCTCCAGCGGTACGTCGCCCGTGTCGGTAACGATGATCGCGAGCGGTTGCGGTACACCATCCGTCGGGTCGAGGCCGAGTGAGAGCCTCTCGGTGCGCAGCGTACCGGCGCCTATCATCACGGCGTCGGCCCTGGAGCGGAGGGTCCGCATCGTCCGGCGGTCGGTCGTGCTTCCTATTCCGGCGGCTTTCCCCTCCATTACTGTCCTACCATCCACGGAGCTGACCGAGTTGATGATCACGTACGGCCTGGCCGCGTCGCGACGCCCTGTGGGCGGCAGGTCCAGGTCTTCGTAGATGGCGGAGACTTCCCGCCCAGGGGTCGGATACAGCCTCAGTACCTTCACACTCTGTAGGGAGCGTACTTGCCCGAGACCGAACGAGGCAGGCTGACGTCCATCCACAGGCCTGACTCGGTGTTCTCCTGGGCGTAAATCTCCGCCAGGCCGTAAAGGCGACTCGCGGCAGCGTATTCGGCGTGGGGGATAAAGACTCGCATCCTCTCCCTCCTGGACGCGATGGCGCGGTAGATCTCCTCCACCAGCGCCTCACAGTCTAGGGTGGCGCTTATGGTGACCGCGTACGGGTGATCCCTGCGCAACTCAGCGGCGCGCGCCCCTGTAACAAGATCCATCTTGTTGAGGCACATAAGCATCGGCCCCGAGCCAGCCCCGTTTTCGACAGCTCCGGAGAGGGTGCGCGTCACCGTCTGGATCTCCTCCTCCAGCTCCTCGCTCGAGGCGTCCGCGCAAACAACCGTGACATCGGAAGCACGCGCCACTTCGAGCGTCGAGGCGAAGGAGTGCACGAGCTGCGTGGGTAACTTCCTTATGAACCCCACGGTGTCGGTGACCACGAAGTCGGGCCACATGCCGTCGGGCCCGTTTTTTCTGCTCCCCTCTACTAGACGCGTAGTAGTCTCTAGCGTCTCGAAGAGCCTGTCCTTGGTCGACCTTCTCGCCCCGCTGAGGGCGTTCAAGATGGTGGTCTTGCCTGCGTTCGTATAGCCCACCAGCGCGACGGTCGGCGGTCCTTCCTCTCTCAGCCGCGCGCCCCGTACGGCCCTACCTGCCTTCTCCTCCTCGAGCTTGCGGTTTATGGTCGCTATGCGCTCGCGGATGACACGCCTGTCGTACTCCAGCTGTTGCTCGCCAGGGCCCCTAGTGGTTACACCTCCGCCTCCCAGGCGGCTCAACTCCGGATTCTTGCCCTTGACCCTCGGCAAACGGTACTCCAGGTCGGCAAGTTCGACCTCGAG
>Ga0126308_10000374_pt1 | contig 14212 bp, 15 predicted proteins | sample Plot55_FD_92533 | JGI IMG/M metagenome (GOLD analysis project Ga0126308, IMG submission 92533) | Serpentine soil microbial communities from UC McLaughlin Reserve, CA, USA - Plot55 | ecosystem: Environmental > Terrestrial > Soil > Grasslands | place: USA: UC McLaughlin Reserve, Lake County... | reverse complement strand
CTACGCGCGCGCGGTGGCCGCGCGCGTCGCCGAACGCGTGCGCGTTGGCCGTCGCCCGCTTGAGGAAGAAGTGCAGGTCGTGCTCCCAGGTGAAGCCGATGCCGCCGTGCACCTGGAGCGACGACGCGGTCACCCGCCACCCCGCCTCCGACGCGTACGCCTTGGCCATCGAGGCGGCGAGGGGCGCGGACTCGGGCTCGTGATCCAGCGCCCAGGCGGCGTAGTAGGTGGTCGACCGGGCGCCCTCCACCTCCAACAGCATGTCGGCGCAGCGGTGCGACACGGCCTGGTAGGAGCCGATGGGGCGGTCGAACTGCTTGCGCTCCTTGGCGTGCTCCACCGCCATCTCCAACGCCCGCTGCGCGACGCCCGTGGACTCCGCCGCCAGGGCGGTCGGGATGGCGTCGCGCGCCTTCTCCAGTTCGGCGCCCTCGCCGGTCAGGGGCTCTCCCTCGACCCCCTCCAGGCGGACGCTGTAGAGCTTGCGCGTGGGGTCGATCCCTGGCGTGGGGGTGATCGTCAACCCGTCGGCGCCGCTCTCGACGAGGTACGGGCGGCCCCGCGCGGCGACGATGAGGAAGTCCGCGCTGGCCGCGTCGGGCACCGCGATCTTGGTGCCGGTGAGCCTCGAGTCCTCCGCCACCAGCGAGGTCCCCTCGAGCCACTGCCCTCCGTCCTCGTCCTGAACGGCGAGCGTCCCCCGCTGCTCGCCGGCGGCCAGCGGGCGCAACCAGCGGTCGCGCTGCGCGTCGTCGCCCGCGCCCTGCAAGACGAGGCCGGCGCAGAGGTTCGAGAAGAAGGGGGTCGGTGCCAGGGCGTAGCCCAGCTCCTCCTGGAGGATGACCAATTCGACGATCCCGAGGCCTTGCCCCCCCAGCTGCTCAGGCACGAAGATGCCCGGCCACCCCAGCTCCGCAAGCTGGGCCCACTGCTCGTCGGTGTAGCCGCGCTCGTCCTCGGCCAGGCGCCTGACCTCGGCCAGCGGGTAGCGGCTGGCCAGCATCTCCCGCGCGGCCTCCTTGATCGCCCGCTGCTCGTCGTTGAAGTCGAAGTTCACCGGCGCCTACCGCATCCGGGGGAGGCCGAGCACCCGCTCGGCGACGATGTTCTTGAGGATCTCGGTCGTACCGCCTTCGATCGAGTTGGCGCGGGCGCGCAGGAAGCGGTAGGTCCACTTCTCGTCCTGCAGCTGGGCGCGCGGGCCGGCGAGGTCCATGGCGAGCTCGGTGAGCGCCTGGTTGACCTCGGACCAGTGCCACTTCCCCAGCGAGCCCTCCGGGCCGGGCACGCCGTACTTCATGGTGGCGGTCAGTCCGCGGTAGGCGTTCAGGCGCAGGACCTCCGACTCGATGTACAGCTGCGCCAGCCGCTGGCGCACGATCTCGTCCTCGGCCGCGGACCCCCCGTCCAGCCGGCTGGAGCGCGCCTGGTCGAAAAGCTCTCGCAGCGCGATCTTGACCTGGATCTGCAACCCGAAGGCGAGCGTCGCCCGCTCGTGCATGAGGGTGGTGATGGCCACGTTCCACCCGTTGCCCTCGCCGCCGAGGATGTTCTCGTGCGGGATCCTCGCCTCCTCGAGGAATAGCTCGTTGAACTCCGCCTCACCAGTGATCTGAGTCAGCGGCCGGACCTGGACGGCTTCCTGGTCCATGTCCATGAGGAAGTAGGTGATGCCCTTGTGCTTGGGAGCATCGAGGTCGGTGCGCGCGACGAGCATGCACCACTTGGCGTGGTGGGCCAGGGTCGTCCACACCTTCTGCCCGGTCACCACCCACTCGTCGCCGTCGCGCACGGCACGCGTCTTGAGCGAGGCCAGGTCGGAGCCGGAGTCGGGCTCGGAGAACCCCTGGCACCAGATCTCGTCGGCCGACAGGATCGGCTGGAGATAGCGCTCCTTCTGCTCGTCCGTGCCGTGGGCGATCACGGTCGGGCCGCCCATGGCGAGCCCGAGGACGTTCACCAGTGACGGCGCCCGGGCGCGGGTCACCTCCTCGTTGAAGATGGCCTGCTCCACCAGCGTGGCCCCACGACCGCCGTACTCCCGGGGCCATGAGACGCCGGCCCACCCGGCGTCGTAGAGCTTGCGCTGCCAGTCGCGGCGGAACTGGAAGCCGGCCTCGTCGCCCGACGGCTCGGGGCCCGGATGATTGTCCTTCAGCCACGCGCGCAACTCGTCGCGGAAGGTCTCCTCGTCGGGCGACAGCGTCAGGTCCACGGGGCGGGCATCGTAGTACGGTGGGCCTGGATGCGCATCGGGCTGTTCCTCGCCTACTGGCCCTGGTTCTCGCCCGAGGAGCAGATCGAGCTGTCCATTCTGGCGGACGAGCTGGGGCTCGATTCGGTGTGGATCTCCGAGGCCTGGGGTCAGGACGCCGTCTCGGTGCTCGGCCTCTTGGCCGGCAGGACCGAGCGGGTCGGCCTGGGGTCCGGGCTGATGCAGGTTCCCGCGCGCCAGCCGGCGGCGGCAGCGATGGCCGCCACCACCCTCGACGTGTTGAGCGACGGCCGGTTCCGCCTCGGGCTCGGCGTATCCGGGCCGCAGGTCTCGGAGGGCTGGTACGGCGTGCCGTTCCGCCACCCGGTGCGGCGCACGCGCGAGTACGTGGAGATCGTGCGCCGGGTGCTCGCCCGCGACCGACCGCTCGAGTTCGAGGGCGAGGAGTGGCGGCTTCCGCTGACGGAGGCGGAGGGTGGCTCGGGGCTGGGCAGGCCCCTGAAGTTGCTGGCCAGCCCGGTGCAGGAGCGGATACCCATCTACCTCGGCGCGATCGGCCCGCGCTCGGTCGAACAGGTGGGTGAGATCGCCGACGGCTGGCTGCCGTTCCTCCTGGACCCGCACCAGCCCGAGGTGCTCCTCGACCCGCTGCGCACCGGGGCGCGGCGAGCCAGCCGCGCGCTCGACGACATCGACGTCGCGCCGGTGGTCCCGGTGGCCATCGACGACGACGTCGAGGAGGCCCGCAACGCCGCACGGCCCTGGCTGGCGTTCTACCTGGGCGCGATGGGCGCCAGGGAGAAGAACTTCTACGTCGACCTGGCCGAGCGCTACGGGTTGGGCGAGTCTGCCCGCACCTGCCAGGAGAAGATGCTCGGCGGTGACCGCGCGGGAGCCGCGAGGGCGCTGACGCCGCAGCTGATCGACGCCGCCTGCATCGCCACCACTCCCCGGGGGCTGGACGCGCGGCTGGCGGCCTATCGCGATGCGGGGGCGACGACCTTGGTGGCGGTCCCATCCGGTGACCGCCCGGAGGTGGTCAGGACGTTGGCCGCCGCCGTCGGCGAGTCGGTCGCCTAGCCCCGGCGGGCTCGCGGGGCGAGCCCGGTCGGGATGTGCCCTCCCTCACCGGTGGGCGCCCGGACGCAGATCCCCCGACGGCTCGAGCGTTACCCGCGGGTGGCGGCGCGCTCGTCGTGGCTCGACGTCCGGGAGGCGCGCAGCTTCGGCGCCCGCCTGGTGGGGCTCGCCGGCCTGGACGCCCTTCCCTCGCGTCTCGGGCTCCTGCTCCCGGCGACCCGGTCGGCCCATACGCTCGGGATGCGCTTTGCGCTGGACCTCGTCTGGCTGGACCGTCTGGGCCGCGTCGTGCGCATCGACCACGGCGTCCCGCCTGCTCGCCTGCGGTGGTGCCGGCGGGCGGCGGCGCTGCTCGAGCTGGCGGACGGCCAGGCTCGGGAGGCCGGCCTGGCGGTCGGGCAGCGCGCCCTAGCGGGTCGTGCCAGTGCCCGCGAGCGGCGGCCTCAGTAGTTGCCGGACAGGACGTCCCAGGCCCGGCGCAGCTTGTCGAGCAGGCGCTCGTCCGCGGAGTCCGCCCACGACGGATCGGCGCGAAGGGCAGGCGGATTCGCGCTGGGCTCCGGAAGGTCTCGGGACTGCCGGGCGTCGAGGGTCAGCGTCACGCCGCGCTCGTGGATGGAGTCCACCTGCTCGGCATCGGCGAACCGGTGACCGCCGGGTGCGGGCCGCGTGTCAATGACGATGCCGTCGAAGATGTCCTCGCCCTCCGCGGCCAGCACGTGCTGCACGGTGCCGACCCGCGCCCCGTCGCGGCTGAACACCGGGGTGCCCTTCTCGAGCACCTCGTAGGAGATGGGCGCGCCGAGCTCGTCCACGTCGTCGCGAGCATAGCCCGGCAGGCGCCCGCGCCCGTCCGGCGCCATCGGCGGCGTTCGCGTGATCAGACCCGCTGAATCAGCGTTCCGGTCCCGAGCCCGCCGCCGCAGCACATGGTGACCAGCCCCGTCTCACGGTCCGAGCGCTCCAGCTCGTGCAGCAGCGTGGTGATCAGCCTCGCCCCGGTGGACCCGAGCGGATGGCCGAGGGCCATCGCGCCGCCGTTGACGTTCACGCGGTCCATGTCGGGCTGGATCTCGCGCCGCCAGGCCGCGATCACGGGCGCGAACGCCTCGTTGATCTCGATCAGGTCGATGTCGTCGATCTCCATCCCGTTGCGCTCCAACAGCCGCTGGGTGGCCGGGATGGGGCCGGTGAGCATGATCACCGGGTCGACGCCCACGGTCGTCTGGTCCATGATCCGCGCCCGCGGGGCGACACCGAGCTCCTCGGCCTTCTCGCGCGACATCATCAGCACCGCCGCCGCCCCGTCGGTGATCTGGGAGGAGTTGCCGGCGGTGATCTTGCCGTCCGGCTTGAATGCCGGCTTGAGCTCGGCCAGTCGCTCCAGCGTCGTCTCCGGGCGTATGCCCTGGTCGGTCACGTAGGTGTCGCCGTTGACGGTGAACGGAATCATCTCGCGCTCGAAGCGACCCTCCTCGGTCGCCCGGTGAGCCAGCTGGTGGGAGCGGACGCCAAGCTCGTCGAGCTCCGAGCGTGGGATCTCCCACTTGTCGGCGATCATCTCCGCGCTGATCCCCTGCGGGACGAGGTTGTAGCGGTCCATGAGCTCCTGCGGCCAGGGGGTCCCGACCTCGTCGACCCAGTTGAACCCGACGCCCATCGGGATGTGCCCCATGTGCTCGACGCCGGAGCCGATGACGCAGTCGTGCGTGCCGGAGGCGACCAGCGCCGCCCCGAAGTTCACCGCCTGCTGGGCGGAGCCGCACTGGCGATCGACGGTGGTCGCCGGCGTCTCCACGGGAAGGCCGGCCTGCAGCCAGGCGTTGCGGCCCACGTTGAACATCTGCTCGCCGTACTGCTGCACACATCCCGACACGACGTCCTCGACCTCCTGGGCGGGGATGCCGGCGCGTTCGATGACCTCGGTGAAGCACCGGCCGAGGAGCTCGTTGGGATGGGTGTCCTTGTAGTAGCCCTTCTCCGGATGGCCCCGGCCGATCGGGGTCCTGACCGCCTCGACGATGACAACCTCTCGGCCCTGCTGATGACTCATCGGTGTTAGACCCTCCGTCTTGGCTTGCGCAGCGGTGAAGGCGCGCGCCCGCGCCTGACCCGACCTACTCTACCCAACTGACTGGCCAATCAGCCAAACCGCCGGTCGGGGGGTCGAACCCCGGATCGGCCGTGCCGGGATAGGGTGCCGCCCCTTGGAGGAGCGGCTCGGCATAGCCGGAAGCGGCGGGATCGCCTGTGGGCTGGCGGCGCTGGCCGCCCCGCGGGCGGAGGTGCTGCTGTGGGCGCGCTCCCCGCAGTCCGCCGCCCGCGCGCGTGAGGCGGTGCGCGCCGGCGCCGGCGAGGATGCGGCGATCCAGGTCGACACCGATCCCGGCGTGTTGGCCGGTGCCTCGTTCGTGGTCGAGGCCATCGTCGAGGACCACGACGTCAAGGTCGGCGTGCTGCTCGATCTCCATCGGCGCCTCGCCGCCGAGGCGGTCCTGGCCACGACGACGTCGTCGCTGTCGATCGAGGCGCTGGCGGAAGCGTCCGGGCGCCCGGACCGGTTCCTGGGCCTCCATGTCTTCAATCCGGTGTCCAAGATGGCACTGGTGGAGCTGGCCTTCCCCCCGGCGGCGACGGAGGACACCCGACGCCGCGCGCTGGCGCTGTGCCAGGCGCTTGACAAGATCGCGGTGGAGGTGCCCGACCGTCCGGGCTTCGTCGTCAACCGGCTCCTGTTCCCGTTCCTGTTCGACGCCGTGCGCCTGCTGGAGACGAGCGGCCTCGAGCCCGAGCAGGTGGACACCTGCATGAAGCTCGGGGCAGGGCATCCGATGGGCCCGCTCGCGCTCCTCGACCTGGTCGGCCTCGACGTCGCCCAGGCGATCGGTGAGGCGATCGCCGCCGATGTTCCCGAGCGCGTGCGGACGATGGCCCGCGAGGGCGCGCTGGGTCGCAAGGCTGGTCGGGGCTTCTACGCCTACGGCTGAGGTCGGACCTGAACGGATTTAGCGGAGCTTGAAGTCGCGGTCCGATACTGCGCTCGCGACGTACCTCATAGCCGCACCTCCTCCCATACAGCGACCGGCCCGCTCCCCCGCGGGCCGGTCGGCTTAATGGGGTGGACTCGGGGTCCACCATCTCTCCTCCTCAACCGCGCTACGCCCCGGCGGCGCCGGTTGTGGCACTTGAAACGTAGCGCCTTCGGAGAGCTTTCGCCACCCTTGACCGGTCAGCCCGCGGTCGGGTCCCCGACGGCGCGCCGTTCGCGAATGCGGACCGACTCGACCCGGTTGTCGCGCACGGACTCGACGCGGATCGAGAACCCGTCGGCCGAGACCGTCTCGCCGCGGCGCGGAAGCCGGCCGAGCGTGGTGAAGACCAGGCCGCCGATCGAGTTGTAGGCCTCGGAGTCGGCCGGCAGCGACAGGCCGTGGTCGTGCAGGTCGGTCACCGCGACGTGGCCGCGCACGAACCAGTCGCCGTTGGCGAGTTGGCGAATGTCGCCCCCCCGCGGGTCGGTCTCGTCCTCGATCTCGCCCACCACCTCCTCGATGATGTCCTCGACCGTGACGATTCCGGCCACGCGCCCGTATTCGTCCACCACCACCGCCATCCCGGCCCGAAGGCGCTGGAGCTCCGCCAGCAGGTCGTCGAGTGGCTTGGTCTCGGGAACGATCGGCGCGTCCATGACCAATGGCTCCAGCGACGCGTCCGAGCCCTTGGACATCAGCTCGCGGGCGAGCGTGATCGCGTGCACCAGGCCGCGGACCCGGTCTGGGTTCTGCTCCTCGGTGACCACGAGGCGCGTGTGCCCGGCCTCGGTGCATCGCCGCAGCGCGGTCTTGACGTCCTCGGAGATGTCGACGGTCACCACCGCCGGGATCGGGGTCATCACCCGCCGCACGTCCTGCTCGTGCAGATGGAAGACGCCGGACAGCATCCCCGCCTCCCCGGGGTCGAGATGTCCGCCCGCGTATGACTGGGCAATGATCGCCTTGATCTCCTCCGGAGTCTCGGCCTCCTCCGCGGCGACCTCGGGGCGGATGCCGATCACCCGCAGCACCCCATTCGACGTCGAGTTGAGCAAGTGGATGAACGGGCGCATCACCACGTAGAAGACCTGGAGCGGACCGGCCACCGCGCGGGCCATCCGCTCGGCGTTCACAATCGCGTAGATCTTGGGGACCTGCTCCCCAAGCGTGATATGAGCCGCGGTGGTCGTGACGTAGGCGAAGGCGATTGCCACAGTGATCGCCACCCCGTGCGACACCACCCCGCCCAGGAGGGGCGCGACCAGCCTGGCCACCGCGGGCTCACCCAGGAAGCCGATTCCGAGGGACGCCATCGTGATACCGAGCTGGCAGGCCGATAGATAGGCGCTGATGTCCTCCAGCTGGGACAGGGCCCGGACGGCCCCGGAAGCCCCTTCGCGGGCGAGCTCCTCGAGCTTGCTGCGCCGTACGCGCACCAGCGCGAACTCCGCCGCCACGAAGAAGCCGTTCACCGCCACCAGCGCGGCTAGCGCGATGAGGAGGAGAGCGCTCAAGCGATCGCCGGCGCCCAAGCGGCCAGATGTCCGCCGCTACTTCGGGGCAGGTCGTCGTTCATTCGGCCGACGGCCGAACCGTAGCAGGCGCCATCCCGGCCATCCCGGCGATCCGGCCCGGCGCCATCCCGGCCATCCCGGCGCGGCGCCCGGGCGCGGCCTCGTCACGCTCAGGCCAGGCCGTCGATCATCCCGGCCAGCGAGAAGTCCGCCTCCGTGAGCCCGCCCTCGGCGTGGTTGGTAACCGAAAGGCGGACCCGATTCCACCCGTGCACCAGGATGTCCGGGTGGTGGTTGACCTCCTCGGCGGCCTCGGCCACCCGGTTGACGAAGCCCATCGCCTGGGCGAAGTCCTCGAACTTCCACTCGCGCGCTATCCCGTCGCCCTCGCGCTCCCACTCGCTGTGAGCCAAGTGCTGGGTGATCTCGTCCTCGGACAGGAGTGCCATATCGTTCCCCCGTGCGGATCGTCTCGCTGGTTCCCTCGGCGACCGAGACGCTGTTCGCGCTCGGGCTCGACGACGAGGTTATCGCCGTGACTCACGAGTGCGACCACCCGCCCTCGGCGGGCGACCTGCCGCGAGTGACGCGCGACCTGATCGGCCCGGGGCTGTCGGCGGCCCAGATCGACGCGGCGGTGCGTGAGCGCACCGAGCGCGGCGCGTCCATCTACGAGCTCGACCACGACCGCCTGAGCGAGCTGCAACCCGACCTGATCGTCACCCAGGCGCTGTGCCAGGTGTGCGCGGTGTCGTTCGACGAGGTCCGCGAGCTGGCTACCCGGATCGCCTCCCGTCCGCGCGTGATCTCGCTCGACCCCGCCACGGTCGGAGAAGTGCTTGAGGATGTGCGCCGGCTAGCCGCGGTGACCGGCCGGGAAGTCGAGGCCCAGGCGCTGTTGCGGGACGCCGCCGAGCGCATCGACCGGGTCCGACTGGCCGTGCGCGACGCGCCCCGGCCGCGCGTGGCCGCCCTAGAGTGGCTGGATCCCGTCTACTTCGCCGGGCACTGGACGCCGCAGCTAATCGACTACGCCGGCGGCCAGGACATGCTGGGATTCCCCGGCGAGCGTTCGGCGGTGATCGGCTGGGAGGAGGTGGCCGCTTCCCGCCCAGAGGTCGTCGTGGTGATGCCGTGCGGGTACGACGCCCTCCGGGCGCACGAGGAGGCACAGGCGCACCGCGGGGCGCTCGAGGCCCTTGGCGCAGGGCGGGTCGTGGCGGTCGACGCCGCCGCGTACTTCTCCCGCCCGGGCCCGCGCCTGATCGACGGGCTCGAACTGCTGGCGCGCGTCCTGCACCCCGAGCGCGTGGCCGGCGCAGATGCGGGGGATCCCGACCCGAGGGTCCTCGAGCTGGCCTAGAGAGGGTTGGCGGCCACGGCGAGCGAGCCGGCCACCGAGGCCACTGCCAGCGCGACGCAGGCCAGCAGCGGTACCGCCGCAGAACGTCGGCGAGCGCCCATCTCCACCAGCAGGTAGGCGGCCGCCGCGCCTCCGATCAGCCCTCCGATGTGGCCGCCGATCGAGATGTTGCGCAGGCCGAACGTGAGGACGAGGTTCAGCACGATGAGGGGTCCGATCCCGGACTGCCAGGGGTCGATCCCGCGCGCCCGCATCACCACCACCGCAGCGCCCATCAGTCCGAAGACCGCGCCGGAGGCGCCCACGGTGGGCGCGAGCGGCGAGATCACCAGCGCGCCGAACGAGCCGCACAGCAGCGCCGTGAAGTAGATGGCCACGAACTTGAGCCGGCCGATGGCGGGCTCCAGCAGCCGGCCGAGGTAATACAGGAGATACATGTTGAAGCCGATGTGCAGCAGCCCGAACGGCAGCTGGTTGGAGTGCAGGAAGGCCCCGGTCACCAGGCGCCAATACTGGTGGCCATCCGCCACCGCGGGGCCGATCAGCGCTCCCAGCTCGAGCACGGTGCCCCCGCCCTGACCGCCGCCCTGCCCGGTCACCAGCTCGGCCAGCCAGAGCACGGCGTTGACGGCGATCAGGGCGTAGGTGACCACCGGTTCGGCGACCAGGTTTCGCGCAGTGCGCACGCTCGTGCGCTCGCGCGAGCACTCCGGGCAGCGCATGCCGACCGGCGTCGGCGTCATGCAGTCGGGACAGATCGGGCGCCCGCAGCTCGAGCAGGAGACGCCGGTCTCACGACCGGCGTGGCGGTAACAGGTGGCCATCGGCGGGCCAAGCTACAGCAGGCGGACGCCCCGGGCGGGCACTGCGCGCAAGGCCTCAGGGTCGCGGGCTGCGGTCAGCGGGCGCGCTGCGCGGGCGCCCACAGGCGCCGCGCCTCGTCTGCCGCGTCACGCGCGGTCCGCTCGGCGAGCTCCAACAGCGAGCCGGGGCGGGACCGCCGGCGCTGCGCCCGCCGCCGCGCCCGCAGCAGGACCAGGGCGGTGCCTGCGCCCGCGCCCACCATCGCCGCGGCGAGCGGGCGCCCCCAGTTGCGCGGGTCCCGCATGGCGCTCAGCTCCCAGCCCTCGAGCTCGTCGGCCGCCAGCTCGGTGAGCCCGGCCAGCGTCTCCTCCAGCCGCTCGGCAAGGTCCGCCGGCGGATCGACCGGTCTGAGCGCCTCGCGCAGCAGGCTCTCGAATTCGGCGGCCTGGCCGGTCACGCGGTCGCACCCTGGTTCGCGGCCGGGTTCCTCACGACGGCGCGGCCCCCTGGCTGACGATCTCCTGGAGCTGGCGGGTGGCCCGGTGCAGCAGCACCTTGGTGGCGCCGTCGCTGCGTCCCAGCGCCCGGGCGATCTCGCGGTTGTCCATCCCCAGGGCGAACCGCATGATGAGCGCCTCGCGACGGTCGTCGGGCAGCTCGCGGACCCCCTCGATGATGCGCTCGAGGCGCTCCCGCCCCTCGACCAGCGCCTCGGTGTCGTGCGGGGCGCTGAGCACCGAGGCGTCCTCGATCGGGGTTTGCGGCCGCCGCGAACGGTCCCGGTAGTAGTTGGCGGCCAGGTTGTGGGCGATGCGGATCAGCCACGGACGCAGGGGTCGCCCGTTGGACTCCCGCTGGGCACGTTCGAAGTGGCGGTACGCCTGGAGAAAGGTCTGCTCGGTCAGGTCCTCGGCGTCGTGATGGTTTCCGATCCGGTAGTAGGCGTACGAGTAGACGTCGCGCAGGTGCAGTCGATAGAGGTCGCTGAACTCGCGGTCGAGCTGCGCCTTGGACGTGTCCGGCATCGCGCATGGACACTACTCGGCTCAAGCCGCCCTCACGCTCCCCGACGCCGGCATCGGCGCCGTCAGATCGCGCGACCAGCTGTCGGCCTCGATGCGCCCCGCAAGCAGCTCGGCCAGACCCTCGAGGGTCGGCGCCGGCACCGCGGCCTGGCGAGCGAGTGCGGCCAGCATCGGAACCGCGTCGACGGCCTCGGCCGCCTGCCCGAGCTGGGGGACGATCTCCTGGCCGGGGACGCCACTGGCTAGCAGCTCGCCGGCCCGGCGGTTGCGACTGCCGGCCGCTATGAGGGTCGCGACGAGGTCCCCCGTGCCGGCCAGCCCGACAAACGTCTCGGGCCGGGCGCCGCGCCGGCGGGCGTAGGCCTCCACCTCGGAGAAGACCTTGCCGGCCGCAGCTCCGGCGAGGTTCGGCTCGCCGATGCCGGCGGTCGAGGCGGCGAGGGCGGCGGCGTTCTTGCCCGCCGCCGCCAGCTCGACGCCGGTGACATCGGTGGTGCGGTGCAGGTCGAACCCGGCGGCGGCCAGCGCGTCGCCGAGCTGCCGGGCGAGCGCCCCGTCCCGACAGGCCACGACCAGCGAAGCGCCGCGTTCGAGCGCGCGGGCGGCATGGGCCGGACCGGCGAGACACGCGACGGCGCGGGCGCGAACCCGCTCGGCCACGAACGCGCTGGGGAGCGTGCCGAGCGGGGGCGCGAGGCCCTTGGAGACCACGAGCACACCCGCGCGAGAGGGGATGCGCCCACCGTGGGCGGCGAGTACCGCGGGCAGGGCGCAGGCCGGGACGGCGAGGCAAACCAGGTCCTGCGCCGCCAGCTTGAGCTCCGAGGCGCGGGCGACGCGGACCGCGTCGGGAAGCCTGACCCCAGGTAGGTAGCGCGCGTTCTGACGCCCGCGTCCGACCTCTTTGGCCTGCTCGGCGCTGCGGCAGCCGAGATCCACCTCGAGCCCCGCGCGGGCCAGGGCGACGGCGAGCGCGGTGCCCCATGAGCCGGCCCCCAGGACCGCGACGCGCCGCAGGGGCGGAAGGCCGCCCAGCCATTCCCACTGCAGCATCACGCACGGCCAGATCCGGTCGGTCACCGCGGTGGCCAGCGCGCGCGAGGGGCGGTTCACGCGAGGGAAGGTCAGCGGACGGCCGCAGCGGATGCGCACCTGGTGCGGGCGGACCCGCCAGCGCTTGCGAATTGATTCGGTTCCGATCACGGCCACGGGGACCACGGGCGCTCCGGTCTCCAACGCGAGACGCCCGACGCCGCGCTTGGGGCGGCCGAGGGATCCCGGGCGGATCCGGGTCCCCTCCGGGAAGATCACGACGCAGTCGCCGCGCGCCAGGATCGCCCGCGCCGTGGCCACCATCTCGGCGTCGGACGCGCCGCGGTCCACCGGAAAGGCCCCGAGTGCGTTGAGGATCCAAGCCTGCCAGCGGCGGCGAAAGAGCTCCTTCTTGGCCACGTAGTAGATAGGCCGGCGCACGAGCGTCCCGATCAGGAACGGGTCGATGAACGAGCGATGGTTGGCGGCGAAGATGATCGGGCCGCCGTCCGGCACGTGCTCGCGGCCCAGTCGCCGCAGACGGAAGTAGAGGTGAAACCACGGCTGCAGAAGCGCCCGCGCGGTCCAGTAGACGACGGGATTGACCCCGCGCCTGCGGGCCCGCGCGTGAAACCGCGAGAGCTCCATAGACCAGGACAACCCCGCCTCTGCGGCCCCGTTACAGTTCGCGGCCGGGATGGCGATCGACCGTGCACGCATCGCCAAGGGGGCCTTTGCCGGCGCGCTCGCCGCGGGCGTCTGGGCTGCCCAGCAGCCACTCGACAAGCGGGTGTTCGGGAGCGCCTACGACGACGTCGAGCTGCTGGGCAAGAGCGTGACGCGCGGCCCGGCGTGGTATCCGGTGGGGCTGTCGCTGCACCTGCAGAACGGCGCGCTGTTCGGCGCCGCGTACGCCGCCGGCGCCGGCGTGATTCCCTTGCCGGGCCCGGCCCGTGGCGTGCTGTCCGCCATGGTCGAACATCTGGGGCTGTGGCCGCTGGTCGCTCTCAGCGACCGGTTGCACCCGGCCCGGGACGAGCTGCCACGCCTGAGCGGCAACCGCCGTGCCCTATGGCAGGGGGCGTGGCGCCACGTGCTGTTCGGCGCCCTGCTGGGCGAGCTGGAGCGCCGCCTCAACCGGGCCCCCCACGAGGACGTGGTGGATCTCGGAGCGGTCATCTCGCCCAACGGGCACGGACGCCTCGACCACGCCGTCCCCGCGCCCGCCGCGGGCGGCGCGGACGCATCCCCGGCGTAGACTCGAACGGGAAGCCGGAGTAGCTCAGTTGGTAGAGCGGTCGCCTTGTAAGCGACAGGCCGTCGGTTCGAGTCCGACCTCCGGCTCTGAGGCCGAGCGCGCGTCGCAGCGGGCACCCGGCTTGTCGGATCGCGCCGTCCGAGCCCGCAGTGTGGGCTGCGCCGTCGCCCTAGCGGCGCTGGCCCTCGTCTGGTCTGCCCCGGGGTGCGGACAGCGCCGGAGCTCGTCCGAGCCCGGCCGCGGCGCGGCGGTCGACCGGTCGGCGCTCGGCCAGCAGCGCAACCCGATTGGGGCGCATGGCCGGAGCCTGGGGCTGGCCAGGGTGGTCATCCCGCCGGGCGCCAGGCTGGCGCTACACCGACATGAGGGGACCCAGGTCGCCTACGTCCAGCGGGGCACGCTCACCTATACCGTGGTCCGCGGCGGCGTAGAGGTGATGCGCGGATCGTCCGACGCGCGCGCCGCGGCGGTGCGCCGAATCGGTCGCGGCCGGACGGGGACCATCAGGGTGGGCGAGTGGATCGTGGAGGACCCGGGAGACGTCCACCGCGCCTCCAATCGGGGCGCCGCGCCGGTCGTCGTGCTCCTCGCCAGCCTCCTGCGAAACGGAGTCCCGCCGGCCACTCCGGTGGCCGGCCCCGCCGCCCGCTAGCCGGGCCGCGCGCTCCGCCCGCATCGCTCCAACCTCTTGGCGGGGAGCGCGGGGTCTAGAAGCGGTTGGAGCTCGCCGGCCAGATGCTGGTCGGGCGCCGCGTCGAGGTCCGGCCCATGTGACCCGGGCCTCATCCGTCGATTCCGCGGGCCACCCACTCGTCGCCCGATCGCCCCAGCCTGAGAAGGGCCTCGCCGCCGTCGGAGGTCACGAAGCGGAACACCGCCTCGTCCTGCT
>Ga0126308_10000373_pt1 | contig 14269 bp, 14 predicted proteins | sample Plot55_FD_92533 | JGI IMG/M metagenome (GOLD analysis project Ga0126308, IMG submission 92533) | Serpentine soil microbial communities from UC McLaughlin Reserve, CA, USA - Plot55 | ecosystem: Environmental > Terrestrial > Soil > Grasslands | place: USA: UC McLaughlin Reserve, Lake County... | reverse complement strand
TTGACTTGGGACAATCATAATCGACATGGTGTCATAGGACAATAGGCTAATTAATGGATTTACGAATAAATTCCAAGAGTAACGTACCCGTACACGTACAGTTGGAGGGGCAGATCAAGCACCTCATTTTGACGGGCGGCTTCGAGGTTGGGAGCCGGTTGCCGAGCATCAGGGCGATGGCTGGCTTTCTACGGGTGAACAGGAACACGGTGGCGCGGGTATTCTCCGATCTCGAGCGGGGGGGTTACGTGGAGAGCCGTCGTGGCAGCGGCGTCTACGTCGTCGAGCCTCCCGTAGATGTGGAGGACATCAAGCGCCAGGAGGTACTGGAGAGGGTTATGGATCTCGCGGCGGCACAGGGCGTGCCTGTGGAGGACCTGGCGTACGAGCTGCTCGCACGTTCCGGCGCGGAGCCGCAGGATAAGTTGCCCGTCCTGTTCGTCGAGTGCACGCGGGCGGAGCTGGATCAGTTCTCCTCAGAGCTCGAGGAACAGCTCCCCGTCGAGGTCGAGAAGGTCCTGGTCGAAGACCTGGCCGACAGGGTCTCGGACGCCGAGGATCTGCCGTGGCGTCTCGCGGTGACGACCTTCTTCCACATCCACGAGGTGCAGGAGATCGTGGAGCCCCGGGGGATAGAGGCCGTCGCGCTGCTGGCCGAGGCGACGCTGGAGAGCCTGCAACGACTGACGGAGCTTCCATCGGGGACCCCGGTCGGGGTCATGGGATGGGGGCGCACGTGCATGGAGAACTTTTCGAGCTCCATCGAGGGGGCAGGACTCGACCACCTCGACTTCCTCCAGGTCTACGTGGATCAGGGACCCGAAGAAGTCCTGGACGCCCTCGGAAGAGTCGAGGCCGTGGTGTGCGCAAGCGTTACGGCGAGAAGGCTACGCGAACTCGGCGTCCCGGAAGAGCTCGAGATCATAGAAGAAGACCGTGTCCTGGACCAGGGCGGCATCGAGATGCTCGGCAAGATGCTCCGCCAGATGCCCCGAATCGCGCAGGAAACAGAATAGACGCCCGTTCCGAGGCCGGATGGCGATTGCAGAGAGCGATTCCCAAGAGGTAGGACCGTGTAGGGGCGGTTCGCGAACCGCCCTCTCTGCGGACCGCCCCTACGACGCGCCTTCTCGTAGCGCCGGGACCTTCAGGCGCGCACGTTAAAGCGGTTCATCGCAGTCTCGGGGCCGTATTCGACCACGAACTCGACCGCGTCGGCAGCCCTTGGGATGGCGTCCTTGACGACCGGATCCATCCTCGAGAGCACGTAGTCGATGGCTGTGACGCCTACGGGCGGGCGTCCGATACCGATACGCACCCGGATGAAGTCGTTTCCGAGTCGTCCGATGATAGAGCGCAGGCCGTTGTGCCCGCCTGCGCCGCCCCCGACCTTGATGCGAACGGTACCCGCTTCGAGGTCGAGGTCGTCGTGGACAACGATGAGGTCCTCGGGTCTGTAGCCTGAGACGGCGGAGCCCGAGTCGTTCATGAACGTCGTCGGCTTGAGGAGCGTGGCGCTGGTGAGACTTACGGAGATGGGTGCCGCTTCGGCCTTCTTCCTTTTGCGCCAGGAGCCGTCGTGGCGCTTAGCGAGCTCGTCGGCGACCAGGTAGCCGGCGTTGTGGCGAGTTCGTTCATAAGTGCGTCCAGGGTTGCCGAGGCCGACGACGACGGGGGACCAGGCCGGCCCCCCGTCGTCTCGTTCGTCTCCTTTGAAGAAGGAGCTGGCCAGTCTAATCCTAGACGTTCTGTCCCGCTGGGCCCTCCTCGGGAGCATCCTCCTCGGACGCCTCCTCACCCTCGGCAACCTCCTCGTCTCCGGCAGCCTCTTCGGCGGCCTCTTCCTCTTCTGTGGGCTCCTCGACGATGCCGGCGGCCTCCATCTCCTCCTCTGTGATCTCGGTCGGCGCCGTGATCGTAACCGCAATCTCCTCAGCCTCCGAGAGCAGCGTCACGCCCTCGGGCAGCGTGAGGTCGCCAAGGTTCAGGTTCTCGTTCATGCCGAGGCTCGAGACGTCGAGGGTAATCTCCTGCGGGATGTCGCCGGGTAGGGATTCGACCTGGATCTCGTAGGCGACCTGCTGCAGCACGCCGCCCTCTTCGACACCGGGCGCCTCGCCGACGACCGTGAGCGGGACGGTGACCTCGATGCGCTCGCGCATGTTCACCGGCGCGAAGTCGACGTGGACCAGTCGCCCGGAGACGGGGTCGCGCTGCGCGTCCACGACGCGAGCCGTCGAGGTGTCTCCGTCGAGGTTTATGTTGTAGAGGGCGTTGTCCCCGAAGTGGTGGAGGGTGTAGTCCACGATCTTCGTCGGGATCGCGAGCGCCGTGCTCCCGCCGGCCTCGTTGCCGTAGAGGACGGCGGGTGTCATACCCGAGGCCCTGAGGCGTCGGGCCGCGTTCTTGCCCCTCTCCCCGCGCTCCTGCGCCTGTAGATCCACGTTATCTGCCACGTCTCGCTCCTTACGGTCTAGAAGAGTTGGTTCTCGCCCATGAAGACCTCGCTCACCGACTCATCCGTAAAGACGTTCTTGATGGTGCTCGCGAGGATCGGTGCGATATTGAGCGTCCTAATCTTAGACCGCGGCTCATCCTGCTTCAAGGGCAGCGTGTTCGTCACGATGACCTCCTTGAGGGGGGAGTCCTCGATCTTCCGGTATGCGTCCCCTGAGAACTCGCCGTGGGTGGCGGCGGCGCTGACCTCCAGTGCGCCCACGTCTACCAGACGCTTCGCGGCATTGACCAGGGTCCCGCCCGTGGCGATTACGTCGTCGATCATGATGACCCGCTTGCCCTCTACGTTCCCGATGACGTGCGTCACCTCGGAGTGTCCTAACCCGTCGCGCATCTTGTTCACTATGGCCCAGGGGAGCCTGAGGTGTCCGGCTAGTTGCTTGGCGACCTTCACCTCGCCGGTGTCGGGGGCGACCACGACGGCGTCCTCGGCGTCCCTGAAGTCCTGTTCCACGAGATAGTCGACGAACGTGTGCATCGCCGTCAGGTGATCCACGGGGAAAGAGAAGTACCCCTCTATCTGGCCCGAGTGCAGATCCATCGTCATCACCCGCTCGGCGCCGGCGGCCTGGATCATGTTCGCAACAAGCCGCGCGGTTATGGGCTCGCGCGGCTTGGTCTTGCGATCCTGGCGCGAGTAGGCATACCATGGGATGACGGCCACTATCCTCTTGGCGGAGGCTCTTTTTGCGGCGTCTATCATGATGAGCAGCTGCATCAGGTTCTCATTGACGGGATCGCACAAGGACTGCACGATGAACATGTCGGCACCCCTGACACTCTCCAGGTACCTGGCGTACAGCTCTCCGTTGGCGAACGCGTGCAGCTCGACCCCGGCCAAGTCGATGTCGAGCCGCTCGGCTATGCTCTCGGCCAGCGCCGGGTAACCCTGGCCGCTGACTATCATCAGCCGCTTCTCCGTGGTCTGCGTCAGATAGCCGTTATGCATCATCACCGCGCTAGTCCTCCATCTCGTTCTTCGCCAGCCCGTTCTGTCCCGCCCGCTTCTTACGCCGCTGGGGAGACTCCCTGATCGCACGCGCCGGGGCCCCCACGGCCAGTTTGCCCGCCGGCACGTCTTTATTGACCACGGATCCTGCGCCTGTGTAGGCATCCTCGCCGATCGTGACGGGCGCGATGAGGTTCGTGTGTATCCCCGTGAAGACTCCGTCTTCCACCTTGGTACGGTACTTCTCCTCGCCGTCGTAGTTCGCCGTTATGGTCCCGGCCCCGAGGTTGGCGTCGGCCCCGATCTCAGCGTCTCCCACGTATGAAAGATGGGGGACCTTGCTCCCCGCCCCTACCCGCGAGTTCTTGATCTCGCAGTAGGCGCCGACCTTGGCCCCTACTTCGAGGACGGTTCCCGGCCTCAGGAACGAGTACGGACCCACCCTCACCCCTCCGCCGACCTCGGCCCCGCGTCCGACCGAGTGTTCGACTAGGGCACCGTCACCGACGAGCGTATCCTGGAGGTCGGCGGAGGGGCCGATAACGCAGTCAGAACCGATCCTTGTCTCCCCGCGCAGCAGGCTTCCTGGCAGGATGACCGTGTCGCGCCCGATCTCGACCGAAGCCTCGATGTGCGTCGAAACCGGGTCCCTCACCGTCACCCCTGCCCTCATGTGGGCGTCCAGGATGCGGCGCCTGAGGATCTCCTCGGCCCGCGCGAGCTGGGCGCGGTCGTTGACGAGGTTCGCCTCCTCGAGGTTCTTGAGCTTGTAGGTAACCGCCCGGCTTCGCCGCCCGATCGTCTCGAGCACGTCCGTCAGGTACAGCTCGCCGCTCTCGTTCTCAGAGGTGAGGCCCCCGATAGCATCCCTTATCTCAGACAGCCTGAAAGCGTAGAGACCGAGGTTGACGAGCCTGACCCTGCGCTCGGACTCGGTCGCGTCCCTCTCCTCGACTATCCTGACCACGCCGGCGTCCTCGACCACCCTACCGAGGCCGCTCGGGTCGTCCGGCTCGGCCACGAGAACTGTGGCCCCGACACCCGCGGAGCTGTGCCGCTCGACCAGTTCTCCGAGGGTCCTGTCGGAGATAAGGGGCCCGTCGCCGTTGACCACCAGGAGGACGCCTTCATCTTCCCCTTCGAGGGCGGCCAGGGCGACGCGCACTGCGTCCCCGGTCCCGCGCTGCTCTTCCTGCAAGATGGGCTTGGCATCCTCGGGCAGAACCGCCTCGACAAGTTCGGCCTGATGGCCGACGACGACGAATATCTCCTCCGGGAGGAGGGGTTTCGTGGCATCGATCACGTAGTTGACCATCGGGACGCCGCACAGAGTGTGCAGAACCTTCGCCCGATTAGACTTCATCCTGGTTCCCTTCCCCGCCGCCAGGATCACGGCGAAGATCGGCGAACTCTCAGACATGTACTCGCGTTACTCCTATCGTTCGTCTACCCGGCGGCCGCACTCCGCGCGGTCCTCGGCTGGGGCGGCAGGATTCGAACCTGCGATCCCGGGACCAAAACCCGGTGCCTTGCCACTTGGCCACGCCCCAGTGCAGGCCCGCGACGATTATACCGGAGCGCCTTTTAGCCGTCAGAATCATCCCTCCACCCCGTGCGAGACAGGCTCGTAGATGCCGACAAAAGGAGCATCGACCGCATCTTTGGCGCCCCCAGCGGCCTCTTCGTCGCCGAAGATCCCGTAGACCGCCGTACCGCTCCCGCTCATCGAAGCCCCGAGCGCCCCTGATGCTAGAAGGGTCCGCTCGAGCGCCGCCACCTCGGGGACGAAAGCCCTGGTAACTGGTGCCAGGTCGTTGCCAACGGCCGAGGCGAGGTCAGTGATGCTCCTCGAACGCAACGCCGAGACGACGCGCCCGACAGAATGTGTGCCCTCCGTCTTCGCCTCGTCATAGGCCCGGTAGATACCAGCCGTTGCCGCGCTCCTGAGGGGCTTGGCGATGACCAGACGATGAGCCTGTGGTGCAGGAAGCGGCGTCAGGATCTCTCCTACGCCTTCACCCAGGGCCGTCCCCCCCGAGATACAGAAAGGCACGTCGGCCCCGATCCCTGCTCCTATCTCACGCAGCTCATCTACCTGCAGCCCGAGACCGAAGATCTCGTTCAGCCCGACGAGGACCGCCGCCGCATCCGCGGAGCCGCCGCCTAGTCCGGCCCCGGCCGGGATCCTCTTGCGTAACGTCACCTCTACCGGAAGCTCACCGCCGGTCAGCCTTTGCAGCAGTCTCCAGGCCATGTAGGCGGTATTCTGCTCTGGTGGTCCGATCTCCGCAGGCTCGAGCTTGAGCGCGAACCCACCGGCGGCGCGTCGCAGCTCGACCCCATCGGCGAGCGAGATGCTCTGCAAAACGGTACTGATCTCGTGGTAGCCGTCCGTGCGAAGCCCGAGAACGTCAAGCGCGTAGTTGACCTTGGCGAACGCCCTGAGCCGGACCTCCCGCATCAAAAAGCCCAGGACAATGCCGCGTACAAGGCCGCGAAGTCTTCCGGCGAGAGCTCCTCCGCCCTGGCGTTCGGCCCATATCCGAGAGATTCGAGGACCCGCCGAGACGCCCAACGGGCAGGCTCGGGCAGGTTGTTGATGAGCTGTTTGCGGCGGCTCCTGAACGCGGCTAGCACCAGGCGCTTTATCCCTTCGTAGTTATCCGGTGGCTCTCTACGACCCATCTCGACGACCGCGGAGTGTACCCTGGGAGGCGGATCGAACACCGTCGGCGGCACCTTGTGTGAGATCCTCACCCGCGCCAGAAGCTGCGCGAGCACGGCGTATGCCGCGTAGTCCTTGGTACCGCGCTCCGCCGCCATCCTGCGGGCCACCTCGAGTTGCACCATGAACCGCAATGTCCGCGGGGTCTCGACTTCCTCGAGCAACCTCAAAACGAGCGGCGAGGCGATGTTGTACGGGAGGTTGGCGGCGAGCTTGTTCGGCGCGGGGTCGAGACCAGAGTAATCGAAGCGGAGGGCGTCTCCTTCGTGAACGATAACGTTATCCGTACCACTAACGGCCTCACGCAAACTCGGTAGCACGTCGGGGTCCAACTCTACAGCGTGCACCAGGCCGGCCCTTTCGGCGAGAAAGCTCGTCAAGAATCCACGTCCGGGGCCGACCTCGAGGACTACGTCGTCCTCACTGATGCCAGAGGCTACTATCCTGGCGGTGTTTGGGTCCTTCAGGAAGTGCTGTCCTAGGCGTTTTTTCGGTGGTCCCTGTTCGGACACCGAGGCTTACACCTCTAGCGGCAACCCGAAGAGGTTGCGGGCGTTACGGGTGGTTAAGATGGCGAGTTCTTCGTCTTCCATCCCTAACCTCTCGGCAACGAAGCCGGCCGTGAGGACGACGTTTTCGGGCGTGTTCTTCCTGCCGCGCACGGGCTGGGGGCTAAGGTAAGGGGCGTCCGTCTCGACGAGGATGCGTTCCTCATCTATCAGGCGGAGAACTCTGGCCGTCTCGCTATTGCTATACGTGACGTTGCCCGCGAGGCCGACGTAATAGCCGCGCTCCGTCGCCTCCCTGACCTCGCGGTCGCCGCCCTCGAAGCAGTGGAGCACGATAGGAACGCGGGCGCTCCCGAGGCAGGCCATCGTATCGGCGAAGGCCTCGCGAGAGTGGATCACCAGCGGCAGGCGCGTATCGTTGGCGAGTGAGATCACATCCTCAAACAGCGCCCGCTGCACCTCCCGCGACCACTGAGAACGGTAATAGTCGAGCCCGACCTCACCGAGGGCAACTATCCCCGGTGACTCCGAGAGCTCGGCTAGCGCTTCGAGATCAGCCGCCGTGTACGTACCGGCGTTGTGGGGATGTATCCCGGCCGTTGAGTAGACGTTGGGCAATACCGCAGCAAGCTCGGCCCCCCTCTTAGAATCCTCGACGTCGGTCCCGACGTTCACCACGGCCACGACGCCCACCTCAGCAGCGCTCCTCACCGCGCTCTCCGGTGAGACCTCAAGCCGCAAGAGGTGCGTGTGCGAGTCTACGAGCATAGCGCCTATCCCCTCTTCCCGGGGCCAATAGCGATGGGCATTATAAAGGTATCAGGCTACAGGCATCAGGTTTCAGGTCCTCGACTCTTCACCAGCCGCTCGTAGATCTCAGATCGCCGCCACCCCGATTCCCTGGCCACCCTCGCGGCGGCCCGCGAAGGGCTAGCCCCTTCTGCCACGTAGGCCCGCGCCTTCCTGACCACGTCGTCTATGCTCTGCTCTACCGTTCGTCCGCGGACTACGAGTACGATCTCGCCCTTTACTACCCCTGAGAAGTGCCTGGCTGCTCCCTCGGCCGTCCCTCTGAAGACCTCCTCGTGGAGCTTCGTTAGCTCCCTGCACACCGCGACCGGGGTATCGGCAGGAAGGTCCCCGAGCGTCTTCCCCAGCCGGTGCGGGGACTCGAAGAGGACGAAGGTAGACGATTCGGTAGCGATGCGTTCCAACAGCTCCGTGCGCCCCCTTCCCTTGCGCGGCGGAAAGCCAGCAAATACGACCGTGTCGGCGGGCATCCCCGAGACAACGAGGGCAGTGGTGAGGGCCGAGGGGCCAGGGAGGGCTTCTACCTCGACGCCGGCCTCGATGCAGGCGCGCACTAGCCTATAGCCGGGGTCGGAGACGAGCGGGGTGCCTGCGTCGGTGACGAGTACTACGCGTTCGGTCTTCGCCCTTTCGGCAAGCTCGGGGGCAAGGCTCTCCTCGTTGTGTTCGTGGTAGGCGCGGAGATCCTTCCTTATCTCGTAGTGGGCGAGCAACCGTCCCGTGCGCCTGGTGTCCTCGCAGGCAACGAGGTCGGCCTCGCGCAGGTGCCTGAGGGCGCGAAGGGTGATGTCCTCGAGGTTGCCTATCGGGGTCGGGATCACGGTGAGGGGCAACTCTCAACCGCCGAGCACGTACTCCCCGGAGGATGCGTCCCGGGCGAGCGCTGCGGCGCCTAGGACGCCGGATTTGGGACCGAGTGTAGCTACCTTGACCTCGGCCAGGTCGCGTGAAGGGGGCCTGGCTCGGAGGACTACTTCCCTGCGGGCCGCGCTAAGTATGAGCTCCCCAGCCTCCATAACACCGCCGCCAACGGCGACCACCTCGGGGTTGAAGATGTTTACAAACCCGGCGAGGCCGACGCCGAGCCACCTCCCAGCCTCGTCCAGCACCGAGAGCGCCCCCTTGTCACCTTCGCGGGCGAGCTCTGTGACGTCCTCGCCGAGTATCTGGCGCCTGGTGGCCAATCGTCCTAGCGCCGAGTCAGGGAATTCGACCGCGAGCTCGCGGGCACGGCGTCCTATGGCAGAGCCCGACGCGAGGGACTCCAGGCAGCCGTGGTTGCCGCAGGCGCAGCGAGGCCCGGTCGCCTGGATGGTTACGTGCCCGAGCTCTCCGCCCGAACCCTGCGCGCCGCGCATCAGGACGCCGTGCGTGATCACGCCGCCCCCGATCCCCGTTCCGAGCGTGACGAAGACCAGGTGGTCGGCCTCGCTGCCCACCCCGAACCGGAATTCGCCCCACGCCGCGGCGTTGCCGTCGTTCTCTATCGTGAGGGGCATCTTGATCTTCGGCTCGACCTCGTCTTTCAGGGGGATTCCCTCGACCGCGTGCAGGTTAGGGGAAAAGACGACCTTGTTCTCCTGAGCCAGCACCAGGCCGGGCACGGCGAGGCACACCCCTCCTACCTCAGGACCGTCCCCTACCTCCGAGATCGCCCTGGCGATTGTCTCGACCAGGGGCGCGGGCGAGTGTGGCGTGGGGTAGCGGACCTCGTCCAGGATCTTGCCCTCGGGGGTGACGACCCCGGCGGCGATCTTGGTGCCCCCAACGTCGACGCCGACGGCGTTCATTAGCCCGCCCTCCAGTCCACTATCTCTAGCTCGGCCTGCCCGGAGTACCGGCTGCGGGCGACCGTGTACGTGGCATCGAACGGCCCTGAGGGCAACCCGTCAGGCTCGCCGGCCATCTTGGCCTTGACTCCACCTTCGAACTCGATGAGGTTCATGCCCTCCCAGATCTTGCGCGAGCCCGAGATCCTCAGCCCCTCCGTAATGAAGACAGGGCGGTTGTTCCCGCTGCCGAAAGGGGCCAGCATCTCATGCCAGTCGAGTAGGCCGTTCGAGACGCTCCCTAGCGGTATCTCGGCGTCTACTTCTATGGCTGGGACGAAGATCTCCGGCTTCTCGACGCTCTGGGCCCTGACAGCCTCGTTGACGCCGGCGACGAAGGCGTCGAGGTTGCCGGCTTTCACGGTGAGGCCGGCGGCCATGCGGTGGCCGCCCCACTCCCCCATAAGGTGTCTGACCGTGTAGAGGGCGCCGTAGAGGTCGACATCTGTGTCGCCGGCGCGGGCCGAGCCACCGTAAGAGTCGTCGGCCCTGCGGTTCAGGATCGCCGCCGGCCTTCCCGTGGCGCCGGCGACGCGGCCGGCGATCAAACCCGCAAGCCCTCCCGTCTCCTCGGTTACGACGACCTTGAAGTCCTGCTCGGGATCCACCTCCGCCATAGCCTGCTCGACGGCGAATCTGGTCCGCCGCTGGCGCTCGGCGTTGAGCTGGTTCAGCAGGGAGGCTATCCTGAAAGCCTCCCTGCGGTCATCCGTCAACAGCAGGTCTAGAGCCGGCCGCGGGTTCTTTATCCTGCCGATGGAGTTGATGCGCGGCCCAAGCCTCCACCCGAGGTCGTTCTCGTCGAGCTCTCCCCTGACCCCGGCCACCTTGACCAGCGCCTCTATACCAGGACGCGCCCCCCCGGAAACGAGACCCCTGTTTATGTGCTTGAGTCCCATGCGGGCGAGCGCCCTGTTGTCCCCTACGAGCGGTGCGATGTCGACGACGGTACCGACCGAGACGAGGTCGAGGAGCCGACCCAGGCGCTTCCTGCCCTCGGCATCACCGAGCCCGCGCGCTATGGCCCAGGCGAACTTCCAGGCCACCCCCACCCCGGCCAGGGGGTCCTCCGGGTCCCAGAGCTTCGGGTCGAGCACGGTGACCGCCGTATGCGGTGGGTCTTCCGGCGGGATGTGATGGTCTGTCACGATGACCTCCATCCCCAACTCGTTCGCCAGCGCCACCTCGCTCCTGTTGGAGATGCCACAATCGGCGGTGATCAGGAGATCCACACCGTCGGCAAAGAGATCACGCACGTAAGGTTCGAGGAGGCCGTAGCCGGTCTGGCGGGTCGGCAGACCGACGGTGACGTTGTCCGTGTAGTGAGAGAGCGCCAGGAACAGGACGGCCGCCGAGGTGATGCCGTCGGTGTCGTAGTCGCCGAAGACCCCGATCCTCTCCCTACCCCTGATGGCCTTCGCAACTCTTTCCGCCGCGACGTTCCACTGGTCCTCATCGGGCGCCCCGATGGCGGCGAGCGAAGGAGAGAGGAAGTCAGTCGCCGCCCCCGGCGCGACGCCGCGGTTAGCGAGCACGCGGGCGCACAGGAGATCTACATCAGCCTCCCGCGCAAGCTCAGACACCACATCCGCATCCGGCTCGAGGAGCCGCCACCGCGCCAAAAACCCTCCTTACGCGAAAAACCCCAATTTGAGAGTATCGTCATTATACAAATCGGACCTTAGCGATTCGGGCAAGGTCGATGACCTTGCCCGAATCGCGCCGTCAACTGTCAGCCAAAACAAAAAGCTGATAGCTGATTGCTGACCGCTGATAGCTTGCAAAGGGTCCCAGAGACCCTTTGCAGACCGCTCTAAACCAACGGACTCAGGCTCGCGAGGGTGCGCTCGACGAGCTTGGCGGGGAGTGGGCGGCGTTGCCACTCCTCGAGGGTCAGTTCCTCGGCGTTCGTCTTGTCCATCTCGAACATCCTCTCCATCTGAGATGCGAGCCTGCGGCTGTAGACCTCGATGTTCAGCTCGTAGTTGCCGAGCATACTGTAGCGGTCGATGTTCGCGCTGCCGATAGTCGACCACAGGCCGTCTATTGTGGCGGTCTTGGAGTGGATCATGATGTGCCTGTACAAGAAGATCCTGACGCCGGCCTCGAGTAGATCATGGAAGTGGCGCCGCGCGAGCCAGTCCGCGGTGACGTGGTTGGACTGCTCGGGGACGAGCAACTGTACGTCGACGCCGCGCTCTTTCGCGTCTATCAGGTGCGCTTTCAGCGCCCGGTCGGGGACGAAGTAGGCGTGGGTAAGATATACGTGGGAGTTGGCGCGGTCTATCGCCTCGATGTACATCTCCCTTATTGGGAAGATCCTCATGTAAGGATCGTTACGCCGTACCCTTACGGCAGGGTTCCAATCGCGCTCTTTGTTAGGGGTGATCCTGGGTAGTTCTCCCGTGCGGTGGGCATTCCAGAAGTCGACGAAGGCGTTGTCGACCTCCTTGGCAGCATCGCCGCGGACCCTGACATGCGTGTCGCGCCATCCTGCCGCGTACAGGGACCCGATGTTGTAGCCACCAAGGAAGGCGACCTTGCCGTCGACGCTCATCATGTGACGGTGGAACCTGAAGATGTTTCTCGGGTTGAGTATCTTCGCGGGCCCCGACAGGGGGCGGAAGTGGAGGAGGTGTATCCTCTGCGGGAACCTCTTGAACGATGGCGGCACGAACACGTTGGCCAGCCCGTCGAAGACCACGTAGACCTCGACGCCCTCATCCACTTTGCTGGCCAGGGCCTCTACAAAGCGGCGCCCGACCTCATCACCCTTCCAGATAAACGTCCCGACGAAGATCTCGTCCTCGGCGGCCTCGATCTCCTCTAACATCGACTCGTATAGGCTGACCCCATAGGCGTAGACCTTGAGCCGATCCTCGCCCGACTCCAGCCCTATCTCGGGCTGGTCCTCCCACGGGAACCCCTGCCGCGGACCGCGGCGGCGCTTGCGATACTCGGCCATCGCGACTAGCACACCAACGATCATCGCCTGCAGCGCAGTCAGAGCGAGGAAGAGCCTGAGCCCCACCCGGCGCAACGTGGAGAGCGCGCGTCGTACCTCCGATACAACCCGCCGTAAGGAAGAGAACATGGGATCGATTATATATAGCGCTCCTGGGAAAGCGTGATATTTCAGGCTGCAGCCTGAAACCTACTTTCGGCGCAGGCGCGATACGAAACCCTTACCTTCCTTAAGCGCGCGGCGCCGGATCTCGGCCATCTCCTTCTCGCCGACCCTCTGGCCGCCGCGCTCGAAGTAGAGGATGCTTGTGCGGCCCATCGCTACGGTGCCTGCGTAGGCGATGACCGCTGATGCGGCCCATCCCCCCACAGGAACGAGCTTCACGGCCTGGCGGCTCAGGGCCCTCAGGCCGAAACCGGCGGCGAGTACCCCGAGAAGCTCCCGCGCCCTGTCCATCGATAGCTCCTCCCCGTAGGCGGCAGCTATGTTGAGCACCATCCGCGCCTGGTTCGCGGTCATCACCGGCATATCGGCCCCCGGGATGGGGAGCGCCCCGATCACGGCGTTCTGGCGGGCGTTGTTGCGTACGATCTCCTCGCAAACGGCCCGCCTGAGCGGAGGATACCCCTTCGCGAGCGCGACCAGATAGTCCTCGTCCAGTGCCAGCACGATACGAGGCGCCAGCTCTTCGAGGAGGGCCGCCCCATCCTTCGAAGAGAGGGAGATCTCACCAGGATCCTCCACAGCCTTCCCTGAGATGGTGGCGCCGCCGTCCGAGATCGCGAGGATCACCTCCGCACCACGCACGCCCCTCTGCGCCCCGAGCAGGGCGGCGATCTCGTCGGCCCTGTGCGAGTCGCCAGTGACGGCGAGAGTAGCCTGCTCTCTGGCCGCGTTGCGGGTCTCGCGGAACACCTTGTACAGATTTCTCAGGCCCATCACAGCTCGTCCTCCTTGTGGTTCAGGCTGCGCGCGCAGGCGGAACCAAATTGATTATTGTCCCTTTTAAGATATATTACGTGGAGGCTACAGGAGGGTTTCAACCTGAAGATCCCGGAGTAGATTTTGCAGCCTCAACGTGACCTGCGGGACATAGAGGAGATACAGGAGCTCTTCGAGGCCGGTCAGGAGACCGGCACGCTGGAGTCGAGTGAGGTACTCGACCTCCTTCAAGAGGTGGACCTCTCGACCGACGAGATCCAACAGGTCTACGGGCTCCTCCGCGAGCACGGCGTCGAGGTGGTCGACGCCGGATTCCTCGCCGAGACGATGAGCGAGGACGAGGACACCCAGCTCGTCAAAGAGGTGCTGGAAGGCGACCTGAAGAGCCGCTACACGGGGGATGCGGTCCAGATGTACCTGGACGAGATCGGCAAGACCCCCCTCCTCACGAAGGCCCAAGAGACCTACCTGGCGAAGCGCATAGAGCGCGGCGACAGGCGCGCCAAGGCCCACCTCACCAAAGCCAACCTCAGGCTCGTCGTCTCCATAGCCAAGAAGTACGCGGGGAGGGGCGTCTCGCTGCTCGATCTGATCCAGGAGGGCAACATCGGGCTGATGCGGGCCGTCGAGAAGTTCGATTACAGGAAGGGTTTCAAGTTCTCGACCTACGCCACGTGGTGGATTCGTCAGGCCGTGACCAGGGCGATAGCCGACAAGGGACGTACGATCCGGGTCCCCGTCCACATGGTCGAGAAGATCAACAAGTACTACAGGGTCCAGCGGGGCTTAGGCGCCAAGCTCAACCGCGACCCCACCGACGACGAGGTCGCACGCATCATGGAGGTCGAGGCTGAGGAGATCGTGCGCATCAGACGCGTCTCGAGGCGTTCTATCTCCCTTGAGACACCCGTCGGGGAGGATCACTCCTCGGAGCTTGGGGACTTTATCGCGGACGAGGAGTCTGAATCCCCCCACGACCTCGCCAAGTCCTCCCTCTTGAAGGCCCGCATGCGCGAGGCTTTG
>Ga0126308_10000372_pt1 | contig 14271 bp, 14 predicted proteins | sample Plot55_FD_92533 | JGI IMG/M metagenome (GOLD analysis project Ga0126308, IMG submission 92533) | Serpentine soil microbial communities from UC McLaughlin Reserve, CA, USA - Plot55 | ecosystem: Environmental > Terrestrial > Soil > Grasslands | place: USA: UC McLaughlin Reserve, Lake County... | reverse complement strand
GATGGCAGTGCCCATCGAGTCCAGGAGATTGTTGAGATCCGACGCGCGGCTGTTGAGCGCGGCCGCGGTGAAGAAGTTGGTCGGATTGTCGAGGGCCGTGTTGACACGCTTGCCGGTGGCGAGGCGGGTCTGCGTGATCGAAATCAGATCAGCGGTGCGCTGCAGCTGAAGGAGGTTGGTGCGGACGCCTGCCGAGAGAACGATGTTCGAAGACATGACTTGACCTTTCTGGTTTGCACGTTGTGTGCGTTGGACCTGCCGTTCGCTTCGGAACAGCGCGCGGAGTATCGCCACAACACACTGACGAGCCGTGAAGAAAGGTGGTTAATTCATAGTTAGATCAGATGGTTAAGGAATAGCGTAGGAGGAATGGCGGACGACCGTGCCGATCGTCATGGACGGCGTCAAGACAAGTGGAAACTGCTGCCCGCTCTATTGCGCGGCGAACTGCAGGCCGATGCTCAGGCCGCGAAGTCGGCGTTGTGCGCGGCCTTGTCCCGGCTCTCGCGTTCCCTCAGCTCGCGGACATAGGCCCTCAGCCGCAGGATGACTTCCTCGGGGATCTGCTGGACGACTTGACCGGAGCGCTCGTTGATGACGCGGTAGATGATGTCGCGGGTTGCCGCATCGATCACGATTTCGCGCGATCGCCGTGACTGATTCTCCGCGTATTGTGGCTGATGTTCCGCATTGTTGCGCGAGGCGGCGCTGTCGGCCACGGCTGTCACGCTTTGCGATGCTGCGAGCGTTGTCGCCACCGCATGGGCAATAGGCGGCGGGTCCGGCCGCGCCGGGCCGGGCTGGGTGACCTGTCCGATCGGCCTTATGGTCAGGCCGCTGTCCATTCTGGCCTCCTGGCGGTCTTCTACCGCACGAGACCCTTTCCGGGTTTTCGCCAGCCTAGACGAGCGGAATGAATCTTACGTGAGGGAAGGTGGTTAATTTGCTTCGGCCAAAGAACAGACAATTTGCTCGCGCGGCGCGCCGCCAACGCCGGGGAGATGCTCGACAGGCGACACCGGTCCGTCCGCGCGCGGAAAATCACAGCATGCGGCTGAGCGTGAGCGGCTTGGCGGCGTCCGGCGCCGGCGCGGTCGGCCGTCCCGACACTCCGTAGGTCTGCGGCGCCGCTTTGCGCGTGAGCTCGCCGGCGACTCCGCGAATGATGCCTTCGGAGACGGCATGGACGGTCGCCAGCACCGTCAGATTCATTTGCAGGAGCGGACGGAATGTGTCGTGCCGGCGGCGCAGCTCGTCGAGCTGTTCGCCCAGATTCGCCGTAAGGAAGTTCGTATTCGCCTTCACCCGTTCGGTGGCGGCAAAATAGTGTCCGGCGATCTCCTGCTTCTGGGCGCCAAGCCGCGATGCATGCGCGATGCGGCCGTTGCGCACCAGCTCGGTTTCCTCCTCGACGACGATACGGAGCGAGTCGAGGAGATCCGCGACCACGGCGATCAGGCGTTCACCGTCGGCGACGGTCTCGATGCGCGATACCGGGGCAGGGGTGGTGACGAGGTTCTGCATCTTTTCTGCGACCGAGGTGCTGGGAAGCGCCTCACTTCTGAGCCGCCTCCTGTTGTGCGATGAGCGAACGATAGACGTGGTCGGCGATGCCGAGGCCGCCGCCGTGGGCGAACGACTTCGCGTATTCCTCGGTCAGGAAGGAGCGCCAGACGCCGGTTGCCCCACCGCCGCCGAACGGCCCTTCGCCGTCGATGCCGGTGAACATCTCGTTGAACATCGAGTTGAGAAACACCGCCTCGAAATCGACCGCGGTCGCGCGCGCCTTGGCGTGAGCCCCCTTGTTCGCCGCGGCCGCCGCTGCGCGGGGTGTGAAACCTGCGTCCGCCGCTGGATTGATCGAAGCCGCCATCACATCACCTCGATGTCGGCCTGGATGGCGCCGGCCGCCTTGATCGCCTGCAGGATCGCGATCATGTCGCGCGGACCGATGCCGAGCGCGTTGAGCCCGTCGACCAGCTGCTGCAGCGACATACCCTCGCTGACCACCGCAAGCTTCTTGCCGTCCTCCTGCACGCCGACGCGCGAGCGCGGGACGACTACGGTCTGGCCGCGCGAGAAGGGCGCCGGTTGGCTCACCTGCGGCGTCTCCGAAATGGTGACGGTGAGGTTTCCCTGGGCCACCGCCACCGTCGACACCCGCACATCGCGTCCCATCACGATGATGCCGGAGCGCTCGTCGATGATGATCTTGCCCGCGAGATCGGGCTCGATCTGCAGCTGCTCGATCTCGGTCAGCATCGCGACCACGTTGCTGGGATATTTCTTCGGCACCGTAATCTGCACCGTCGACGGGTCGAGCGGCTCGGCCACGCTGCCGCCCATGAAGTCGTTGATGGCGCCGGCGATCCGCTTGGCGGTCGTGAAGTCGGGATTGCGCAGGGCGAGCCGGATCTGGTTGAGGCGATTGAGCGCGAAATCGATCTCGCGCTCGATGATGCCGCCATTGGCGATGCGGCCGACGGTCGGGACGCCGCGCGTGATCTTGGCGGCATCGCCCTCGGCCTGGAAGCCGCCGATAGAGAGCGACCCCTGGGCCACCGCGTAGACGTTGCCGTCGGCGCCGAGCAGGGGGGTCACCAGAAGCGTGCCGCCCTGGAGGCTCTTGGAATCGCCGAGCGCCGACACGGTCACGTCGAGCCGCGTGCCCTGAGTGCCGAAGGCCGGGAGATTGGCGGTCACCATCACGGCGGCAACGTTGCCGGTCCGCAGCGCTTGGCCGCGGATGTTGACGCCGAGGCGCTCGAGCATGGCCTGCAGCGACTGCTTGGTGAAAGGAATGTTGTTGAGCGTATCGCCGGTGCCGTTGAGCCCGACCACGAGGCCATAGCCGATCAGCTGGTTCTGCCGCACGCCCTCGATGTTCGCGAGGTCCTTGATGCGCGAGGCAGCACCCGCCGGTGCGGCGGCATAGACCGGGATCAGCGCCGCCGCCAAGACGGCGAGCGCAAGTCGCAGTGTCCTTCTCACCTTCGCTCCCCGATGGCTGGACAGCTTCCCTCATGCGAGCGGCGTGCCAACCCGCGCGCTGCGGGCAAGCTGCTGTTTTTGCGTGGAAATCAATTTCACCGGGGGTGGTCGGGCGAGGCGCCGGCGGTAGCGGCTGCCGAGTCTCGGCAGATTTTGCCGGGCGATTTAACCGGCCATTAACCAGACCGGCGCGACGTTGCGGGCCGGTGCGAGACGACGCTTCGGATCTCGCGGGAACTTTGAATGCGCATCTACGGGCCCAATGGCACCAGCGTCATCGCGAACGCGCCGCAGGCGCGGCGCAGCGGCGCCGGCACATTCACTCTCGACAACAAGGAGCCGGCCCGGCCGGCGGGCGCGGCGTCGGCGGCAAAAACCATCGGCAGCATCGATGCCCTGATCGCCCTTCAGGGGGTCGAGGATGCAACCGGGCGGCGGCGCCGGGCGGTCAGGCGGGGACGCCTGGCGCTCGATGCTCTCGACGAACTCAAAATCGGGCTGCTCGCCGGAACCCTCGATACGGGGGCGCTCGCCAGGCTTAAGAGCGCGGTCGGCGATCTCACGGAAGTCTCGGGCGACCATGCCCTGGATGCGGTGCTGGCCGAGATCAGCTTACGCGTCGAAGTTGAACTCGCGAAATTCGGTCCGTGCCGGGCGAACGGCGATTCGGCGTAAAGGCTTCGCCGATTTCGATATTGTCGGCACCGTTCTCCCCCGATATAAGCTCGCCCTCCTAGGGAGGAGACTCAAGGGTAGTCTTCAGTATTGGGGTTGCGGTGCATGCCAGGGCTAAAAGAAAAAATCTATCGACCGTCGGACAAAGAACCCTTCATGAACGAGCGCCAGCGGGAGTATTTCCGGGAACGGTTGCTCGCCTGGAAGGAGGACATTCTGAGGGAGGCGCGGGAGACGCTTCAGCATCTTCAGGACGAAAACCAGAACCATCCCGATCTCGCCGATCGGGCCTCATCGGAAACGGACCGCGCCATCGAGCTCAGGGCGCGCGACCGGCAGCGCAAGCTGATCGCCAAGATCGATGCGGCGCTGGCGCGGATCGACGACGGCACTTACGGCTTCTGCGAGGAGACCGGCGAGCCGATCTCGCTGCGGCGGCTGGAGGCGCGGCCGATCGCTACGCTGTCTGTCGAGGCGCAGGAGCGTCACGAACGGCGCGAGCGGGTCTACCGGGACGAGTAGTCAATCCTCACTCCTCAGTAATCAGACAGATGCTCTGCTCTCATTGCTGGAGACCTGATATCTGATCCCTGAAGTGATCGCGGCCTCCGGCGGGGAGCTGCCGGAGGCCGCGTCGTTGCACCGTTCCGTCCCGGGACGGGGAACGGCGGGGAGCTCGTTGGGCGAATAGCGAATAGCGAATAGAGTCCCAGCGGCCCTGCCTTCCTACTCGCTCTTCACTACTCGCCATTCGCTACTCGCTATTCGCCACATCAGAACGGCAGGATCACGTCGAGCACCTGCTGGCCGTAGCGCGGCTGTTGCACGTCGGTGATCTGGCCGCGGCCGCCATAGGCGATGCGCGCCTGGGCGATCTTGGTCGAATCGATGGTGTTGTCGCTCTCGATATCCTCGGGCCGCACGATGCCGGCGACGATCAGCTCGCGAACCTCGAAATTGACGCGGATTTCCTGCCGGCCCTCGATCACCAGGTTGCCGTTCGGCAGCACCTGCGTGACCACCGTCGCCACGTTCGTCAACAGCTCTTCCTTGCGATCGATCGAGCCCTTGCCGTCGCTCGAGGCGCTCGAATCGGCGGTGAGGATGCGGCCCGGCAACACGGCGGTGGCCGGGTTCTTGATGAGCTTGCTGCCGATGAAGTCGGTGATGCCGGAATCTTCCTTGTTGGCGCGCGTCCTCTGAGTCTCGTTTTCGTATTTCGCCTTGTCGGTAATCTTGACCTTCACGGTCATGATGTCGCCGATCTGGTGCGCGCGCTGGTCCTTGAAGAAGGCGCGTGATCCGTTTCGCCACAGCGAATTGGGATTGTAGGAGACCGGCTGCGGTGTCGGCATCGGCATCTGCACCGGCTTGTAGCCCGGCTGCGCGACCGGATTCTCGATTTGCGTCAGGGGAGGCGGCTCGCCGATCTGCCGCAATCGATCGACCGCCGAGCATCCGCCGATCGCCGCAACGCAGCCGCCGACCGCGAGAGCACGCACCAAAGTGCGTCCCGTTCCTCCTGGAACGGGACGCACTTTGGTAGCTTTGGGTGGCAGATGTTCTTGGCGGCGAACCGGTGCCCATCCCGGATCAAGTCCGGGACAGGCTTTCGCCGGAACATGCGCTGGGAAAGGAATATTCCACATGACACGACTCATCTCAGGGGCATCTCGCCCTCAGGTTGGGACTGCGGCGAAGCATTGAGCTGCGTGGTCACGCGCGGCCGCGGCGGCGCGACCGTGACCTGGCTGGGACCGGAAACCGTGCCCTGGACCGTGCGCTTCGATTGCATGTTGAGAATGTTGATCGTGTCGCCTTCGGCGCCGGATTCCAGCGCCTTCCCACGCATGGTCAGCACCAGCCCCGGCACCTCGTAGACGAGCGTCACGGTTTCGTTGCGTTGCACGATGTCCGGCTTCATCAGATCGGTGCTGCGCAGCACTTCGCCGGCGCGCAGCTGCCGCCGCGCGGCGCGCCCGACGGCATCCGCGATGGTGCTTGCGAAATCGCCACGCACTTCCGCCTTCGGCCGGCGCTCGAGCGCGAGATCGGACGCCTTGAGCACTTCGCCGCGGCCGAGCGGGCGCGTCAGCACTGCCGCCTCGATCATCTCGACGGCCGTGCCGACATAGCGCAGCGGGGCTCGGCGCGCGGCGTTGCTGCCGGGCATATCGAAGGTGATGTCGAACTTGCCCGAGCGTGGATCGTAGTAGGCGCGCGCGACTTGCAACTCGCCCGTGGCCGACGGCTCGAGGTAGATCGGTCGCGCGTCGCGGTCGACCGTCACCGACAGGTTCTTGGCTCCGCCGACGCCGGGCTGGCCGGCGACGACGTCGGCGATGCGCAATTCGAGGTCCTTGATGCTGATGACGCGGCTCGCGCGCGTCACCGCAATATCCGAGACTCCTCGAGTCTCGACGATGGTCAATCCGTGCGCGCGTACCGCCTCGACGACACGCGCGGCTGATACCCTGCCGGTCTGGCCGAGATCCGGAGCGCGAAAGACCGGCACGCGCGCATTCGCGCCCGCGTTCTCGATGAGGTCGCCGATGCGCACGAGATCGCTCGACACGCTGACGTCGCGCTTGAGCGCCGGGGTTGCCGGTGGAATGGCCCCCGTCACCTGGCCTGCGGCCGGAGTCGCCAGCATCGACAGGAACGCGACTGCAAGCGCGCACCCGGCTCGGCGGCTGGTAGACATCAACTCAGTTGTAAGATGCGGCATGCGGAACACCGTCCTCACTCCTCAGCGCATCAGGTTGGAGGTTGCCTGCAGCATCTCGCCGGCCGCCGTGATGACTTTTGCATTCATCTCATAGGCGCGCTGTGCGGCGATCAGGTCGGAGATTTCTTTCACGGCCTCCACGTTGGCCTGCTCGAGGTTGCCCTGCTGCAGATCGCCCAGGCCCTCGAGATTCGGCGTTCCGTTCTGCGGCGCGCCCGAGGCCGGCGTTTCGAGGAAGAGGTTGTCGCCGATCGCCTGCAGGCCGGCCTTGTTGACGAAGTTCGACAGCTCGATCTGCCCGAGCTGGCTTGACGTGGACTCGGTGCCGACGATCGCGGAGACCTGGCCCTGGGCGTTGATGGTGATGCTGCGCGCGTTCTGCGGGATGGTGATGCCGGGTTGCACCACGTAGCCCTGGGCGGTGACGAGGCGGCCCTGCGCATCCAGTTCGAACGAGCCGTCGCGCGTATAGGCGGTGCGGCCATCCGGCAGCAGGATGCGGAAGAAGCCGTCGCCGCGGATGGCGACGTCGAGCTCCTTGCTGGTGGGCAACAGGCTGCCCTGGCTCATGACGCGCGGCGTGCCGACGGTCTTCACGCCGCCGCCGAGCTCGATGCCTGCGGGGAGGATGTTTCCCTGGTCGGACGTCTGCGTGCCGACGCGGCGGACATGCTCGTAAAGCAGATCCTGGAATTCGGCGCGTTGGCGCTTGTACCCGGTGGTCCGCATGTTGGCGATGTTGTTGGAGATGACCTGGACGTTGAGTTCCTGGGCCATCATCCCGGTGGAGGCGGTGTGGAGGGCGCGCATCGCTTGGTCTCCTCAAATCTCAACGCTGCGTCATACCGGCACTTCGGCCAGCCGCTCGATGGCGGTGCGACGCAGCTCGTGTTCGCTCTGCAGCATGCCGGCAACTGCCGTATAGGTGCGCGTGACTTCGATCATGCGCGTCATCTCGCTGACGGCGCTGACGTTCGATTTCTCGATCGAGCCCTGGACGACGCCGGCGGTCGGCACCGGCTGCGGAGCAAGGCCGGCCGGCGCAGCGAACAGGCTGGCGCCGGCTTTCTCCAGCCGCTCGGGTTGCGCGAAGCCGACGAGCCGCAGCCTGCCGCGCTGCGACTCCGCGACATTGTTGCCTTCCTTGACCGTGATCGTGCCGTCGCGGCTGATCGCGATGTTGCGATCGCCCTGCTGGAACGCGATCGGGCCGTTGTCGCCGAGGATGCGATAACCGTCGCCGGTGACGAGCTCGCCCTGAGCGTTGATCTGCAGGGCGCCGTTCTTCGTGTAGCGCTCGCCCTGCGGCGTCTGCACAACCAGAAAGGCATCGCCGTCGATCGCCACGTCGAGCGGATTGCCGGTCTGCTGGATGGTGCCGCCACCGAGGTTGTGCCAGGTGGCGCGATCGAGCACGAAGCTCATGCGCCGGTCGGCGCCCACGAAATTATCCGAGCGGGCGACCGGCATCAGGTATTCGCGAAAGACGTTGCCGTCGGCCTTGAACCCCGTGGTGTTCAGGTTCGCAATATTGTTGGCGACGACATCGAGCTCTCGCTGCAGCGCCATCTGCCGCGAAAGGCCGATGAGAAGCGCGTTCTCCATCGGTCCGGCTCCCCAATTCCTCCAGGCGGCGCGCTCTCCCGTGCGACACCTGCGGTCGATCCCGGCCTTGGCTCTCCCAAGCCGCGGCCCGCGTCTCCTCTGCAGAGGCCGTGCCAACGTCAGTTGCTGCGAGAAATCAGTGAGTTGACAGCACGACTGCGATCGGCGCGGGCGGCAATTTGCACCCGGTTAACCTTGCGCCCGGCAAAATTTTCCCGGTTGGCTCGGGGTCGAAAGCTTTCGTTAACCATGACGGCCATAGCTTGGCACGCGCAAGCAATGAGCCGTATTGCGCCTTCACGCGTCCACGGCTCGCTGGTGTCGCGGAGACGTCATGGCAGCCAAGGCGAATGCAGCGCCCGCCGGGCCGGAGGTGGACGAGGCGGAAGAAGAAACGACGCAGCCGAGAAAGAAACTGCCGCTCAAGCTCATCATCATTGCGGCGGCCGCGTTCCTGGTCGTCGCCGGCGGCGGCACTGGCGCCTACTTCATGTTCATGGGCAAGAAAGACAAGGCCGAGGAGGCGAAGGCCGCGGGTCCGGCGGTCAAGATTGCGTTCCTCGATCTGCCCGACGTGATCGTCAATCTCACCAACCCGGGCAGCGACCGAACGCAATACCTCAAGGCCAAGATCGTGCTCGAGCTCCCGGACCAGGCACTGATCCAGCAGATCACGCCGGTCATGCCGCGCGTCATCGACGCCTTTCAGACTTATCTGCGCGAGTTGCGGCCGACCGATCTCGAAGGCTCCGCCGGCCTGTACCGGTTGAAGGAAGAGCTGACCCGTCGCGTCAATACCGCGATCGAGCCGGCGCGCATCAACGCCGTGCTGTTCAAAGAGCTGCTCGTCCAGTGAGCGACGGGCAGTCGTTGGGGGACTAAGCCGTCATGGCGTCGAAGGCAGACATCGATCAGGACGCTCTCGCCGCCGAATGGGGGTTGGCGCTCGAAGCCGAGACGTCAGGCGGTTCCGCCAATGCTGGCGCGGCAGCGCCGTCGCCCGACGGAAACGACGAGATGGCGGCGCAATGGGCCGCCATGATCGACGACGGCAGCCAGTTCGTTCAGGCGGCCAAAGGCGGCGCCGAGCGCATTCTCAACCAGGAGGAAATCGACAGCCTCCTCGGCTTCAGCCTCGCCGACATCAACCTGAACGAGAATTCCGGCATTCGGGCGATCATCGACTCGGCGATGGTCTCCTACGAACGTCTGCCGATGCTGGAAATCGTCTTCGACCGGCTGGTCCGGCTGATGACGACCTCGCTGCGCAATTTCACCTCCGACAACGTCGAAGTGTCGCTCGACCGCATCACGTCGGTGCGTTTCGGCGACTATCTCAATTCGATCCCGCTGCCGGCGATCCTCGCCGTATTCAAGGCGGAGGAGTGGGACAATTTCGGCCTGTTCACCGTCGACTCGAGCCTCATCTACTCGATCATCGACGTGCTCTTAGGCGGCCGGCGCGGCCAGACCGCGATCCGCATTGAAGGCCGGCCCTACACCACGATCGAGACCAGCCTGGTGAAGCGCATGGTCGAGGTCGTGCTCGCCGATGCCGAGCTCGCCTTCCGTCCGCTGTCGCCGGTCAAGTTCGATATCGATCGCCTGGAGACCAATCCGCGCTTCGCGGCAATCTCGCGGCCCGCCAATGCCGCGATCCTGGTGCGCCTGCGCATCGACATGGAGGATCGCGGCGGCAACATCGAGCTGCTTCTGCCCTATGCGACGATCGAGCCGATCCGCGAGGTGCTGCTGCAGATGTTCATGGGCGAGAAGTTCGGCCGTGATCCGATCTGGGAGGGGCATCTGGCGACGGAGATCGGCCAAGCGGAAATCGCCGTCGACGCGGTCCTGTACGAGGCCCAGCTGCCGTTGCGGCAACTGATGAAGCTCAGCGTCGGAGACACGCTGACGCTCGAGCTCAAGCCCGATGCCTTCGTGACGGTGCGCTGCGGCGATGTGACCTTGACCGAAGGGCGCATGGGTCGCGTCGGCGACCGCGTGGCGGTGCGGATCGCCAAGCCGCTGCGTAAACCAACGACCACGTTCGCCATGTTCGAGACGGCGGACGCGTCCTCGAAGCGCGTGGAGGCGTAAGTGAGCAACGGATTGGGCATGGTGATCGAGACCCTGGTTGCGATTCTGCTCCTGCTCACGATCGCTTACAGCGTGATGCTCAACAAGAGGCTGAAGCGCCTGCGTAGCGACGAGATGACGCTGAAAGCCACCATTTCCGAGCTGATCACGGCGACCGAGATTGCCGAACGCGCGATCGGCGGATTGAAGCTGACGGTGCGCGAGTGCGACCAGGGCTTGGGCGAACGGTTGCGAACCGCGGAGCGCTTCTCGACGGAGATCGCCCGTCAGACCGAGGCCGGCCAGGAGATCTTGAGCCGGCTCCAGCAGATCGTCGCGGCGGCGCGGCCCTCGCCGGCGGCCGGCGCCGCGCCGGCCGCGCTGGTCGCACCCGATGCCCAGGCGATCGTCAAGGCGGCGCAAGCCTTTGCGGCGCGCGCGCGCAACAGAGGCGTCGCCGCATGAACAAGTTCACGCGCGAGTTCCGGCTCATTCCGGTCGTGCTGTTCGCGACCGTGAGCCTGCTCGCGCTGAAGATCGGCGGGCTGGTCGCGTCCGGCGGCTACACGCTGGCAACGCCGCGTCCGGCGCAGGCAAACGACGTGCACGCGCGGTCGCCCGAGGGCAAGCGCTCCTGGGCGCAGGAGACGCTGGGCTATCCCGACCTCACCGGCAGCGTCGACAAGCCTGCGGCCGCCGACCAGAACGGCAAGGGAGCCGGCAAGGGCGATCCTGCGCAACCCGCCGCCGCGGAGCCACCGCCGCCTAAGCCGGACGCGGCGCCAGTTTCGATCGACAACGCCCGTGCGCTGTCTCCCGCCGAGCGTGCCGTTCTCGAGCGGCTGCAGGAGCGCCGGCACGAGCTCGAGCATCGCGCCCGCGAACTCGACATCCGCGAAGGCCTCCTGACCGCGGCGGAAAAGCGGATCGAGGCGCGCGTCATGGAGCTCAAGGACGTCGAGGCGCGGATCAACGCCGGCATTGCCAAGAAGGACGAAGCCGAAGTCGCCCGGCTCAAGGGCATCGTCACCATGTACGAGAACATGAAGGCGAAAGAGGCGGCCCGCATCTTCGACCGACTGGACATCAAGATCCTTCTCGAAGTGGCAAGCCAGATCAATCCGCGCCGCATGTCCGACATCCTGGCGCAGATGACGCCGGAGGCGGCGGAGCGTCTGACGGTCGAGCTCGCCACCCGCTCCAATCAGAGCGAAAAGGCTCCGGCGCTATCCGATCTGCCCAAAATCGAGGGACGTCCCGGAGGGTGAGGGTTAAGCCCCCGTTAAACGCGTCCGCCTAGGCTGAACGCGAACCCGCGCGCGGTGGCGGGTGCCGGCTCGAAGGACCGGTGCGGAAGCTTAAGCATGGCGAGCAACTCACTCACGCTGAAGGCGATGCGCGCCCATGCCGATGCGCAGATTCCGCCGCGGGTCGGCGTGCGGACCGTCGTGCTTTTTCTGCTGCTCGAAGTGTTGTTGCTCCTCGCCGCTCTCGCCTCCTTTCCCGGCCCCGCCCGTGCCGAGATGATGAAGGGCGACGTGAGTGCGAGCACCAATGGGGGCTACGCCCGCATCGTCTTCACCTTCCCGGAGGAAAACGAAGCCGATGTCCGGATCGCCAACGGTGTCATCGTCATCAGCTTCAGAAAGTCGGCCGAGCTTGCGGTGGACCGCATCTCTGCCGGCGCTTCCGCTTATGTGGGGGTCGCCCGGCGCGATCCCGACGGAACGGCGGTTCGCCTCGCGCTGAAGCGCAAGGTCACCGTCAATTCCATGGCGGCCGGCGAACGCCTGTTCGTCGACCTTTTGCCGGAGGGCTGGGTCGGGGTGCCGCCCGGCCTGCCGCAGGAGGTGATCGATCACTTGGCGCGCCGCGCGCGCGAAGCGGAAAAGAAAGCGCGACAGGCGTTGCTGCTTGCGCGGCAACGGGCGCTGCCGCCCATGAAGGTGCGGCTCGGCAACCATCCGACATTCAGCCGCTATGTTTTCGAGCTGCCGGAGCCGGTACCGGTTGCCGTCGACCACGACAAGGAAAAGCTGACCGTCCTGTTCGACGCGCCGCTGCGGTTCGATTTGATCGACGTGAAGGCCGCATTGCCGCCGATGGTGAGCGCAATCACGGCGGAGCCCAGCGAGGATACGGTGGAAGTCCGCTTCACCTTCAAAGGCAAGGTCGACGTGCGCACGTTCCGCGAGGACTCGAACTTTGTCCTCGATCTCACCGCCAGCAATGCCGCACCGGCCGCCGGGGTCGCCGTGCTCACCCAACCGGGCGACCTGCCGGGCCTGTCGCTGGTGCCTCCCAATGACAAGGGCGGGGCTCTGGCCAAGCCGCCGCCGACCGCGGCGGCAAAAGCGGACGAGCGGATTCAAGATCCGCTTCCGGCGCCGGCGGCTCCCGCACAGCCGGGAGCGACACCAAGACCGATGCCCGAGACTGCACCCGCGCCGGCCGCCGGCCCCCCGCCGCCGGTCGATACCCGGCCGGCAACCGCGCCGCCGCCGCACGAGCCGATCAAGATCGAACAAGTTTCAGCGCCACCGCAGAAGCCCGCCGCCCCGCCGGCGGGCGCGATTGCTTCGGAGCCAGCCGAACCTGCAGGGTTTCCGCCGGTCCAGGGCGCCACCGAAGCCGCGTCCGACGACGCCCGCGAGGCGGGTTCGCCGGTCGTGGTCGAGTTGCGCCGCCAGGGCGATACGCTGCGGCTCGTGTTTCCGTTCGCAACGCCGACGCCGGCGGCCATATTCCGCCGTTTCGATACCTTGTGGCTGGTGTTCGATACACGGGTGCCGATCGACGTCACGCAGCTTTTCGGCGATCCGGGCCGGGTGATCCGCAGCGCCGAGGTGTCGCGCTCGCAGGACGGACAGGTGGTGCGACTGAAGTTGGAGCGGCCTCGTCTGGCGAGCGCGAGCACGAGCGGGCCGACATGGGCCGTCACCCTCGGCGATATCATGCTCGATCGCACCACGCCGCTGACGATCAACCGCGCCAGCGTCGGCGCCAACCGTGCCGTCGGTCTCGTTCCGTTCGATCAGCCGAGCCGGACCCATCGCATTTCCGATCCCGAGATCGGCGACATGCTCCTCGTCGTCACGGCGCTCGGCCCCGCGCGCGGCATGCTGCGAACCCAGGACTTCGTCGAATTTCGCGCGCTCGCCTCGACTCATGGCGTCGCGCTTCAGCCGCTGGCGGACGATGTCTCCACCGAGGTCCACCCCGACAAAATCCTCATCACGCGGCCGAGCGGATTGATCCTCTCCGGCGCGAATTATCAGCTGGACGAGGCGGCGCTGCAGTCCGGGGGAACCGTGCTGCTCGATCCGCTGCGCTGGGGCACCGATCGCCGCGCGCAGTTCGCCGAACGGCAACGGCAGCTCGTACAGGCCGCCGCCGTCGCGCCGGAAGGTAAGCGCGGCGCCGCTCGCCTCAACCTCGCCCGGTTCTATCTCGGGCGCGAATTGTTCCCGGAAGCCAAGGCGGTGCTCGAAGTCGCCGTCAGCAACGAGCAGCCGAAGGCGGCAGAACCATCCGGCCTGGTGCTGAGAGCCGTTGCCAAGCTCATGATGGACCGCAACGACGACGCGCTGAAGGACCTTTCCCATCCGGTCCTGGCAGATCACAAGGAGGCCGCGCTGTGGCGCGCGCTCGCGCATGCGCGGCAGGGCAATTGGGTACAGGCGCGCGAAGGCTTCAAGGCCGCCGAGGCGGTGATCACGACGCTTCCCATCGAGCTGCAGCGCGCCGCCCTCAAGGAGCGGCTGCGCGCCGCCATCGAGGTGCAGGATCTCGGCGAGGCCACGCAGACGCTCAATGAGCTGACGACGATTGGCATCCCGGGCGAGCTGGAAGCAGCGATTGCGGTGCTCTCGGGGCGCCTTGCCGAGGCGCTCGGACGCATCAGCGATGCGCTGAACGCGTACCATTCTGCGGGCCAGTCGGGCGACCGTCCCGCCGCTGCACAAGGCCGGTTGCGCGAGATCCTGTTGCGCTATTCGCTCAACACGCTCGCCCGCGTGGACGTCATTTCCGAGCTCGAGGTGCTGACCACCGTGTGGCGCGGCGATGAGACCGAAATCGAAGCGCTGCAATTGCTCGGTCATCTTTACATCGAGGAGAAGCGCTATCGCGATGCGTTCTACGTCATGCGTACGGCGCTTTCTGCGTTTCCCATTTCGCCGACCACGCGGCGCATC
>Ga0126308_10000371_pt1 | contig 14274 bp, 16 predicted proteins | sample Plot55_FD_92533 | JGI IMG/M metagenome (GOLD analysis project Ga0126308, IMG submission 92533) | Serpentine soil microbial communities from UC McLaughlin Reserve, CA, USA - Plot55 | ecosystem: Environmental > Terrestrial > Soil > Grasslands | place: USA: UC McLaughlin Reserve, Lake County... | reverse complement strand
TATTATTAAAATATAATAAGAGGTGATTAGATTTATCTTTGTGCAGATGTGGCAGAGTGGTCTTCTTTACAGAACACAATAATGCGTCGGCCTTGAGTGATTTTCAAGGTTAAAGCAAGCCGATTCGCCTTCGGGCGATCAGGAGTTCGAATCTCCTCATCTGCGCTTCTATTTTTAAAAAGATTATTGAATCAATTTAAGAATAGGTATAAAATTTTATTAGACTTCGATAATCAAACTCGCATTAATGGACAAAAGATTAGGAGTAGTAATGGCTATATTGGTCGTTATAAGTGCAATAGTTACAATTTTTATATCTCCGTTAGATACTACTATTCCTATTCCAGAGCCCTCATTCTTGAGTAATACAACAAATCAGAATAAAGGTATCGACATAATTGCAGAAAATCTCTCAACACCTTGGGCTATAGATATTGCAAAAGATAATAGAATCTTTTTTACTGAACGCGAAGGAAAGATCAGGGTAATTGATGAAAAAGAAATCCTTCTTGATGAACCAGTAGCTTATATCAGAGTTGCACAAAATGGAGGTTCAGGATTATTAGGAATTGCTCTTCATCCTAACTTTACAGAAAATCATTTAATGTACATTTATCATAGCTATATGAAAGATAATAAACTTTATAATAAAGTTTTACTTTTAAAAGAAAAAGGTAACAAAATTATTGAATCAAAGATAATAATTGATTCTATTCCTGGGTCACCATATAACAATGGAGGAAGAATAAAGTTTGGCCCTGATTATAAGTTATATATTGCCACAGGTGATGCTTCTGATCCCCTTTTAGCACAAAATCTTTCTTCACTTGCAGGTAAAATATTACGCATAAATCCGGATGGATCTATTCCCTCTGATAATCCATTTAAAGACTCATCTATTTATTCATATGGACATAGAAATGTTCAGGGAATCGCATGGCATCCCAAAACAAAACAAATGTATTCCTCAGAACATGGTCCATCAGGATTTGATGAAATTAATTTGATTATTTCAGGAAAGAACTATGGATGGCCAGAGGAAGAATGCAGAGGATCAAATATTTCTCAAAAAGCTATTATTTGTTTTAATCCTGCAGTGGCACCTTCTGGTATAACGTTTGCTTCATCAAATAAACTAGGTTATCAAAATGATCTAATCTTAACAACTCTCAAAGGTTCTCATTTAAGACAAATAGACGTAGAATCAGGAGAACAAAATAATATATTAGTAGGCTATGGTCGACTGAGAGATATTATTGAATCTAGTGACGGTACACTATATGTTCTGACTAGCAATACCGATGGAAGAGGAATTATCCAACATAATGATGATAAAATTTTAAAAATACTTAAACCATAAACTCTTGTGGACAAAATTAATAAAAAGGAAAATATCAAAAATATCAAAAAATTTTATGAGTTAGATCATCAGGAACGTTTGCAATATTTGAAAAAAGAAGCTCACATAACTGAGCAAGATTCAGAAATCTTGCAGGATTTTCCAAAAAATTTTACTTTTAAGAAAATTAACAACATGATTGAAAATGCAATCGGATTTGTACCCATTCCGTTAGGAATTGCTACTAATTTTGTTATAAACGGAAGAAAATATTTAATTCCAATGGCGATAGAAGAACCATCTGTTATCGCTGCTGCAAGTAAAGCTGCCAAAATTGCAAGTAGAAAAGGAGGGTTTTTAGCTGAAGCAGATAATTCTATCATGATCGGACAAATCCAATTAGTTTCACGAGATAAAAGGAATAATAAAGACAAATTTTCTAACAAGAAAGAAAGAGATAAAATAAAAAAAATAATATTGAATAATAAAGAAAAGTTATTGGAAATAGCAAATTCAAAAAGTAGATCAGTACATGCTATTAATTTACAATTAAGGGAAATGTCTGATGAAAGCAACAACAAAATGGGTTACATGATAATAATCGAGTTAATTATAGATACAAGAGATGCAATGGGAGCAAATGTAATTAATACAATGTGTGAATTAGTTGGTTCAGAATTAGAAAAAATAACTAAATGTACAGTTATTTTAAAAATTCTTTCGAATTATTCAACAAAAAGAATGGCTAGATGTAAAGCTATTTTTCCAAAAGAATTGATTGGTGGCTCGACTGGTGTGAATAGAATTTTATATGCATATGCATTTGCATATTCTGACATATACAGAGCTGTTACACATAACAAAGGTTTGATGAATGGAATTGATGGAGTAGCTATGGCCACAGGGCAAGATGTTAGAGCTATAGAAGCAGCTGTACATGCATATGCTTCTAATGATGGAAAATATAGATCTTTGACTAAATGGTATAGATCAAAAGAAGGAGATTTAGTGGGAGAAATTGAGATTCCATTGGCTATAGGAATTGTCGGAGGAATAAGCTCAGTACATCCATATGTGAAAGTAGCTTTGAAAATATTAAATCTAAAAAAAGCCAAAGAACTTGCTTTAATAATGGTAGCTGTAGGTCTAGCTCAAAATTTTGCTGCAATTCGTGCTTTAGCGGATGAAGGAATCCAGAAAGGACATATGAGATTACATGCTCGAAATATAGCCATAACTGCAGGAGCAACCGATGAACAAATCAATATCGTTGCAAGCAGACTTGTCCAAGAAAATAATGTTACTGTAAATAAGGCTGAAGAAATTATTGAATTAATCAATAAAAATGAAAATTGATACAAAGTAGTAGATATATATCTGATGAAACGAAAAATTTTTTGTTATAATAGTTATGGCTCACATAGTAAAATTTGTTGTACCTAAGGGAACCATTGAAGAAGCAACTTTAAAGATTCTTGAAGAAGCATGGCAAAAAATAAGCGGTAGAGCACGAACATATAGAATTAAGTTAAGTGATCCAGAAATAGAAGTTAAACTTTTGAGGCCCCAGGAAATTCCTACGTATGTACAAGAAGGACTATATGATGTTGGAATTACGGGGAGAGATTGGATTAGAGAAGCAAATGCAGATGTAAAAATATTGCTTGATTTAGAATATGGTAGAGTTAAACAAGTAATAGCTATACCAGAAAGTTTTCAATTTAATAATTTGGATGAAATGATTATAGATCATGTAAGGAGAGAAAAACCACTCAGAATATCTGCAGAATATCTTACTACTACAGCTAATTATATAAAATCTAAAATTGCCTACCAGAAATATTTTGGAAATAGCAATCCTATGATTATTACTCCCTGGCTTAGAGTTGGTGAAAATAAGAATGTTCAAATATTTCTCTCTTTTGGAGCTACAGAAGCTAAGCCACCAGAAGATGTAGATGCCATATGTGATATTACTGAAACTGGAACAACTTTAGCTCAGAACAATTTAAAAATTATAGATACAATTATGGAATCTACTTCTGTTCTAATTGCAAATAAAAATTCTCTTAAAGATAATAAAAAGAGAGAGAAGATAGCAGATATGATTGCATTATTAAGGGGGGTAGTAGAAGCACGTAAAAAACTGCATATTTTTGTTAATGTTAGAAAAGAAAATTTAGATGAACTACTTTCTACTTTACCAGCATTAAAGAGACCTACAGTTAGCAATTTAAGTGAAGAAGGATGGTATGGAGTGAATACCATAATTGATAAGAATGAATTTATAAAAATGGTTCCAATTATGAGAAAATTAGCACAGGGTTTAGTTGTATCGGAACCAAGACAAATATTACCATTAGAAGAGATCAACATAGATAAAGAAGAATAATTGATTAATAGAATAACAATTAAAAATGCTAAATTAGATGTAGAAAGTGTACGTTATAGAATATCGAGTAATTTTTCTGAAGATGCAATTAAAAAAACTCGGGAGATTATAGAAAACGTTAGAAATTTTGGTGATGATGCTATAAAGAGATATACTTCTGCATATGATAAAATAGAATTAGATTCATTCCAAGTCAATAGAGAAGAAATAGAAGAAGCATACAATTGTATTTCTGATGAGCATATTAAAACTATTAACCTTATTAGAAATAGATTGATAAGAAACGAAACTATTCTTTTAGAACACCTTAAAAAAATATCATCACTCTATATACAAAATGAAAACATACAACGAATAATCCAACCTATTTCTAGCGTTGGTTGTTATGTTCCTGGTGGATCTGCAAGATATCCTAGTACACTAATAATGTGTGTAACCCCAGCAAAATTAGCAGGTGTTAAAAGAATAGTAGCAATAACACCAACTAAGGTAAATGGAAAAATAGATCCCCTTACATTAGTTTCTGCTGATATTTGTGGAGTTAATGAAATATACAAAATTGGAGGAGCACAAGGTATTGCAGGATTAGCATTTGGAACTGATAGCATCAAGAGAGTGGACAAGATTGTAGGTCCAGGAGGAATATTTGTAACAATTGCAAAATTATTGGTTTCAAATAGAGTATCAATTGATATGTTAGCAGGCCCTACGGAATTAGTCATTTATGCAGATGATAAATCCAATGCTAAATATGTTGCTTTAGATTTGATTTCCCAATCAGAACACAGCAAAGATACGTTTTGTGGACTAGTAACTAATTCATCTAAATTTGCAAATACAGTTGAAGATGAAATTAATAATATTTTAGAAAATAAGATTTCACGTTCAGAAATAGTTACAAATAGTTTAAAAGAAAATGGATTTATCGCTATAACAGAGAATGAAGATTTAGCGATAGAATTTATTAACGAAATAGCTCCTGAACATTTACAGATTATGGCTAAAAATGAATTAAAAATGGTTAAAAAAATTACATCTGCAGGACTTACTTTAATTGGAGAAAATACTCCATCTGCAGCTAGTGACTATTGTTTAGGCTCAAATCATGTTCTTCCTACTATGGGATTTGGTAAATCAAGAACATCTTTATCAGTATTAGATTTTGTCCGTATTTCAAATATAGTTAAAGCTTCTAAAAAGGAACTTGAGGAAATTGAGCCTTATGTCAAGATAATAACTGAAGAAGAAGGATTAGTTAATCATTATAAAGCCGTTAAAGAAAGAGTAATAGACCGTCCAAATCAAAAAATAGATGATGAGAAATAAAGTATGGATAAATGGTTTGAATCAAAATTAAGTCAATTAGGAAAACTAGATTATTACAAAAAACCCGAAAAATATAGAGGATTAAAACTAGATGCAAACGAAAATCTTGCTTTAAAAAAAGATTTTATAAAAAAAATAGCTATCAAAGCTGCAGAAAGAGAGGATTTAAGAGAATATCCATTACAACAAGTTGATGACTTTTATTTACAGCTTTCAAAATATACTCAAATAGATAAAAAGTATTTAGCTATTGGAAATGGCTCTGATCAAATAATAGATTTAATCCTGTCAGTCTTTGGAAAAGAAAGAAGAGTAACTACCTTTACTCCTACGTTTTCTTATTTTATTGATAGATGTTTATTATATTCCTTAAAAATAGACAAAATACCTCTTTTACAAGATAATTCAATTGATATCAAAAAGTTTATCCAAAGTGCAAAAAAATCAGAAATAATATACATTTGTTCACCAAATAATCCTACTGGTAATCAATTTGATAAAGAATTATTAATAGAGTTAATTAAAAATTTTGATGACAAATTAATAATTATAGATGAAGCGTATGTAGAGTTTGCTAGTTATTCGTTTTGTTATGAAACAATAAAAAGCCAAAATATAATACTATTAAGAACATTATCAAAAGCATTTGGATTAGCCGGAGCAAGATTGGGTTATTGTATTGCTAATGAAGATTTTGCACATACATTTAAAACTATTATACAGTATCCTTATGCAATAAATAATATTTCTTTAAATATAGGAAGTGAAATATTAAAGAATTCAAAATATATTGAGAAAACTATTAAAATTATAAAGAAAGAACGTAAAAGAATATTAGATTCGTTAAAAGAAATTAATAATGAAATAAAAGTTTTTCAAACTGAGTCTAATTTCATTTTTTTTCAAATATCTGATATGAATAAATATGAACATGTTTTAGCTCAATTAAAAAAAGATAATATCGCAGTTAAAACAATAGGAAGGATAAAAGATAGAAGAGGAGGTCATATTAGAGTAACTATCGGAACAAAAATCATGAATAATAAATTTTTAAGATCCTTATATAAGGTAATATAATGTATCAAAAATTAAATAATAATAATTTTATCCTTAACATGAGAAGATGTTTTCATATTGACTATATTATTTTCGATATTGATGGAGTTTTAATTGACGTAAAAAAATCTTATAATGAGGCAATAAAAAATACAGTGCAATTTATACTCAGAAATTTCATTAAAAGAGATTTGAAAAGTTTAGTTACAGATAAGATCATTTTGAAATTTAGACAGACTGGAGGTTTCAATAATGATGCTGATACAAGCTATGCAATTAGTTTAGCACTATTATCACATCAAGACCTTGAAAATGCTAATCTTGAAAAATTTCTAATGGAGGTAGCAGAAAATGCTGATGAAACTGGCATAGAATCTGTTGAGAGATATCTTAAAAAATTAAGAGTTAATAAAATCTCTCATTCTGATTATTTGATAAATATTGATAAAATTCGCAGGTATTTGAACTATCCTGGAAAAGTTAGAGACAGTATAGTTTCTACGGTATTTGACGAATTTTTTTATGGACAAGAATTATTTTTAGAAAGATATAAAATTAAAACAAAATATTATTTTGGCAAACCGCTCATAGAAAATGATAGAATAGTGATTACAGATAATACAATTAGAAAATTAATAGAAAGATTTAACGATAAAATTGCAATGGTTTCAGGAAGAAGTAAGATTGCAGCAGCCTATGCCCTAGATAATAAATTTGATTTGTTAAACGAGAAGAATAGCGTATTTCTAGAGGATGAGAACAGAAAATTCGCTAAACCAAATCCATATGGATTAAAAAAAATAATAAATAAAATTAACATAAGAAATGCTATTCTATATTGTGGAGACTCTGTTGAAGATCTAATAATGGCTAGAAGAGCAGAAGAAGAATTGAATCAAAAAAACTCTAACAAAACCAAAACTAATATTATTTTTTGTGGAATATATGGATGTAGTAGTAATTCAGATGAGTTAATTAATAAGTTTATGGAGAAAAAAGCAGATATAATAATTAAAAGTGTAAATGATTTACCATATATATTAAATAAAGTATCATAAGGAATATTCTTAGTTGAATTCGGAACCTCTTGACTTAGATAAATCTCATAAAAGAATATCAGTCAAAGATAGATGTACAAAAGAGACCGATGTAAGTGTGAGTGTTAATATTGACGGCTCTGGGAATGTGGAAATTAAAACAGGAATTCCATTTATAGATCATTTAATCTCAGCATTTGGAAAGCATAGTATGATAGATATTCATTTAGAAGCAAAATCAAATGATAGTATTTCTCATCATTTAATTGAAGATGTGGCTATAACCCTCTCTCAGACTCTAAATGATGCATTATCAAATAGAACACAAATTAGAAGATATGGGTATGCAATAATTCCAATGGATGAAGTAATGGCAATTTCAGCAATTGATCTAATTAAAAGACAAGCCCATAAAATAAATTTAGGATTAAAAAGGAAGGAAATTGAAGGTATTGCAAGAGAAGATTTGGAACATTTTATAGAAAGTTTATTACAAAATCTGAACGCATGTACTCATATTAATATACAATATGGTGAAAATGACCACCATAAAATAGAGGCAGCAATAAAGTCATTTGCAATAGCATTTAGAATGGCTTCAGATATAGATTATCAAAGAAATGGTATTCCAAGTACAAAAGGAGTAATGTGAGATTGAATGATATTGCAATTTTTGATTTTGGTGCAGGTAATCTTTATAGTTTAAAATGCTCTTTGGAAAGAAATGGAGCAACAAAAGTTTCTGTAATTAAATCTTTAAAAAATATCCATAAACATGATGGATTAATTCTTCCCGGAGTAGGGAACTTTGACCCTGCCATTCGATCAATACAACCATATAAAAGAGATTTTAATAGTTTGCTTGAAAAAAATTTTCCTATACTTGGCATTTGTCTAGGAATGGAAATGTTATTTAATAATAGCGAAGAGGGAAAATTAGAAGGTTTGAAAATTTTAAATGGAAGAGTAATTACGCTTCCAATAAAAAAGGTAAAAATCCCCCATATGGGATGGAATAATTTAGAAATAACAAAAAAAACATGTAAAATCCTACATGGCTTAAAAGATGGATGTTGGGTATATTATGTTCATTCATACCATGTTGTATCAAAAGATAAAAAAATAATAGTTGCTAATTCTCAATATGGAGGCACTATACCAGCAGTCGTGGAGAAAAATAATCTTTTTGGAACACAATTTCATCCTGAAAAATCAGGTATAAATGGAGCGAAAATAATAAAGAACTTCTTGACAATATGTGGTGGTAAATATTGAATATAATACCTGCAATTGATATACTAGAAGGAAAGGTGGTAAGATTAGTTAAAGGAGATCTTCAAAATAAAATTGTTTATAGTGATAATCCTATAGAAATTGCAAGAAAAATGGAAACCCAAGGTGCAAATATAATTCATGTAGTAGATCTTGATGCTACTTTGACTACTGGATGGAATAATAATCAAAATAATACAGAAATTATTTTAAAAATAATAGATTCAATAAAAATTCCTGTGCAGGTAGCTGGAGGAATAAGATCTATTGATGCTATTAACAGGATGTTTGAAAAAAAAGCAGGGAAAATTGTTATAGGAACACTGGCATACAAACAACCTCAAGTGTTACAACAATTAAAGGATAAAGTAGAGAAAATAGTAATTTCAATAGATCAAAATAAAGGTATTGTCATGATTGATGGATGGAGGCAACCATCGGGATTTAAGGTAGTTGAAGCTATAAAATTATTTATGGCCAAGGGAGTTACAGAATTTTTACTCACATCAGTGGATAGAGATGGAACTTTGAAAGGCCCAGATTTAGATACACTTTCCTACGCTTCAAACATAAATGGAGCAAAAATAATTGCTAGTGGTGGAATATCCAGTATTGAAGATATAATAAGAGTTAAAAATATTGATTGTTCTGCAGTTATACTAGGTAAATCTCTCTATGATGGGAAAATAGATGTAAAAAAAGCACTAACAGTAGTTTAAAAATGACTTTAGCAAAAAGAATTATCCCTTGTCTTGATGTAGACAATGGTAGAGTAGTTAAAGGTATTAATTTTAAAGAAGTGAAAGATGCAGGAGACCCAGTTGAATTTGCAAAAATATACAGTCAACAAGGAGCAGATGAACTTGTTTTTCTAGATATAACTGCTTCAGAACAGAAACGAGACATTATTAAAAATGTAGTTCGAAATGTTGCTAGAGTTATAGACATTCCTTTTACTGTAGGTGGAGGTATCAAAAAATTAGAAGATGCCAGAGATATTTTACTAAGTGGAGCTGATAAAGTTTCAATAAATACATCTGCTATAAAAAATCCTGAATTAATTACAGAATTAATGTCTATTTTTGGAAAACAATGTATAGTAGTAGCAATAGATGTTAAAAAAAATTATTATGAGATTGATCCTAAGGAAACTCTAAAAGATAATTATGATCAGGAATTGAAACAAAATAAACGTTATTGGTTTGAAGTTATGATATATGGAGGAAAAGAAAGAACAGGCATAGATGCAATAAAATGGGCTAGAAAGGTTGAAAAACTAGGAGCAGGGGAAGTTCTTTTAACAAGTATTGATGCAGACGGAACTGAAGAAGGATATGATTTAGAATTGAATAAAATTATTTGTAGAAAATTAAGTATACCAGTAATAGCCTCTGGAGGATGTGGTAAACCAATACATATGTTAGAAGTTTTCCAAAAAACAAAGGTAGATGCAGCTTTAGCAGCATCTATATTTCATTATAAGAGGTCTACTATTAAAAATGTAAAACAATTTTTAAAAAGAAATAATATATACGTAAGAATATGATATTAAAATTACTTTTATTATATAGAATTATATATCTATATAATATCAGACCTAATATTAAAGGAAGATTAATTAAAAATTAATTAACTTATATTTTTTATTTATTTAAACCTTTTAAATTTCCTTCTTGTTCCAACTTATCAGCATGAGCCGCAATATATCTCCAAATTATATCTGCTTTTTCCGATTGAAAATCCCAAGGTGCAAGAAGCACTAGATCATTTTCTCTTATCCACATTCGTCTTTTTATCTTACCTCTAATACGACATGTACGTACTTTACCATCATTACATTTGACAATAACATTATCGCCTCCTACTAACTTTATAACTCTTCCAAACATTTCTCCTTCCTGAGGCATAACAAGCTCTTTTAATGCTGCCTCATTCAAAACTTTTCTTTTCCCTAATTCTAATCCTTCCTTAATATATAATAAAATAATGTAATTTAAAAATGTATTGTCTAATGATAAAAGATTTGGAAAAATCTAAAAGAAGTGAACAATCATACTGCAATTACATTAGTTTTTATAGTTAAATTAGTTCTGCAATAAAAATCATAAGTAAATTAGCCATAAGAATCTGTTATTAATAGATATTAAGTATATATTCAATCCAATTATTTTCCAAGTATTACTATATCCCACCTATTACAATAAAAAATCATTTAAGGTATTGAATGAGATTAATGTACTACTAGTTCCTATTGAAGAGTACTTATAGTAGATTAATATCTATAACATATTCGTTATTGAAATATAAAATAACTTTTAAGAAGTTATTACTTGAAACGTGAAATATACAATAGATTATTTTCTCATGTATCGCTCATTCTTCTTAAGAACTAAATGATATTTCATTGGGTTCATCTTGATATACCTTGAAATATCAGATGATAAAGTTTGTGATAATATATATTCAATTTAACAATTAGGTAAAAGTAATTCATTTAAGTAAAAGAAATTACTATGGGTATAATATTGTATTTTATTCTATCTATATGATATAAATTTATTCGAATTATTAAAAACTATTAATAGTCAAAAGTTAATTTAGTTTTTTATATATATTTGATTGATTAAATAATAGTTATTCACAAATTAAAAAAAGAAAAACATTTCCATATAACTTTCATGAATGTTAAAGTTATATTAGAACAAGTCACCTAAATCAAGAAGAAAAGAAGTTCTTGTAAAAAAGAATGAAATATATGTTATTAAGGAAAATAAAAACAATTCTTATAACTGAAATGTTTATTAAAAAAATTTCATATTTTTATAGAGATGGATAAAAAATCAGTATATTGTTAAACAATTTAAATTTGTTTCTAAGGAAAACTCATATATATATATAATCTTATGTCTGTTTTAGTGAGCACTTTAATCAATGAGATTTTATTTTGATTTTCGTTGAATCTTTATTCATTTTCTTAATATATCATATCATGTATAAATTGCGTTTGCGTGACTATATTAAAATTCATTAATTGTTTTTGGTAAAATAATAGAAGATGAATTTAATTTATAAATTCAAATTCATTATACTATTCCAAATACAAAATATAGTATAACCATAATTATTCCTATGACTAGAAGAATAGATCCGATAATATACAATAGCCTTGCTGGAAGCGAGGGAATGAATCTATTCAAAACTAACAAAATTATTCCAATTATAATTAATGCAATTCCTGTTTCTAATGATACCATTTCTATCCTATTATAATTATCAATGTTTATATCTCTTATAGTATGATAGTATAGATTTATAATACAATAAATATTAAGTAATTTCCAATCAAAATATTTATAGAATTACTCTTATATCTCATTAAGAAATCTGAAATAATAGATATAAAGTATTCAAAAATTGCATAATAAAATAAAAATATACAAAATAATATATCTTGTCTCTCTTTATCCATAACTAATATTGAGTTACATTACATTATTTACTATTTTATATATACTATTATATAGGTTGATCAAATCTGAATCTATTAGAATTCATGGTAAATAGAGAATTAGAACATAAAATTCATCGATAGGATATTATATTTAGCTAATAGTTTTATTTTAACGTCTATGAATCAAATTGAACTAAAAAAATTATTTAAGAGCTCAGTTAAAAATGGTCATATCAATAATAACCATCTTATTCCTTTTTTAAATTCCCATACTCATGAGATTAAGATTAAGGAGGAAGGATATTTTCGTAATTTTGATTTAGTAATTGCATTAATTAATAAAGAAAATAAACCAAAAAAAACTAATTGTAAATATTTTGATTTAGAATATGATATTCAACATAATATTCTTATGAGATCACAGCAATTTACTGAATTCTCTAAACTCGAGAAATGTAGTATTGAAAATATAACATTTATACCAGTAGAGATAAAATCCGATAATGACGTACTCGATGAGCGACTTCCTAATCAAATATTAAATGCTATTCTTACATTTGGTAGATCATATTTAGTAATAGACAAAAAATATGTTTTAAATAGAAATTTGCAAATATTAAAACTTCTTCCGACAACAATAATAGGATATAGTGGAAAAGAGGACTACTTTGAAATATTATCTATATTTAATAGATGTATAATGAATGGCATATTTAATATCCCAAAGAGAAGTTTTATGAAATTGCTAATAAACAATAATATAACTAATAAAATATCAGAAATGGTTAAAATATATCATAGCCTTATAAGTTTAGAACAAATTAATCAGAAACTTGTATTTAACTATCTTTTCAGCTCAGAAGAAAATTTGGATTTAGATTTTTTGTTAAAAGAAGAAAGAGATTTTTTGAAACAATTTTATAATTTTTCTACATTACCTTCAGAAAAAACCAATAAAAAACAAATTAAAAAATTAATCAACGATAGTAGAAATTATTTAATTACTGATTTTTTGTAATCACCTATGTATATTATTAAAGAATTTATAATTATATTATAGCCTCTATAGCTTATAATAAAATGCTACATATTGTATCAATTAGTAATTTAGATTCTTTTAAGTATAATTGTTTGGAAATTGATTCATTTTTTATTATTATTAAATATCTAGCTAATGTTATCTATCTTTTTTCTATAGCAACTCCTTATTCGAAAATATTTATATAAATATTGTCTAATATCTATCTTAATATTTAGCATATTTATATATGTAAAAGAATATTACCATAGTAACTAGGCACTACTGCAGGTGACAATAAATGAGTAGAAGTCATAGAAATACCAGATATTAATTAATCCAAACAAAAAGACATTTAAACTCTACTATTGCGCCAAATACTTTTAAGTTCTTTGTTTCTTTTGATATAAACTGCAAGTAGTTTTTACTTAACATAGGTAAACCAGAGGCCCCATATTCAAAACCAACAATAACATTTGGAGAGTTAGCACTCAAATTTGGTTTCATTTCCAATAATAAAATAAATGAAAATCCCTCTTAAATATCTGTGTCACTGATCATTCTAATTTTTTAATGCAATTTAACACTCACAGTTAAAGATTTTGTTTTGCACATATAGCAAAACCTGTATGTGCACAATCATCAGTATTACATAAAATACAGAATGGGACGCCATCGGTGAAAACAATCTCAATATCTAAATTGTGAAGATTATCGTGAAGTAACAATTTGTTATTCTTCTTTTCAAATGCTATAAGGGTTAATTGAACATTCTTGTTACTATCTTCACTATTTCCTTCCTCAATTGACAACCATTGACTAAAACATTCTATACCTTCTTCTAGGTTGTTGTTTTTAATTTCAAATATACCAGAGTTGTAGATACTTTTGGTTTTGGATACTATAGGCATTTAATTTATTGTTCCTCTCTCTTTCTTTCCATTAGAAAGAATTGAAATTTATACAATTTTTGCTATTATTATAATAATAGAACTACTATTTCAAAGTATCCTTTGAAATAATAATAACTCTTAAATATTAGTTGTAGAAAAGTTTTTGCCTTCATAGGTTAAATCTGATGTTGGAACGTTATATAGAATGCTATGGATGTAGTTACGATGGATAATGTGCCCATTTTTTTCTGAAGATTTAGCACAGATATGGATCTTATATTATTCGAAAATTTTTGATTTTGTTGAAATAGATTCTACTTTTTAAAAAATACTGTCTAAGTTTATGGTTAACAACTGGAATAAAAGAACACCAGAAAATTTTAAATTTGCTATTAAATTTCTAAAAATTATAACTCATGATTAACGTCTAAAAAATGTAGAAAAGGATATATAACAATTTTTGGACGATGGCAACTTTATGAAAATAAAT
>Ga0126308_10000370_pt1 | contig 14276 bp, 17 predicted proteins | sample Plot55_FD_92533 | JGI IMG/M metagenome (GOLD analysis project Ga0126308, IMG submission 92533) | Serpentine soil microbial communities from UC McLaughlin Reserve, CA, USA - Plot55 | ecosystem: Environmental > Terrestrial > Soil > Grasslands | place: USA: UC McLaughlin Reserve, Lake County... | reverse complement strand
GGGAGGTCCCACACCTGCAGCCAGCCCTGCATCTGGCCTATCTGGGCCTGTTGCGTGAGGGCGATGTTCGCTGCCAGGGTGCGGATCTCTTCGCTTTCGGTCTTGCCACGTACGATCTCGGCCATCTGGACGGCCTGGGCGTGGTGGACGACCATGTCCCTCGCGAAACCCACCTCCGCCGAGTCCTCGCCGGGCGCGCCCAAAGCGGTCGGGACGTCGCCGGGTGTTCTGGCGAAGAAGAGCAGCGCGAGCACCGCGCCCACCACCACTCCCACGAGGAGGGCCGCGACGAGGACCGGGACCTGGGGGAGACCACGAGGCCTGGATAGGGGCTCCCGCAGGAGTTTGGCGCGTTGCAGGAGGCTCCCTTTCATCTACGACACGGTGTCGCTGGTTCCGCCCGTGCAGGCGGCGCCGGGCTCAGGGGTCTGGGGACCGCGCAGGTAGGAGCGGATGAACCGCTGGAGATTCTCGTCGTCGGCGTCCTCGACCCGCAACTGGGCACCCCAAGCGGAGGCCACTATCGGGGAGTCGAGGCCCGGGTAGGGGCTCGCGAGCAGGCACTCCTGGCCCTCCACGATCTCCTGCAGGCGGTCTTTCTGATCCTGGGAGAGGTCGGGGCTGTAGGTGATCCAGACCGCCCCGTGCTCCAAAGTGTGGACGGCATTCTCGTTGCGCACCGGCTCCTCGTAGAAGCGGGCGTTCTGCCACACCGGGTTGTGCTCGCCGCCGACCGGCGGGTCTTGCTCGTAGTCGACGGTGCCCTCGGTGTGCTGGCCGGCCCTCCCTGCGTCGAATTCCTCGACCCCTTCCGGCGGTTCGCTCGCTGCCTGCTGGTTGCTGTCGATCACGACGAGCGTGATGAAGCCCGCGATGAAGGCCAGGACGACGAGGGCGATCACGATCGTGGTCCTGCTTAAACCTCCGCCGCTCGCCGGCCGTGCTCCCTGGCGCCCCTTGCCGCCCCTGCTCTTACCCAACTTACGACCTCTCCTGTCGCCGCATCCTCCAAGCCCGCCGACGAAAAGCGGGCATCTCAAGAACCACTGCTTTCCTTACGCGGGCCCCTAGATCCTAGCACACGAGCGGTGCACCACCGAAGGTAACCCGGAGCTCTACAACCGTGCTACGAGGTAGATGGCCAGCGTGGCCAAAGAGATCCACACGACGACCACGAAGGCGGCCGCAACCCGATTGACCGGCTTGCTCCTCGCCGCGACCGCCCGGGACTTCGCGCGATGCTCGACGAGGATGTGCCCGGGGATCAGCCGTATGGCGAGCACGATGCCCAGAGGTATCAGCACGAGGTCGTCCAGGTATCCCAGGACGGGGATCGGGTCGGGGATCAAGTCTATCGGGCTGAAGGCGTAGCCCACCACGCACGCCGCGAGGACCCGCGCGTACCACGGAACCCGCGGGTCCTTGTACGCCAGGTAGAGTGCGTAGAGCTCCGCTTTCAGCTGCCCGGCCCACCGCTTAAGACGTTCGATGCTCATCGTAAGAAGATCGTACTACCCTTCTGCCCGGAGTGTGCCAGCTCCTCTTCGATGAACTTCTTCACGCCCTCCGCGCCCCTCACCCTAAGCAGAATGGGCCCAAGATCCGGCGCGAAGACGAGCTCGAAGACGAAGAACGGGCAGCAGACCCGTTCCGAGTTGACGAAACCCACGAGTTTGTTTGCCCACTCCGCGTCGCCCGGAAAGCTGAACGAGTAGCCGTCCGCGAGCTCTTCCACTCATCGGTACCCGCCGAAGATTTCTTCGGCCACTTCTTGCCGCCGCTTCACCATCTCTGGCTCGGATAGGTTGCAGGCACTCGGCAGTTCGCCCCCTCTTGTGTCCGGTCACTTTGTCCACCCTGTCCACGCGAGTCTCCTTCCTGTCGTCAGCCGCGAGAGGGAGCTATCCTGATCAGCACAGGGTGAGCGCTACTAAAGATGCCACCGTACGTAGCGTAAACCCGCCCAAAGGCGGGGAGAGGTTGCAGGGCGGCGACCACGCCATAGAGGGCCAAAACCGCGGTCCCCAGAAGCGCCCAAAAGAGGGGCTTGTCCTGCCGGATGTACCCCCAGACAAGATAACGCCCCCCGATCTCGCACAGCCCGGCGAGGACGAACAGCCCGCCATGGTGACCAACCTGTCTATCTTCGATCCTCCTCTATGCGGCTCCACCGAACACCTTCTACTATACTTTTTAAAGTACACTTTAAGTCAATACTAATAGGGAGATTTCCCAGAGGGGGTTGGAGGCCAACGGGCGGCTCGGTAGGCGAGAAGGCTTCCGACGAGGCAGGGGACGGCAGGACCGGGCAGACGTAAGAGGGCCTTTCTTTCGAGGGTCGGGGGCATAGGAGGTCCGCGGCCTTCTTGTCCTCGGGCGGTTACCTGCTGCGGGGACGGAACTGCAGCTCGTGGAGCGCGGCGTGGTGGTCGCCGACGTGGTCCACCTGGAGGGTGGTGTGCTCGATGCCGTACTCGCCGGCGAGGAGCTCTTCCAGGTCGCGGCGACGGGCGTGGCAGTTTTCGTCTCGGCCTACGAGGACGTGGGCCGAGAGGGCGGGGAAGCCGGAGGTGATGGTCCAGACGTGCAGGTCGTGGACCTCCTCGACGCCTTCGGCCTCGGCCATCTTGCGGCCCACCCGCTCCACGTCGATCCCCCGCGGGGCCTCTTCGAGCAGGACGTTGACCGAGTCACGGAGCAAGCCCCAGGAGCTGCCCAAGACGAGCAGGCCGATGAGGATGCTGATCAGGGGGTCCGCGTAGCTCCAACCGGTGAGGACGATAACGGTGGCGGCGGCGATCGCACCCGCCGATCCGGCCGCGTCGGCCAGGACGTGCCGCAAGGCCCCCTGGACGTTCAGGCTCTCGCCCCCGGAGCGGGAGAGTATCAAGACTCCCGCGATGTTGACTACGATCCCCGTCACGGCCACGGCCAGCATGGGGCCGCCGAGGATCTCCGGGGGTTCCTGGAACCGCCGGTAGGCCTCGTAGAAGATCAATATAGAGATAGCGACGAGCGTGACCCCGTTGACGAGGGCCGCCAGGATCTCGGCCCTCTTGTAGCCGAAGGACCGGTTGGGGGTCACGGGATGTCCGGCGAGCCAGACGGCGAAGAGCGCGAGTCCCAAAGAGAACGCGTCCGAGAGCATATGCCCTGCGTCCGCGAGTAGCGCAAGGCTGCCGGTGATGAGGCCGCCTATGACCTCGACGACCAGGAACGCGGCGGTGAGGCCGAGTACGATTGCGAGCGCCCGCTTGTCCTCCCGCCCGACCTCGTGCCCTCCGTGGGAGTGTCCGTCGTGAGAATCGACCACGGTCGTCTACTACTCCCCGTACTGCCTCAAGGCAAGCCAGACGCCGAAAGCTATCTGGGCCGCGCCTAGGAGACGCATATAGTTCGGATTATCGGCGAAAAAGCGGGCGACGCGGCGGCCGGCCTTGGGACCGGTATCTGCCCAGAGAAGGGAGTGCCGCCGGGGGGCGAGGAGCTCGACGGCTCCGTCGCCGATAGTTACTATAGCGAAGGTCTCTTTGAGCCTTTTCGACCACATGACGACTCCTTTCGGTCCTCACCGCTGCGGACGCTCGCCGAGCTCGACCGCGATCTGCTCTTCGCCGCCTGTCCCGCCGCGAGCGACGGTGAGAGTGACGTCGTCTCCGGGCTCGTAGTCGCGCAGAGCGGCGAGCAGGTCGCCGGAGTCTTCGATCGCGGTGGAGCCGAGGGCGGTGATCACGTCCCTGGCACGCAGCCCGGCATCGTCGGCGGGGCTGCCGGATTCTACCTCGACGATAATCACGCCGGACTCAATAGAGAGGCCGAACTGCTCGGCGATCTCGGGGGTGAGATCACGGTACCTGATCCCGAGGAACGGGTTCGAGACCTGGCCGTTCTCGACGAGCTGGTCCGCAGTCGAAGTCGCCGTGTCTGAGGGGATGGCGAACCCTATGCCCTCGGCCCCGGTTTCCTGGGGGGGCAAGTAGGCGACGTTGATGCCCACGACCTCGCCATCCCGGTCGACCAAAGCCCCGCCGGAGCTGCCCGGGGAGATTGCGGCGTCCGTCTGGATCAGGTCCACCAGCGCCTCTTCCTGCCGGCCGCCGGTGAGCCGGCCCGGAACTTCGCGGTCGATCCCGCTTACGACCCCCTCGGTGACGGTAGATTGGAATCCGGAGGGGCTGCCGATGGCGACCGCGAGCTGCCCTACCGTGAGGCTCCCCTCGGCGAACTTGGCCACGGGCAGGTCGTCGCGGTCTACTCTGACCACCGCGATTTCGGTGGACGGGTCACTTCCCACGACCTCTCCCCGCTCTGTGGAGCCGTCGGCGAAGGCGACGTTGACCTCTCTCGCGTCCTGGACCACGTGGTTGTTCGTGATGATGTAGCCGTCACGGCGGTAGATCACGCCGCTCCCTAGCCCTTCCGCCCTCTCCGGCCTGCCGAACGGCGTGACCTGTATCGCCTGCACGTTGACCTGCACTACCGACGGGCTCACCTGGGCCGCGACCTGCGCCACCGGCTCGTTCTCCGGGACGGCGGCCGGTACTTCGGGCGCTTCTTGCGCCACGTTCTGGGCTCGCGGCCCCGGCTCTTCTCGGCCCGACGAACAGCCCGCGAGCACTACCACGAGCGCGAGAATCGCCAGGAACAGAGCCGCTCTTGGTCTCAAACTTCTACCTCCTGTCAGCCTTGTTGCTCACCGAGAGACCTATACGAAGCCCCGTGGTCAAAGTTCCGCTCCGCCGGGCGAGCATCACCCTCCGAGTATACCAAGGCGCCCGGAGAACCCGGGCAGGTGTACCCTTACGGGATGGGCGCGAAATCGTACAAGAGAGAATTCCCGGTGGAGCTTGCCCGCGCCGGGGAGGCCCGACACTTCGTCGCCTGGACGGGCGCCATCGCCGGGCTGCGCGGCGGTGCCATGAGTGATCTCGCCGTCGCAGCCGAGGCGGTCCTCACCGACGTCTTCCTCTCCGTCGAAAGGGGTGGCATGCTCGAGGTAGAGTCCGAGGTCTCCGACGGAGCCCTCAAGGTGATCATTCGCCACCCCGAGCTCAAGGACCGCCACATGACCGATCTCGACGGCATCATGCAGCAATACCTCGACGGGTACGAGCTCTCCCCAACGCAAGCGGTGCTCGTCAAGCGCCTCGAATAACCGTTGTGTCGGGCGCCGCCTTTTTCTGAGACAATGCTCGAGGATGGGATATGTTTGGGAGGAGGAAAGCCGATGGTAACCAAAAAAGCCGAGCTAGCGATGAGCCGCGGCGGCTTCCTGAAGCTCTGCTTCGGCGGGGTCCTGGGGTCGGTCTTGCTCTTCCTCTCGGGATGCCTCGGCGAAGAGGACGAGGAAGAAGACGACGAGGACGACGACGGGAGTAGAAGGCGCCGGAGAAGGCGAGGTTAAGGCTCGGGGTAACCTAACGCCGGATCAGCGGAGCTTCTCTTTGACCCTCTCTTCTTCGTCCTTGAGGTAGAGAAAGACGTCTTGGGCGAAGCGGACGGCGTGCTCTTCGGGGAGGTTGACGCGCCGGTTGGTGATGACCGCCTCGAGCTCCTTGACCGCCGCCTCGGCCATCCCAACCATCACCTCCGACTCGCGCAGGATCTCCTCCTTCTCGGCGGCCGAGAGCTCATTCGGTTTCTCGGCCTTCTCCCGGTGCTCCCTTAGGTATTGGATGAAGTCCCTGATGCCCAAGAAGGTTGCTCCCTCTGGCTTTCGCGGCGGATTATATCGTTCAGGAAGAGCGGGATTCTTCGAGGATCTCCGGCGTCACCTCGTGCGAGTCCAAAGCCCGAGCACGCTCCTCGGCGAGCCTGCGCGCCCTACCTCTTAGGAAGGCCGGTATCTCCTCCAGCTCCGTGAGCGCTTCCTCCGTCCACCCGGGACCCCGCGCCGCGGGCTCTTCTCCGTGCGGTTCTCGCCATTCCCGCAGAACGCCTTCGAGGGCATCGGCCAGCACGCTCGAACCGGCGTAGCCCATGAGCGGTTTCTCCACGAACGGGTGCTCGAAGATTGGGGGGCAGAGTGGGAGAAAGGGAACGCCCAAGGCGTCGGCCACGTCCCTTTCGAGTCCGGTACCCACGAGGAGATCGGGGGCGGTTGCCTCGACGCGGGCGGCGACCGCTTCGGGGTCGTCCTCTACGAACGCGTCTTCGGTAAAGGTGTGGGCGTGGAAGAGGAAGTCCTTCTCCAGGTGCGCAAGGTACGTACCCGCCCACGCCACCTCGAGGCCGACCTCGCGCGAGAGGGCGTAGCCGAGGCCCGTCGCGTAGGTGAAGTCCCCGAAGATGGACGCGCGGCGCCCACGGAAAGTCTCGGGGACTGCCAGCCGAGCGTACCAAGGCAGCTTCGCCGTCCGGGCGAGCTCTGCCCATACCGCCCTCTGTACCACCTTCGGGTCCAGGGAGCACAGCTCGCCGATAGCTCTCAAGACCGCTCCCGTCGCCGCCGACCCTACAGGGGGCGTCGTCACCCGGGGCATACGGAACTCGTCCTGGAGGAAAAGCGATGCGGAATCTGCGGCCTCCCGGTAGAGGACCACGTTCGCCCATGCCCTGGAGAGGCGCGAGAGATCCTCGACCGAAGCCCCTAGAGGGACCCGGGCGTTCACGCCGACGCCGACGAGGCTCAAGGCGCGCTCCACTTCCGCGATCTCCGCTGCGGCGTTCGGCCCGAAGACGGGTGGCCCGAAGATGTTGACCGTCGGGTTCGGGCTTCTCGGTTGGCGCCGGGCGTGGGCCTTGACGAGGTCCGCGAGCGCGAGATCCAAGGCTTCCACCTCCCGAACGTCGGGCGACTCCCACTCGCAGACCATAAGCTTCGGCGAGACGCCGGTTTGGGGGTTTTCGGGGAGGGAGAGGAGGGGCGTCCCTTCGCCCGAGAGCAGTGCTGCCTCGGAGCGTGCGAAGATCAAGGCTTGGGCCTCCGGGCGGCGACGAGCCACGCTCGAGAGCTCGCGGGCCAGCTCCCCTGGCCGATCCCGCACCGGGCTCAAGGTGACCGGCGCCGGCTCCCCGCTCCGCGACCAGGCTCCATGAAGAGCCGGGAAGTATCCCTCGCCCGGGTACGCCCTGAAGATCGCGTGCACCTCCCTCATGCTCGCCGCCACCCGCAGGATGCCGTGGCTCCCGGGTCCCTCGTACACGCCGCGCAGGATCTTCATGATCGCTTCACCCGCGCTTCACAGATCTAGGGCGTCCAGCCTCTCGGCCCGCTCGAAGGTCCGGGCGAAGAGCTCCAAGACCCGACGCGCCCCCTCGTAGCCGTGGACGCCCAAAGACAGGAGGTCCAGCGAGGAGCGGCACAAGTGGCCGCGTGCCACGAGCGGGACATAGAGCCCGGGGCTGGTCACCACCACGTCGGGCCGGGCGGCATCTATCCGGTCTAGCTGCGCCCGCCACTCTGGCGATTCGACCACGTCCACATCGTCGCCCAGCGTCGCCAGCTCTGTCGCGAGGGAGCGCTTCTCCAGCCGTGGCGTCCCCACCTCGAGGACTACCGCCCCGGCGTCTGCTAGGAAGCGGGCGAGCGGCACCTCAAGGCCGGTGTCCCCGGTGAAGAAGATGCGTCTCCCGCGGATGCGGTTTCTCAAGGGTTCCAAAGCTTTCCAGGCGGAACGGGCCCGCTCCGCCTCACTCGTCCTGCGTCCGGCCGACGTAGCCACGTCCTGGATGAAGCGGGCTGTGCCGTCTACGCCGATTGGCAGGAGGGATCTGATCACCGTCGCCCCGCGCTCCTCGGCCGCCCGGCACGCCCCGGCGAGGTACGGATCCGCAGCCGCCACGACGGTTCCTTCGCCAACATTTGGCAGCCAGCCAGCCTCCGCCCCCGGCAAGTTGCCGGCGATCTCGATCCCGACCCGCGCGAGCTCCGCGACGAGCTCCTTCTGGGGGCCAGGAAGGGCGCCCAACAGGACGACCGGACGGCGTGAACCCTTCTCTCCGGCCGTCCTTCGCGCGGGGCGGCCCCGGAACGGGAACCTGCCGAGGACGCTGCCTTTGGAGCGCAGTCGCTCTTCCTCGGGCACGGGGGTACCTTGGGGGCAAAGCTCGACGAGGGTCCGGAGCACGCCGTCCTCGAGGTCCGTGCTGAGAACACCGAAGCCACTGGCCTCGGGACCGGGAACCACGGCCCGTACCGGTAACCCCAGCCGGCGCTCGGCGAGCGTGGCCTCGAAGCCCGCGTCGAAGCCGAGCAGGCCCACCGACCGGCACGAAACGAGCAGCACCAACTCCGTGCGCCGGAAGCCCGCCGCCGCCTCGACGATGCGGGAGGCCAGGGAGCCCCCGTCTGGCTCCTCATCTGGCTCCAGGACCACCAACACCACCCGGGGATGCACGCCGAAACCGCCGCCGGGTTGGTCTAGGGGTGTCCCGGGAATAGGCTTGGAGAGGGACTGGATCAGATGCGCGTCCGCGCGGGTGCCCGCCACGACGAGAAGGGCGTCCGGGAGCCTTTCGGCCACAGAGGAGAGGCCGCACAAAGGGGAGACGGCGTCTGGTACTCCAGATTCGTTGAGTATCGTCAATGTCTCTCCCGAAATCTTCCGCGGGCTCCGCCTCCCCCTCCGGCGTCACGTGCGTCCGCGGATCCCAAAAACTCCTTTTGTTCCCCTAAGAGTCTCTACCCTAAAGGGTCCCTAGTTTAAGGCAGCGAGGGTCTCCAGCGCCAGTCCCATCATATCGTCCACCGCGCCTTTCAGGTTGCCCTCTTCTATGTAAGCGTCTTCCCCGAAGCCTATGAGATTCGAGACCGTCAGCAAACAGCCGGCGCGCACCCCGTGCATGGCGGACACCGTGAAGATCGCCGACGCCTCCATCTCGACCGCGAGGACCCCCAGAGAGTGCCACAGCTTCTGCGGGTCTTCCTCCGGGTCGTAGAAGAGGTCGGCGGTCACGATCGGCCCCAAGAACAGCTTGCGTCCGGCCTCCTCGGCCTCGTGGTAAGCTGCGTGGACGAGGTCGAAGTGGGCCGCGGGTGCGTAGGGAACCCCTTGGGTGATGCTAGAGACCGTTCCGTCTTGGGGGGTCGCGGCGGTGGCGATCACGAGGTCTCCCAACTCCATCTCGGGGAGATAGCCGCCGCAAGTTCCCACGCGCAGGAGGTTCTTGGCGCCGAGTTGGATGAGCTCCTCGGTGACGATGGCGGCCGAAGGGCAGCCCATCCCTGTGGACTGCACGGAGATCCGCTCCCCTTCGTAGGTGCCTGTGTAGCCGAGCAACCCCCGCTCGTCGCTCACGAGCCTCGCTTCCTCGAAGAAGTTCTCGGCTATGTACCTCGCTCGCTGGGGATCCCCCGGAAGCAAAACGCTCTCGGCGAAATCCCCCGGATCCGCCCGCACGTGGACAGGGCTCACGGTTTTGCCTCCCTTCGTCGGCGCTGTCAGGCGCCAGCCGTCAGGTTTTTGCTAATCGCTGATACCCGACTGCCGACCGCTTCTACTCACAGGCTCCCCAGGATAGCAGGGGGACGTTCGATGGGTGTGCCCGAAATCTCTAAGGCCTCCAGGACGAGCTCCCCGGCCCTCTGCGCTTTTCGTTCACCGTGCAGCCGCGCCACCGGCTGGCCCTTCTCGACCTCGTCCCCAATCTTGACAAAGACCTCGACGCCCGCGCCCGGGTCCACTTCATCTCCTTTCTTCTCCCTCCCCGCGCCCAAAAGGAGGGCCGCGCTACCGACGCCAAGGGCACTGAACCGTGCGATGTGGCCCGCCCGGGGCGCCGATATCTCCCGCACCTCGTCCGAGACCGGAAGGTTCTCCAAAGCCTCCGGATCACCGCCCTGAGCCACGACGAACTCAGAGAACTTCTCGTGGGCGGCGCCAGAGGAGATCGCGTCTTCTACCGCGCTTTCCGGATCGGGGATGCCCTTCAGTTCGAGGAGCCTCGCCGCCACGGTGCGGGCCATCTCGGAGAGGTCGGCGGGGGAGGTTTCACCCCGCAAGAAGCTCACGCTCTCGCGGACCTCCAGGGCGTTGCCGACGGCCAACCCCAAGGGCTCGTCCATCCCCGTAACGAGGGCCGAGGCATCTATCCCGAAGGATTTGCTCAGGCGCACGAGGAGATCGGCGAGCTCGCGGGCTTCTTCCGGGGTCTTCATAAACGCGCCGGAGCCCGACTTCACGTCGTAGAGGAGGTGACCGGCGCCCGTCGCGGCTTTTTTAGAGACGATCGAGGAGCCTACGAGGGGGAGTGAGTCCACCGTGCCAGTCGTGTCCCTCAGAGCGTAGATAGCCTTGTCTGCCGGGGCCAGGTCACCCGCTTCCATAATGGCGAGCCCGACCTCCTCGACCTGCTTTTCGAAGCGTTCTTCGGAGAGGTGGCAAGAGAAGCCGGGGATGGACTCGAGCTTGTCCACGGTGCCGCCGGTCGTGCCGAGGCCCCGCCCCGCCAGCTTGGCCACCGGCGCGCCACAGGCGGCGGCTAGGGGTAAGGAGGTCAGGCTGATCTTGTCCCCTACCCCTCCCGTCGAGTGCTTGTCTACGCAATGGGGAAAAGAGTACCGACCGCCGGACCCGGCCATCGCCTCCGTAAGCGCGAGCGTCTCCTCGTAGCTCATGCCGCGGATGAAGATAGCCATCAAGAGCGCCGACATCTGGTAGTCCGGCACCTCTCCCGAGGTGTAGCCCTCGACGACCCGCTGCATGATGTCATCCGACAACTTTCCGCCGCGTTTCTTCGTTTCTATCGCGTCGAGGATGGACACCGCACTTTACAACACAAGCCCGAAAACGAGCTCGCGCCGCGCCTCCTTTCTTGTAGTCTTCGGGCATTCTAACCAATCGCCACCCGATCGAAGCGCACCTCTGGCGCGCCGTCGGTCAGCAGGGCGCAGAACCTAAGCTCAGGCTGTTTTGTGTTTTGGAAACGGTATAACAGAGATAGATCTACCCTTAGCGAACTTCCGGGAATTTCCGTAATGGGCAACTCGCCCCGCATTAGTCGATCCCTGCATATCTATACAGCCCCGCTACATATTGTGTTGGCTTACAATACCTAAGGGGGCGCGACTCGGGCCTTAGTCCCGGTCCTAACGCATAAGGATCCGCAAGGCTGGATATGAGTTTCCTAGAACACTCCTTGTCGGCAACTTAGTGAATAGTGGTGGCGGGGCAGAGCGGGTTTCCGAGAAGACCCCTTCTGAAACTGTCCGAAAAGGGGTATGAGCACTGCTCCGACCGTGGATTTGGGAGGTGTACGGAGCGGAGGCCAAAATGGAGCGAAAGCCCCCTTTCGGCGTCCCGTAGGACTACGCCGTGGGCGCATCTGGGACTCTTTTCGGACAGTTTCTCTAGGCAATCAGGTGAATAGAGCAACCCGCACCTAACATTCTCTACTAGGCGCAGGTACTTCGAACGCATCGTGTTTCTAAGAGTTTGATGAGAGTTCCCTGACGAACACCCTCTATGTTATTGACGGTTTCGTTATTTGGTGGCATTAGTCTACGAAGTAGTAGCTATATCCCGCTCTGGGCAAAAGCACGCTAGAGGAGGAACAAAATGGACGAGCAGCGAGTGCCCAACCTCGAAGAGCTAGACGAGCAGGAGGCCTACCGCTTCATCACGGAGCTTTTTTCGACCCTGAGCCCCGAAGAGGTCTACGAGGCGAACCACCCCAAGGACTACGTGATGGAGATGCCCCAGTCAGGAGAGCGTATCCGGGGCCGAGAGAACATGAGGAAATTCCAGCAGGCCTACCCCACCCCGCCATCTATCCGGTTGCGCCGAGTGCTCGTCAGGGATGGGCTGTGGGTCGTTGAGGCGGCCAACGACTACGACGGGCGGGTATTTGACATGGCGATGATACTCGAGCTTAAAGACGGGAGGATATGGCGAGACAGGCGCTACTACGCCGAGCCGTTTGAGGCTCCGGAGTGGAGGGCGCAGTGGGTAGAGTGGGTGGAATTCTAAGGCTAGTCAAGCTCACCTGAACTTCCGAGAAGACACCTTGTCGGCAATTAGGTGACTAGAGGCGACCCTAACCTGGATAGGCGCTAGCTCTTCTATATGTCGGCTGAAGATCCTGGGTAGCATCATCCAGGGTGCCATCCGTTGGAGAAACGCCAGTTGGCAAGGAGGAACCTCTTCTATATGTCGGCAGAAGAGAACAAGGCATTGGTCCGCCGTTTCTTCGAGGCACTGCAAGGTAAGGCCGACCTAGAGGCGTTGGACAAGCTGCTGGCTCCCGACTTCGTCAGCCGCACTAAACTGTTTCCTGACCAACAGCCCGGCCGCGAAGGCTACAAGCGGGCGATGGCCGATCTTCTGGCCACCTTTTCCAATACCAGGTTCCTCATCGAAGAGCAGGTAGCCGAAGGAGAGAAGGTGATGACCCGCTTCATCTTGCGCGCTACACACGACCGAAGGGAGATTATGGGCGTCGCCCCTACCGGCAGGGAAGTGTCCTTCAAAGCTGTCTTCATCCACCGCATATCTGGGGGCAAGATCGTCGATGCGTGGGGCTTGGGAACGCTCTACTCAGAACTAACGGGGCAACGTCTAGAGCAAGAGCTAGAGCAAGAGAAGATCGAGCGCGAGCGCATCGAGCAAGAGCTTGAGGTGGCGCGACGCATCCAGCAAGCCTCACTCCCCAAAGAGGTACCCGAGCTGGAGGGCTGGGAGATCTCTCCCCACTATAGACCTGCCCGCGAGGTGGGAGGAGACTTCTACGACTTCCACCTCCTTTCTGAGGGTCGGTTAGGTCTTGTCGTAGGAGACGCAACGGGCAAGGGCGTGCCTGCAGCGTTGGTGATGGCCACCACCTGCGGCATGTTGCAGCTCGCTGCCCAAAGCTTGGACTCCTCTTCGCCTAGCGAGGTACTAGCCCGAGCCAACGAGACGTTGCTCTCTCGCATCCCTGCCAACATGTTTGTCACCTGCTTCTACGCCATCCTCGACCCAGAGAGCGGTAGGTTGAGCTACGCCAACGCCGGTCACGACCTACCTTACCTACACCGTACAAGTGGTGAGGCCGAGGAGTTGAGGGCTAGGGGGATGCCTTTAGGGCTGATGCCAGGTATGGGCTATGAGGAGAAAGAGAGCACCCTTCAAGCTGGCGAAGCAGCCCTCTTCTACACCGACGGGATAGTAGAGGCCCATAACCCCAAAGGTGAGATGTTCGGCTTTCCGCGTCTGCAGGCGCTCGTTGCCGAGCACGGCAAGGAACGATCTCTAGGGGAGACACTTCTAGAGGAGCTTTATTCCTTCACAGGGGAGGGCTGGGAGCAAGAGGACGATATCACCCTCCTTACCCTCCGACGTTCAGCGGCTCGCAGCTGAGCATTCGGGAACTCGGGGGACACCGGAAAGTAAGTTTCCGGGAACCCTCCTTGTCGGCAACTGGGTGAATAGAACTACCGATCCTCCTCCTGGGGACTAACTATGTTACGCACTGCCATGATCTCGTTATCGACTAGGGCGCTAACCTGGACAAGGCCTTGGTAGATGCTGCCCGCCTCGCCACCGTTGCCCAGGCCAAGGGTTTTCGCCATCTCGGCGGTCTCTTCTAACCTCCCCTTCATGGCGTATAAAGTCTGCAGATCCTCGTGTGGTTGTCCCATGGCTCCTCCGTCTCCTTTCCTCGCGTTCCCGCTGGAAGCGGCCGTGCCCCTTAAAAGTAGCGCAATTCACGCGTATGGCGCCACTACTCCCGAGAATGCTTCTTGTCGGAGACACGGTGAATAAGAGAAGCCGCCGAGACGTTATTAGGCGTCTCGCTTGGTAAGCACATGACACAAAATCCCTGCGGGAAACAACGTCAGACCAAGAACAGCACTCCAGAAATCAAGGTAATGTCCAGCGCTATTCGGAAGGCCCCACTGCATCCAGGGAAATAGATCAAGTGCTTCTCAGATGTGAGTAAGAACGACTACCACCAGCCCTCCTGCTCCGAGCAGCTGTAGGGAGGAGCATAGAGTCGTTCCTCTAAAGAACAGGACCATCGACCAGATGAACAGCAGGCATATCGGCGCCAGCGCGATTAGTGCTTTTAGCAATGCGACGTTCATAGCTTGGCGTCCTGGAATACATTCTATCGGGGAGGGGTTAGCGGGCAAACAGAAGGGACGGGGGAATGGTGTATCTAGAGGATCCCGACCTTATGTAGTGGGAAGTGAGTTTCCGAGAACGAACCTTCTCGGATTCTCGGTGAATGGAGGCTTGCGCCTAAAGAGCTAGGGGTGGGGCACCATCTCTTGTTACTTATACAGACGATTTCTCGGAACTGATGCAGCAGCCTAGGGTAGAAGTGACCATCAATAAGGATCTGCCATAATACGT
>Ga0126308_10000369_pt1 | contig 14282 bp, 15 predicted proteins | sample Plot55_FD_92533 | JGI IMG/M metagenome (GOLD analysis project Ga0126308, IMG submission 92533) | Serpentine soil microbial communities from UC McLaughlin Reserve, CA, USA - Plot55 | ecosystem: Environmental > Terrestrial > Soil > Grasslands | place: USA: UC McLaughlin Reserve, Lake County... | reverse complement strand
TGCGTGTTCTAACAAGTGATGCTAGCTAAAGCTGCCATATTAATAAACGGACTAACATCTTTCATTATTTTGTGAGCATAAACGACCTAGTTAAGGAAGAGGCAAACAGGCAAGTTGATTCTGCTATAGAGGATATACCCACAGATAGGAAGAAGTATGGTTCACCTCTTGGGAAGACAATACTTCAATACAAGGACTTGTCAGATTTTCTGCTAGGCTATGAATTCGGGTATATCATAGGTGTATGCAAGTTATATTACAACAACCAAGTCAAACAGAGTGGGAGAGAAGGAATAACAGAAGAGGAAGGCAGACAGGTGACAAGGGACATCGAGACTGTAATAGTCGACAGGCTTCCGGAAATCCGACAAGCAATATCAAGAACAAGCTAGGGTTTACATCGCCCCTCTTGTGCCTATAAACTTGAGACCATCCCAGTGTACCCTTTTGGGATTCCCATGATGATATTGTCCTTCCACTTCTATCAGTTTCCGATAATCCTCGATCTTTACTCCCTGATCTCATCAGGCTTTGAATGCGCTTTTGATCTTCACCTCTTTATGAATCTGAACATTTGCGTTTAGGTAATCTATTCCAGGTATGGTTGATACTAATGTCTTTGGATCGTCATCATGGTTTACTGCTACTACTGCTACTATTACCAACACAACCTGGGAAGGTCTCAGGACATACAGGCTCAATTTCATTACATTTCGTTTCGTTGAGTTCTTCTTGACAGATAGAGATAGTAGGTTGTTCTTGTTCTTCCCCGTAAACTTTAAGATAGTTGAACAAAGCGAGTCCTACTAGTAGCAGCATTCCTATCATTGTTATGAACATCATACATGCTCTCACATCTTGATTGCCGTGGACTAAGTAGATAAGAAAATTCGGAAACATTGTTTATCTCGATCTCCTTTCTATCTTTGTCTTTATAGAATTTGAAGAATTCCATTCTCCATTCCAATATAGTCTAAAGCACATAGCGCAAAATGGCATATGTCTTGTCGAGGCCTTGCGGCCGCATCTGAAACATAGAACTATCATAAACATGTTTCAGATTCACCTACTTCTCTCCCTCGTTATCTTCCTTCCTCTATCATTACTTATTGTTGATTACTTCTATACTTCAATCATTCATCTCTTAAACTTGATGAAAATACAGTTAGTTCTAGGAGTCATCCTATGGATAACTCTGCTGATAACCTTTGATGCAATGAATCTGATACAACACGATGCAGAGGCAGTACGGCCCAGAGTATCAACCGATAATGGAACAACCTTTGGACCTATGTTATGCTAGCTAGTAATGAAACAATAGTTGAACAGCAGAAGGAGAATAACTCAATTATTCTTTTTACTTCTTCCGCATACAAATCAAGTTTTCCTTCATCATTGAATACCCATGCGTTTACTATCTAAATACGATATTTTATCAGGCTCCTAAAGTGGTCCTTGTTTTTGAAATCCCTCAGTTTCGCCTAATGAAGTTTAAAATCTAATAGATGATAGTCATAAATCATAACTGTTTTTTATATACATTAGTATAGACCGCCGTGTAAAGGCGTATGGATGTAATATGACAACTGCAAATGAGCACTATGGACAAATCCTAGTTAACAGGACTCCTGACGCCGAAATTAAAAGGATAATGATTGTGGACGATAGTAATGATGTTAACTTAACATTCAAGATAGTCCTAAGTGAATCAGATAGGAGACTAAGGGTGCATTCATTCAATGACCCTCTTGTTGCTCTGCAAGAATTCAAGCCTGATCTGTACCATCTGGTCATTATTGATATTCTTATGCCAAAGATGAATGGTTTTGAATTATATGATAAATTGAGGGAATTGGATAGTAAAGTCAAAATATGTTTTCTTACAGCAGGAAGTGAGATTTATTATGAAGAAGTTATAAAAGAAGCGTTTCGTGAATTAGATAAAAATTGTTTTATCAGTAAACCTGTTGCAAATGAAGATTTGATAAAACAAGTAAAAGAGATGTTGAAGTTAAAATAACAGAATTGGAATGATCCTTATTATCTTCCTATCTGAATTTTCTTTGCAGGAAAGCTTGCGATATCTGCAATTAGTTAATAGCAGTAGAGTAGATTAGCGCACCCATATTACTAATAGTAATTAAGAGCTTCGCGTTAACTAAAAGATTAAACGGCAATTAGATAAAATAATATGCTTCAAGATAGGATAGAGTAGATAGAGAGAACCAGTCTCCTCTCTCCCTCTCTGTGACGATGTTCTTGGAGCTAATCCACATTGTGGAAGAATGTATAAGGAAAAAGTCAGAGCAACTAAGAAAAACAAGATAGTGTGGGATTCAAAGAAATTATTGACCCGGATTGGAAAGGGCTTAAATCATGGAAAACCTACCACTACTATATGAAAAAGATGTCCCTAGAATTAGTTAGTGTTTTAAGCACAGGACTAGGATTATTTTTACTAAGTACTATACAGGTGTCCGCTCAACCTCTCGTAATGAGCACTCCAACCGGGAACTTAACAGACGGAGCAAACGTTTCAATTAATCCTGAGGAACCACTTCCAGCTAATGGTACCGTAAGTATTAGCACAGAGGGAGCAACAGATACAGACATGAATGTAATTCCACCCGAAGGGGTTTCCGTCATTATATCAAGTGATACTGTTACAGTAACGAATCAACCAGTTGACATTGAAACAGCTGATGAAGATGAGGAGGAGGCTGAAACTGAAGATGAAGAGGAGGAACCAGAAGGCTAAACAGAAGAGCAAACAGAAGATGGTGGTACAGAAGAAGAATAAGTTGTCAACTTTATTCTTTGTCTATAGAGACTGACAGACGAATGGAACGTTGTTCGTTGATCAGCACACTTTCATTTTAAGTTCTCATTTAGATGAACTTTGATAAATCTAGGCTGACTCCTTATCTGTTATGTTGACCAAATCTTGATATCTTGAAATAATATATTTCTATTAAAATAATTGGTATGGCAAAGTTCGTCGAAAGTGATGATCATGTGACGCTTGCACAGCAAACAGAAAACGATAATGGAGGCCCAATTATCCTCATCAATAGATTTAGTGTTAATCCTGAGGATGCTGATCACTTTATTAAAACATGGGCTGCTGGTGCCGCAGCCTTTAAGAAGCAACCTGGATTTATCTCAACACAACTACACAGAGGTATTGCTGGGAGCGGTATTTTTGTTAACTATGCTGTCTGGGAGTCTTCAGCAGCATTCAAAAAAGCTACTAGTAATGTTGACGTGCAGACCATATTATCTAAGTATCCTCCTAGCACAGTAGCATCTCCACATCTCTTCAGGAATGTCGGAGTTCCAGGAATCTGCGAAGGATGAATCGTTAATTGCACTTTACAATATTATATGATACATACTTATGTGGAATCTGATGGTTCATCATACTTTTTTTGCTATTTGCTTGTCTCTGCTCCTCAAATATTCGTGTGTTCTATAAATTCAGTAATAGAGGATAGACGTATGTGATAAGTCTCTTGGGGCGACAAAAGCATATGAGGGACTTGATATTGTCCATGTCATGATTCCCATAGACATATCTGCCTAACGTATTACTATTTGTCTTCCCACTATTTTTATCCCATAAACTCTACTAGACTACTTTGCCGTTTTCTGGTATTCTTCGGTGACGCCTTTGAAGAGTTTCTGATTTGCTGATCTTGTTCTAACTGCTGTAATTGTCGCTTTCGTAGTTCAAGTCGTTCTTGTAGTTGGTTCCGGCTTTCCCAAGATAATTCTGATAACCCAACCGTTTTTCTAAACAGGTTTGCAGTTCCGGGTCCAAAACCTGCATAGTGGTTGTTGGCAGCAATCATAGCAAGATAAACCTCCTTCCTTCTACCTCTAATTTTTCCTGTCTCTGCTTTCTTTATTTCGTTCGCCCATCTTTTCATTTCCAAGATTCTATCCTTCTGAATTTTTCCAAAGTCCTTTTCGTCTATGCTTCTATCACCGATGAATCTGACATACAAAAAGTCTGTTGTAACAATAGGAGGAGTTATAAGATGAGCAAGTTGGCTCCATGCCATACAGATATCATTGTCAGTAAAGAAATTGTATGCTAGATCCTGAAACCAACTAGGATGTCTTACTTCAACAGCATATCTAAACCTCACATCCAAATAAGGAAGAAGTTCTTTTAGTCCCTCCAGCCCTGGCATTATTTCCATTGAAGGTGGTAATTGAATAAGGAGAGCAAGAGTCTTTTCCTGTAATGGTTCCATATTATTAAGAAACGTGCATACTTCTTCGTTAACGTCTACCAGATGTTTGTCATGCGTTATTATTTTAGGGAATTTAGCAGTAAATCTAAAGTTGTCGGGAGTTTTCTTGGCCCAGTTTTTGACCATAAACTTATTGGGCATTCTATAAAAAGAAGAATCTATCTCCACATAATCAAATATTTGGGAGTAATATCTTAGCCAATCTGTATTCTCAAGTTTTGAAGGATAAAAAGGTCCTAGCCAAGCGGTATAACTCCACCCAGAACAACCTATATGATATTGCACACGAAAGTCACCATATTATGTTACCCATAGGTGGAATATAAGAAATCTCATGGAATCCAATCATCATTGTATAGTGATATCTCTTTGACCAGTTAACATTGTCTCTGAGCCTCAATCACCCCGTTCCCTTCCATCCTTTGATATATGGTTCAAATTCAGGTGCTGGATTAATTATTCCTAACTGCATCATAAACTTGGGATCATCTCTTATTGCTTTGTGCTCTACTATTTTACCATTCTTTCCTATTGTGTGTATGTGAACTCTACACGCCACAATTTAAGTCGTTGTTACAGTAAAACATAAAGTTAAGTTAAGTTAAGTTAAGTTAAGTTAGAATTTCCTTTGTGATGTTTAGGATCTATTCGGTTCTGGTGTGCCGTTTGTTATTCTTCTCCCTCCTCTTCTTCTTCATCTCTTGGATCACTCGAAAAGGTCACCAATCTCCTCATCAGTGGATTCAGGCTCATTGTTTTCCTCAAAAAGATCGGTATTACCGTCAATATTTTCTTCTGTATCTTGATCGTCCTCTACGACCTCGTCATTATCAAAATTACCGGCAGTAGAGCCTTCAGTATTATCAGAGTTATCGTCCCCTTCTATAATAGGATTGGCAGGCTGGAAAGGAGGAACAGAAGAATTAGGAAAATTATCTGACGATACTGCATCATTTTTGTTTGCCAAGGGTCCAGCTAATTGTTGTTCTTGATCCTTAATTCCAGTAACATTAACAGTGTAATATTTTACTTGACCACTCCCACAATCCAATTTTGAGGTTAGTTCATTTGATCCTTCAGTTACAATATGATAGCTGTTGGTGTAAGTGAATGTCCAGTTTGAATAATCGTTTGCTCCGTTGGGTCCAGTAGCATTAACTTGTTGTAGAGGTTTTTGATCATTCCAATCAGCATAAACAGTGCAGTTTGAATTGACATTATCCGAAGATATTCCAGAGATTTCGAGCGGTCTGTTAGCAGTAACTGTTTGATTCTGAGTATGGGATGTTATTTTTATAGATAATGGTCTAGGAATGATAGACGCATTCATAGGAGCAGGAATTGGAGTACTTGTAGCCCTTGAATTATTGTCGCTATTATTAGAGGAGAAGGACGAGAGCGTACTAATACTGGTGCTGTTTGCATCTTCTATCGTCGCCGGAATTGTCGGCGTAGAATCCGATGACGAAAATTGGTTTGTTGATGAAGAAGAAATAGAAGCATTAGTAGGCATGGAACTTGATCCTCTGAAAAAGACACTGTAGTGCGTTGCTAAATCAGATGCTGCTGAATTAGGGTTTGAACATGTTAATTTTGCAGTTAACTTGTTAGGCCCCTCTTTTACCGTAGAATTATAGTCAGAGGTAAGTAGAAAGCCCCATAGCGAATAGTCACCTTTACCTCCTGGACCAGTCGGCAGAACGTTTTGGTATGGCTTTATGTCATTTAATATAATTGAAACTTGGCAATCTGTATTTATGTTGTCGGTAGAGGTTCCTACAACTCTCAGATTACTATTTTCTAGAGAAACTTGTTCATCGCTAATAGGCGATGCAACTTTTACTCCTAATGATGGCGGCAGTAATCGTACTGGGCTCGAAGTAGTATAATTTTCATTTTGTGCGTATGTGTTAGAGGAAAAAGAGGTGATGGGGATCAGGATCATTGCAATGAGAATGGATACGAAAGGATTCATGTTCAGAATATTGCTACCTTCACATATAACAATTGTAAATCTGTCCATAAGAATGAGGAGATCACCAAACATCGAATGTTAGTGGGTATGATAACCCCTCGCTACACTAGATGGTATTTAAGAGAATCCTTTAATCACGCTCAGATTAAACTAATAGTGTCGAATCCCAGTTGTAGAAGCAAAGGGACGGTGAAGCATTCTCGGGATATTCACAACTAAATTTCTCGCTCAAAATTGAGCTTGTTCTTTGAATTGATATCAGCTATTCTTAACGGCTCCGGGATCCAATGCGCTTCTTTTGTTAACTCCTGAACCAGCCGAATTGAGGTGGCTAGACTGATTTGATTGCCTATGCTAACATAGACTGACCTTTTATCATTTCCTGTGTTATTGACTTTGTATCCTATGATTTCGCCACAATCATCAATAAATTGATCTTCGCGCACTGAGCCACAGAGGAGGCGCTTACCCACTCCAATTGTCGGTTTGTTAAGAGCTATCCCAATGTAACAAGCTAAACCACACCTTCTAGGATGTAATACTCCGTGTCCATCTATTAATAGCAAGTCAAAACTATTTTTCAATGACTTAAGTGTGACCAATGCAGGTCTGGCTTCTCTTATCATAAACAAACCCGGTATATATGGTTGAGTTGTATGAATACTGATGTTGACTGTTTCCATCACCTGCCATGTATGCCTCTTTATTATTAGGGCTGAACAATATGCTTTATTTTTTGCGTACGACACATCTATTCCGCAGACGTACCTTATTCCCTCGTATCTTACTGTATCTTCCTTCACAACTTTTAGTGCAAGCTTTTTCTGTAATTCCATGACGGGAATATACGCTGCTCTTTTTTCTGAGGCCGTACCAAACTACGAGGCTAAGGATAATAAAATCATACTGATAATTAAGGTAAGATATAGTCGTTAATGAAATTGTGGCCAATTGAGCAATGCGCTTGAGATGCAATTCAAAGATGAAGTTATTTTCCAAGTTCGAAAGCAAATCATCTCAAGGTACATGACTGGATATATGTTTCAAAGAGTATCATAGAAGCACAAGGTGGAAGAATATGGGCTGAGAATAATAAAGGCAGAGGATCTACTTTTATAATTACACTTCCTATAGTGAATGGAGACTGACAGGGGTAGACGATAATAAGAGATGAGTGGAAAGCAACAAGGACAAAAAAGAATTTTAGCAGTAGACGATGAACCTGACCTTACGAAGCTTTGCAGCCTTGCACTAGAATATCATGGATTTAAAGTAGATACTTTTAACGACTCGCAAGAAGCACTGTCTAACTTCAGACCTAATTACTATGACTTGGTTATTCTTGACATTAAGATGCCCGACATGGATGGCTTTGAATTATATGATAATCTAAAAGAGAGAGATAGCAATGTTAAAGTTTGCTTTTTGACAGCAAGTGAATTGTATTATGAAGAATTTCGAAAAAAAGAATATACTGCATTGGACAAAAACCTGTTCATCCGAAAACCAATCGATAACGAAGATTTGCTAAGGAAAATAAATAAGATAATAAGGTCATGCTGACATTGTATATTCAACCCTTGATATAGCTCGAAAACGGGAACCTAGTCTAAAAGAATTTTCTCGGTAGACCTTCAGAATAGTCCTCTTTTGGAGGGCTTTACTTTCTCTTTACGAGAAATATGGTTGTCACCACTGCGCTACTTATGCCACCTGCTATTATAGCAGTCAAACTTATATGCTGAGTGCTATTTGACACCTCTGTTGTTGAAGAAGAAGAGGAAGGAAATGGCACACCAGAAGACTGATGTGGCACAAATATATCGAATAATGCTAAATTGACAGAATTCTTTGTATCTGGTCTCGTTATAGCTTGATGCGTTACATCGTCTAAAAAAGATATTTCACAGAAAGTCACCAACGGAGATGTTTTCAAATTTAAACAACCTTTGACCGTTTGTGACGACTACTCTTGCCACAGCATCTTCTGTATGAGACATGATGGCCTGTGTTTTGGACGCTAATTAAGCTCGGTGAAAGCATCAATAATGGGCTTTTCAGGTTCATAAGTGAACTGGATACCAATTTTATTATCTGGACGTGTCCAATTCTGTACCCTAGACATATTACCTATAGGCATATGTGCATAAGCTTTGTGAGGAGAAAGGGATTCACAACCAAAATAAGATGAGGATGTAAAAGTACCGATCGTTGCAATAACATATGAGATTATTAGAACAAAGCTTGCAAATAGCAAGATGGAAAATGAGAATGAGCTCATACCCATTATCAGCAGGTCATGTTTATCAGCAGGATAAGTGCTGGGGGATAAGCGATGTATCTTGGTGCTACTGCTTCAAATCCCTCGATCTGCACCATAATTACTTGACCGTGGCTTAACATACCTATAGTGGGCTTCTCAAGGTTGTTGACATGTATAGATCCAAATAACATCTAAACCATTCGCTCGCTCCAAATGATAATACCTGTTCGATATGCATTATTACTTATCGTAAGTGATATTTACCACAACTATTCCAGAGCTTAGACCGGTTCCGCAGAGAAGCTGCCAAACTAACCCTCGCGCATAAGAAAGTTCAGTCAGCCATGTCGAACACGCATTTCATCTGTAGGCCTAAATGCTGTTGCAAACAAAGAGCGTTGGACAAATGGTAATGGCTGTTGCTGTACTAGGCAATAGATAGGCTAGAGATCCTTAACCGAGCAGCTGTTCCTAAATCAGTTAACTGTCTCTGCTGCTCTAGCGATTACTTCAGATAGTGCTGGATGTATGTGTATGGTCTTTCTTATGCTATCTATTGTACCATCTGCCGCTCTCATGGCTACCAAAACTTCATGAATCAGAGTGGACGCATCAGCTCCCATAATATGACAACCAAGAATTTTTCTATTTTCTCTATTTACTAAAAATTTTACAAAGCCGTCTCTCTCCTCCAATGCTTCGCCCATACCTGTTCGTATGTATGGATAGACAGATCTTAGATAATCATTCTTGTTTTGTCTTCTGAGTTGTTGTTCAGTCAGTCCAACTCCAGCAACCTGAGGTGAGCTAAAAATGGCATGTGGCATAGCAGTATAATCAACAGGTATTTTTCTATCTGGATTTAATATGTTATGATAGGCATATTGTGCTTCATGGTTGGCGCTATGCTTAAATTGATAGCGTCCGACCACATCACCTAAGGCAAATATCCCTTTCACGTTGGTTTCAAGATACTCATCAACAATAATGAATCCCTTCTCATCCAATTTGACTCCTGTTTTTACTAAGTCTAGGGCATACGTATTAGGTACTCTTCCGACTGCCACCAGAAGCTGATCCGATTCTACCTCTAGCATCTTTTCAGAGGTGCCACTTTTTGCAGTTATGCGAAATATTTCAGAACTACTGTTCTCATTACTATTTGTCTTCTCCTTTGTCACCGATTCCACATTATATCCTAGATATACATTGTACTTTTTTGAAAAAACTTCTGTGAACTTCTGTGAGATTTCTTCATCCTCATTTGGAATAAGCTTATCTCCAAGCTGAACGATATTAATTTCAGTTCCGAGGCTACCATAAAAGTGAGCCAATTCACATGTTATGTACCCTCCACCTATAAAGGTGAGAACGCGAGGTTGTTGTTTTAGTCGTAAGGCCTCGTCGCTTGTAATGAAACCACTCTCTTGCAGTCCATTTATTTCCGGTATTTTTGGTCTTGTACCTGCTGCAATCAAAATTTTATCAGCAGTAATAGTTATTGTTTTTTCCCCATCTACAAATGAAACCTTTTTGTCTCCGATGAATTTACATTCTTTAGAAAAGAATATAGGGTTAACTGAACTTTGGTATGAACCTTTAATTGACTCTGAATGAGCATCAGTTATGTTGTTCACTCGATTAACAATTTTTTCAAAATCAACAGAAAGATTGTTAACATTTATTCCGAAGATATCTGCATGCCGGATTGTCTCAGCTACATCCGCACTGCGTATTAATAGTTTTGATGGTATACAACCTCTGTTAAGGCAGGTTCCCCCCATCTTATCTTTTTCAATTATTGCAACTTTAAGACCATTTTGAGTTACAGCAGCATTAGCCACATCAAGTCCAGAGCCGCTGCCTATTACAATAAGATTAAATTTTTCTTCCTGCAACTTGAATTAGGTTTTAACAATAATATATAGTATTTATAGTATTTAGGCGACAAACCAACTACTCCTAAGTCCTACACTTTGTTTATATCTTGTTCACCCAGGCTTGCCACCAACTTTTTCATACGGTCTCTCCTAGATGTTTTTGCTTTTCTGAAAATATAGATCGATATCTGACTCGATGCCCTGTATTATCTCAGAATGGATGTATTCGTCTAGCATATCCCAAGATGCTTCAACTAATGTTTTTTGTAATTCATATGCGACTCTTAATCTGACCCTTAAGTCCTTTTTTGCATTTTTGTAATAATCAACAATCTCCAAGGTCTTGTTGCTATACCGGTTCTTTATTATTAGGAGAATATTTGTTTACTTTGCAACTTAGCTCTATTACTACTGTCAGTTGTAATCTGTGTTTGTAACAGCAGTATTTCAGATAGGATATAGTTATCAAAATTTTGCTGCATTCATTGACTAAATAATTAGCCTAAGAAGTATAGCAATACCATGTTCAACTAGATCATCGTATGTAGTCCATAGATCAGAGGGCTCCCAAACTGATATGTCTTTCCTGTTTGACTTTGGAATATTTTCGACAACATCAGGCCTTGATCGTTTGTCCGGTATTATCCTGATAATACCATTGAGGGATCGGACTAGTTTACGAAAACCGCCCAAAAATTCCAAAATATTTTTTCTAGATAACTTATTATCAATATATTTTAGAATCTGTTTTCGATATATCAGGGAGGAGTCTGGAATATCAGCCTGTGGTAACTTATTATTTATTTTCTACCTAGAAATAAGGTCTATCGCAAGCTGGCCGTTGGTATTGTTGCCGCTTTGGAGGCTTTAAGTCTTCGACTGGTACTGATGACAACTAAAAAAACAAAAAGGAGAAGTTGGGTTTAAGTTAGTATTCTAGGAGAACTATTATTGTAATAGGAGTTACTCTTCAATAGTTATGAAGACAGCCTTTCAATTGACACTGATATTGTTTCTCCTACCCGCGAAATTAACGTGTATATAACAGAAAATCAAAGTGTATACGCACAATTAGGAATATCCCACGCAGAAATATTATCTAATCGGACAAATAGTGGCACTGATATTATTAACAGTAGATCCAATGATAACGGTACTGCACTCAATGTGATTACTCCGATTCCCAGCGTTAATAGTACTTCAATTGGAAGAGCGACTCCAACTACAGGAAACCAAAGCGTAGAAGACTCCAATATTATGGGAGAAGCAGGGCAGCCACCTAGCGGCATTAACTGATGAATTAAAAGTGCATCATGAGGACTTATTTAAAGCAAGAAACTGAATATTTTTTGTAGTATCGAGGTCGTGTATATAGCAGTAAGGAATCTGATTATCGAATAGTTTACATATATAGAATGCTGATTACAGTTGATTAGACATTTTATGTCTTTCACTCAAGAAAATCTGAAAAATAGCGAGAAAATGCAACAGCAACAAAGAGTACAGACAATTTCCAAAGCAGGAAGCGTAGTTTCTAAACAAGTTTCTGCTAAAAGAAGAGATGAAATTTACGAATATCTAAAGCTGTTTGGATACAAAGCTGATAAGACGATTATCCAAGTACATGTAACTGGATTTTTCCGGAGGAAAGGACAACAGGCAGATCAGAAAGAAAAGGCACGTAAAGCAGCAGCAATAAAAAAATATGGAGGGATATCTTTTGTAATAGTAGGCAGGACACATGATCCATTGATAATGGAAAACGTCATCAAACCCAAAAAGAGGAATCCTCTAGATACGAGTCCTGGTTATATAGGATATTTATGGAAGAATAAAGATCGACAAAATAGAGCACCACATGAGGTAATACCTCTTGATTTCACTCCGATTAATTTGCCATATCCAACAGAATGGAAGAGTATGTTTGCTACCAAAGGATTCATGTTAGCATTGCACGTTCCTAGTTCTTTTGTTAGATATAAAAATAGGCTCAAAAGAGCTCTTTACCATATTGGCAGGGGCGGTCCATTAGACATAAGAAATGAATGGAGATTTCTCGATGACTTAAGGCGTCTTGGATTTAATAATGTCGATGCGGCTACTACCAGCGGAATAAAATATACACAGGGTGCCGTTCCTGATGCCAATAGTAGCTATACCAACCAAAACGAACAACATGAAGATCCTGTTACCATAGTCAAAGGGAGATTAGCCAAAGGTGAAATCAATAAGGAAGAGTATGATGAACTGCGAAGAGCAATACAGTCTTAATGTCTACAGCCACTAGTCAAGAGAATTAAAACTAAACCTAAAAAATCAGCATAGTAAGCTAACGTCTTTGCGACTCTCCCCCTCTCTATTGCGATATTCATTACTTATATCCCTAGAAACATATGAGCTAGCTACCCCCAAGGATGTGAATTCCAGTTACCTTTGATGACCTGAAAAGTGGACTTGGAAAATAAATAATCTCAAGTCTTAATTCAATAACCTTCATTTTTCTTTAGAAGATATACATCTATCATCGTTAAACATCGATTTTTTAGTAGTATACGTTTTGTTTTAATTTTATTCTTAGGATTCAACAATGGTAGCTATGCGTCTTTCGAAGTAGAGAAAGACCTGATAAAGATAGTTGATTCCAATCTAAAAGTAGAGAAATTCGTTGAAGGACCTGAAAGCTACTAGCATATTCATAGATACGAACTCAGTCCTTACGATCATGAATCCGTTTAAAAATGATTTCCTATTTTCGTGCACTCAGTTATCAACCATGTTCCATTTTGGCGCTGTCCCCATGCATCAAAAGAAATGGTTAAAGTCGTGTCAGTCTATGATATGACTCCTAATAATTGCTCAGCTTTATCCAGATTGCTGTTTATTTTGTCTATGTGTTGTTGCAACTATTCTGCTGGTGCCTGATTTTGTATAAGGTTGTCGTAGCTGTTCTCTTAGCATTGCCTCAGTATTTTCCATCAGAACCTAATCCTTCTCTGCCAGTGGTGCTTCTATAAATTCAATTATCCGGATAAGCCGTTGTTGCAAGGGCTTCCGCTTCAGCGTAGTTCTGTTGCTTGTACGCATCGACAGTTTGGTTCAACAGACTTCTTATTTCTGAAATTATCTCTCCTGATTCCGTGCTGCTTCCCTGACCGCTTTCTTCATTTATCCCAGTTATCTCTGATATATTGTGTATTATTGCTCCTATAGACCTATTAACCTGTTCTAAAACCTTGATTTATTCTGTATTGCACTATTTAGATCAGAAAAGAACCTGTTCGTCTCTTGGACCTCAACGTCTAGCTCTATAGGTATAATGGGAGCAACTTGTGGGAACACATCTTGTGCTCTTGAGACGAAGGCCTGGCCATCCTGATACTCGATTATTTCCTTTATAGAACCATTTTCTACTGCTCTACCATATTCTACTCCAGCTATTGATAACAAATCCGATACAACACCGAGTTTGAATGTGCTATTATCAGCAGTCTCACCAGGAATAACCTCTTGTACTGTTTGGTTCAAAAGTCCATTTATCTTTTTACTCTGAGCATCAAACTCAGCTGTTGAAGAAGTGTTTACTATTTGTGAAAGTTGGTTTAGGTTTGTTGCAAGGATCTCATTTAAAGTAACATTAGATATCTGTGGTTCTATACTAGAATAAATCTCTGCTATTGGATGTAGCGTGTGTGCTTTCGCGAGAGTATTATTACTAGCCTCTATTCATCACCGCAGCATTAAGATGACCTCTTATCTGTTCTATGTTGAATGCAAAATCTACCTGTGTGGAGTTTGACCCTCAGTTTGTTGTAGGAGTAGATGTCTTGTACTAATACAGTCATAGTTGAGCCGGATTGTGGTTCCGACACATGCAGAAGAACCAATAGTATAGCGGCCGCAATGAT
>Ga0126308_10000368_pt1 | contig 14282 bp, 11 predicted proteins | sample Plot55_FD_92533 | JGI IMG/M metagenome (GOLD analysis project Ga0126308, IMG submission 92533) | Serpentine soil microbial communities from UC McLaughlin Reserve, CA, USA - Plot55 | ecosystem: Environmental > Terrestrial > Soil > Grasslands | place: USA: UC McLaughlin Reserve, Lake County... | reverse complement strand
TCCAGCCAGCGCGCGAGTGCACTTCCAGCAGGCCCGGCGACAGAGTGGAGAACTACGCGCGGCCGAGCGTTTGCCATGCAGCGCCGGGATCGGAGGGGTCGAGGTCCAAGGGCGAACGAGAACGCTATCGCGCGTCGTCGCCGTATCTTCGGCGGAACGGGTTCGCGCTGATCGTGCCCGGGGAAGGCTCGATCAACGGATCATGCGGCGTGCGGGTCCGCGGCCGCTCCGACCGTCGGGGAGACGGAGGGGCCGGGGTGGGGCCGCATGGAGCACTCGCCGCGGCGGTGGCCGGGACGGTGGCACTCGAAGCCGCGCGCGCTTCGGCGACAACACCCGAGCTGAGATGGCCGGTGATGCAGGCGGCCAGCGGGAGCTCGAGCTTCCCGCGGTTCTCGGCCTGGCGCTCGTCTTGGAGCTCGGCTGGATCGCCGTCCACCTCGCTCGCGGCGTCGATGCGGACTACGAGTCGGCTCGCGGTGCGCAACCGGTGGTCGCTCTCCGACGCGGCCGTGCTCGGGCTCGGCGCGGTGAAGTGAGTCCCCTTGAGACGACGTGAGGGCTGATCGGCGAGTCGCTGCCGTACATTCCCTTGAGAGTGCCCGGTCTCGTTCGGCTCGAAGGCGGCGTCTGGGGAGCGGCGATCGTGCCGGTCTGGCCGGACGCCGCCACTTGGCGGTGCAAGGCCACGCCGTGGCGGCCGCGCTGCTCGTCGCCGCACGGCCGCGTGACGACGTGCGGGCCGGGGGCGGCGACGGCGGCGATGTTGGCTGTGGTCTTCCTCGTGCTCAACCGCGTGTTCAGCCCGGAGTATCTGGTGGTCATGACGGCGGCGTGGATGTTCGCGGGATCGCTCGTCCTGCGGACGGCCTGGCAGCATCTGCTGCTTGGCGTGCTGGTGCTCTCAGCCACCTCGGCAAACGCTGTGTCTACCCGACCCAGGCCCGTTGGCGGCCTGCCTTCTCGGTGCTGCTCTTCGTTCGGGCCGGCGCGGCGACGATCCTGCTCTACCGCGCAGCACCGGCAAGCCGGCCCATGCTTTCGGAGCCGGTGAGGTAGACGTGGAGCCCGCCGTTTCCGGCCGACGCGAAGGGCGTCGGTTCCGCGCTCGTTCCCGTCTGAAGCCGAACAGTGCAGCACTTCAACCTCGTCTACCTCGACGGGCCGGGATGCAGGACGTCACGGAGCAGATCCTGTTTCCGTCGGGTAGCAGCCGGGGCGTCACGGTGGTCGCCGACGCGGGTTCGCGATGAGCGAGGTCGTCGTCGTCATCGTGTCGCACAACTCGCGTGGCGACCTCGAGCGGTCGCTTCCGGCCGTAGGCGCTGAGGACCGCCAGGTGATCGTCGTCGACAACGCGTCCGCGGACGGCAGCGCAGCGTTCGTGCGCGTGCGGTTTCCCCACGTCAAGGTGCTCGAATTGCGGGAGAACGTCGGCTACGGGGCAGCGTGCAACGAGGGCATCGCCCGAACCTCCGAAGCGCTCGTCCTGCTGCTCAACCCTGACGCCTGGCCGCTCGGGGACGGAATCAAGCGGCTCGCAGCCTGCGCGGAACGGCACTCGGCTTCGGGCGCGCTGGGGCCGCGCCTCCAGGCGCCCGACGGGACGCCGCAGCAGTCGTTCGGCGGCGTCCCGACGCGGTGGTGGCTCGGGAAGCCGGCTATCACTTCGGCGCCTCCGCGTCCGCGGCTCCCATCGCTCCCGTCGCCACCTCGGAGCCGGAAGTTCCTCGTCGGCGCCGCCCTCCTCGTTCGCCGTGACGCCTTCGAACAGGTGGGCGGCTTCGACCCCAGCTTCTTCATGTTCGCCGAGGAGGTCGACCTCTGCTGGCGGCTCCAGGAAGCGGGCTGGGGCGTGGCGCTGTGCGCGGACGCGACCTTCGTGCACGTAGGGGGGACTTCGACCCGTCGCGATTGGCCCGCCATGTACCGCGAGCAACTCCGCGGGCACCTGCGCCTCCTCGCGAAGCATCGGGACCTAGCAGAGGCGGAGGCGGCGAGGAAGCTCCTCAGGCGGGCGCTGACCGTGCGCGCGCTCGTGGCGCGGGGCGAGCAGGCCAAGGCGCTAAGGCAGGCCGTCCGCTGGCTCGGCTCCGGCGACGCGACGACGTTGCTCGAGGAGGGCCTGCGGCCGCGCGAGCGTCCGCCGGACGGGGTCGCGTAGCTCCTACCACTCGATTTTCGGGTAGTAGCGGCGCGCCGTCTCCTCCGTGATCTCCCGGATGCGCGCGCACTCGTCGGCCGTGAGCCTAGAGCGCCAGGCCTCGAGATTGGCCGCGCTATCCAGCTGCGTCTGGTGCGGGTCTTCGGTCGTCGTCTCCTTCGGATTCGTGCGCGCGCTCGACGTGGTCACGGCCTCGGCTGCCTCGCTCGTGAAGGGCAGGCCGACCGCCTCGTAAAGTCGCCTAAACTCCCCGAGCGGGTCGCGGGAGAGATCCTCCTGTCGGACGACGCGGAACGCGGGCCGGCGGTCGCAGTATTCCGAGACGACGGAGTAGATCAGGCGCCAGAGCAAGGCGACCCTGACGACGACGTTGGGCTCGGCGGCGCGCGCGGCCTCGAGCTCGTGCACGAAGCCGCGCAGGCGGTCGCGCACCAGCAGCGGCTGATCGAGCAGCTGCCCGAAGTCGACGTTCCACCCCAGTCGCTTCCAGCTCGCGACGACCGCCGCCGGGTGCCTCACCGTGACGATGACGTCGCTTCCGAGCCGATCGCCGAACCACTCGGCCGAGAAGACGGCATACGGCTCCTTTGCCAGCGGGCGCCGCCCGCGCGAGGCGCGGAAGCACCTCCACATGTCGACGGTCCACCGGAGTTCCGCGCGGGTGCGGCAGCGGGTGACTTCCCGCGCGAGCGGATAGCGGAACCGGAGCAAGGCCCGGATCCGGGAGAGGTACAGCTCCTCGTTCTCGGCGCAGACGTACTCGAACCAGTGCTGCGCAGGCAGGTGAAGCATCCCCGGCGCCTTCGCCAGGTTGAACGGCTCGTGGAGATAACCGGCCGCTCCCCCGGCGCAAAGCATCCGGCCGACCCACGTCGTCCCCGATCGTGGCATGCCGGTCACGAGGATCGGTCGTGAGACAGAGTGGTCCAAGCGGGGTCCCCAGCTACGGCGGGTCGCTTGCACGCCCGAACTCGGGCGGTGCGTAGTCGTCTGGCGGCGCGAACCACCGATGCCGCTGGTTGAGGGTCGCCGCGAAGGGGACGCGAAGTATCGCTCTCTTCACCACGTTCTTCCGCCCTTCCACTCGTGCCCTGTGCACGTGGAAATCGAGCTTCGCCTGCGTCGGCTCCGCGTAATGCTTGCCCCCGGCGTGCCACACCTTCAGGTCCTCGAGGATCGCCGTCCGGTAGCCGTTCTTGCGAAGGTCGCGTACGTAAGCCTCCGTCTCATGCCAGAAGACGAGCTTCTTGTGCTGCCGGAAGCCGCCGACGCGTTCGTACGCCTCGCGCGACGTCATCGCGCACCCGCCCGGAGTCGGCCCCTCGAGGATCCTGAAGCCCTCCACCTCTTTCGGCGTCCACGTGTCGCGGTGCTCGCGGGCGTACCTCAGGTAGCAGTAGGCCGCGTCGTTGGGATCCTCCTTCAGATCGGTGGCGAGCTGGCCGATGTTCGGGATCGCCCGGAACGCGTCGAGCAGGGTCGCGTCCCAGTTGTACGGCGCCTCGATCACGTCGTCGTCGACCTCGACGATGTACGGTGCGGACGTCAGCGCCACGGCGTCGCGATACGCGTTCGTGCCAATGTTCGTCGGGTGGTGGACGACCCTGATCCGCGGGTCCGCGAGACCGGCGAGGTACTCCGCCGTGCCGTCCGTGGAGGCGTTGTTCCAGATCACGATCTCCTCCGTTCCGTCGGACGTGCGGAGCAGGACGTCCTCGACGCATCGCTTCAGCAGATGCGCGCGATTGTGGGTGAGGACGACGATCGCGATCACGGCAAGCGGGCAAGATAGCGGCTTCTCTGCCCGCCGCTCCGCGGCTCCAACGGAGCCTGCGTCCCGACCGTCCTGGAGGATCGTTTGCTGGCTCTTCGAGCCGATCGCCCGCGTCGGCGTCTATCTGATTCTCGTAACGTTCGTGCTCGACAAGTCGGGGACCGCGCCGGCGGCTCGAGGTCCGCGGGCGAGTTGCGTCGCTCTCCGTCGATCCCGGACTGCTGGGCCTGCCGACCGGCCGCGAGAACGTCCTGCTGCTCGGCTCGATCGCAGGCCTCTCGAGACAGGCCGTCCTGACGGGCTCCGCGACGGAGCGATCCTGCTTGCCGGCCGTGAACCGCGAGAACGGCTTGCCTCCGGGTGCGTGCGGATCCAGTCGCAGTCCCAGGCGACTCGGTAAGCGCGCCCGAATTTCCCGTTGAAGACGAGCCCGTCGTAGATTGGGCGGGCACAGCCCGCGCGCACGGCGGCATCCATCGAGCGGTCGAACGGGCCGTCCCGGTGCACGAACACGTACGAGATCCGCTCCTCGCCGATCAGTCGCTCAACGGCTGCGGGACCCCCTCGTGGGAGCGGGTAGACGCGACGCTCCAGTGCTGCGCCGAAGAGTGGGTACGCGACGATGTACGGCTGGCCGCCCAGGAACGCCGCCGACGTGTCCAATCCGATCCTCGCCCGCCGCGGCCTCTCGTCGAGCCAGCGGTAGCCCGGCAACGCTACCCGCCCGATCGTGCGCTCCTCCGCCGGAACGCGCGCCAGTGTGACGATCCGGCTCGCCCAGTACTCGCCGTCGACCTTCAGCGTCGGAAAGCCGATGCCGAGCGCGACGAGGCCGAGGGCGAAGACCTTGAGGCCGGTCGCCCAGCGGTGCGGGACGGCCTCGACGACCGCCACGATCGCGACCACTCCGAGTGCGATCAAGATCATCGTGAAACGCGACCACCAGCGATACGGCTGGAGCGCGAACATCACCAGGATCGGTAGCACCAGGTTCAGGAGCATCGCGCGATCGCTCCGTGCGAGCCGAATGACGAAGGCCGGCAAAAGCAGCAGGGCGAGGTAGCTCCAGAGGGGCCCGAGCCCGCTGTGGCGGTCGTCGTACGAGTACGCGTGGAAGCGCGGCTCCGCCAGGAAGAAGAAGTCCCTGCGCCACTGGCCCCATACCTCTCGCCACCATGGGCCGGGCGTCTCCGGCTGCGTCAGGAACAAGTCGACCGGGCGTCCGGCAAAGAGCTCGACGCCGAACGGCGCGAGCCGGACAGGGTAAATCGGATTCCCGAAGCGGATCCACGTCTCGACATAGTGGTAGGAGCCGAGCGCCAGCAGTGGGAGGGCGAAGACCAGCACCGTTCCGGCCACGCTCAGCCGGGTTGCGCGCCGCACGCCGAGTTGGGTGAGCAGATGCGCAGCGAGCAGGAGCGAGAGTACCGGGACGTAGACGACCCCAAGGTCCTTAGTGCCGAGCGCGAGCCCGCACGCGAGGCCGGCGAGGAACACGTGCGCAAGCCGGCCGCCACCTGTCGGCGCACGAAGATCCGCCAGAAAGCGAAGTAGGAAATGGAAGGCCGCGAGGAAGAATGCGATGAAGATCAGATCGGTGTAATTCGCGGTGGTCTGGCTTAGCACGACCGGCGCGAGGAAGAACAAGCAGCCAGCAGCTGCAGCCCCCCGGCGCGACAGGCCGGCAGTACGGCCGAGACCGGTCACGGCGAGCGCGGCAACGACAGCGAATGGCAGCTGCACGGCGTCGACGAAGGTGTCGTTGCCGAGGAGCAGAGCCGGCCACGTGAAGAGGAGCTCCCCGTTGTGCGGGTAGACGGTCGACCAGATGGAAAGCGTGCTCGGTCCGATCCGGTGAGCCTGCAGCCAACCAGCGACGGTGGTGAGGTGGTACCAGAGCGCGTCGTTCGCATAGGGAGGCATGACGTACGCGATCACGAGCCTCCAGAGGACCTCCGCGGTGGCGATGGCGACGAGCGCGAGCAGCCAGGGATCCGCCCGCAGGTCGGCGAGCACCCCGTGCAGCCGCACCTCGCGCCAGGGGCGGCGTCGCGGAGAGTTCCTGCGGCGCGCCAGGGAGAGGAGTCCGAGCAGTCCCGCGACTGCGGCGTTCAGAGTGACGACGAGCCACGCGGAGAGATCGCCCAGAACCGCGCCGGCGACCAAGAGAGTAGTAACGACGGCGGTGCTGGCGAGCAGCGCCCACGCGAGAGCCGCATCGATGCGACTCCGCAAGTCGAGCAAGGACACTCCGGCAGTCGCGCCTGCGCACACGAACGCCGACGCTAGGAGGAAGGCGAGCGGGCCTGTCACGTGACGGAGCGTGCGATCAGCCGTTGGCGGATCGCACGGCGGCGACCGCCGGACGCATTGCCCGCGAAGCGGGACAACCTGTCCAGTCGCTCATCTGCCGACGGACGAGCGTCGGCGAGCCGCCGCCGGACGCGAGGCGTGCTCGGGCGGCCGCTTCCGGAAGACGAGAGCCGTCTGATAGGAGGACGCCTCCTGCCGCACGGCCAGGCACTCCGCCAGAAGGGACCACTTCCCCACGAGATACTCGGCGTTGTAGAAGACTTGTGCCCCCGGATCGGCATCGAGCGCGAAATACACCCAGTCCTGCGAGGAGAGGTGCGTCCGCTCCTCGATCGCCTGTACCAGCGCGACCATCGTCTCATGGGTTCCGGCGTCGCGATAGGGGCCGAGCAGCAGCTCGACGGTGTGCTCGTCATGAATGGTGAGATACACGTGACCGCCGGGGCGCAGCACGCGCAGCAACTCGAGGAACCACGCATCCGCGAGATCGCTGATGTGGGTGAAGACGGAAAGGCAGTAGACGAGATCGAAGTAATTGTCCTCGAAGGGCAGGTGCGGAGCGGTGGTGATCGTGGCGAGCCTGAACGGGGGGGCGAGGTGCTGCTGTGCCCACACGATCCGCTCGGCGTTTATGTCGACGCCCCAGACCTCGGCCCCCTCCGCCCGCGGGAAAAACCGGAGCATCCTCCCCTCGGCGCAGCCGAAGTCGAGGATGCGCGTTAGCGAGTCGTGCGTGACGCCCGCCGAGTCGAGGATCGCGAGCATCGAATCGACGTCTGCGCGCCCGGTGGAGAGGTAGTTCTCGAGCGAGCTTCCCCAGCGTTCCCAGAGCTCCCGCGGGGGCGTCGGCAAGTCCCGTTCGCCGGCCCGCAGGGGGGGACGCTCGAGGAGTGCGTGGCGCCGGCCGGCGGCGAGAGGGAAGAGCTTCGCGGAGACGAACCCGTTCGACAGTAGCTCCCGGCCGCCGCTTCCGTCCCTGCGAACCCGCCGCAGCCAAGACTCGAGCTGTCGAAAGGTCAATCCAGCCATCCGTCCGACGACATCGGGCTAGGTTATCGGCGCCACCGAGCGGCTCGGCGTCCCCGTCTCTCTACGATCCCCTCGTGGCGCAAACGCCCGGACTTCCGCGATCAGATGGACGCTTCCTCGCCCCGCCGGCGGCAAGCCCCATCGAACCCGGGCCCGCCCCGACGTTCTCCGTCATCATGCCGGCATATCAGGCGGTCGAGACGATCGCCGATGCCGTCGTCTCGGCGCTCGAGCAGTCGTCGCCGCCTGTCGAGGTGATCGTGTGCGACGACGGCTCGACGGACGGTACGGCGGCCGTGGTCGAGCGCTTCCGCGAACGCGTCGTCCTGCTGCGGAAGGAGCACGGTGGGGCCGCGTCGGCACGGAACTGCGCCCTTCGCGCGGCCCGCGGGGACTTCGTCGCCCCGCTGGACAGCGACGACGTCTTCCTGCCGCGACGCCTCGAGGCGCTCGGAGAGCTTGCGGTGGCGCGGCCGGATCTCGACCTTCTCTCGACGGACGTCTACCTCGAGCGGGAAGGCGAGACGATCGGCCGTTACTACGCCGAGAACCCCTTCGACGTCACGGATCAGCGCACCGCCATCTTCACGTCTTGCTTCGTCGGGTGGCCCGCTGCGCGGCGCGAGCGCCTGCTCGCCATCGGCGCTTTCGACGAGTCGTTCGTCACCGGGGAGGACTGGGACGCGTGGATCCGCATGGTCCTCGACGGCGCCCGCGCCGGCTTGGTCGAAGAGCCGCTGTTGCGATACCGGCTGCGACCCGGAAGCCTGACCTCGAACCGCCCGCGCGTCCTGCGGGAGCGCGTCGCACTGCTCGAGAAGACCGCCCGTCATCCAGCTCTGAAGCCTTCCGAGCGCGAAGCGCTGGCCGTCGTGCGCCGGCGCGCCGACGCCCGCGCGAGCGTCGCGGAGGCGAAGCAGGCGCTTCTCGGCGGCGGCTCGGAGGCCCGCCGCCTCGGATTCGCGCTCGCGCGCTGTCCTGGCGCCGGGCTCCGAGATCGACTCCTCGGCCTCGCGGCGCTCCTCCTGCCCCGCATTCTGGGGCGCGCACTCGCCGCTCGGGGCGGGAGTGGCGTGTCGGGGCACCGGCGCGCGAAGGCCGCCCGCGATGGGTAGCGTTCACACGGAGGCGGACGCGTTCGCGCCGTCGGCCAAGCGTCCCGTCGTGGCGCTCGTGGCCTGGGGCCTGATCTTCGAGGACTTCCTCCGTCCGAATCACCTGACTCTCGACGCTTTTTGCGAAGAATTCACGGGGAGCTGGATGTTCGGATACGTCGACGCGCTTCGCGCCGCCGGCGTCGAGACGATGATCGTCTGCGTCTCGAGCGGTGTCGACGTCGTGACCCGTCGCGTGCACGGTCCGACCGGCGCGCCGATCTGCCTTCTTCCGGTTCCGCGTGCGTACCGAATCCTCCGCGCGGCGATGCGCTCGCCGCACGGCCGAACGGTGGCGACGACATTCAAGGGGCCGCGAGCGGTTCACCTTGTGCTGCTGCCTCTGCTGTTCCTCCTCAAGGAGCTGGCGCCGTTCCTCTCGATGCCGGTGCGCACCTTCGCCGGGCAGTTGAAACGCGAGGGCTGCCGCGTCGTGCTCTGCCAGGAATACGAGTTCCCGCGCTTCGATGTCTGCGTCCTGCTCTCGTGGCTCATGAACGTGCGCATCTTCGCGACGTTCCAGGGAGGTGACTACCAGCGTTGGCGCGTCGAGCGCTTCGTCCGGCCGATCACCATCCGACGAGCTAACGGGCTGATCATCTCGCCGGCCGCCGAGCGCGAGCGAGTTCGCACGCAGTACGGTGACCGGCGAGTCGCGCCGATTCCCAATCCGATCGATCTCGAGACGTGGCGGCGGCACGACCGTGCCGCGGCACGGCGCACGCTCGGTATCTCCGACGCCGCCCGCGTAGCCGCGTGGCACGGGCGCGTCGACGTCTCGCACAAGGGTCTCGACATCCTGCTGAGCGCCTGGGCCGACGTCTCGCGTCACCGAGCAGACGCACTCCTCGTGATGATCGGAACCGGCCGAGACGAGGCGCTCGTCCGCGGCTGGATCGACGACCTCGGACTCGAAAACGTGATCTGGATCGGCCGCTTCCTCCACGACCGTAGCGAGATCGCACGCCTGTTGGCCTCCGCCGACCTCTACGCCTTCAGCTCTCGGCACGAGGGCTTTCCCGTGGCGCCGATCGAGGCGATGGCGTGTGGTTTGCCGGTAATCGCAGCCGACGTCGGCGGCATCGAGGACATCTTCGCTGGCGGCGACGCGTCCGGTGGTGTCGTGGTTCCCTCCGAGAATCCGAAACGGCTGGCGGAGGAGATTCTCCGGGTTTTCGACGACGAAGCGCTGCGCCAACGGCTCGCCGCAGCTGCGGCGGCACGAGCCGAGGCGTTCGGCTCGGAGGCGATCGGCCGCCGACTGCGCAGCTTTCTGCTCGCGGACGACGGGTCAGACCGCCGTGCCGCTCGAGCAGCCGTGGGCGCGAGTGACGCGCGCTACGGCGCGCTATCGGCAGTTCACGACAGCCGCGACGTCGCTCCAGCTGCGGACGTAGCGACTGGTCGGGTGTCGGTGGTTATCCCGTGCTTCAACTACGGCCGCTTTCTCAATGCGGCGATCGAGAGCGTCCTGGCACAGACGTACCCCGAGATCGAGGTGATCGTCGTCGACGATGGATCGACCGATGACACGCGAAGCGTCGCGGCTGCCTACGAGGGCGTGCGCTACCTCTGGCAACCCAACCGCGGCCTGAGCGACGCGCGCAACCGCGGCATCGCTCTGGCCACAGGGGAATTCATGCTTTTTCTCGATGCCGACGACCAGCTGAGCCCGAACGCAATCGAAACGTCGGTTCGGCTGCTTCGTGCGTGCTCCGAGTGCGCCTTCGTTTATGGACACCAACAGCTGATGGACGAGAGTGGCGATCCGATCAGTGTCGACGCCGAGGAACGGGCTTGGTACCAGACGTGTCTGGACGGAGACGCCTATGCCTACATGCTTCGTACGAACTTCCCACTCCGGGGCCAAGGGGCGATCCTCTACCGGGCCGACATCATCAAACGGATCGGTGGCTTCGCACGCGAGCTGCGCACGACGCAGGATCTCGACCTCAACCTCCGGGTCGCCCGCGAGCATCCGATCTGCTGCAACGACAGCATCGTCGCGCTCACACGACGTCATGATTCGATGTCCAGATCGGACTTAGCCGGCATGTTGCGCGATGCGGTTAGGGCGCAGCGAGGGCAACGTTTGCACGTCCGGCGGCATCCGACCTACCAAAGCGACTACAAGGCCGGCCTGAAGCTCGCGCGGACGTACTGGGGAGGAAAGCTGAACCAACGCATGCTCGCTCACGCTCGAAGAGGAGACTTCGGCCCGGCGATCCGCGACCTCTGGCCGCTCTTGCGATTCGCACCCACTGTGGCTGCCACCACCGTCGCGCGGTACATCCGCGGCGGACGCTAGCCGTGACGCTCAGCCCTTGAGAGGCGGGGCAAGGTCAATCTCACACCGGGCGTCCGCCCCTCGCGGCGGAGAGGTCGAGCGGATCGAGTCCGGAGGACATGCTTGCAGCGCGATGTATCCTGCCCCGGCCTCTGGTCCTCGGCGACGGCCGCTCCCTCAGTCGCGGCGTCGCAGTAGATCCCGCGGCAGACGCGCGGTGGCGGGATTAGCCTGCGTTCACAGCGATCATGCCAGGCCGTCATGAGCACTCCACCAAGCGTCTCGGACATGTCGTGGCCGGCACGTTCGTCCGCGGCCGGCACCTCGCCGGAAGACGAGCGCGCTCGCTCCGGCGGAGGGCGCTCGACCCACGACGGATCGAGCGGTACGTCAGCACGCACGCGGTGAGGAAGCTGCAGATCGGGACCGGCCCGAACCCGCTCGCCGGTTGGCTCAACACCGACGTCGCGCCGGATACCTATCCGGAGCACCGCGGGACAATCGTCTTCCTTGACGCCGCGAAGCCATTTCCGCTCGACGACATGACGTTCGACTACGTCTTCTCAGAGCACCAGATCGAGCACATATCGGAACCAGCCGCACACGCAATGGTCGCGGAGTGCTTTCGCGTCCTCCGGCCGGGCGGCCGGATCCGGATCGCGACGCCCGATCTCGGCGCGATCCTCCATCTCTACCAAGAGCCGCTCGACGCGTCGGAGCGGCACTACGTCGACTGGGTGATGACGAGGTTCAGGCCGAACGTGCGCTCCGGCAACCGCCGCTGCTACGTGATCAACCACATGTTCACGGATCACAAGCACCGGTTCATCTACGACTACGAGACGCTCGTCGCGGTGCTGAGGGGTGCCGGCTTCGTCGATCCTGACCGCAGCAGCCCAGGCGAGAGCGGCGACCCGGAGCTCCGGCGGCTCGAGACACACGGCCGGGCGATCGGCGACGAGCGCGTCAACAGCTTCGAGACGATGGTGGTGGAGGCGGTGCGGCCGCCGCTCGGCGGCGGAGGGGAAAACGAGCCTTCGACGAGCTAGACCCGGACGCCTGCGGCGAGCTCGCGCCCGCGTACGAGTCGCTTCGCGGCGGCGCGCGGGACCGCGGCGGAGACGGCCGCACGCACACGCATCCGGTGCGGGAAGCTGCGGTCGAGAGCAATGTCGAGCGCAAGGCGGCGGCTCTCGGGACTCCCCTCGAGGAGCGCGCTCTCGGCCAGATGGAATGCGAGCCGGCGGCGTTGTCCGGCCAGCGACTCCTCGAGGGTGCTCCGCTCCTCGGCGCTGAGGTCGGACCGGCCTGCCGTCTTCTCCAACACGGCCACGTACGCCTCGAGCTGGCTGGTTCGGTTGGAGGCGAGGCTGGTCGCGCGCACACGGTACTCGGCGAGTGGCTGGTCGACCATCCCGACGCGCGAGCCCGCGAAGATCATCCGGATCCAGCAATCCCAGTCCGTCGCGTGACGGAAGGCTTCGTCGAACCCGCCGACCGCGAGCAGCGCCTGCCTTCGCACTGCCATCTGGCCCGGGCCGACGAAGTTCCGCTCGAGGATCCCGCGGCGCTGGTCGTCGATCTCGAAGCGGTAGTCGTCGTCGTAGCAGTTGCGGATGTAGCGGCCGTTGCTGACGATCAGGCCGTCGGTCGTGAGGATGTCCAGGTCGGGGCGGTCGACGCTGAGGCCTGCGAGCGCCTCGAGTCGCTCCGGCAGATAGACGTCGTCGGCGTCGAGGATCGCGACGAAATCCCCCGAGGCCGCCCGGGCACCGGCGTTCTTCGCCGAGGCCTCCCCGCCGTTCTCCTTTCGGAGCAGCGTGAGCTCGCCCACGTACGGAGCGAGCGCAGCACCGAGCTCATCGGTCGAGCCGTCGTCGCAGACGATGATTTCGATCGGCCTCATAGTCTGGGCGAGCACGGAGTCGATCGCGTCGGCGACGAACGCCGCCGCCTGGTACGCGGCGATGACGACCGAGAAGGTGGGAATCTCGCCGCGGGTTCCGCCGTCGGCCGGCGGCGGCGCGAGTATCGGGAGTTTCCGGATCACGCGTCGGCAGGCTAACCAGTTGACGTCCCCTTTTCGAGGTCGTCTGGTCTCGTGCGCCGGAGACAGAGACGCCGCGGTAGCGTCGGTCAGCTGGCCCTTCCGCTCACCTCGAGGCGCGCGACCACCTCGTCGTGGGGTACCAGCCCGTCCTGCGCGATCCAAGCCCTCGTGGACGCGCGTCCGGCGAGCGCACCACCGACGTCCACCTCGACCGCGTTGTTCCATAAGCGCAGGCCGTCGTCGACCGCGTCGAAGTTCCACTGGTGCAGACCGCCGTACCGTGCGCTCTCGCCCTCGTTTCGCTTGTGCCTGAGGAGCACGATCCCACCCGGGCGGACGACCGCGACCATGTTGAAGATGATCGCGAGCGGATCGGCGCTGTGGTCGAGCGAGTTGGTGGCGTACGCGATGTCGAACACATCGGGCCCGAAGTACTCGAGCAGCTCCTCACCCGCCACATGGATCGTGCGGATCGGCGGATCGAGCCCGGCGGTGCGGAGCAGGCGCTCGTACTCTTCGGCGAGCGGATCGACCGGGACAATCGTGAGCTTCTTGCCCGGGTGGCGGAAGCCGAGGCTCGTCAGCGGGCCCGCTCCGACATCCAGGATCGAGATCTCGTCGGCCGGATTCCGGTCGAGCTCGGCGCGAACGAGCGGATCCCTGATCTCGGTGTCCGGAGCCAGGCGCGAGTCGCGATCCTCCGTCCACTGCTCGGTCCCGGGCGCGCCGACGAGCCAGTCCGCCCAGAACTCGACCTCGCCACGGACGCGTGTCCGCCACCAGAGCCGGCGGCCCAGGCCGCTGTGCATCAGCGTGCGCCGCGGGAGCGTCAGCCAGCTCGGCCGGGTGACTCTACGCGCCACTTGGCCTCACTTCGCCGCCTCCGGCCCGTCATCCATGCCAGGCGCTCCAGGCCGGCCCGAGCGCGGGGTGCTCCATCCATGCCCGTGCCATGCCTTCGAACCCGTGCAGGCGGGGCGGATCCTGGGGAGTGAACACCGCGATGTCCATGTTGTGGGCATCGGCCGAGAGGGAGTGGCTCAGCCAGCAGAGCGTCGCGATCGGAGCGACGGCCTCCACCGGGACGGCCGCCGCCTCGGCTGCTCGGCGTACGGACGCGAAGAACACGGGCGAGGACGGCGCCTCGCCGGCGAACAGCCGCGCCATCCGAGCCGGCAGCTCCTCGGGAGAGGCCTCGGAACCCTGCGGGTGGTCGAGGATCACGAAGGCGTCCGCGAGGAAGTAGAGGAGGTCCCAGAGCGGCAAAGCCGCTTCCCTGACGTTCTCCCAGTCCACGACCACGAAGTCGCCCTTGTCGGCGACGACGTTCCAGGTGCCGAGGTCGTTGTGCTGCACGACGGCGGAGAGACGCGGCAACGCGTCGACGAGGTCCGGCCGCGCGCCGAGCCCGCTCCAGCTCGGCACGACCTTGCTCCGCAGTCGCTCGTGCTCGGCGGCCATCGCCTCCGGGGACGTCCGTGTCAGCCGCCCGAGCTCGAGGATCCAGCCGC
>Ga0126308_10000367_pt1 | contig 14313 bp, 7 predicted proteins | sample Plot55_FD_92533 | JGI IMG/M metagenome (GOLD analysis project Ga0126308, IMG submission 92533) | Serpentine soil microbial communities from UC McLaughlin Reserve, CA, USA - Plot55 | ecosystem: Environmental > Terrestrial > Soil > Grasslands | place: USA: UC McLaughlin Reserve, Lake County... | reverse complement strand
GCGAAGCTCCTGAACGTCTCCAGGCTCCCGGTGCCAACGGTCCCTTCACCTGTGAGGAGACTCCTGAACCTCCACCGGACCGTAACCACTCGTGGGTATGCAAGCCGTCCCGGGGCTGTGTTGCGGGAGGAGAACACGGAAGAGCAAGTTGCTCCTCCCCTCATACGTCCACGGTTGCCGATTCCCACGCCGTTGAAGAAGCTTCTGAACGGGGGGCTCCGGATGGTCGATGAAGCGCTGAGTAAGGGTTTCGGGGACGCCCTGAGGGCGGAGGTGGTCGAAGGGTTCGACGAGTCCTTTGACGAGCTGTTCGAGAAGGTCGCCTCGAAGGTATCCTGCATAGCGGAGAAGGATGCGACATTTTTACGCTGGCGCTATGGCCCTGGCTCTCCTCAGTTCCCGGTGACCGTACTGGGCGTAAAGGAGGAGGAGAACCTCCTTGGCTACGCCGTGCTCATGGTGACCTCGACGGGCCAGGACGGCTACGTACTCGACCTCACAGCGCTCCCGGAGCGTCGCGACGTGGCGCGAGCGCTCGTGCGGGAGTCGGTCCGTTTCTTCCGGCGGGTGGGGGTGCAGATCGTCAGGTACAGGTTCCTCGAGTCTACAACCACGCCTCGATCAAGGGACTTGCAGCGTCTGGGCTTTTTTTACCGCAAAGGAAGGCGCAACAGCCTGTTGGTTAAGTTCGCAGATCCTGGGGTGCACGAGGTGGCCCACGACATCGCTAACTGGTCGTACACCATAGGCGATGGCGAAGCGAGCTTCTGGACAAGGTAAGAGGTACGGAGAACTATGAAAGCCAACACCAACGCTTACTCGGCTCCAGAGGTACGCGAGCCCACGCAAGCCACCCCCCCCTACACGACAAGGCAGACCCGAAACGCCCGGTCGGAGTGGGACGCCTGGTTACGTACCGTGCCGGGCGCTGGTCACATCCTGCAGAGCCACGAGTGGGGCGAGTTCAAGAGGCGCTTGGGCTGGAGGCCCGTCCGCGTGGCGCTCGAGAGAAGCGGCGAGGTGGTGGGGCTCGGGCAGTTCCTCGCCTACAACACCGCTCCGGTTCCCGGCGTCCTGTTGTACTGCCCCAAGGGGCCCTGGCTGCCCTGGGACGAGGAGGAGGCTATCCGGACCTTCTTCGAGGGTGTGCAGACCGTCGCCAGACGAATAGGAGCGCACACTGTCAAGATCGAGCCAGAAGTACTCGAGCAGCAAAAGGACGTAAAGGCTCTCCTCGATCGCTTGGGTTTTTACAAGGCCCGTTATGACCTGAACATAAAGTCTACCCTGGTCGTGGACCTCAAGGCTTCCGAAGAGGATCTGCTCGCGAGGATGAAAAGCAAGACGCGCTACAACGTCCGCCTGGCCGCCAGGAAGGGCGTCGAAGTGATCGAACCCGAGTTCGAGAAAGGCTTTGAGATTTTCTATAAGTGGATGAATGCCACCTCGGAGCGGAAACAAGGGTACGTCCTGAGGAGGCCGCTTGGCTACCTCCACAGCGTGATGCGGGCGATGCGCGATGCGGGCCAAGGACATTTGTTCTTTGCCGAGCACGAAGGGACGCCGCTGGCCGGCATGTACGTCTTCACCTTTGGCGAGAAGTACTGGTACATGTACGGCGCCTCGAGTGACGAGAAGCGCAACCTCAAAGCAAACTACGTCTTGCAGTGGGAGGTGATGCGTTGGGCTAAGGAGCGCGGCCTGACGCACTACGACATGGTGGGTGTGCCCAAGCCGGAGGACCTGGACGAGAGCAGCTCCTTGTGGGGCGTTTACAAGTTCAAGGAGGGCTTCGGCGGAGAGCTCGTGGACACCATAGGCTGTTACGACCTGCCGGTAAAAAGGGTGCGCGCCGCCGCGTGGTACAAGCTCGAGCCAGCGTACTACCGCCTGTACTACAAGCTGAAGAACAACGTCTTCTACTAGTACGTGGCGTTGACCCTCGAACGCCACTCGAGGAGTTCGCGCCGTCGCTTTTCCAACTCTTCGGGAGAATGTTGCTCGGCGAGGTTTTCGCGTTCTTCGGGGTCTTTCGAGAGGTCGAAGACCTCGTCGGGCTGGTTGCCGTAATGGTAGATGAACTTCTCCGAGCCTACAATGCTCGCCAGGCATGCTTTCTCGTGGAAACAGCTGAACATAAGGGGGCGATCCTCTGGCAGCTTCCCTAGGAGGGAATAGCCCGGATACTCTCCGTCCTCTACCTTATAGCCCAGCCTCTCTAGAATGGTGGGCAGGATGTCGACCTGGTTCGATAGCCCCTCCACCCGCTCGCCGTTTTCAAACCAGCCGGGGGCGTGGATCAAGAAGGGTACCCTGAGGCCCTCTTCCCACATGACATCGTCGTGCTGGAACCGGCGGTGCTCTCCAAAGGCCTCGCCATGGTCTCCGAAGATGACGAAGATTGTGTTCTCGTAGAGCCCCAGCTCCTTGTACTGATCGAAGAGGTTCTTCAAAAAGAAATCCTGGTAGCGGACACAGTTTAGGTAGCGGTTTAGCCCTTCGTCCTCCGAGAAGTGCTCGCTCCCGTAACGGGTGAAGAGACATTGGTAGTCGTGGTGCCCCGTACCCATAAGGTACTCGGCCAGGAAAGGGGCGTCCTTGTGCTCTCTTAGCCACTCCTCGCTCGGCTCTAACAAGATATCGTCCTCGTAGCCGAAGTAGTTCGACTTCTGGAAGCCTTGAGTATCCATGGATTCGAGCGAGTAGTAGTCCTCGTAGCCGAAGCTTTTCACGAGGCCTGCGAAGTCTTCGAAATCCTGGGTGGAAGACTGGAAGAAGCCGGTGCTATAGCCCTGCTCCTTAAGGAGGTCGGCCAGGCACGGAGCGGGGATGCCATTAGGCTTGGCCTCGGTAGTCGGCTGGACGAGGTGCGGAAATGTTCCGCAGTTGACCGAGACGCTCGCCTTGGAGGAGTGTGGGACGGTTGTATAGGCCCGCTCGACGAAGAGGCTGCTCTCAGAGAGCTCGTCCAGAAAGGGCGTCGTTTCGAGATCCTCGTTGTAAGGCGTCGTGGCCTGCGCCCGGGTCGACTCCAAGTGGATCAGGACAACGTTACGCTTCTCTGTCTGGGGCGTCTCCACGAGGCTGACGTTCGCGGCCGGGTGCTCGACGGTTGGGTCGGCGGAAGCGCCAGCGTCCGGGGCATTCTCCCCGGCGTCCTTTACTCCCGTCAAAACCAAGTTGACGAACGGGTCCCTCACGAACGATACGCTGGCCCCCGACGTAAAGTCCGTCGAACGGGCGCCGATCAGTAGCGAGGACAAGCCGAAACCGAACGCCAGGAGCAAGAGGGCGAGAGAGCCTAAGAAGGAGATGGCGGACCTCCCGACCCGGAACTCCTCCGGCCATCCTCGCCACCGCTTCACGGTGCGTGTCACGAATGGGGGACCCAGAGCCGCGTACAAGAGGGCAGCGAAGAGCAGCGCCCAACCCCAGAACGTAGTACTGGAAGCGAGGACCGGTACGACCTGCCCGAAGCGAGGCAACCACAAGGCGACGACGCCGTAGTCGAGCGTGGTGCCGGTCTCCAGGAAATACTGGTGGGCCGAGGTGGTCACTACCAACACGAGCATCGCTGATAGGTGAAAGAGGACGGCCACGGCCCGGCGCAAAGGTCCCCTGCCACGCACCGCAGCAAAGAGCCCAATCCAGGACAACGCATATGCCAGGTTGAAGAACACGTCCGAGCGCATCAGATCGAAGGTCGGAGCAAGCCCGGGTACCGAGGCCACGCTGGAGGCTTTCAGATAAAGGTTGTAGGCGAAAAGAGGAACGAGGAGGCTAAGCAAGTAAACCCAGTCCCGGCGGCTCAGGAGCTCCCCAAAGAACTTCGAGACACTTGATTTGTTGTCTCCCGACTCCATAGACAGCGGAAGATTTTATAGTATTTAACGAAGGTCAAATAGATATCTCTCCAGGAAAGAGACAACACGTTGGCCCGTGTCGCTATATATAGAACGACGCCGCGCCAGCACACGAACGTTGAACTGTACGGACGCCATGGGAAGTGACCGCTGAATGGTTTATGAAGGTGGGTAAGAAACTTTGGGCGGTGCTCCTCGCGCTTGCGATGGGCATTTTCGCGGCGGGCTGCGCTGGTCCGGAAAACGAACTCAACAACCTAAACAGGGAACCCGCCAAGCCGGCCAAGGAACTCACCATCGGAGACATAGGTTGGGACGAGGGCGTGGCGGTCTCGAACCTGACGAAGGCTCTTTTGGAGGACGAGCTCGATTACGATAGCGTCGAGCTCAAGACGTTAGACGTCGCCCCCCTGTTCGAGCGCGTGGGCAACGGCGAGCTGGACGCGTTTCAGGACGTGTGGTTGCCGAACCACCAGAGATACCTGAGCGGGGTCCAAGACGACGTCGAGTTGCTCGACCCGTGGTATAGCGGCACGACCAGGGTCGGCATAGCAGTCCCGAGCTACATGAACATTACGAGCATCTCTCAGCTCAACCTGACTACTACCGAGGAGATCGGTGGCATCAAGGAGGAGGCAGCGATCTCGAAGAGGATCTCCGACGTAGTCATCCCGACGTACGCTCTCAAGCAAGAGTACTCGTCGTGGGACGCGCCTGCCGCCTTGCTCTTCGAGGTCGATAAGCGCATCCGTAATGGAGAGACTTTCGCTTTTATCGCCTGGTCACCGCACTGGATGAACCAGAGGTACGACCTCGTTTATCTCGATGACCCACAGGACGCTCTGGGCGAGCTTAACGAACCATCGAGCATCACCACCGCCGTACGTAAACAGCTTCCAAACGACGAGCCTGTAGCCTACGCCTTCATGAAGGCGTTGACGCTCACCGAGGAGCAGGTCAACGACCTCGAAGGCGCCATTAACGCGGCGGGCAACCCGCTCTCGGGTGCCAGGACTTGGGCGAAGAACAACCGCGACGTGGTGCAGCCCTGGATAGACACCGCGAAGCAGGCGCAACATGAGTCTTAGCTTATAGTACTCTCAATACCAGCACTGATGCATCGAGAAGAGGCGGGTGAAAGACTACCTGGCCGGAACCGGGCGACCTTGCACAAAGACCATCTCGGAGGTTAATCTTCTCCAAGTGCGGGGTTACCGTTTACCAGTATTCGGCCGTGCTGGGCGTTGATCCTCGTACGCCAGGCGAAGAGCTCTTCGCGCCGCTTGTCCAGCTCTTCTTTGCTGTACTCGCTCGCGATGTTGTTCTTCTCCAGGGGGTCCTTGGATAGGTCGAAGAGCTCGTCGGGTTGGTCTCCGTAGTGGTAGATGTACTTCTCGTCGCCCTTTATGCTCGCCATGCACCTGCGGTTGGTGATGCAGTTGGACATTACGATGCGGTCCTCGGGTAAGTGGCGCAGCAGCGAGTAGCCGGGGTACTCCCCGCCCTCTACCTCGTAGCCCAAGAGATCCAACACGGTCGGCAAGATGTCGATCTGGCTAGCCGGCTCTTTAACTCGCTCGCCATCTTGGAACCGCTTGGGGTCGTGTACGATCAGCGGCACGCTCAGTCCCTCCTCCCAGATGGTGTCGCCGTGCATGTCTCGCCCGTGCTCCTTGAAGCCCTCGCCATGGTCGCCGTACAAAACGAAGATCGTGTCCTCGTAGAGCCCCAACTTCTTGTACTGCTCGAAGAGGTTCTGCAGGAAGAAGTCGAGCATGCGCAGGCAGTTTAGGTAGCGGTCCAACTCCTCGTCCTCGGAGAAGGACTCGTAGCCGTAACGGTTGGGGACGCACTCGTAGCCGTAGTGCGCACCGCTCGTGAAGTACTGGGCCAGGAAAGGCTCGTCCCCGCTCTCTCTGAGCCGCTGCTCGCTCGGCTTCAGCATGATGTCGTCCTCGTAACCGAACGTGTTCGTTATCTGGAAGCCCGTCGCATTCGTAGACTGCGACGGGTAGAACTCTTCGTAACCGAAGTTCGCCGCAAGCGAGCTATCGTCCCCCGTGTCCCATAAAGACTGGAACCAAACGGTGCGGTAGCCCTGCTGCTTAAGGAGGCGAGCGAGGCACGGGGCTGGGATGACGCCCGGCTCGTATTCAGGGCCCGCGTAGAGGGCCGGCTCGACCCCGCAGTTGACAGAGGTGCTCCCCTTGGAGGAGCGAGGAACGATCACATGGGCCCGCTCGGCGACGAGGCTCTCCTCCGCTAGATCTTTAAGGAAGGGCATCGTCTTTACGTCCTCATTGTAGGGCGTGACCGACTGCGCGCGGGCCGACTCGAGGTGGATCAGCACTACGTTGCGCCTCTCAGTCTGAAACGTCTGCGCGAGGCTAGCATTCGTGGGCGGATTCGGCGGGTTGACATCGGAGCTGCCCACCTTGGTGCTCGCCACCTCCGTATCCACAACCGAATGCTCCTTACTCGAGCCAGCAGCACCTGGGGCATCCTTCTCGGTGCTCGCCTCCTCTGCCCCCATCGTCGTCCCCTCGACCGCCGTCAGGGCCACGTTGACGAACCGGTCCTTTGCCAAGGGAGCGTCGGCGCCCGCCGAGCCAAGGCCGCCCAGCAGCGAGAGCGAGCAAAAACCTAGCCCCAGGAGGAAGAGCACGAGAGGGCCTGAGAAGGAGATCCCGGCCGATCCGGTCGGAGAGGTTCCCGCCCATCCTCGCCAGCGACCAGCGGCACGCGTCAGGAAAGGGGGACCCAAGGCCGCGTACAAGAGGGTGGTGAAGAGAAGCACCCAGGATGAGAGCGGTAGCCCGTAGGCGAAGAGGGGCTCGTTATCGTCGAATCCGGAGAGCCACAAAGCGACGGTGTCGTAGTCGAGCGTGGTGCCGGTCTCTCGGAAGTACCAATGGGCGGACGTGGTCACTATTAGCACGAGCATCGTTGATAGGTGGAAGAGGATAACTACGGCCTGGCATACAGGCCCCCTACGCGCTGCGGCGAAAAGCCCGATCCAGAGTAGAGCGTAGCCCAGGTTGAAGAACACGTCCGACTGCATCAGATTGAAAACCAGAGCAAGCCAGGGATCGCCGGATTGCGAAGTGCGAACGTCGTAGGCTTTCAGGGCGAGGTTGTAAACGAAAAGAGGAACGAGAAGGCTGAGAAAGTAAACCCAGTCCCGGCGACTCAAAAGCCCGCTCAAGAAGCCCAAAACGTAGGATTCTCTCTCCGACTCCTCCGACCCGTCAAAGTGCGGCGATTTTACAAGATTTTGAGCTCGTTATTCTTTTAGCTCTTCACCTTAACATTCCTGCGACCGTTCGTGTATCTTTAAGGGCTTAGGTGGGTTGGTACAAAGGTTACTGTTCTTTCTAGGTTCAGGGCTCGGGTTTCTCGCTCAACTTCTCCGAGCCCTTCTTTTGCCCATAGGTCCCCCCGGTCGGTTTAAGGGCAACTCTCTATGTGCCAGCACATAAACGCTCTTAGCTCCAACACCTCTACGCTAGCCAGGCGGACTTATCAGCAGCACTGTCTTTTGCTAAGGTTGTGGTTGGGTAGCTGGTCAGCAAGCGGAGGAAGCCAGGCGTGGCAGAAGCTCAGGTGCCATATAGCTGGGTTGGGCGGCAGGTAGAGGCGAGCATCCTTCAAGGGACGTCGAATATCTTAGGGCCTACAGGACTCGCTGCTTATGAACGAGTTGGGACCTTAGAAGTAGTAAACAACTTGGGCATTGTGGCCTCCCTGCGATACGGCCGCAGTTTAGAAATAATAGATGAGGGAGAGCCAGTTAGTATGTTCTACCCCTGGAGTTCGGTTGTATGGCTTCGACTCGCGGAGAGCACCTTGTAACACCAAAAGGGAGCGAACTGCCGACAACTACCATTCTCGGAAACCTGAAGGGCAAAGGGACATAAAGAGAGCCGGGGCTGTTTGTACCCCGGCTCTCTATCTCCACTACTTACTTCCTCGGCCTTACTCTTGTTGATTAGACTCCAATAGTTCTATAGTGATGCGCGCGCGTCCTATCCTATAGTGCTCACGGATTTTCTCTGCCTGAAAATGTTCTAAAAGCTCATACCCTAAGACCTTTCTATCTATAATAACGGCAGGCCGACCCGGAAGGCGAACTCCTCCTGCAAGAAACCTTGCTCTATACGCAGTCGCCTCACGAGCGCCCCGAACCTTTGGGCCAGCGTTTTCTCGGCCATGTAGACGCCTAGCATCGAATGATACAGACTAAAGATCCACAGGCTAAAGGGAGCATGAAACTCAGGAGTCGCCTAAGATCTCTCGGTCCTTTAGGAGGATTTAGGGAGGTCGGGGAGGAAACAAGCAAAGCAACAGCAGCGGTACTGTTCTAGCTGCGAAGCGGAGGTCATGCCAAGCAACGCGTTCTGCACGTTTTGCGGGGTGAGCCTGGGAACCAGGCTCAAAGGACGCGATGATTTAACTCACTCATGCCATGTGCCACTAAGACGACTTCCGTTCGTCCATGCCCCGCGGACGGCGTTTCAGGAGGCCGCAAAGCGGCTCAAGGAGGCCTCTTCGGCCTTCCGCAGGAGCGATCCTGGGATGGGGGCGTGGAAGACGTGGACGCGACGCCGGAGACGGAGGCTGATAACAGCTCGGCCTGAGAGGCTGCGGGAGAGGCCGGGACTGATAGCATCATAATCCACACCCCGCAAGAGGTGTTCGCGATGGCGCGGGAGCGGTTCGGTCCCAAAGAGGACCTGCCCGGCGGTTCCGGCAGTGTTCGGAGCGGAGAGAGCTAGACCTACCAGAAGGGCCGGGAGATCTCTCAGTCCTTCTTCGTGTCTTGACGTTCTGCCTGCAAAACGCTAGTTTTTCTGAGTGGGCGATGATGGGATAGAACCAGCGACCTCTGTCGTGTGAAGTCAGTACGATAGCCTGCTGGAGGTTTCTGGAGTTTGCAAAACACCTGCAAATAGAGATATTTTTTTGAGGGCGATTTTCCCAAGATTGCAGGATATTCACCTGGGTTGCTGCACATAGAGTGCGCTCGTAAGACTCGATCCTGCAACCTTCTCTGGGCGTAGTCCTTTTCCTTCAGGAACACGGGGAGACACTGGGGGACAAAAAGAGATACTCAGTTGCGGTTAGATTGCGGCCAAAGCATGTTCAAGAAACAGGGGCGCCCGAAGTATGTTGGAATGGTCTCTCGTAGATTTGCTTCCAATCCCGCATAATGACTAGAAGCTAAGGTTTACGTACCCACTCTTATTAGAGAAGGGGTTCTCCTCCCCGAGCTGAAGCTGGAACCGCGAGGCCTCTGGGGCGACCTTGAAGATGATCTGCCCTTCCTGGCTGTCCCCAGGGGCCACCTCGAAACGGAATAAGGCTTTAGACCAGTCTATGTAAAGGTAGGTATCCGTGTCGAACTTGAACTTGCTTCCGTTGCCGTCGAAAAGGGTTAGAGAGTCCGAGCTTAGCGTCAAGCCCTCGTCGCTGTTGTTCTTGAACTGGAAGTTTACGACGATGAAGTTTCCCTGCTTTGTACGATTGTCCACGGTAGAGATGAGATAGTTGGCCGGATAAGCACTCGTGACGGTCCACTCTACGTCTCCCACCGTCAGGGGCTGACCTACCGCCACCGTGGACCCTGCCGGCTGCCCTCCGAATTTTCTGCCTCGTTGCCCCGTACTTTCCTCTGACAAGCTGTCCCACAGAAGTGATCCGCCACCATACTCGGCGTCGATCCTCGAGAGCCACGCGAAGAGTTCTTTGCGCCGCCTATCTAGATCTTCTTTGCTATATTCGTTTGCTAGGTTGTGCTCCTCCAAGGGGTCATTTGACAGGTTGAAGACCTCCTCGGGCTGGTTGCCGTAGTGATAGATGTACTTCTCATTGCCCTTTATGCTCGCCAGACACTCGCGATGGCTGATGCAGCTGAACATCAAGGTACGGTCCTCGGGCAACTCATGGAGGAGTGAATAGCCTGGGTACTCGCCGTCCTTTACCTCATAACCTAGCATCTCCAGCACGGTGGGCAAGACGTCAGTGTAGTTCGATAGCTCCTCGACGCGCTCGCCGTCCTCGAACCACCCGGGGGCGTGAATGATAAGCGGTACCTTCAGTCCCTCCTCCCAGATGGTGTCGCCGTGCATGAAGCGTCCGTGCTCGCCGAAGCCTTCCCCATGGTCGCCGAAGAGGACGAAGATCGTCTTGTCATAAAGCCCTAGCTCCTGGTACTGCTGGAAGAGGTTCTGTAGAAAAATGTCCTGCAGCCTGAGGCAGTTGAGGTAGTGGTTGAGAAGGTCATCCTCCGAGAAGCTTTCGCTTCCGTAACGGGTATCGAGGCACCGGTACTCGTCGTGTCCCGTGTTCGTCATGTACTCAGCTACGAACGGCTCGTCTACGCGCTCTTTGAGCCACTCCTCGCTCGGTTTTAGCATGATATCTTCCTCGTAGCCGTAGTGGCTCGTGTTCATAAACTTCTCCGTGTCCATATTCATATCCCAGTGCTGGGCTGGCACGGCTGGATCGGGAGGGGCGGAAACCTTCTCGTAGTCCCAGTTTGTTGTTGCAGAATTCCCATATTCGTCAGCGTTACTGGAGAAGAAGGCGGTGCTGTAGCCCTGGTCCCTAAGGAGGCCAGCGAGGCATGGGACGGGCATGCTACCCGGCTCATATAGGTCTTGTCGGGGAGGTGGTTGGATTCCACAGTTGACCGAGATGTTGGACATAAGGGACCGAGGGATGCTCCCCACGTAGGCCCGCTCGGCCAGGAGGCTGCTTTTGGACAGCTCGTTAAGGCACGGTGTGGTGTCTAGGTCCTCGTTGTAGGGAGTTACGGACCGGGCACGGGTGGATTCTAGGTGCACTAAGACTACGTTGCGCTTCTCTCGTTGAGATATCTGCGCGAGGGTAGCATGGGCTACCGGATGTTCGACAACCGGAGCGGTCCCCAAGTTACCTTCCTTAGGTTCTTCAATTCCCTCGACGGCTGGGATGGCATCCGAATTATCCTCCTCAGCTTCTTCAACTTCCGTCATGAGCAGGTTGATAAAAGGGGCTCTCTCTAGCGTTGTGGTGCCGGTCAGCACCGAGAGCGAGACGAAACCAAAAGCCAAAAGAAAGAACCCAAGAGAGATCAAGAAGAAGAAGATATTAAGCCTTCCGGTTCGGTATCCCTCCGACCAGCCTCGCCACCGCTTGACGGCCTGTGTTAGAAGCCAGGGGCAAACAGTCGTATACAAGAGGGCAGGGACAAGGAGTACCCAGACCGAGAGCGGAATCTCTTGGAAGAGCATCGGCGCGACCTCGCCAAACTTTGGGGTCCAATCAGTGATCGAGTTATATTCTAATGTGGCGCCGGTCTCCTGCGAATACTGGTAGGCGCATGTGGTTACGAGAACCACGAGGATCGTCGCGGCGTGGAAGAGCACGGTCATGATTCGGCGCAGTGACCCCCTGCGCACCGTGGCGAAAATACCTATCCAGAGAAACGCATATCCTAGATTGAAGAATATGTCCGACGATATTAGGTTGAGGTTTAAAGCAAGCCCGGATACCGCGAGCATGCTGGAGACCTTCAGCACAAGGTTATAGACTACGAAAGGTACAAGGACGCTAAGCAAGTAAACCCAGTCCTGTCGGTTCAGAAGCATAACTTGCGCTTCTCTTTGAGGGTAGGACACTGTCTATCCTCTACCGTGGCTACCGTACTTGGAGTTGACGTTCGAACGCCACTGAAAGAGGTCTTCGCGCCGCTTGTCTAGCTGTTCTTTGGTGTGTTCGTCTGCCAGGTTGTGCTCCTCTAGAGGGTCCTCCGCCAGGTTAAAGACCTCCTCGGGCTGGTTATCGTAGTGGTAGATGTACTTCTCATTACCCTTTATGCTCGCCAGACACTTACGGCTGCTGATGCAGCTAAACCTCAAGGTGCGGTCTCCGGGCAGCGGACGGAGAAGAGAGTAGCCTGGGTACTCTCCGTTCTCTACCTCGTAGCCTAGCATCTCCACAACGGTGGGCAAGATGTCCGTCTGATTCGATAGGCCCTCTATTCGCTCGCCGTTTTGGAACCGCTTGGGATCATGGATGATGAGTGGGATCCTTAGTCCCTCCTCCCAGGGGGTATCGCCGTGCAACAAGCGGCCGTGCTCTTTGAAGCCCTCGCCATGGTCACCGTAGATGACAAAGATCGTATCCTCGTAGAGCCCCAGGCTCTTGTACTGCTCGAAGAGGTTCTGCAGAAAGAGGTCTTGCAGGCGGAGGCAGTTGAGATAGCGGTTTAGCAGGTCGTCGTCGGCGAAATGTTCACTCCCGTAACGGGTAGAGAGGCATCGGTAGTCGTCGTGCCCGGTGCCCGTAAGGTACTGGACTAGGAAAGGCTTGTTCTTATGCTCTTTGAGCCAACGCTCACTGGGCTCTAGCATGATGTCGTCTTCGTAGCTGAAGTAGTTCGTCGCCTCGAAGCCTTCCGGGTCCATGGATTCTGACGGGTAGTACTCCTCGTAGCCGAGGTTCTCCGCGACAACCTTATATTGATCCATAGTCTCGCTAGAAGACTGGAAGAAGGCCGTGTTGTATCCCTGGTCCTTAAGGAGGCCAGCGAGGCACTGGGTGGGGATGCCACCTGGCTCGAATTCTGGACCTTGATAGAGGGGAGGCTCGATTCCACAATTGACCGTGACGGATGCCTTGGAAGAGCGAGGCACGACCACGTAGGTCCGCTCGACGAGGAGGCTCTCTTTCGCCAAGTCGTGCAGGAAGGGCATCGTCTTCAGGCCCTCGTTGTAGGGCGTAACGGACTGGGCGCGGGTCGACTCCAGATGCACCAGTACGACATTTCGTTTTTCAGTTTGGGGTGTGTGTGCAAGGCCAGCGTGTGCAGGCAGCGGCTTGGCGGACAGTACGACATCCGAAGTATCCTCCTCCATGGCTGTGTCGACTCCCGTCACGATGATGTTGACAAATGTGTCTCTCGCCAAGGTGGTGGTGCCGTTCAGCACGGATAGCGAGCCGAACCCGAACGCTAGGGAGCAGAGTACAAAAGAAAAACGAGGAGCCACCGCCGGGGAGGTTGTCCTTGGCCTTCCAAGCCACCCCCTGACGGTACGCGTTACGACCAGGGGACCCAGGGTCACGTACAGGAGAGCGGCTGTAAGGAGCAGCCAAGCTAACAGTGGGACTCCTCCCTCAAAGAGGATTGGCTCGATCTCCTTAAGTTTGGGGATCCACTCGGCGATGGTCCCGTAGTCTAGAGTAGTACCATTCTGCTGTAAGTACTGGTGGCCGCTCGTGTTCACGATCACCACGAGTATCGCCGTGGCGTGGAAGAGAATAACTACGACCTTGCGCAGTGGCCCCCCGCGAGTAGCGGCGAAAAGTCCGATCCAAAGCAAGCCGAAACCTAGGTTGAAGAAGATGGTGGACTGCATCAGATCTAGGCTTAGAGGAAGCCCATGGCCCTCAGGTAGCGAAGCTATATCTAACGCTCTTAAGGTGAGGTTGTAGACGACGAAAGGGATGAGGAGGCTGAGTAAGTAAACCCAGTCCCGCCGGCTCAGAAGTGCTCTCAAGGAGCCCACAATGACAACTCGTTGTTGCCTGCTGCAATCAAGACGCGAGCATATACAATTTAACGAGGATCTGACAGTACCTATGCTCTCTAAATTTTAGCGGGGCTCTTCTTACGGCACTGTCCGCCGCATCCACAAGGGAGTTGGCGCCGGCAACCGAGTCTACAGCACATAGCCTTATATGACCCCTTTACTATCCTCTCTGTGTGCTGCAAACCCGAAAACAGTCCTGAAGGCAATGGGATGGCTTCTAGATTTAGGGTAAAGGCTGTATTAATCCCCTATATATTGTTGTATATTGCGGCTTGTCGTGAAATAGAAAACGTTTGTTGTTTGCCCTAAATAGGAGGGGGGCTGCGATACGCATCATTATGTTGACCACGCTAGTAGCTGTCACAGTGGCAATGCTGCTAGCAAGCTCCTTGGCGGTTCTTGCCCAGGAAGATGGACAGTATAGTTTCCCAGGAAGATGGACAGTATGCCACTGAGGAACAGTCTGACCCTGCTACGGAGCAACCAGCGACTACTACTATCATCTGTGCCCCATGGTCTAAAGAGTGGGATGTGTCGGAGGGACAGTGGGTTTCCGACTGGTATAGGTGGTGTGTTGACTCTTCGGTTTATGACCCTATGGTTGAGTCAAGCTGGTACAGAGAATGGGGTAGCCGGGAATATGGGGGGCAGGTGAACCTCTGTCCTGAGTCGGGTAGATGTACGGTGTCTCCTGGAGGCGGTGTACAGATGATTAAAGATAATTAGCGGATACTCGTTTTAGCCTCTACCTTAGCAGCTCACGGCATGTAGCAAGTGGCGTTGCGACAAAGTAGCAAGCTATCCGCTCTGAGACTATTTCTCCGCCCGGGAGTACCTCACCGTACTTCTAGTGTAAAGCTGGGATAGGAAAGAGG